>Ga0308169_10000318_pt1 | contig 80630 bp, 80 predicted proteins | sample PhyBR1_2_FD_202139 | JGI IMG/M metagenome (GOLD analysis project Ga0308169, IMG submission 202139) | Phyllosphere microbial communities from UC Gill Tract Community Farm, Albany, California, United States - DLSLSB.R1 | ecosystem: Host-associated > Plants > Phyllosphere > Unclassified | place...
CCTACCCGGATGTGGTGCGGCAGATCGTTGACGGCGGCCACGAGGTGGCACACCACGGCTACCTCCACGAACCCATGCAGGGCATCGACGCCGCCACCGAAGCCAGCTACATCGACCGCGGCCTGGAGGCGCTGGCCAAGGTGGCAGGTGTCCGCCCGGTGGGCTACCGGGCGCCTTGGTGGGAGCTCAACTGGCACTCGCCGGGCCTCCTGGCGGACCGCGGCTTCCTCTACGATTCGAGCCTGCTCGACGGCGACGCCCCTTACCGCTTCGCCGTCGCCGCGGACGATCCCCGGGACATCGTGGAGATTCCCGTGGACTGGACCCTCGACGACTGGGAGCAGTACGCGTTCTACCCCGGCGTGACAGGCAGCGGAGTGATCGAAAGCCCGGCCAAGGTCCTCGAGATGTGGAGGCTGGAGGCCGAGGCACACCACTCCCAGGGCAGCTGTTTCGTCCTGACCAACCACCCCTTCATCTCCGGGCGGCCGTCCAAAGCCGTGGCGCTGGAACAGCTCATCGAGCTCGTAAAGGCGATGGATGGCATGTGGGTCACCACCATGGAGCAGATCGCCCGGCACACGAAGGCGACGGTTTCCGAGGTCCACACCCACGCGCGGATTGAGGTGCCGGTATTCCCGGGCGCGGGTGCCCGGTTCGAGCCGGCCGTGGTGCGGCAGGAGGTGCCGGCCTAGCGTCCAGGACACGGCGGCCGGTGGCGGGAACTCCCGCCACCGGCCGCTTTCCTGTGCCCATGGACACCGTGGTTGGGCGTGCTTAGGGTGGCGGAAGGAGCCGGTGCAACCGGCCGGGAGGAGCGCTGGCATGGACCTCATGGACAGCCTGAAGGACGGCATCGGCCAGGAGCTGGACTGGCAGATTCCGCTGTACGAGCAGTTCCATCGGCATCCGGAGCTCGGCCTGGCCGAACACGAAACGTCCGCCGCGGCAGCGGACAACCTGGCCGGCTGGGGTTTCGACGTGCGGCACTTTGGCGGTACCGGCGTCGTAGGCGTCCTTGCCAATGGTGCCGGTCCCTGCGTCCTTGCCAGGGCTGACATGGACGCCCTCCCCGTCACCGAGGCAACGGGGGCTTCCTACGCCTCAGCCGTGCCCGGCGTGATGCACGCCTGCGGCCACGACATGCACGTGGTGGCGTTGCTTGGCGCAGCTAAGTACCTGGCCGGGAACCGGGAGGGCTGGTCCGGCACGTACATTGCCCTCTTCCAACCGGCGGAGGAGACAGCGGCGGGCTCGCAGGCAATGCTCGACGACGGCCTGGCCGCCGGCATCCCGAGGCCGGACGTTGCGCTGGCCCAGCACGTCATGCCCACCGAGGCGGGGACGATTGGCACCACACCAGGGCCCATCCTGTCGGCCGGTGATTCCATCCGGATCACCGTGCATGGCCGCGGCGCCCACGGGTCCATGCCGCACAAGGCTGTGGACCCGGTGGTGCTCGCCGCCTCCATTGTCCTGCGCCTGCAGACTGTGGTGTCCCGGGAAACTAACCCGGGGGAGTTCGCCGTGCTGACCGTTGGCGCGGTCAGTGCCGGAGCAACAGCCAACATCATCCCTGACCGGGCGGAACTGCTGCTCAACCTCCGCACCTACAGCATGGCGACCCGCAGCCAGATGATCGCCGCCATCGAACGGATCGTTCGGGGCGAGTGCGCTGCCGCGGGCTCTCCGCAGGATCCGGAGTTCGAGTACTACGACCAGTACCCGCTCACCAGCAACGACCCCGAGGCCAACGCCCGGGTCACGAAGGCGTTCACCAGGACCTTCGGTGCCGACGCCGTTTACCGCACTGCCCCGCAGACGGCCTCCGAGGACTTCAGCCGCATCCCCGATTCCTTTGGAATCCCTTACGCCTACTGGATCGTCGGCTCCGTGCCCCGTGACACCTACCGGCGTGCGGTGGCGGCGGGGACCGTGGACACCGACATTCCGGCCAACCACTCGCCGTTCTTCCTGCCGGCCGTGGATTCCACCCTCGGCATGGCCACCCGGGCCCAGGCTGCCGCTGCGCTCGCTTTCCTTGGTCTGGCAGCTGGCTAGCCTGCCTTGGACAGCAGGGACTGCATTTGCGCCCCGGCGTTGCTGCCCGGGGCCGGTGTGTAGACCACGATATGCAGGTCCGGCCGGTCTGACGGGGACACCTGGTGGTGTTCCAGCTGGAGGACGCCCACTGCCGGGTGGTGGAAGAGCCGCTCGCGGGACTCGAAGCCCAGGATGTCGTACAGATCCCAGCCCTGTTTAAACTCGGGGCTGGCTTCCTTGAGCCGCTCAACCTGGTACTGGATATCCGGGTCGCCCAGCCGCTGCCCGGTTTCGGCCCGGAACTCGGCAAGGAAGCGCTTGCTGGTGGTTTCCCAGTCCGGAAGTAGGTCCCGGACGTAGGGGTCTGTGAACACCAACCACAGCAGGTTCCGGTCTGCCGCCGGCACGTTGGCGATATTGGGATACAGCGCCGCGTAGGCCCTGTTCCAGCCGGCCACGCCCCAGTCCGGGAACAGGGCGAAGGACGGGTTGGGGTCCAGTGCATCCAGCAGGCGCTGGATATGGGGAGGGGCGGTATCGGCTGCCGGTCCGGCCGGTGCAGCCGATGCGTATCCGCCCAGCGACAGCACATACGCCAGGCCGGTGCTTGACAGATGCAGCGCGCGGCTGATGGCCTCCAGGACCTGCCGCGACGGGCTGATGTCCCGGCCCTGCTCCAGCCACGTGTACCAGGTGACGCTGACGCCGGAAAGGAACGCCACCTCCTCGCGGCGGAGCCCCCGCTCCCGCATGCGTCCCACCGGCGGCAGGCCGTAATCGGCCCGCAGTGCCTGGTCGCGCCGCGCCCGCAGGAACAGGCCGAGTTCTTTTCGGCGACCGGGAACACTCACCGACGAATACTATTACTCTGGTACTCCCACTACTAGTAGCAGCGCTGTCTTCCGTCCGCGTCGCCCAGGCAAGAGGATGGTAAGCATGCCTGCACTCCGCTCTAAAACAGTCACCCATGGCCGCAACATGGCCGGCGCCCGCGCACTGCTGCGCGCCTCCGGCGTCGCCAACTCTGACATCGGCAAGCCGATCATCGCGGTCGCCAACTCCTTTACCGAATTCGTCCCGGGCCACACCCACCTTGCCCCGGTGGGCCGGATCGTCTCCGACGCGATCCTCGCCGCCGGCGCTGTACCGCGCGAGTTCAACACCATCGCCGTGGACGACGGCATCGCCATGGGCCACTCCGGCATGCTCTACTCGCTGCCGTCCCGCGACCTGATCGCCGACTCCGTGGAATACATGGTGAACGCGCACTGCGCCGACGCCCTGGTCTGCATCTCCAACTGCGACAAGATCACCCCCGGCATGCTCATGGCCGCACTGCGCCTGAACATCCCCGTGGTCTTCGTCTCCGGCGGCCCGATGGAGGCCGGGCGCGTGACCCTGACCGACGGCTCCGTGCGCTCCCTGGACCTGGTGAACGCGATCGCCGACGCCGTGGACGAGTCCATCTCCGATGCCGACATCAACCTCATCGAAGAGAACGCCTGCCCCACCTGCGGGTCCTGCTCCGGCATGTTCACCGCCAACTCCATGAACTGCCTCACCGAGGCCATCGGGCTGTCGCTGCCGGGCAACGGTTCCGTGCTGGCCACCCACACCGCACGCAAGGCACTGTACGAGAAGGCCGGCGCCACCGTCGTCGAGCTGGTGAAGCGCTACTACGACGGCGACGACGACTCCGTGCTGCCCCGCTCCATCGCCACCGCCAAGGCCTTCGACAACGCCATGGCCCTGGACATCTCCATGGGCGGCTCCACCAACACCATCCTGCACCTGCTCGCCGCGGCCCAGGAGGCGGGCGTGGACTACGGCCTGGCCGAGATGGATGCCAAGTCCCGCCAGGTACCCTGCCTGGCCAAGGTGGCCCCCAACGTGGCCAAGGACAAGACCTACTACATGGAGGACGTCCACCGCGCCGGTGGCATCCCCGCCCTGCTGGGCGAGCTGAACCGCGGCGGCCTCCTGCACAAGGACGTCCACTCCGTGCACTCCAATGACCTGGACGGCTGGCTGGACGACTGGGACATCCGCGGCGGCAAGGCCACTGAGGAAGCAAAGGCCCTGTGGCACGCAGCCCCCGGCGGCGTCCGGTCCTCCACCGCGTTCTCCCAGTCGAACGAGTGGACCTCGCTGGACACGGATGCGGCGGAAGGCTGCATTCGCTCCGTGGAGCACGCCTACTCCAAGGACGGCGGGCTGGCCGTGCTGCGCGGCAACGTGGCCGTCGACGGCGCCGTGGTGAAGACCGCCGGCGTGGACGAATCCATCTGGGCCTTCTCCGGCCCGGCCGTGGTGTGCGAGTCCCAGGACGAAGCCGTAGAGAAGATCCTGAACAAGCAGGTCAAGGAGGGCGACGTAGTGGTTATCCGCTACGAGGGCCCCAAGGGCGGGCCGGGCATGCAGGAAATGCTCTACCCGACGTCGTTCCTCAAGGGCCGCGGCCTGGGCAAGAAGTGCGCTCTCATCACTGACGGCCGCTTCTCCGGCGGCACCTCCGGCCTGTCCATCGGTCATATCTCCCCGGAAGCTGCCTCCGGCGGCGCCATCGCCCTGGTGGAGGACGGCGACATCATCAGCATCGACATCAGCCAGCGGTCCATGCAGCTGGAGGTATCCGACGAGATCCTTGCCGAACGGCGGGAAAAGCTGGAGGTCAACGGCGGCTACAAGCCCAAGGACCGGGACCGCCAGGTATCCGCTGCACTGCGCGCATACGCCGCTATGGCCACCTCTGCGGACAAGGGCGCAGTCCGGGACGTGTCGCTCCTGGAGCGTTAACCCTGCGCCCCGGGCGGGGGAGGGGCAGGTCCAGGGCCCTCCTCCGCCCCATGTCAACGGGCCAAAGGTCCGCTCCTTTCGGTCCGCTGGTGACGGTACCCTGTTTCCATGGTGCAGGACATCTCCGATTACCGGGCGGAAGGCATCCTGCTTGCGGGGGCAGGGCGTGCCATTTTGCTGCAGCTTGCCAATCCCGCCATTGGCCGGGGCGTAGCCGACCACAGCACCTTCACGGAGCGACCTGTCAACAGGCTCAAGGGCACCCTGACCTATGTGTACGCCGTCGTCTACGGAAATGAGGCGCAGGTCAATGAGGTCCGCCGCAGGGTCAACCGGGCGCACGTGCCGGTGCACCGACCCGGAGACAAGACGTCTGCCGGTTACAGCGCCTTCGACCCGGAACTGCAGCTCTGGGTGGTGGCCACTCTTTACGACACCGCACTCACCATTATCGAGAAAATCTACGGTCCACTGGACGCCGCCGCCGCCGACGCCATGTACCAGGACTATGCGCGGATCGGCACCGCCCTGCAGCTGCCGGCGGGCATGTGGCCGAAGGACCGGGCAGCGTTTGACGGCTACTGGGCGGAGCACCTCGCGGGGCTCCGCGCGGAGTACCCCGGAGTCCGCGTCGGACGCGGGCTGCTGTTTCCCAAACACACGGCGCTTTGGTACCGCGCCATCATCCCACCCGCGAGGTTCCTGACTGCCGGGCTGCTTCCAGAGCCCCTGCGCAAGGATTTTGGCCTCCCGTGGAGCGACCGGCACGAACGCCGCTTCGACCGCACGTTCCGCATCCTTGCCGTCACCTACCCCAGGCTGCCACAGGGCATCAGGTACTGGTTCAAGGATTACTGCCTGCGGGAACTCGACAGGGACCTGAAGCGGAACGGCCAGCCAGGCAAGCGTCAGGGGATCAGTGCGTAATTCGACACCAGTGGAGCAACGGATCGATGAACGCGCGCACCGCTTCCTGGCCACGGCGCCGGCCAACGGGGCCAAGGCAAGGCTCACCGAGTTCGTCGTGTTTGGCCTCAAGCAGGGATGGGCCTGCATTTTCGGGGCAGCCCTGCTGGCCGTGCTTCTGGCGGCCAGGCTCTGGTACCCCGGCAACGCCGGCCTGGCACGCAACGACTTCCTGACGGTTGCCGCGGTCGCCATCCAAATCATGATGGTGGCGTTCAAGCTGGAAACCCTGCGGGAACTGAGGGTCATTGTCCTGTTCCACGTGGTGGGAACCGTGATGGAACTGTTCAAAACGGACATGGGTTCCTGGTCGTATGAGGCGGAAGGCGTGCTGCGCGTCGGCGCCGTGCCGCTCTTCAGCGGCTTCATGTACGCCGCCGTGGGCTCGTACATGGTGCGCGTCTACCGGCTGTTCGACCTGAAGTTCGCCGCCTACCCGCGCCGCTGGATCACGGCTGTCCTCGCCGGGGCGATCTACGCCAACTTCTTCACCCACCACTACATCTGGGACCTGCGCTGGGTGCTGCTGCCCGCCGTCGTAATTGTCTACGGCCGGTGCGTGATGCACTTCCGCGTGTTCCGCCGCCGCTTCCGGATGCCCCTGGTGGCCTCTTTCCTGCTGGTGGCGCTGTTCATCTGGCTCGCCGAAAACATTGCCACCTGGTCCGGTGCCTGGCTCTGCCCCAGCCAGGTGGCCGGCTGGCACCCGGTGGGCTTGGAGAAACTGGTGGCATGGTTCCTGCTGATGATCATTTCCGTGGTGCTGGTGGCGTGGGTCTATAAGCCACAGCCGCCGGAAGCAGGCGGGAAAGAGGGCCTGCACCTGCAGGAGGACCAGCCCGCAGTGCTGAAGCAAGGGACCGCGTAAAGGGTTCCGGGTAAGGGGTTCCGGGTAAAGGGGGTCTGGCAAAACCCGTTACAACAGGGCCCTCGCTAGGGCTGGAGGCGAACGGTTGAATGGAAGCCATGGCCCCCGAAACCCCTCTCATCCACACCAGCCGGCAACAGAAAACCCGCACTCCTGATCGGCACCCGGCCCACTGGGGCGGCGTCTTCGCGATGTCCCTTTGCGTCTTCGCGCTGATCGCCTCAGAGTTCATGCCCGTCAGCCTGCTCACTCCGATGGCCGCGGAACTCCAGGTGTCAGAGGGGATGATTGGGCAGGGAATCGCCATCTCCGGCGTCTTCGCCGTCCTGACCAGCCTGTCAGTTTCCACCCTGGCCGGCAGCATGAACCGCAAAACACTCCTGTTGGGCCTGACGGCACTGATGGCGGTTTCGGGAGCGTTGGTGGCGACGGCGCCCGGATACCTGCTGTTCATGGCGGGCCGTGCACTCATCGGCGTGGTCATCGGCGGTTTCTGGTCCATGTCAGCAGCCACTGCCATGCGGCTGGTGCCGGCGCACCAGGTGCCCAGGGCCCTGGCGATCTTCAATGGCGGCAATGCTCTCGCCACAGTCCTGGCTGCACCGCTGGGAAGCTACCTTGGCTCCGTCATCGGTTGGCGCGGCGCGTTCTTTTGCCTGGTGCCCATAGCGGTGCTTGCCCTGGCCTGGCAGTGGATCAGCCTGCCGTCCATGACGGTGGAGAAGCGCACGTCCGGCAACGTCCTCGGGATTTTCGCCGGGCTCAGTAGCCGGCCCGTCGCGTTGGGCATGGCCGCCTGCGGCTCCTTCTTCATGGGCCAGTTTGTGCTGTTCACCTACATCCGCCCGTTCCTGGAGACCGTGACCCGCGTGGACGTTGCCACAGTGTCCCTTGTCCTGCTGGTGATCGGCGTGGCGGGCTTCGTGGGAACGCTGCTGATTGGCCGCTTCCTTGGAAAGGGCCTCTACCGGACGCTGGCCACCATACCGGTGCTGATGGCGGTCATCGCCGCGGTGCTCGTTCCCGCGGGCAGCTGGATTGCCGCCGTCGTTGTTCTGCTCGGCCTGTGGGGCCTGATGTCCACCGCCGCACCCGTCGGCTGGTGGAGTTGGCTGGCGGAGGCAATGCCCCACGATGCCGAAGCCGGCGGCGGCCTGATGGTCGCCGTGGTCCAGACATCCATTGCCATCGGGTCAACGCTCGGCGGCGTCCTGTTCGATTCTTCGGGCTACCAGGCCACGTTCCTGGCCGCAGCTGCCATCCTTTGCATCGCCGCTGCCCTGTCAGTCCTGGCATCCCGGGCCACGCCCCGGCAGGCCACGTAGCCCCACCGACCACATAACCGATCCCCGAGGAGGAGATTATGAAATACACCAGGAGCGGTGGCCAGACAGCAGCCGGACCGCAGGAATGGTTCACCGGAACGGTGCAGATTGACGGCATTCGGAACCCGGACGGGCAGTCAGCGGTCGGATGCGCGCACGTCCGGTTCGCCCCCGGCGCCCGCACCGCATGGCACCACCACCCCAAGGGCCAGACCCTGTACGTGACCGACGGGATCGGGCTGGTGGCGCGCCGTGGCGGGGAAGTCCAGGAGATCCGCCCCGGCGACGTTGTCTACATCGAACCCGGTGAGGAGCACTGGCATGGTGCCACCCCGGACCGGTACATGGCGCACGTGGCCATGCAGGAAGCGGATGCAGACGGCCAGGTGGTCACCTGGCTGGACCACGTCACCGACGAGGAGTACCGGGCCTGACCTGCCGGAAAAAGGAAAGAGCGGACGACGGCGGCAGGTTCCGCCGTCGTCCGCTCTTCCCTTTGCGGGGCCTGGTCAGTCGTCGTAGGTGTTCGCGATGTAGACATCGCACGGCGCGTTGTGCGCCACGCTGTTGGCGACGCTTCCCAGCAGCCGGCCGATCCCGCGCATCCTGCGGTTGCCCACCACGATCAGCCGGGCATCCAGTCGGATGGCTTCCTTGATCAGGGAATCGGCGGGCTTGCCGCGGGCAGCGAAATGGGTAACCTGCACGCCCGGCCGGGACTTGGCCAGGTCCTCCGCCACGATCTCCGAGCTGTCCGCGTTGGAGATCCTGACCTTGTCCGAGCCCACGCCAAAGGTTTCGGCCGATTCGGTTTCAAAGGCCGTCACCACATGGAGCGAGGCTCCCAGCGACTCCGCCAGGCCCAGGGCCACTTCCGCAGCCTTCCGTGCCGACGGGCTGGCGTCCACACCTACTACAACTACTCCGCTCATTGTTTTGCTCCTTCGTTATTCCCGGCATACAACGTCCACTGGTCAGTCTAAGGACTACCCGCCTGGAGCCCGCCTAACCGAAGACTCTGAAGGCGGGACCGGGACACGGCGGTCTGACGGGGGAAACATGGGTGGGCTGGCAGGCCGACGGCGGGCGGACGCTGAGCCGCCCGGGCCGCCGTCGAACCATCCCTGACAAGGGCCGCTGCCGGTCATGCCGGTGCGGCGTCCAGCTGCCTGCTGTACCGGCTTTCGGGCCGCGCCAGCCCGTAGTGGTCGCGCAGCGTCCTGCCCGTGTACTCCGTGCGGAACAGGCCGCGGGACTGCAGGATGGGCACCACCTGGTCCACGAACACCTCCAGCCCGGAGGGAAGCACCGGCGGCATGATGTTGAAGCCGTCCGCCGCGCCGCCGTCGAACCACTCCTGGATGGCGTCCGCCACCTGCCCAGGCGTGCCGGCGAAGGTCCGGTGCCCGCGTCCGCCGCCCAGCCGCCCAATCAGCTGCCTCACAGTCAGCTGCTCCCGCCGGGCCAGCTGCACGATCAGGGTGTAACGGCTCTTGGCGCCCTCAATCTCATCCTCGCTGGGCAGGTTCTCCGGCAGCTGCCGGTCCAGCGGCAGGTCTTCGGGGTCCACGCGCAGGGTTTTGGCCAGCTGGATCCGGGCGTACTCGGGCTTGATGAGACGGTCCAGTTCGCGTTCCAGCTCCAGCGCCTCATCCTCGGTAGAGCCGATGACCGGCACGATGCCCGGCAGGATCTTTATGGCCTCCGGGTCCCGCCCGGCAGCAGCGGTGCGCCCCTTGAGGTCGTGGTAGAACTCTTGCGCGTCGGCCAGGGTCTGGTGGGCGGTGAACACGGCGTCGGCGTAACGCGCCGCGAGGTCCTTGCCGTCCTCGGATGAACCCGCCTGGACGATCAGCGGGTGGCCCTGCGGCGACCGGGGCACGTTGAGCGGGCCGCGCACCTTGAAGTGCCTGCCCTCATGGTCAATGGTCCGGATCTTGTCCGCGTCAGCCCAGATGCCGGCTGTTTTGTCGGCGAGGACGGCGTCGTCCTGCCAGCTGTCCCACAGCTTCTGCGCCACCTCAATGAACTCGGCGGCGCGCCCGTACCGGACGGCGTGGGCGGGTTGGTCGTCCACCCCGAAGTTGCGGGCGGCGTCCGGGCCGGCGGTGGTCACCACGTTCCAGCCCGCGCGCCCGCCGCTGGCCCAGTCCACCGACGCGAAGCGGCGGGCCAGGTTGAAGGGTTCGTTGTAGGTGGTGGACGCGGTGGCGATCAGGCCGATGCGCTCGGTGGCAGCTGCGATGGCGGTGAGCAATATGGTGGGTTCCAGCTTGCCGGCGGGCCGTCGGCCCACTTCGCCGAACAGGACGGGGGAGTCGGCGAAAAAGATCGAGTCCAGTTTGCCGCGCTCTGCGGTGCGGGCGAGCTGCTGGTAGTGCTCCACCTTGTTGCCGGCTTGCGGGTCGCTTTCCGGCAGCCGCCAGGAGGCTTCATGGTGGCCTGTGCTCATGAGGAAGGCGTTGAGGTGGAGTTGGCGGCGGGACGGTTTGTGGGCGGTCATGGATGGCTCCTTGAGGGGGGTGGGGTGGTTAGTGGCCGACGGCGGCGGGTTCAGCAGGGTGCGCAGGCCCGACGCCCAGCGCGGCGAGGAGGTCGCGGCGCAGGGATTCGTGGCCGGAGGTATCGGTGGACGTGCGGATTTCCGGCGGCACCGGACGGATGGCTGCAATGCGGCCGCGGTCCAGGACCACTATCCGGTCCGCCAGCGCGATGGCCTCGTCCACGTCGTGGGTGACCAGCAGGACGGCGGGCCGGTGGGCGGCCACCAGGTCCTGGAGCAGCCCGTGCATCCTGATCCGGGTCAGCGCATCCAGGGCTCCGAAGGGCTCGTCCGCCAGCAGCAACTGCGGTTCGCGGACCAGGGAACGGGCCAGAGCCACGCGCTGCTGTTCGCCGCCGGAGAGCTGGTGCGGCCACGCCTTTTCACGCCCGCCAAGGCCCACCTCGGCGAGGGCACGGCGTGCCCGGGCCCCGGCGTCGGGCTTCCGAAGACCCAAAGCGACGTTGCCCAGCACGGTGTCCCACGGCAGCAGCCGCGAGTCCTGGAACACCACGGACACGCGCTCCGGGACACTGACCACACCGCTGCCGCTGACCTCGTGATCCAACCCGGCGAGCGCACGCAGCAGGGTGCTTTTGCCGCAGCCGCTGGGACCCAGCAGCGCCACGAACTCGCCGGCACCGATGTCCAGGTCCACGCCGTCCAGCACGGTCTTGGTGCCGAAACTGCGCACCAGCTGCCGGACAGACACGGCGGAAGGGGCGGTTGGAGCGGGTGCGGGCGCGGTCAGCCCGCCAGGGTGCGCTGCCATGAGAGGGCCTTTCGTTCGATGAAACGGACGATTGCGTCGGAGAGCAGGCCGAGGATGCCGTAGACGGCCAGGCCCAGGACGATGATGTTGGTCTGGCCATAGGTGCGGGCGAGCTCCATCATGTAGCCGATGCCGCTGGTGGCGTTGATCTGTTCCACCACCACCAGGGATACCCAGGCGCCGGTGACGGCGAAGCGCAGGCCCAGGAAGAACCCGGGCAGTGCGCCGGGGAGCACCACTTTGCGGACGAAGGCCGCCCTGCCCAGTCCCACGGTCTGGGCCAGTTCCACGAAGCGCAGGTCGATGCCGCGCAGGCCCGCGTGGGTCTGCAGATAGACAGGGACAAGGACGCCCAGGGTGATGGTGAGGACCTTCATGGTTTCGTCGATGCCGAACCAGAGGATCAGCAGCGGAATCAGGGCCAGGCCCGGGATGGCCCTCTTGATCTGCACCGGCCCGTCGATCAGTGCCTCGCCCACCCGGCTCAGCCCGGACAGGAGAGCCAGCACGGCGCCCACGAGCGTCCCGGACACCAGGCCCAGGCCTGCCCGCTGGGCGGAAATGGCCAGGTTTTCCTGGAGCCGGCCGTCCGCGATCAGCTCACCGGCGGTGGCCACCACGGTCCAGGGTTCGGACAGGATCCGCGGGTCCAGGAGCCCTGTTGCGGAAGAGGCTGACCAGAGCAGCAGCAGGGCCGACGGGCCCACCCAGGCGAGCCGCCGCCGTCGTCCCGGCCCCAGCCTTTTCGCGGTGGGCCGCACATCCTGCCGCCCGGCAGCGGCCTGCACCTGGTGCGGGGCCAACACGGGCCGGTCCAGTACGGCGCTCATGCTGCCCCTGCCTTTCCTGCAGATGCGAAGGCGGTGCCGGCGATGGCCTCGAACCTCGTGTCGTACAGGTCCGCGGCCTTCAGCTGCGGCTTCTTCTGCTCCCGGGCAAGCAGGTCGATGGTTTCCTGGTGCCGGGCGATGGCCTCTGTCCAGGAAGTGGGGAGGTCGCGTTTCCCGGTGGCGTCGATCAGGTACTGGCCGTCGTCGGGGGACAGGCCCTGGTCCTTGACGTAGTAGCCCTCCAGCCATTCGGCGGGGTGGTCCTCGATCCATCGCTGCGCCTTGCCCCAGACCTTCACATAGGCTGCCAGGGCGGCGGCCTTGGCGGGATCGGCCAGGACCTTGGCGGGCGAGTAGAGGAGGCTGGGGTCATCGCGCAGCCCGTGGCGGAGGGTGGTGGCGCCGTCGGCCTTGTATTTGGTGAGGTAGCGCTTGATCTGGACGCCGCCCAGCGGAGCCGCGTCCACCTGCTTTCCGGCCAATGCCGTGGCATAGGCGTCGCCGGTGCTGGGCAGTTCCACGAGTTTGACGTCGTCCTGCGTGAGCCCGGCCTTCGCCAGGATCCGCAGGACCAGTGCGCCCTGCGCCTGGCCCGGGCTGTAGGCCACCTTCCTGCCGCGCAGGTCCCCGAGAGAGCTGATGCCCGTTCCGGGGGCGATGCCGAGCTCGTAGATGGGGTGGTTTACGGCGTCCTGCCGGTAGCCGGCGGCGATGATGCGGACGTCGAGTCCTGTCCAGGTGGCGTGGATGGGTGGAATGTCCGCCACGGACCCGACGTCCAGTGCATTGGCGCGGAAGGCCTCGGTAGTTTGCGGTCCACCGGAGATGTTGGCGAATTCCACGGTAAAGCCCTCCAGCTCCTTGGCCAGGCCGGACAGTTCCAGCGCCACCCGGATGCTCGGGTCACCCACCGTGATGGTGGTTCCGGCGGGGACGGTGTTGGCGAGGGGTTCAAGGGACGCCTGGTTGATACGGTCTCCGCCTGCCGTGGCGGTGCCGCCGCAGGCCGAGAGCAGGGCGGCGGCGGGGACGGCGAGGAGCGCACCCAGGGCGTGCCGGCGGGTGAACGCGGGGAGCCCGCGGCTGGGGGTGGGCGGTGGTGCCGGGAAGGACATGGTGTTCCTTTCAGGAAGATTCCGGGTACGACGACGTCACCCGGCGGAGTGCGCCCGGTGGCGTGGGGAAGGTGGTTGGGTCCGCCGTTGACGGCGGGATGCGGAGGTGTTTCGGCTGGTGCGTACGGCCTGGCCGGTGCCGTGGAAACACCTAAACACGCGCTCCGGGCCGTTGGCCAGCACCGCGCAATGCACGCTCAACGCGGGGAAACGGCGCTACATCCGGCGACATGCGCGTGACCAACCGGGCAACCCGGCGCCACGAACCGAAACCTGGGTTAGGGAACCGCAACGGGCGTTAATGTGGCTGGACGCCCGTCATGCGGGCCGGCAATTAGGCGCGGACCTGGCCCTGCGCCATGTCGGCGATCTTTTCGGTGGCCGCCCAGGAGGCCAGCAGTTTCAGGCCTTGCTCGGAGGGGCTGCCCGGAGTGGCCGGGTAGACGGTGAGGGTGTGCCCGGGGTCCTCCTCCAGGCCCAGGACCTGGTAGTTCAGTTCGAGCAGGCCCACCACGGGGTGCTGGAAGAACTTGGTCCCGGCGTAGTGGCGGCGGACGTTGTGCGCGGCCCACAGGGTGCGGAATTCGTCGCTGCGCATGGACAGTTCACCGATGAGTTCGGCGATTCCCTTGTCGTGCGGGTTCCGGCCCGCTTCGCGGCGGAGAATGGCGACGTTGGTGTTGGCGGCCCGGTCCCAGTCCGTGTAGAAGTTGTGGGCACGCGGGTCAAGGAAGATGAACCGGGAGTGGTTGGCCGGCCGCGACGGGTTGCGGTACAGGTCCGAGTACAGGGCGTAGCCCAGGGTGTTGGCGGCAACGATGTCCATCCGGTTGTTGCCGATGAATGCCGGCGCTTCCGTGATGGCGTCCAGGAGGTACTGCAGTTCCGGCCGCACGCCCGCGGGGGCGGACGCAGCGGCGCCGGCAGCCCGCTTGCGCCCCGAGGTGTTGGCTGCACGGGCGAGGTCGTAGAGGTGGTCGTGCTCGGCGCGGTCCAGTTCCAGCGCTCCCGCGATGGCGTCCAGGACGCTGTCCGAGACGCCACTGAGGTTTCCCCGTTCCAGGCGCGTGTAGTAGTCCACGCTGACCCCGGCGAGGCGGGCAACTTCCTCGCGCCGGAGGCCGGGCACGCGGCGCCGTCCGCCGTACGGTTCAATGCCTGCCTGTTCCGGGGTAATGCGCCCACGGCGTGAGGACAGGAACTGCCGGACCTCGGCTCGGTTATCCATACCGGACACGTTACGGCTATTGGCCTTGCCGTAAGGAGGGTCTGCCAGAACCAGTTACGGCAGGACCCTCCCTAAGGACGGCAGGGACGGGTTTGATAGGGATGTCCGCTTTCCGCAATTCACCACAGGGAGGACCCATCATGCGCGCAACCATCCTGCACGCCCCCGGAGACGTCCGCGTCGAGGACCGTGACAAGCCGGCCATCCGGCAGTCCACGGATGCGGTCATCAAACTCGTTGCCGCCTGCGTATGCGGTTCGGACCTGTGGCCCTACCGCGGCGCGGACAAGGTCTCCAGGCCTTCGCCGATGGGCCACGAGTACGTAGGGATTGTGGAAGAAGTGGGTGCAGACGTAAAAACGGTGCAGCCGGGCCAGTTCGTGGTCGGATCCTTCTTCGCCTCGGACAACACGTGCGAGATCTGCCGCTCCGGCTACCAAAGCGGCTGCGTGCACCGCCAGGGCGTGGGCGGCGCCCAAGCCGAGTACATGCGGGTTCCGCTGGCCGACGGCACCCTGGTGGCCACCCCGGAGATGCCCGACGACGGCAAGGTTCCGTCGCTGCTGGCAGCCTCCGACGTCCTGGGCACAGGGTGGTTCGCCGCCAAGGCGGCCGAGGTGGGACCGGGCAAGACCGTGGCGGTGGTGGGCGACGGCGCCGTGGGGCTGTTGGGGGTCCTGGCAGCCAGGCAGATGGGGGCCGAACGGATCATCGCCATGTCCCGGCATGCCGACCGGCAGGCCCTGGCCCGCGAATTCGGTGCCACCGACATTGTTGAAGAGCGCGGCGATGCCGGCGTGAAAAAGATCAAGGAGCTCACGGGAGGCCTCGGCGCCCACTCCGTCCTCGAAGCCGTGGGCACCCAGGAATCCATGCTGCAGGCCATCCACGCGGCCCGCGCCGGAGGCCATGTCGGCTTCGTGGGGGTGTCGCACGACGTGGCGTTGCCCGGCCGCGACCTTTTCTACTCGCACGTCCACCTGCACGGTGGCCCGGCTCCAGTCCGGCAGTACCTTCCCGAGTTGATTGACCTGATCCTGCGCGGAGAAATCAATCCCGGAAAAGTCTTCGACCTCGAACTTCCCCTGGAGCAGGCAGCGGAGGCGTACAAGGCCATGGATGAGCGGCGCGCCATCAAGGTGCTGCTCCGCCCGTAACGGCAGTCGCCGGGGTGGCCACTGCAGGCCGGCAAGGGTAGGACTGCCAAGACCAGGTACAACAGGGCCACGCTGGACCGGCCTTTTCCGGGGATTGCTCCGAACAACCCCGGTAGCATTTTTGTTATCCCCCAACAGATCAGAGGAGAACCATGACTACCGTCAAGGCTTATGCATCCCCGTCCGCCACGGAGGACCTGGTGGCAACCACCATTGAGCGCCGCGAGGTGGGTCCGCACGATGTCATGATCGAGATCAAGTTCGCCGGCATCTGCCACTCGGACATCCACACGGTGCGCGGCGACTGGGGCCCCCAGCAGTACCCGCTGGTCCCCGGCCACGAAATTGCCGGCATCGTCACCGAGGTTGGTTCGGCTGTAAGCAAGCACGCCGTTGGTGACCGCGTCGGCGTCGGCTGCATGGTCAATTCCTGCAAGGAGTGCGCCAACTGCCTCCAGGGCGAGGAGCAGTACTGCCTCAAGGGCATGGTGGGCACCTACGGTGCCGTTGACCGCGATGGCACCATCACCCAGGGCGGCTACTCCACCCACGTCGTGGTGACCGAGGACTTCGTCGTGACCATCCCCGAGGGCATCGACCTCGACGTCGCCGCGCCGCTGCTGTGCGCCGGCATCACCACCTACTCACCCCTGCGCCACTGGGGTGCCGGCCCCGGCAAGAACGTTGCCGTCGTCGGCCTCGGCGGGCTGGGCCACATGGCCGTCAAACTGGCGCACGCCATGGGCGCCGAGGTGACGGTCCTGTCCCAGTCCCTGAAGAAGCAGGAGGACGGCCTGAAGTTGGGCGCGGACCACTACTTCGCCACCAGCGACGAGAACACCTTTTCCGAACTCGCCGGCTCCTTCGACCTGATCATCAACACGGTCAGCGCGTCGATCGACATCAGCTCCTACCTTGGCCTGCTCAAGCTCGACGGCGCCCTGGTGAACGTTGGTGCCCCGGCGGAGCCGCTTCCCGTCAACGCCTTCGCATTGATCGGCGGCCGCCGTTCCTTCGCCGGGTCCATGATCGGCGGCATCCGTGAAACCCAGGAGATGCTGAACTTCTGCGCCGAGCACCACCTGGGCGCCGAGATCGAGGTCATCCCGGCAGAGAAGATCAACGAGGCCTACGAACGTGTCCTCGCCTCGGACGTCCGGTACCGCTTCGTGATCGATACCGCCACCCTCTAAAGCACCACCCTCGCTTTCAACGCGGGCGACGGCGGGCCTGCTCCCATAAGGGGGCCGGCCCGCCGTCGGGCTTTAAGGAAGGGGACGACGGCGGGACAGTCCTTACGGCCGAAGGGCAGCCAGGATGGATGCCGCCGGGGCATCCACGGCGTTCCGGTAGTTGATGCCGGCCCACAGGTTCAGCCAGTCCGGGTCCCCTGCCGCTGCAGCCGCGGCACGCAGGGGAGTGGTGAGGTGGTGGATTTCGGGGTAGCCGTAGGGGGCCTCCCCGTCGTGGCGGCGCATGAATTCGTTGTAGAGGCCGCGGGCGTTGCGGCCCGAGAAGGCGCGGGTCACGCCGGTGGTGGGAAAACGCTCGGGCGACGACAAGGCCGCCCGGTGCGCAGGCTTGGTTCCTGCCTCATCCGCGCAGAGGAACGCTGTTCCGGCCTGCACCGCCGCGGCACCCACGGCGAGCGCGGCCCGGACGTGCTCTGCCGTGGCAATTCCGCCCGCCGCGATGAGCGGCACCTCCAGGTCTGTGAGGCTTTCAAGGATCCCGTGCAGGGGAACGTCGGGCGGTGGCGCAGCAGCGGCAAAGGTTCCTCGGTGGCCCCCGGCTTCCGGGCCCTGGACGCACAGGGCGTCGGCGCCTGCGGTAAGGGCCCGCAGTGCTTCATCACGCCCCGTCACCGTGGCGATGACGTACACCCCGCGGTGCTGCAGGGCTTCCACCACGGACGGTTGGGGGAAATCGAAGGTGAATGAAACCACCGCCGGCGCCAGGTCCAGCAGGACCTCGAGCTTGTTGTCCCAGTCGTCGTCATCATGCCGTGGGCCGCCCAGGCTGACGCCGAACCGTTCAGCGTCAGGTGCCAGCGAATCTGCATAGCGCTGAAGGGTATCGGGGTGGACGACGGAGGCCTGGGGAACGAAGAGGTTGACGCCGAAGGGCCGGTTCGTCAGCCCCGTGAGATTCTGAATGTCCGTCCGCATCGCTGCAGCCGTCTTGTAGCCGGCCGCCAGGAATCCCAGCCCTCCGGCGGCGCTGACCGCGGCCGCCAGCTCCGGCGTGGAGGGCCCGCCGGCCATCGGGGCCTGGATGACGGGTATTTTCAGGTCTTCCAGACGAAAACGGGCTGCTTGATGTTCGGTTCCCATGTGGCCTTTCCCCGCGTTCCGCACCTGCGCCTACCTCACGAATGCTACGCGGGTCTGCCGGCGGGGTGGGCCACGCCAAGGCAGAAAGGGGCAGCAGAAAGGGCGCGTACGACGGCGGGTGATGCCCGCCGTCGTACGCGCCCTTTGTGCCTGGGTTACCTAGAGGGCCAGTGCCGGCTCTTCCCCGCGCACGCTCAGGGTGAAGGTGTTGGGGCCGCTGCACGTAACGGCAACCCGGCAGGTGGTGGTGTTGTGGCGGGCGGAAAGATCGGTGATTGCAGAATCGAGGGTCTCGTGGAGGGAGGCCCGGTCCCAGATCTTCAGGCTGACGGAATTGGCGGCATCGAACGTCATTATTCAACTTCCATTTCTTGCGTTGAACGGTCCGGACCCGGCCGGACCGCGCCCTCGGCTCTGAGGGCAAAAGGGTGGGAAAGCGCGTTCCCGTACTTCAATCGTGCACGGCTGCCGGATCAATGGCAACCACTTGGGGCGGAATGTGAGCAACCGCACGCGGCGCCCTCATTCATCCTTTCCATGGTGCCCATACCGGCGACGGCGGCTCAACCGGATGGCGCGGTTATGGCACGTGAGACTCATCACGTCCCGCCGGGCCGCCTATTCGTCAAAGTACGTGGAAATCGTTGTTTCGCCGGAAATAGAGGCAATGACCGCAGCCGCCACGTCCCGAAGTTTGGCATTCCGCGTGCTGGATGCCCTGGTCAGGATGGTGACGGCGGTATCCCGTCCGCAGCGGTTCTCGGCCATGATCGCCCCCACCGCCATATCGATGATGGTGCGCGACTGCAGGGTGGCGGAAAGATCACTCTTCACCTCGATGAGCTGGGTGATCCGAACGGCAAGCCGGAGCGAGCTTGCGGCCTGCGCAGCGAACGTTTCGGCCTCCGAGATGTCCTCGCCGGAGAAGCCGTCGCAGTGCGCCGAATACAGGTTGAGGACCGCGTCCGCCTCGCCGGCAAGATCCAGCGGGACCGCAAGGATGGAGGCCACGCCGTGCTGCCGGGCGGTCCGCAGGTACGGGTGCCAGCGGCGTTCCACCGCAAGATCCGGAACCAGGATGGTTGCCCTGTTGTGCAGGGCGGTGAGGCACGGGCCCTCGCCGAAGCCGTTTTGCAGCTCATCAAGGGCCATCGCGTGCGGGTCGCTGGCGGCAACCGCACGCGGCCGTTTATGCCGAAGCACCGTGACTCCAGCGTGGATGGTGTTGCCTGGCGTGGAAAGCCGGGAAGCAGCCAGGACTGCCAACTCGTCCAGGAACGCTGTGATGTCGCGGCTTTCCAAGAGCAGCAGCTGGAGCGAAAATTCGGTGGCGGCCATGGGATCAGGGCCGCCTGTCCCGTGCAGCGGTGTCCCTGTATCCGTCACTCTTGATCTCCTCCGGTGGATCTATTCGTGGTGGTCTGCTGAGGGACCCGCGAAATGGCCGCCGTCAACGATGTCGCTGGCAACCTCCTGGAGCCGGCGGTTGCTCGACTGGCTGGCCGCATGCAGGATCTCCAGGGCCCTGTCCCTTCCGCCGCGGGTTTGGAGCATGATCAGTGAGAGGGCGGCGTCCACCACAGCCCGCGATTTGAGGGCGGCCCGCAGTGCGCCGTGGGAAGATTCAGCTGCGTGCAGCTTCAAGGCCAGGCGAAGGATCCGGGACATGGACTCCGCCTGCTCCTCCACAAATTCCACGGCGGCGGCATCGAAGGCGTTCGCGCTCGCCGCGTAGCAGTTAAGGGCGGCATGTGCCGTGCGTCCCGCCGGAATGGGCGTAGCTAAGACGGAGAGCACCTTTTCGAATCCAGCCTCGTCGCGGTAGCGGGCCCACTGTGGGTCATTGCGGAAATCGCCAACCAGCACCGTGCGCTGCTCCCGTTCTGCGGTGAGGCAGGGCCCATCACCAATGGCGTATTGGGTTTCGTCGAGCCGTTGGCCTTCTTCGCTGCTCGCGGCAACCGTGGACGTGCCGCCTGCGCGCTCCACTGTGATGGTGCACTCCAAGCTGCTGCTGCCGGCGCTGAGCCGCGAGACGGACATCATCGCCAGGCCCAGGAGGAATTCAGTGAACCCGGGGCTTTCAAGGAGCAGGTCCTGGTACTCGTCAGAGGCCGTCAGCTCTCGGTTCCTGGCCATCAGGCCTCGATCCGTGTTGGCGCCAGCGCCGTTACGCCTGGCTGTTCGGCCGCCGCTCTTGACGCGTGCGGCCCCGGCATTCAACCTCCGGATCCTGTGGCTATCCCGAAATCTCCTACCTTCGACACTACGCTCCCGCCGGTGTTTCCGATACTTCGGCAGCAAACGCCTGGCACTGGAACGGGACTGCTAGTTATCCGCCTGGGGACCATCCGGCGGGTTGCCGCTGCCTTCTTCGTCCGCCCCTTCCGCGGGGGCGCTTCTCCCATCCGCCGTATCGGCTGCAAAGTCGTCGGAATAGGGGGCGTGGGGCCGAGGCAGTTCGTCGATCAGTTCATTCGCGGCAAGGGCCAGGAGGTCCCGCTGGGTCATGGGCAGGGAGAGCAGTCCCTGGAGGTAGGCTTCCACTTCGTACTCGCCGGCGTCACCGGACAGGCTGAAGTACTTCAGCCACAGCTCTGGAATCGGGATGTCGGCTGCCTTGAGTGCTGCCCGGAGCCGGCGCCGTTGTTCCGGTTCGTTCGGATCAAAGCCCATGGGCCCGTCCCTACTCGCGGCCGGCCGGCGTCCCGGCGAGAATCGATTCGCTGACGTCCTGCAGCCTGGAGTTTGAGTCCCGCGCTTCCCTGATGAGCTGCTGCAGCGCTTCCTGGTGGCTGATGCCTGACCGTTCCATCAGGATTCCGCAGGCGCGGTTCACCAGGTCCCGGGTGTGAAGCGAGGACTGAAGGCCATCGGTCATCTTCTGCGGAGCTTCGGCCGCCTGGATGTGGGAGAGCAGCGTCGCCGCGGGGCCGGCGAAAAGCTGCACCAGGGGTGGCGTGGAGAGGTCGTAGGCGTTGGCCGCTGCCGAGTACAGCTTCAGCGCACCAATGCATTCCTTTCCGGCCAGCAGTGGAACACTGACAACGGAGCGGATGGGAAGTGGCAGGACTGTGTTGCGCCACCCAGGCCAGCGCTTGTCGCTGTGCAGGTCCTGGATCAGTACCGGCCGCTCGGTTGCCCATGCCGTCAGGCAGGGCCCTTCGCCGAGTTCATACTGTGCCGCGTCCGCGCGTTCCACCACCGTGTCCGTGTAACCACTGCTGGTCCTCCGGCCCCGGGCGTCCAGCAGGGACACGCCGGCACCCAGGGTGCCGGGGACCGACTCCTTCGCCGCCCGCGCAAGGGACTGCACGGCGCCGTTGACCTCTTCCTCCGTGAGCAGCAGTCCCTGGATCCGGGCAATCAGGAGGCTGAGCTCGTCAAGGGGAAGTTGCTGGGCCATTTCATCAGCATAACTCCCATCTTTAAGGGGCTAACGCCCTTGCGGCGCGTGCGGCGCCAGTAAGATGAACCCATGCCCAGTTCAGCCGATAACGAGTCCGTTCAGCACCTGCAGGAGATCCTCGTGGGGGCTGAAAACGTGGTCGAATTCCTGTCCGGCCTGTCCGGGCTCGCGGCAGCCTCGGTATCGGAGGCGTCTGGCGACGACATTGAGTGCGCCGTCACGCTGAAGCTGCGCCGGCGTCCCGCCACGGCTGCGGGCAGCAGCGCGCGTGCTGTCATGCTGGACCACGTGGAGCAGGCACTGGGCGACGGTCCCTGCATCCGTGCCCTCCGCGAGATGACCCCGGTGATGATTGACGACGTGTCCACGGATCCCCGCTGGAAGACATACAACCAGAAGCTTGCGGAGCACAACGTGCACAGCACCCTGGGGGTGCCGCTCGTAATCACCCCCGAGGCAAGCGCCGCCCTGAACTTCTTTGCCACCAGGCCCCGCGCGTTCAATCCGGATGTCTACGACAAGGCGGTGGGCTTTGCTGCCGCCGCACACAACACGCTGCACCTGTCGGTGCGCCTCAACACTGCACAGAACCGTGCCGAAGACCTCGAAGCAGCACTTGAAAGCAGGACAGCGATCAACCTTGCCTGTGGTGTGATCATGGCGCAGAACCGGTGCTCGCAGGAGGAAGCGATGGAGATCCTCACAAGGGTGTCCAGCAACCGGAACAGGAAGCTCCGGGACGTTGCCAAGGAACTGATCGAGCAATTGTCGGGCAGCACGGTAAGCACCCATTTCGACTCCTAGTTATCCGGAGCCGCTACCAGTGCGGGAAATCTCCACCCACGGCCCCCTGGAGACCGCACAGAAACCGTGGCCCCGCCCCCGGTAAGGCGGATGTCCCAGCAGTTCCCGGTACCGATGACCTCATAGTGCTCATCGCCGGGCCTTGAGAGCACTGCGGCGGTGTTCTCATCTCTGGCTACGGCCCGCCCCACCAAACCTGCCGCTACGGCGCCCACGGCGCGGCTTACCGTTCCTGCCTGGGCGGCGTGCAGATCCACCGCGAACGGGGCCAGCCCCAACCCGTCGCGGACGTGCACGGTGTCAAGGGCCCTCGGAGCGCTCCTCGCCGCACGCATCCACGCCGTCGATCCGGTATCCGCCGACCAGCGCACGCTGCGGCGCCAGCATGGCTCCGGCGGAAAGACGTGCGGGAAAGCCGCTGGATCCGGGCCGGCCCCGGCAAGGAAAATGCTCATGGGCTTCGAGATACCGGCATGGGCCAGGGCCAGAACGAACCACAAAAACACCTTGACCCCTGCCGACGGCAGGACTAACGTACAACCAAATGGTTGTAGAAAAGCTGAGTGAGACCGAACAGGACCGCCTCTTCCAGGCGTTCGCCGACTCCACCAGGCGGGACATCGTCCGCCGGGTGACGGCCGGTGGGTATTCCGTTTCCGGCCTGGCAGCCCTCTACGCCATGAGTTTCGCCGCCGTTCAAAAGCATGTGGCGGTGTTGGAGCGCGCGTCATTGGTTACCAAGGAAAGACGCGGAAGGGAGCAGATCGTGCGGGGCAATCATGAAGGACTGCAGACGGCCCGGCGACTGCTCGACGAATACGAACACATCTGGCGGCAGCGTGCCGCCAGGATGGCAGAAATCCTCGATGAAGGTTAGGAAGGCACCGCCATGGCAGTCATCAGCACGGACAAGAATCTGGAGGCATTGACCCTTACCCTGGTCGCCGAGTTCGACGCCGGCGTCGAACGTGTGTGGCAGTTGTGGGAGGACCCGCGCCAGCTGGAGCGCTGGTGGGGCCCTCCCGGCTGGCCCGCAACGTTCCACGAAGTGGACTTTGTTCCAGGCGGACGCGCCAGTTACTACATGACCGGCCCGGGCGGGGAGAAGGCGCACGGCTGGTGGGAATTCACGGCAATCGAAGCTCCGCGGCGGCTGCAGTTCGACGACGGGTTTGCCGACAGCGACGGCAAACCTACGGGTGACCTGGGGACATCCCACGCCACGGTCACCCTGGAATCTGTGGGGGAGCGGACACGCATGACCATCCACTCCGCGTTCGATGCCGAGGAGCAGATGGAGCAGGTGACGGCCATGGGCATGGAGGAGGGCCTGAAGCTGGCAGTCGGGCAGATCGACGGCATCCTTGCCGAGCACGCCAACGCCTGACGGCACGCTGTCGCTAGGAGCCTTTTTCCTGATGCCAGGAAGGGCCGACGACGGCGGGGTCCCGCCGTCGTCGGCCCTTCCTGGCGTTGAACCTCCGGGGCCGCCGCTGAATACTGGAAGGTGGACGATGCCAAGGGAAGGCGGTGGCAGCAGTGAGCGGCGGGGCAGGGGACTTTCGGAAACGCCTGGAGCGGGCTGCCGAGGTCCGTTCATACCGCGGCGCCGGGATCAGTGCGGAGGAGGAAGCAGCACTGGACGCCCTCGACGCCCGGGAACGGGAGAAGCGGCGGAAGGTCAGCGACGCCGCCCGGTCGGAATACCTGGTCCGGGATGCCATGGCGCAGGGCAAGTTCGACAACCTTAAGTACGAGGGCAAACCGATTCCCGGGCTTGGCGAGTCCTACGACCCCGACTGGTGGGTCAAGGGGCTGATCCAGCGGGAGAACATCAGCGGTCTTGGTCCCGCGGCTATTCTGCTCCGCACCGAGGACGCGGAACTCGATGCCAAGCTGGACGGCCAGTACACCGAGCAGCAAGTGCGGGACATCCTGCAGGACTTCAACCGGCGGGTGATCGACGCGCGCCGACAACTCCAGGGTGGGCCACCGGTGATTACGAAGACCCGCGACGTGGAGGAGGAAGTGGAGCGCTGGCGCAGTCGACGTGCCGCCCGGGTCGAAGATGCTCCGCCTGAACCGGAGCCGGAGCGGTCCTGGTGGAAGCGGTTGTGGAAGGGGATGGGCTAGGCTGAAGGATTCCGCGCATCGAACAGCTCGCATAGCCCGTTGTAGTACTCGCCTGTCTGCCCCCGATGCGCCATTCCGATCCTGGTGCACACCCGCTGCGAGGCCACGTTTGCCGGGTTGGTCACCGCCACCACCCTGGGCAGGGCATTTTCAAATGCGTAGTCCAGGACAGCTTGGGCTGCCTCGGTGGCGTAGCCGTTCCCCCAGTAATCCGGGTGGAAGTGCCAGCCAATTTCCGTATCGCCGGAGGGCTCCAGCGGCAGGGCAGGGCCCGACGCCGGAATTGGCTTAAGGAGCAGCGTCCCCGCGAGCTGGACGGCGGGTACGCGCTGGTTCGAATTGCCCCCGCTGTACCCGGATGCGCTGAGCATGGGAGCGTCCTTGAGCTGGACCGCCCAGATTCCGTGGACTGGGCCGTCAACGGCGCGCCATTTTTCGATGCGTTCCACTGCCTCGGCAAGGCTGGTCATGACCTGGGGCGGGTTGCCAATGTGGCGCTGCACCTCCCAGCGCGAGTAGAGGTCCAGGACGAAGTCTGCGTCGTCCGGCTCCCAGGGGCGCAGGATCAGCCGCCTTGTCTCAACGATTTCCACCACCCCCATGCTGCCAGAGAGGGTCGACATGTGGGCTGTTTCTGGTTTTCCACATAGGGGTTTTAGGTGGCTGGGATTGTCGGTGCCTGGTGGAAGACTTTGGCTATGGAAGCGGTTTTGGGGCAGGTTGCAGGGCGGGGGCTGGAGCCTCAGGCACCCTCTATTGCCGATGTCCTGGGGCTCTTGGCCCAGGTTCCCATGGCCGGCGATGATGCGGGGAAGATCGATCAGATTCGGGATCTTGAGGACCTGAAGTCGTTGGCAGCCGCCCGGCAGGCCGAAACGAGCGTCGCTTTCGATCTGTGCCAGCGGCGGGAACAGGCCGCGGCCGGGGTACCTGTGGAGGAGCAGGGCGCGGGGGCTGATGCGCAGATCGCGTTGGCCCGCCGGGAATCCCCGAACCGTGGCTCCCGGCTGCTGGGGCTGGCCAAGGCCCTGACCGGAATGCCCCGTACGTTCGCCGCCTTCCGCAGTGGGCGGTTGAATGAGTGGCGGGTCACGCTGATCGTGAAGGAAACAATCTGCCTCAGTGTCGAGGACCGGGCCGGGGTGGATGAGGAACTCGCCGCCGACACCGGTGCCCTGGACGGCGCCGGTGACCGGGCTATCATCGGCGCGGTCCGGGCCGCCGCGTACCGGCGGGACCCGGCTTCGGTGGCGAAGCGGGCAGCACGGGCTGTTACGGAACGCACTGTGAGCCTGCGTCCGGCTCCGGACACCATGACCTACCTGACGGCGTTGCTGCCCGCAGCCCAGGGCGTGGCCGCTTACGCCGCGTTGTCCCGCGACGCCGACACAGCCCGCAGCCGTGGGGATGAACGTTCGCGGGGCCAGGTCATGGCCGACACCCTCGTCGAACGGGCCACCGGCACCCCAGGTGGCGTGGCCGGGGTGGAGGTCCAGCTGGTGATGACCGACCGCACCCTCCTGCAGGCCGGTGCCGAACCCGCCAGGCTCCCCGGCTACGGCACCATCCCGGCAGCCACCGCACGGTCTATTGCCCTCACCGGTGGATCATCAGCAGCTCAACAACCGGCGCCGGACTCGGCCGTCCCTGAAGAACTCAGCCTGTGGATCCGCCGCCTCTACACCGCCCCCGGCACCCGGGAGCTGGTAGCAATGGACTCCACAGCCCGGCTCTTCCCGCCCAACCTGAAACGCTTCCTCCAGGTCCGGGACGATACCTGCCGCACCCCGTACTGCGACGCCCCGATCCGGCACCACGACCACATTCTGGGATGGGCGGTTGGCGGCAAGACCACCGCCGGCAACGGCCAGGGCCTCTGCGAAGCCTGCAACCACACCAAAGAAACACCCGGCTGGACCACCAAACGCATCCCCGGCCCACGCCATCCGGTGGAGACCACCACCCCAACCGGCCACACCTACCACTCCACCGCACCACCACTACCGGGAACGGCGGTGCGCATGTCCCCTGAGCGTCCTCCCGGGCACGCCGTCCAAGGCGGCGGCGACCCCGGAAGTCCGTTACACGCTGCCCACCCGGCTGCCAATGCATCGGTTCTGCCTTCAGCGGCCGAGGCTTCAGGGATCACGGTTGCAGGGGCGGATTTGGGTCAAGCCGTGACTACGGCCTGTAATTGGGGTTCGGCCCGATCATCGAGGCGGGAGGCGGCGCGAAGGGGCCTGCTGGATAGAGCGGCGCCACCTTAAGCATGTAGTTGGCCCACTGTGGACCGGCGATCATGTATCCGTCCAGGCTGGGATAGAACGTCCCGTTGATAGTGACATTTTGTCCCGCCCGCTTTTGGCCTTCGAGTGCGTCGCCAAAGAATGACGCCGTCACCAGGCCAGTGGTGTAGCCAACCACCCAGGTGGACCCGTTGGTGTTCGAGGTGCCGGTCTTGGCCGCGGTGGGAACCACGTCCTGCACTTTCGGCTTGATGTAGACGCCGGAGCCCTTCTTCAGGACGTCCTGCAGCACCGAGTTCACGCCGCGGGCAACGTCAGGCTTAACGGCGTCATGGCAGTCCGGGGCCTGGGCGGGCAGTTTTGCTCCCGCTGCGTCGGTAATTTCAACGACGGCGATGGGCACGCAGTAGCGGCCATCCGTGGCAAACGTGGCAAAGGCGTCCGCCAGGGTGAGCGGGGAAACGCCGGTGCCACCCAGCAGGTTGCCCAGTTGATGCATGTTGACCGGACTGCTGTCGAGCCCGCTGTGCAGGCCGACGGCGTCCACCATCTTCTGGATGCCGCAGAAATCAAGCTGTGATGCTGACGCGAACGTGGCGGTGTTGATGGAGTTGTACAGGCCGTAGTTGACCGGCATGGTCCGGTAGAAGCCGTCCTCTGCATTCTGCAGGTCGTCTGTGACGCCAAGGGCGGGGTTGGCCTGCGCAGTGCTGTAGGCGCCCAGCACCTTCCCGCAGCTGTCCTTCCAGGGGAACCCCAGCGGGTAGGTCCTGCGCGAGGCGTCCACCTCGGCCGTGATCGACTTGCCCTCGTTCAGCCATTCCGCGAACGTGAAAGGCTTCATGGTGGATCCGGGCTGGAAGCCGCCGGCTCCATTCAGGTCATTGCCCTGTGCGTCCTTCGCGTCGACGTTGAAGTTCAGGTTGGTATCGAACTTGCCGGGCTGTGGAATGAACACCGTGTTTTGGGCCATCGCCAAGATCTTTCCGCTGCCGGGCTGGATGCTGACCAGTGACGCTCCCCATTTGTCAGGGTTTGCTCCGGCGGTCCCGTCCACCTGTGCCTGGGCCGCCGACTGCAGCCTGCTGTCCAGGGTGGTGACGATCGTGAGGCCGCCCCTGTACAGCCGCCGCTCACGCTCGGTCTCCGTCGGCCCGTATGCCGGATTGTTCAGGATCAGGTGGGAGATGTAATCGCAGAAGTACGGCGCCATGGACGCGTTGGCGCAACCCTGCTGCTGAGGCGTGATCTTCAACTGGATGGGGGTCGCCACCGCCTCATCGTGCTGGGCCTGGGTGATCTTGCGCAGGCGCAGCATTTCAGACAGGACCTGGTTCCGGCGGCCGATTGACTGGTCCGGGTTGGTCGCCGGGTTGTAGAGGGTCGGGCTGTTAACCACCCCTGCAAGCAGGGCCGCCTGCGGAAGGGTGAGGTCCTTCGCGGTGGTGCTGAAGAAGTAGCGTGCCGCAGCTTCAATGCCATAGGCGTTATTGCTGAAGAACACGATATTGAGGTAGCCCTCCAGGATCTGGTCCTTCGTGTACTTCTTCTCCAGGCTGATGGCCAGCTTCATTTCCCTGATCTTGTCGCCGATGCTCTTCTGTCCGTTCAAGACCACAGCATCGGGCCTGTCCTGGGAGAGCTGGGCCTCATTCAGGACGTTCGTAACGTACTGCTGGGTGATGGTGGATGCCCCCTGCTCACCGCCTTTGGTCAGGTTGGACACCAGCGCCCGCAGTATCCCCTCGGGATCAACGCCCGCGTGTTCGTAGAACCTGCTGTCCTCAATGTCGACGATGGCGTCCTTGATGAACGGTGACATCTGGTCAAGAGGCACTTTCACACGGTTTTCAGCGTAAAAGGCGGCAATCTGTTGCCCATCGGAGGTGAGAACCTTCGTGGCCTGCGACGGCGGCTGGACCGTCAGGTCGGCCGGGAGGCTGTTGAAGAAATCGATGGAGGTGCTGACTCCCATGCCCGCAGCTGCCACGGCGGGGACCACCAGGCTGGCGGCCAGAACGCCACACATTGCACTCGCTGCCAGGAACCCCAGGATCCGTCCCAGGGCCGCGCCAAAGCCGCGCCTGCGCTTCCGCTTCTTTGCCATCGTCCAGCCCTCGTCCTCGAAGGTGGGATCAGGATACGCCTGCCATGTAGGGCGAACCAGATGTGGGAAGGTCAGGATTTGGTTACGCCGAGCCATTGACCACGCGATAGTTAACGACATATCGTTAACTATCGCTGAAGAAGCAGCGACAACAAGATACAGGAAAGGACGATGCCGCTATGAAAGGCATGTTCGATGACAAACATCCCGGCCCGGAATTCGCAAAGGGCAGGTTCGAGCGCGGCAGGGGCCGCCGGGGACCGCACGGGCACCGTGGTCCAGGCTTTGGGCCCGGGTTCGGGCCTGGGTTTGGGCCCGGTTTTGGCCCAGGGTTCGGTCCGGGGTTCGGCCCAGGTTTCGGAAGGGGCGGGCGCCGTGCCAGCCGCGGCGACGTCCGCGCGGCCATCCTCTCGCTCCTGGCAGAAGCGCCATCCAATGGTTACGGGCTGATCAAGACCATCGCCGCAAAGACTGGCGGAATGTGGCGCCCCAGCCCGGGATCGATCTATCCCACCCTCCAACAGCTGGTAGACGAGGGCCTGATCGAGGCCCTCAGCGAAGGCCGCGGGACCGAGTTTGCCCTGACGGACGCGGGCAAGGCGTACGTGGCGGAGCACGCCGAGGAAATGGAGAACGCGTGGAATGCTGAACCGGACAGCGCGGACAGGGACTTCCATCAGAGCATCGCCAAGCTCGTGGGTGCCATTCACCAGTTCCGCTCCGGTGTCAGCGAAGAGCAGCGGGCTGCCGCAATCGCCAAGATGGACGAAACCCGCCGTGCCCTTTACAAGATCCTGGCGGACTAGCAGCCCCGGCAGCCCGGTGGGATCGCTTGGGGGCAGGTGTCCTCGGGAGCAGACCTAGGCGAAGGAGTCTTCCTTGGCGCGCTGTTGGGCGGCAGGTGCAGCGGCGGCGGCTGGAGTTGCCGCGTGGTGCGCCAGCATCTGGCCAAGGGTGCTGAAACCGGATCCCATCTCACCGAAGGCATAGGCGGTTTCGGCGTGTTCGGACAGGTCCACGCCGGCCGTCTCAGCCTCGTGGCTGACCCGGAAGCCCACTGCCTTGTTGATGACGCGGGCGATGACAGCGGTGCCAAGGCCGGACAGCAGCAAGGTGATGACGACGGCGGCCATCTGGGCGATGAGCTGCTGGGCACCTCCACCGTAAAAGAGGCCGCCGCCCTGGCCGTTGACGGGGAGGGCAATGAGACCCAGCGAAAGGGTGCCGATGAGGCCGGCGCCGAGGTGGACACCCACGACATCCAGCGAGTCGTCAAGGCCAAAGCGGTACTTGAGGTCCACGAACACGCAGCACGCTGCCCCGGCCACCAAGCCAAGGCCAATGGCGGCCACCGGGCTGACGTTCGCGCAGGAAGGGGTAATCGCCACCAGCCCGGCCACGACGCCGGAGGCTGCACCCAGGGAGGTGGGGTGGCCGTGGCGGATCTTCTCGGTGACCAGCCAGCTCAGCATGGCGGCCGCTGGCGCCACCAGGGTGTTGATCCAGATCAGGCCGGCCTGTTCGGCGCTGGTTGCGGCCCCGCCGTTGAAACCGAACCAGCCGAACCAAAGGATGGCCGCGCCCAGCATGATGAAGGGAATATTGTGCGGGCGGTGGTTTGGGTCCTTGGCGAAACCATGGCGCTGGCCCACGATGACTGCGAGCACCAGGGCCGCGGTTCCCGAGCTGATTTCCACCACCGCGCCGCCGGCGAAGTCGATAACCTGCCCGAAGACCGCGGTAACGGCGCCGCCTGCGCTCATCAGGCCGCCGCCCCAGATCATGTATGCGAGGGGGCAGTAGATGAGGGTGATCCAGACCGGAACGAACAGGGCCCAGGCGCTGAACTTCGCGCGGTCGGCGATGGCACCGCTGATCAGTGCCACGGTGACGATAGCGAAGGTGGCGCTGTAGCCGGCCTTGAGCAGGTCCGGCGAACCCATGAGGTTCTGCAGGCCGAAGCTGGTGAACGGGTTGCCGAACAGCCCCAGGATCCCGTCTCCGGTGGTCATCGAGTAACCCCAGAGGACCCAAACGACGCCCACGATGCCGGCGGAGATGAAGCTCATCATGATCATGTTCAGCGCGGCCTTGGCGCGGGTCATGCCGCCGTAGAAGAGGCCGAGTCCGGGGGTCATGAACAGTACCATGGCGGCCGAAACCATCAGCCAGACGTGTTGGGCAGTGATTTCCACCGGTGGGTCCCTTCGCAACGTGATCGTGGTGGGGCCCGTTTGGCCCCGAAGCATTTCCCCCGGGTTCCATTTTTGGTGCGGTGTGTTTCAGCCAATGCCGCTTAAAGTTGCGCCCACGTTACACAAATGGCTCCGGTGTGAAGTTCACGTATCACCCATGTTTCAGGAATGTAAACGGCTTCTTCCTCTGGCCGGTCAGCGAAGCCCGTGGACCCGCCGACTTCCCCGGAATGGCGGGCCGGGCGGCCCGCCAAAGGTGAGGACCGCCGTCGTACGCCCTTAATCCTTCTGTTTCCTGGCTATGAACGGCGGCTCACCGTGCTGAACTGGCGGGCGTTGGCCAGCACCGGCAGTTTTTCGCGCACGTCGTCAACGGCCGAGGGATCGATATCGACGACGGCGAGTTCCGGCTTTCCGCCGAGGGCTACCACCGCCTTGCCCAGGGGCGTGACAACTGCACTGTGGCCGATTCCAGTGGGCGCCGTTCCGGCGGGGCCTGCGCCGGCGGATTCGGGGTCGCCCTGGCCGCAGGCAATAACGAAGGCGGTGCTGTCCAATGCCCGGGCGCGGACCAAGAGGTCCCACTGCTCGGCCTTGCCTTCGCCCGCGCCCCAGGAAGCGCAGACGATATTCACCTGTGCACCTGCGTTGGCGTTTGCCGTGAACAAGGCCGGGAAGCGGACGTCGTAGCAGGTGGCCAGGCCGAACACGGTTCCGTCCAGCTCGAACGTTACAGGCGCCTCCCCGGCATCGACTGTGCTGGACTCCGTAAAACCGAAGGCGTCAAAAAGGTGGACCTTGTCGTAGGAAGCCTCAACTCCGCGGCCGGTGACCAGCAGCGTGTTACGGACCCGGCCGTCCTTGCCGGGCGTGAACATGCCCGCCACGATCGTGATCTCCAGTTCCCTGGCTATCCGGCGGACCTCACCGGCCCATGGACCGTCGATCGGTTCTGCGATGTCGCGAAGGGAGTGGCCAAAGGCCCGCATCGTGGCTTCGGGGAAGACCACCAGTTGTGCGCCGGCATTACTGGCCTGCGCGGCGTACTCCCACACCAGCTCAAGGTTGGCTGCGGTGTCCGCACTGCTGATGATCTGGGCTACTGCGATACGCATGGAAGAAACTCAATCTGTGGGTAACGGAAAAGAGGTGCCCGGGCTGGTTGGCCCGGGCACCCAAGGCGATGCAGGCTCCGGCTACTGCCGGTAGCCTTCAACCTCGCTGATGGGCCGGGCCTCGGCGTCGTTCGGGTTTTCCCCTGAGTCCTTCTTGGCGCGGCGCTGGCGCAACAGGTCCCAGCACTGGTCCAGGCTTTCTTCCACATACTTCAGGCGCGCCTGGTCCGGCGCCTGCCCGTTGCCTGACCCCTCGCGCAGGGAGTGCTCCTCCTCCACGAGGGCCTGGATGTGCGTCAAAATGTCCTGATCGTTCATGGCTTCCCCTTCCTCCGGTCCGGTCCCCTTCAGCGTACGTACCAGGTGCGGAAGCCACCAGTCCCGGCGCTGTACCATCGATTCCATGCCCACTGCGCTCGATATGGCAGGTCCCATCCTGGAAGTGCTCACCTGGTTGTGCCTGCCCGCCGGGCTGGGCCTGCTCTTCTACACGGGGTTCCTTCGCCGTTTCATCCACCCCTGGGACGTAGCCGAGGCCGTGGTGTATTCCGACTCCACCGGTGTGGGCTTCCGCTGGTTCGACCGGAAGCACAACGTGCACAACGCCCCCATGTCCCCGTATGACATCAGGGATATGGCGGCGGGGGACACCCTGCCGATCTACTACCACCCCAACCGCCCCACCCAGTGGCAGACCACCGCGCCGGAGGAGGCAGGACGCACTGCCTCGGTCCTGGGCCGCTGCCTGACGGCCATTGGGGCCGTGGCGCTTTTGGGCGGCTTCGTCCTGCCGATGTTTTAGGGCGGCCGGTACTTCACGGCGGTCAGCTGGCCAGGACCACAACAATCCCCACCCCGCCGAGGACCACCCCGGCCAACGCAGTCCACAGCACCGCGGACAGGTCCGCTTCGATGCTTTCGCCCGCCAGGCCGTGGGACCGTGCCCGGTAGCGAAGGCGTTGGGTGAGGTAGATGGCAAGGGCGGTGCCGCCGGAAATCACCGGCAGCACCAGGATGGGCGCCCCGTAGGTGGGCAGCCAGCGCAGGAAGAAGGCGCTCGCGGTCACCATCGCCAGCATGGTCCGGCCCCACGCAAGGGCCGTCCGCTCAGGTTGCAGCCCCGGATCGCCGTGGGGACTGGATGCGTGTGGGGCCACAGATCAGCGCCAAAGGATGAAGACAAGGACGACGGCGGCAGCAAGCGCGCCTGCCCCGGCCAGCAGGGGCACAATGAACGGCAGCGGCAGCGGAGCCTTGGTGCGCATGCTTCGTTCCACCCGCAGCCACCGGACTGCGGCGCCGCCGCTGAGCATCATGCCGAGCAGGAGCAGGAGGACGGCCAGCCCTTTGCGGACGGGCTCAATGAAAAGCCCGGAGGTGAACGCCTCGAGGGCAATCCCGCCCGCCAGCAGCGCAAGCGACGTGCGGATCCAGGCCAGGAAGGTGCGCTCGTTGGCGAGGGTGAAGCGGGGGTCTGGTTCCTCCCCGCCGGGCAGCAGCCGTTCGGCGAGCCTTCCGCGCGACGGCGTGACCGGCCTGGGCTGCTCGCTGTTGTCCACCGGGCCAGTTTAGCCGGCTGCTAACTGCCACTCCGCGGGGCAAACATGATCACGGCAACCCCGAGCAGGCAGACCAGGGACCCCGCGACATCCCACCGGTCCGGCCGGAAGCCGTCAAAGGCCATTCCCCATGCCAGGGAACCCGCCACGAACACGCCCCCATAGGCGGCGAGGATCCGGCCGAAGTGCGCGTCCGGCTGGAGGGTGGCCACAAAGCCATACGCGCCCAGCGCGACCACACCCAGCCCGGCCCACCACCAGTCCTTTCCTTCGCGGACGGCCTGCCACACCAGCCAGGCCCCGCCGATTTCCGCGGCAGCGGCCAGCACGAACAACACGACCGTCTTGAAAACACTGACGGTTTCCCCTGGAATACCCACGCAGCCATCATGCCAGCCGGGAATTCAGCCGCCGCCGTCACGGTTGGGGGATGTATGGAGCGCATTGGATTCCTTTCATTCGGCCACTGGGGCACCGGCCAGGGTTCCCGCACCAGGACGGCTGCGGACGCCCTGCTTCAGGGAATCGACCTGGCCGTTGCCGCTGAAGAGCTGGGCTTGGACGGCGCATTCTTCCGTGTCCACCATTTCGCCCGGCAGCAGGCATCGCCGTTTCCCCTCCTTTCGGCTATCGCCGCCCGCACCAGCCGCATCGAGATCGGCACCGGCGTGATCGATATGCGCTACGAGAACCCGCTCTACATGGCCGAAGAGGCGGCAGCTGCGGACCTGATCAGCGGCGGCAGGCTCCAGTTGGGCATCAGCCGCGGCTCACCCGAGCCTGCCCGGGAAGGCGCAGCGGTGTTTGGCTACAGGCCGCAGCCGGGGGAGAGCGACGCCGACATGGCCCGCCGCCATACCGCCGTCTTTCGCAAGGCCATCACCGGGGCCGGCATGGCCGAAGCCGATTCGAGGTATGCCGGCGGGGCCACCGGGCTCCTACCTGTCCAGCCACAGTCCCCGGGCTTGTCGGAACGGATCTGGTGGGGCGCCGGGAGCAGGAAGACTGCCGTGTGGGCTGCCGAACTGGGCATGAACCTGATGAGTTCCACCCTGCTCACCGAGGACACCGGGGTTCCGTTCCATGAGCTCCAGGCGGAGCAGATCCAGCTGTACCGGGACGCGTGGGCGGCGGCCGGCCACGCCCATACGCCCCGGGTCTCGGTCAGCCGCAGCGTCCTGCCCATCGTGGATGAAGAGGACAACTACTACTTTGCCGGCAGCGCCCTCCGCGACGGACGCGACCAGGTGGGCGTCATTGACGGGCTGACCGCCAGGTTCGGCAAGAGCTACGTGGGCCCGCCGGAGGTTCTGGCCGAACAACTCGCCGCCGATAGCGCTGTGCAGGCAGCAGACACGCTGCTCCTGACCGTTCCCAATCAGCTGGGCGTGGAGTTCAACGCCAAGCTCCTGGGCAACATCGCAAAATACGTTGCCCCTGGGCTGGGATGGAGCCGAAAGGATGCCGGGAACCTTTTGTGAGACCTAACCGTTACTCTTAAGAGTGCGGCGTGGGGGCTTCGCGCCACCAACTAGCGTGTGACTGCGGAACGGTCATATGACGGAGAGAGAGAAATATGGCTCGCACCGCCTTAGGCTTAACCGCATGATCCGGCTACGACAGCTGGCCCAGGCGGCCTCAGTGCTCACCACCCCTTTGGCGCCGGAAGACATCCTGGCGCTGTTCAACCCTGTCTACTCGGCCCGGCAGCTGCGCGGCGTGGTCACCCGGGTGGTCCAGGAGACCGCCCAGTCCGCCACGATCTTCTTCCGCCCCGGCCGCGGCTGGAAGGCGCACCTGGCAGGCCAGTGGGCCCGCATCGGCGTCGAACTCGACGGCGTCCGCCACTGGCGCTCCTACTCCCTCAGCGCTCCCGCCGGCAAGGACCCGGCCATCACGGTCACCGATGTCGGTGCCGTGTCCGGAACGCTGGTGCGCACGACCAAGCCCGGGGATGTGCTGTTCCTGGCGCCGCCCCAGGGCGACTTCGTGCTCCCTGAGCACCCGCGCCCCCTGCTCATGGTCACTGCGGGCAGTGGCATCACCCCCGTGATGTCCATGATCCGCACCCTTGTTCCCCGGCGCCCGGATGCCGACGTCGTCCTGGTCCACTCGGCCCGCACCCCCAATGACAGCCTGTTCCGCGAGGAACTGGCCGAGCTTGCGGACCAGTTCCCCAACTTCCGGCTGGCGCATTGGTACACCGGTGAGCAGGGCCGCATGGACTTCTCCAGCACCAAGGAACTGGACGCGATCTGCCCCGACTGGAAGGAACGGGCAGCCTACGCGTGCGGTCCCGACAGTTTCCTGGATGACGCCGAGGCGCTGTGGAAGCGGGCACTCACTGCCAAGCCTGCCGGATCCGAGGTCGCCGTGGCCGGCGACCCGGGCAACCTGATGATCGAGCGCTTCAACACCACCTTCAACGCCGGCGTAGGGCACGACGGCGGCCTGGTCACCTTCGAAGCCTCGGACCGTGAGGTGCAGGCCGACGGCGATACGCCCATCCTGGACGTCGGCGAGGACGCCGGGGTGCTGATGCCCAGCGGCTGCCGGATGGGCATCTGCCACAGCTGCCTCACACCGCTGCTTGCCGGGCAGGTCCGGGACCTGCGTACCGGCGAAATCCATGGCGAACCCGGCCAACTGATCCAAACGTGTGTCTCGGCAGCCGCCGGACCCGTAAACCTCGAAATCTGAGGAGCACCACGGAATGTCTGTAATCACACCTACCAAAGTCACCCCCGCGGGAAGCTCGAGAACGCGCCCCGGGAAGCTCGCCGAATCGGGCAGCCCCACCGTCCGGCCGCCGGCCGCCGCGCACCTCAGCGATGAGCAGGTAGCGGAGCTGGGCCGCGAGCTCGACGCCATCCGGGACGAGGTCCTGGCCAAGCGGGGCGCCGAAGACGCCGCCTACATCCGCCGGATGATCAAGATCCAGCGCGGGCTCGAAATCTCCGGCCGTGCCGCCCTCCTGGTCAGCAAGAACAAGGCTGCCTGGGTTACCGGCACCACCTTGCTGAGCCTGGCCAAGATCCTTGAGAACATGGAGCTGGGCCACAACATCCTCCACGGCCAGTGGGACTGGATGCGCGATCCGGATATCCACTCCACCACTTGGGAATGGGATTTCGTCACCCCGTCGCGGTCCTGGCAGCACACGCACAATGACCTGCACCACCGCTGGACCAACGTTGTTGGCAAGGACAACGACGTCGGATACAACCTCCTGCGCATGGATGAGCAGCAGCCGTGGAAGCCCATCAACCTGGCCAACCCGCTGTTCAATGCCATCCTGGCTCCGGTCTTCGAATGGGGCATTGCCATCTACGACCTTGAGCTGACCGAGTACAAGGAAGGCACCAAGTCCAAGGAGGCCCTGCTCAAGGACCTCAAGGCGCTGGGCAAGAAGGTTGTCACCCAGTTCACCAAGGACTATGCAGCAACCCCCGCGGTCGCCATGCTCACCGGGTCCGCGAAGCAGGCCCTTTTTGGCACGATCGCAGCCAACGCCATCCGCAACGTCTGGGCCCACGCCGTGATCTTCTGCGGCCACTTCCCTGAAGGCACAGACACCTTCACCGAGGAAATGGTGGACGGGGAAACCCGCGGCGACTGGTACGTCCGCCAGATGATTGGTTCGGCAAACATCTCCGGGTCGAAGTTCATGCACCTCATGACCGGCAACCTCTCCCACCAGATCGAGCACCACCTCTTCCCGGACCTGCCCTCCAACCGGTACGCCGAGGTTGCACCCAGGGTGCGTGAAATCTGCCAGCGCTACGGCCTGAAGTACACCACCGGTCCGCTGCTGAAGCAGGTCGGCTCGTCCTGGGCAAAGGTATTCAAGCTTGCGCTGCCTGGAAAGGCCGCCCGCGCCTGAAACCAGGCACTGCAACGCAGAAGTGACCCTGCCGGCGCTGTCCGGCAGGGTCACTTCCTGCGTTTGGGGCTCTTTGGGGCTTTCAGTGCCGTGTGGCGGAAGCGGGGGCCAGCAGCATGGCGTCCAGCTTGGGCAACGCATGCCGGAGCCGGTGCTCGGCGTGGTGGATGATCTCCTCCGCCTGCGACAGACCGGTGTCCGCGACGTGGAGCAGTGCCGAGCCCTGCAACCGGTGCCCGGACCAGCGCAGCTGCAGGTCCTGGACCGCAAGGACGCCAGGCGTCTCCGCCAGGGCGGCCTCCGCACGTGACACCAGATCAGGTTCGATGCCGTCCATGAGCCGCCGCCCAATGCTGCGGACGGTGCCCCACAGGAGCACCATGATGGCGGCAGAGATGACCAGCCCCACAATCGGGTCCGCGAGCGGAAAACCGAGCATGACGCCGACGGCACCCACCACCACGGCCAGCGACGTGAAGCCGTCAGTGCGGGCGTGCACGCCATCAGCGACGAGCGCGGCGGACCCAATCCTGCGGCCCACCCGGATGCGGTAAATCGCCACGGCCTCGTTTCCGGCGAAGCCGATCAGGCCCGCAGCCATCACCCAGCCCAGGTTCTGCAGCGGCTGGGGATTGATCAGCCGGTCAACGGACTGCCAGCCGGCAACGACCGCGGAGAGGGCCACCACGGCCACGATGAACAGCCCGGCCAGGTCTTCAGCCCTGCCGTAGCCGTACGTGTACCGGCGCGTGGCGGTCCTGCGCCCCAGGATAAAGGCAACCCACAGAGGCACCGCCGTCAGGGCGTCCGAAAAGTTGTGGATGGTGTCCGCGAGCAGGGCCACCGAGCTGCTGAACAGGACCACCAGGAACTGGAGCACGGTGGTGGCCAGCAGGACGAACATGCTGATCTTCAATGCCCGGATGCCCTCGGCGCTGGCCTCCATGGCATCGTCGATCGAATCAGCGGCGTCATGCGTGTGCGGGACGAACAGCTCGAACAGCCAGCCCTTGAAGCCGGCATGGTGATGATGGTCGTGGTCGTGGTCGTGGTCGTGGTCGTGGTCGTGGTCGTGGTCGTGGTCGTGGTCGTGCTCATGACCGTGGTCGTGCCCGCCGTGCCCCTCCGCATGGGCGTGGCCGTGGGTATGCGTTGACTCCCGGTGCGGGCCGCTCACGAGGCACTCCTTTGCACAGAATGGTTGGTGATGCGGTGGTGGGCCGGCTCGCCGCCAAGGGCGTGTTCGGCCTGGAAGATCGCGTCCGCCACCAGCTGCCGTGCATGCTCGTTTTCCAGCCTGTAGAGCACACGCGTCCCGTCCTGCCGGGTGGACACCATCCGGGCCAGGCGCATTTTCGCCAGGTGTTGGGACACGGCGGCGGGAGACTTGCCCACAACGTCCGCCAGCGCGCCCACCGCCATCTCGCCGTCCCGGAGCGCCAAAATAATCCGCACCCTGGTGGCGTCGGCCAGCATGGCGAAGACCTCCACCGCCAGCTCCACGTATTGGCTGTCCGCGCCCAGCGAGCAAGCATTCTTATCTGCATTCATGCGCATATAGTGTCACAGCTGCAGCGGCAACGCATCCTGCCCGTGCCGCCGTCACGGTTTCCAGCGTCGTCGCCTCGCCGGGGCACCTAGAGTAGGAAGTGCACGGGCAGGGCGCCCTGCCACCCGCTTGGTCAGTCTCGAAAGGAATTTACCCCCGATGGCTTTCATCACCGTAGGTACTGAGAACAGCACTGAGATCGAGCTCTACTACGAGGACCACGGCTCGGGCCAGCCTGTCGTGCTGATCCACGGCTACCCCCTGGACGGATCCTCCTGGGAAAAGCAGACTGCAGCGCTCCTGGCAGCCGGCTACCGGGTCATCACGTACGACCGCCGCGGCTTCGGCAAATCCAGCAAGCCCACCGAGGGCTACGACTACGACACCTTCGCCGCGGACCTGAACACCCTGCTCACCACCCTGGACCTGAATGACGTGGTCCTGGTCGGCTTCTCCATGGGCACCGGCGAAGTCGGGCGCTACCTGGGCACCTACGGCTCCGCCCGCGTGGCCCGTGCCGCATTCCTCGGCTCCCTGGAGCCCTACCTGCTCAAGACGGATGACAATCCCGACGGCGTCCCGCAGGAGGTGTTCGACGGCCTTCTGGAAGCAGTCACGGCAGACCGCTACGCCTTCTTCACCGAATTCTTCAAGAACTTCTACAACTCGGACACGTTCCTGGGCACCCCGCGCCTGAGCCAGGAAGTGATGAACGCGGGCTGGAACCTGGCAACCGGTGCAGGGGCCACCGCCTCCGTGGCCGCCCAGCCCACCTGGCTCACCGACTTCCGCCAGGACATTCCCAAGATCGATGTCCCCGCACTGATCGTGCACGGCACCGCGGACAACATCCTGCCCATTGACTCCACCGGCCGGCTTTTCGCCAAGGCGCTGCCGGACGCTCAGTACGTGGAGATTGAGGGCGCCCCGCATGGCCTGCTGTGGACGCATGCCGCGGAGGTCAACGAGGCACTGCTCGGCTTCCTCTCGAAGCAGTAACGGAATGCATGAACAGCGACGGCGGGATCCCGCCGTCGCTGTTCGACTTTCCGGGAGTGCCGGCTCGGGCCCCACCTTCGGATGCTGCGGGGGGATAAGCCCGCTGGGTGTTACTCCTGTGAAACAGGAGGCCGTGAAACCGATGCCACGGGAACAGCCGGCGGTGAAGTGTGCGCCTCAGTATCAATTGCGGGGCACAGCTGCAGCGCAAGCTCTTTGAGTTCCCTTGGATGGAACGGTTTGGTGAGGTATATGGCCGCACCCGATGCCATGCCGGCCAGGATGTCGTCCTCCTCGGACCGGGCCGACAGGAACAGCAGGGGAGCCCCGCTGAGGGCACGAATGGCGCGCGCCACCACATGCCCGTCCATATCCGGCAGGCCCAGATCAAGGGTGACCAGGGAAATGGCCGGATCCGCAGCGGCGGCGATGCCCTCTGCGCCCGTGCCCACTGCCCACACCTCGAAGCCGGCACGCGAAAGGACCGCGGTGATCAGTCCACGGATATCGGCGTCGTCCTCAATGACAAGGCAAACACGCTGCTGTTCCATCAAGCCCCCCGGCGAAAAGTTGGCATCAGTCTACCGGCGCCGGGTAAGCGTCGGGGACATCCCGCTTAACCGTCGTAATGTGTCCGCGCCGGGCCCTGCCCCAGCGCATTGACCACCGCCGCGGCCACCTCGTGCAGCTTGGTGTTCCGGGTGCTGGACGCCGTCCGCAGGATGCCGAACGCCTCCTGCTGGCTGCATCGGTTCTGCGCCATGATGATGCCCACTGCCATGTCGATGACCGTCCGGGACTCCAATGTGGCGCGGAGGTTCGCAGCCGTCTCGCTGTAGTGCGCAAACCGCACGGCAAGCCTCAGCGCCAGCGATGTCTGGCGGACGAAATCCTCGGCGAACTTCAGGACCCGGCCTTCAAAACGATGGGCGCGGCGGGAATACAGCAGCAGTGCCGCCTTGGTCTCACCCTCGAGCCGGAACGGAACCGCGGCGACGGAACGGATCCCGTGGCCGGCAACGGCTGCGGCGTAGTCCGGCCAACGGTCGTCCTGGGCAAGGTCCGGAGCGTGGACAGTCTCCTGCGAGGTGGAAGCCGTCAGGCCGGGTGTCTCGGAGAACTGGTGCTCAAGCCGGCCGATCGATGCCGCTTCCTGGCTGCTGCTGGCGACGGTGGCGGCTTTGCGCTGCCGGAGCAGGGTGATCGCGCACAGCATCTCATCGCCCGGCTCCGAGAGGTTGCGCGCAGACACCTGCGCCAACTCATTGAGGAAGTCCTCAACATCGGAGCTGTTGAGGACCAATTCATGCAGGTGTTCGGTGATGGATGTATCGGTTTTTGCTGTTGACTCGCTGGCCACGGTTTTCTGGTGCCATTCGCTCAGGTCAAAACGAGCCCGCAACGCACCAATGCCCCACTGCTGGGCAGGGAGCCGGTGATGGTCGCTGGATCGACGAACTTTCCAACGGCCTGCTGCTAAACCGATAACCAAAGTATATACAACCGCGCAGCCAGGGAGGCGTCACACAGGGCCGCCCCGTTCCTGCCGGAGGCTGGTGCCCGAGCGCGGCAGCGGGCAGAATGAAGCGGGACCCGCCGTGGGGGGAAGGACATGAACATGACCAGGCTTCTCATCATCGGTCCGCCGGGCTCCGGCAAGGGGACGCAGGCCGAACGCCTTGCCCTCCACTTCGCGGTTCCCGCAGTTTCCACGGGGGACATCTTCCGGAGCAACGTCATGCGTGAGACGGAGCTTGGCAACCAGGCTGCAGGGTATCTCGACGGCGGACAGTTCGTCCCGGACCACCTCACCAACGCCCTGGTCAAGGACCGTCTCCTTGACCATGATGTCCGCCAGGGATTCCTGCTGGACGGCTACCCCCGCACCGCGCCCCAGGTCGCAGAACTGGATAACATCCTCGCGTCGCAGGGCTGCGCCCTGGATGTTGTCATCGAACTGCAGGCGCCCGACGCGGAACTGGAGCAGCGTATGCGCCGGCGTGCGCTCGAGCAGGGCCGCACCGACGACACGGTGGATGTTTTCCGGCGCCGCCTGGACCTCTACCACCGGGAAACCCATGAAGTAGTCTCGGTGTACGCGCGCCGGGGCATCCTGGTGCCCGTCAACGGCAGCGGCGACCCGGGGGAGATCACGGATTGGGCGATTTCCGCCGTCGAAAAGTTCCTGGCCTCCCCGCGGCCGCCGGCCTGATCCAAGCACCGCTCGTGAAACGCTGAACCAACAGAAGGAACCACTGATGAGAATTGCCGTTACCGGCGGAAGCGGAAAACTGGGACGCCATGTAGTGCGCCGGCTCACGGGGGACGGCCACCAGGTCCTCAACCTGGACCGGGCAGGAGACCGCAACCCGGGCCTGCTGGTGGTTGACCTGCGCAACTACGGCCAGGTTGTGGATGCCCTCCTGGGCGTGGATGACCGGCATGACGGGTTCGACGCCGTCGTCCACCTGGGGGCCATCCCCGCCCCGGGCATCCTGCCGGACGCAGCCACGTTCGAGAACAACATGCTGTCCACCTACAACGTCTTCCAGGCAGCGCGGCGCGCCGGCATCAAGAAGGTGGTGTACGCGTCCAGCGAGACCGTCCTGGGGCTGCCGTTCGACATCGATCCGCCCTACATCCCGGTGGATGAGGAATACCCGCCGCGGCCGGAGAGCACCTACTCGCTGGTGAAGCGGCTGGAGGAGCAGATGGCCGTGGAGATGACGCGGTGGGACCCCGAACTCAGCATCACCGGCCTGCGCTTCTCCAACGTCATGGATGAGGCCGACTACGCCCGGTTCCCCTCGTTCGATGCGGACCCGACCCTACGGAAGTGGAACCTGTGGGGCTACATCGACGGCCGGGACGGGGCCCAGGCCGTGGTGCGGGCCTTGGAGAACGCCCGGCCAGGATTCGAGGCCTTCATCATTGCCAACGCGGATACGGTCATGAGCCGGTCCAGCGCCAGCCTTGCCGACGAGGTCTTTCCCGGCGTCAAGGTAACCAAGGAACTGGGCGAGCACGAAACCATGCTGTCCATCGACAAGGCGCGGCGCCTCCTCGGTTTCGAGCCCGAGCACAGCTGGCGGAACCACGTGCCGGAGGGCTCCCCGGGCGCCACGGCCAGCGGTGCCGAAAGCTAGGGAAAACCGGTCAAAAACGCCAGCCCCCAGGAATCGCCAAGGGTTGGCACAGGATCATCCAAGGAGCCGGAAGCATTGCGCTTCCGGCTCCTATCCTTTTTGGTACAGCCACCAGGTGGCCAGTGACGGGGCAGATTTTCCCGCCCCGGCTGCCCGCCCCCGCTATTCCAAGGACCCCCAAAATTCGTACCCGATCCTACGCGCTGCCCGTCCTCACGGCGCTGCTCTCCGCCACCGCCCTTTCCGCGGTGTCCCTGCCCGCTTACGCTGCCCCTGCACTGCCCGGCGATGCCGGCAACCCGACCGGCCGCTACATCGTCCAATACGCCGCCACTGCCGACGTGGCCGCAGAAGTGTCCGGCCTACGCGGCCAGGGCCTCGCCGTCGGCCGTACCTTCGAGCATGCCATCCGTGGTGCCGTCGTCACCGCCAATCCCGCCCAGGCAGCAGCCCTTGCCAAGTCCGGGAAGGTGCTGTCCGTGGAGCCCGACGCCCCCGTCAAGCTCTCGGCGACCGAGCAACCCGCCCCCTGGGGCCTGGACCGGTCAGACCAGCGCGCCCTCCCCCTCTCCGGCTCCTACTCCTGGACCGCCGCCGGCGCGGGAGTCACCGCGTATGTGGTGGACACGGGCATCCTGTCCTCCCACACCGACTTCGGCGGCCGGGTGGCTGCCGGTTGGACAGCGGTAGCGGACGGCAACGGCACTACGGACTGCAATGGCCACGGAACCCACGTCGCCGGCACTGTCGCGGGGGCCACCTACGGCGTCGCCAAGAGCGCCACCCTGGTGCCCGTTAGGGTTCTCGACTGCAGCGGATCCGGCTACAACTCCGACGTCGTGGCCGGCCTGGACTGGATCGTGGCCAACCACGCCGCCGGAACGCCCGCCGTCGCCAACCTCAGCCTCGGCGGAGCTGCAAGCAGCACCGTGGACAGCGCCATCCAGGCGGTCCTGAACGACGGCGTCACTACGGTCGTCGCGGCCGGAAACTCCGCCGTGGACGCCTGCACCGGTTCGCCCGCCCGCGTCCCTGGGGCCGTTACGGTGGCGGCCAGCGACTCGGGCGACAAGCAGGCATCGTTCTCCAATTTCGGGTCCTGCGTGGACCTGTACGCGCCCGGCGTCGGCATCACTTCCGACTACTACACGTCCGCCACTGCCACGGCATCCATGTCCGGAACCTCCATGGCAGCCCCCCACACCACCGGCGCGGCCGCCGTGCTGCTGTCGCAAAACCCGGGCCTCGCCCCGGCCGACGTGGCCGCCGCGCTGGTGTCCAACGCCACGGCCGGGGTGATCGCCGGTGCCACCACGGGCACCCCGAACCGTCTGCTGTACACCGGAACGGGCGCAACCGCCCCCGCACCCGCCCCGGCTCCTGCCCCGACGGTCAGCGCTGTGTCGCCCGCTGCCAACGCCACGGCCGTGGCCACGGGCACCAACGTGACAGCTACATTCAGCACCGATGTCCAGGGCATATCCGGAGGGACCTTCGTCCTCAGGAACGGGGCAGGCAGCACGGTCGCGGCCGGCGTCACCTACAACTCCACCACCAGGACGGCCACGCTTGATCCGGGTGCCAACCTGGCCGCCGATGCAACCTACACCGCCACTCTGGTGGGCGGAAGCTCAGCGATCCGGGATGCCGCAGGCACACCGCTGGCCTCAACCACCTGGTCGTTCACCACAGGTCCGGCACCCACCGTCACCAGCTACTCACCCGGCAGCAATGCCCTTCTGGTCCGCCGGAGCAGCAACGCCAGCGCCACCTTCAGCGAGGCAGTCCAGGGGGTGGGCACCGCCACCTTCACCGTGAAAAATGCCGCCACCGGAAGCATCGTGGCAGCGACGGTCTACCGCAACGGAACCACCAACCAGTGGATCCTGGACCCTCAGGAGCCCCTGTCCGCGAAGACCCGGTACACAGTGACGCTGACCGGCGGAGCAACCGGGATCCGCGACCTGGCAGGCAACCCCCTCGCAAGCCGCAGCTGGCAGTTCAGCACCGGATCGTTTTGACCGCGTGATGGAGTGAAAGGCCCGTCCCCGGGATAATCTTCAGCCTAGGCAATCATCACGGCACGCGTTCACCGCGGCGTAGGGACGGGCAGCACATTGGCACAGAAATCAGCAGGGTCCGCAGTCACGGGAAAAAATGCCGGCAGGTGGCAGACCTTCCATGAGAAGTTCGTGGTCGAGGAACGGTATGTGGACCCTGCCGACCGGCGTCGCCTCTACCGGGTATCCGTCATCCTGGCCGTGGTGGGGCTGGCCATCTTCATCGCCACCTTGGTAAGCGTGGTGCAGTCGGGCGGGCTTTCCGCTGCCGACGCCCCCTTGCACGACTGGCTGCTGACAACGCGGTCAGGCGCCGTGACTGCCATCATGATCTTCCTGGCGGTGTTCTTTGGCCCCATCGCGCTGCCCATCATCGTGCTGGTGGTGATCCTTGTCTGGGGATTCGCCGCCAAGCACGCCTGGCGGCCCATCCTGCTTGCCTCCGCCATGCTGACCGGAGTGATCGTTTCGCAAATCATCCTCCACATCGTCCAGCGCCCCCGGCCGCCGGTGGACCAGATGCTGTTCGGAGCGGACCAGACATTCTCATACCCGTCCGGGCACGTCCTGGGCGCCTGCGACTTCCTGTTGGTGGGCGCCTACCTCATCTTCTCCCGGCGCCGGAACCGGCGGGCAGCAGTGCTTGGATTCATCGGGGCCGGCATCGGCATCTTCCTGGCCATCATCAGCCGCCTCTACCTGGGCTACCACTGGCCCACGGATACGCTCGCATCATTCTCGCTGTCGCTGCTCATCCTTGGGGCCGTCATAGCACTTGATACCTGGCGGACGGCGAGGATCCCCGGCGAGCCGGTCACAGGAGAGCTGTCGAAGTCCGAACTGCCCCGCGAGTAGCCGCCGGCTGGGGATACCTGCGAGGGGCACCGGCGAACAGGGCCGGGTTACTGCTGGCGCGACCTGGCCCGCTTGAGGGCACGGTGGAGTTTCACGTTCGCCGCCTCCAGCTCCAGGACCTTGGCAACGCCCGCCAGGTTCAGTCCCTCCTCGAGGAGTTGGCCGATGCGCAGCAGCACGGCGATGTCATCGTCGCTGTACTGGCGTGTTCCGCCCGCCGTCCGCGATGGCGTCAGCAGGCCTTTGGTTTCATATAACCGGATGTTTTGCTGGCCGGTCCCGGTCAGCTCGGCCGCCACCGAGATGGCATACAGCGCCCGTGGACCGGGGGAACGGGTGGCCTTTCCTGTGTCCGGACCTGCCATATTCCCTCCCAAAACCGCGTGCCGGCTGTCTTGCTTCAGTTTCCCACGAGTGCTATAAAAAATCTATATCCATCACCATAGATTAAGGGGTGCTGGATAGGCGCAGATCAACACTTGGAAGCCGAAGGAGTGGGAAATGATGTTGATGCGTACTGACCCGTTCCGTGAGCTGGACCGGCTCACGCAGCAGATCTTTGGAACTGCTGCACGCCCGGCGGCCATGCCAATGGACGCCTGGCAGGAAGACGGGGAATTCGTGGTGGCGTTCGACCTTCCCGGCGTGAAGGTGGACTCCCTGGACCTGAACGTCGAAAAGAACGTCCTGACCGTGCGGGCCGAGCGCCAGGACCCCACGCAGCCCAACGTGGAGCTGGTGGCTTCGGAGCGTCCCCGCGGCGTGTTCAGCCGGCAGCTCATCCTGGGCGACACCCTGGACACTGAGAAGATCAAGGCCACCTATGACCAAGGTGTCCTCACCCTGCGGATCCCGGTTGCTGAGCAGGCCAAGCCGCGGAAGATCGAGATCGAGACCCAGCAGCACGGGAAGCAGGAGATCAGCACCTAGGGGCAGGGTTTTCCCGCCGGCGCCCCGCCCACCCGGTGGGGCGCCGGCGGAACAGGAGGCTGGGATGACTGAGGTCCCTGATTACTACGCCATCCTCGGCGTAGGCCGGCACGCCACCCGGCAGGAAATCTCCCATGCGTACCGTGCCCTCATGCGCAGCCACCATCCGGATATGGACAGCGGGCAGCCAACCAGGGACAAGGACGCCGTGGGACCTCCCGTGCAGGAGGACGTGCTTCTCCGGATCATGCAGGCGTTCAACGTGCTGCGCGATCCAGGGCGCCGCGACGAGTACGACCGGAAACTGGCCGCAGCGGAGCCCACCATCATTCCCGTCCGGAAAGTCCGCGGCACCGGCGGACCTTCCGGGCACACCATCCGTGTCACCCCGGTGCGATGGGAAAGCGGGCCCTGGTCCTGACAGGGGCGTGGGGCAATTCAGCCAAGGAGGCGGAAAACTGCATGAGCGAGTGGCGGCGTTATGACTCACACCTGATCCCTGCATTCCATGAGCGCTTTGAGCAGCGGTGGGGTGCCGGCACCGCGCCCTTCCTGGATCCGGAGGCGCATGAACAGCCGCTGCCGCGGGCGCAGTGGATCAATCCTTCCACCGGGGCAGCCCTGGCGGTGGTCCCGGTGTGGACGGCAGACGAGCGGCAGCAGCGTTCCTTCGGTGTGTTCTACCTCCCGCCGGGAGGGGATATCTGGGTGCTGCGGCCGGGCTACACAGGCTACCTTGAGCCCAGCGACGGCGACACGGAGCACCTGGTGACCCTCCGCAATGACGCCTTCCGCAAGGCAGTGGCGCACGCCAAGGAGTTCCTGTTCGGTTCGCAGTAGCTGCCGGTGCCGGGTGCAGGGTGTTGCTCGTCAGGCGCCCCCCGCTGTGACATTGTGGGACTTACCCTGACCACCGTGACCAAAAGGCTGGACCACATGCACATCTCCGCCAAGGACCTCGCAGCGCTCATCCCTGCGGGGTTCACGCTTGGTGTCGCAACCGCGGCATTCCAGATCGAAGGGGCGCTGGACGAGGATGGCCGCGGACCTGCGGGCTGGGACAGGTTCGCCGCCCGGCCCGGCGCCATCGTGGAAGGCCACAGCCCGGTGGTGGCCACGGACCATTACCACCGGATGCCGCAGGACGTCGCCCTCCTGAAGCAGCTCGGCATCGACTCCTACCGGTTCTCCTTCTCCTGGCCCCGGATCCAGCCCGGCGGCACAGGCCCGGTGAACCGCGCCGGGCTGGCGTTCTACGACCGGCTCCTGGATGAGCTCCTGGGCAGCGGGATCTCGCCGATGGCCACCATCTACCACTGGGACACCCCACTGGAACTGGATGAAGCGGGCGGCTGGATGAACCGCGACACGGCCTACCGACTGGGCGAGTACGCCGCAATTGTGGCGGAGGCCTTCGGGGACCGGGTGGCCCGCTGGGTCACCATCAATGAACCGGCCACCGTCAGCGCCAACGGCTACGCATTTGGGCTGCACTCGCCCGGCAAGGAGCTGGCCCTCGGCGCCTTCCCCACCGTCCACCACCAGTTGCTGGGGCATGGGCTGGCCGTCCAGGCCCTAAGGGCGGCGAAAGTGCCGGGCGAGATCGGGATGACCAACGTCTACTCGCCCATGGTCCCGAACTCGATCAACCCGCTGGACAAGATCAGTGCCGGGCTCATGGACCTGGGCCAGAACCGGCTGTACGCGGACCCGGTGCTCACGGGCAAGTACCCTGACCTGATCCGGGCAGCCAAGTTCTTCAGCTCCTTTGAGCACCCTGAAGAGGACATGGAGATCATTTCCCAGCCACTGGATTTCTATGGGCTCAACTACTACATGCCCACCAAGGTGGCGGCGGGTCCCGGTGGCGGTACCGTGCCCTCAAGCATGGCGGAGGCCATGGGCAGCGACCTCAGTGCAACGGGCAGCGGCACAACGCCGTTCCACGTTGAAACCTGGCCGGAAGCGGATATCACGGCGTACGGCTGGCCCGTTAAGCCGGAGTACATGGCAGTGGCCCTGAAGGAGATGGCAGACCGGTACCCCAACCTGCCGCCGGTGATCATTACCGAGGGCGGGGCGAGTTTCGAGGACATCATCGTCCGGGACAAGTCCACCAACACCCGGTTCATCCCGGACGAGCGCCGGCTCAAGTACATCTCCGACCACCTCGAAACTGCCCTTCGCGCCACGGCACCGGGCGGTGTTGCGGAGTCCATGGACCTGCGCGGCTACTACGTGTGGTCCTTCCTGGACAACTTCGAGTGGTCTGCCGGCTACAACCAGCCGTTCGGCCTCCTGCACGTGGACTTCGAAACGCTGGAGCGGACGCCAAAGGCGTCGTTCTTCTGGTTCCAGGAGCTCATCGAGGAACGCGACCTGGCTGCGGCGGCAGGGGCCGTCATCGCGCAGGCGTTGGTTCCGGACCTGGTGGACGGCCAAGACGAACTGGATGAAGAAGCAGTGGGCAGTGAAGCGCCCGACGACGGCGCCTCCCTGGGTGCCGGAGCCCAGTAACGGGGGGGTGGGTCAGCCCCGAAGCAGGTCCAGCATGGCCAGTTGCTTTGCGATGCCGGCGCCGTCGGGAGAGTAGATCCACGGTACCCGGGACGTGGTGTGGTCGCCGTCCTCGGAGTGGCCGCCGGCGAAGACCGACTCGCTCACCGACAGCTGCCGGATGGCGATCGCCGCGACCTTGTCCGGGTGTTCGGTGGCGAAGGCGGAGTAGATGGCTTCGTCATGCTGGCCGTTGTCGCCGATCAGGAGCCACCGCATATCCGGGAATTCCTGGGCCAGCCGCTCCAGGTTGCGGCGCTTGTGGTCCTGTCCGCTCCGGAACCAGCGGTCCTGGGTCAGGCCCCAGTCAGTCAACAGCAGCGTGCCCTTGGGGTACATGTTGCGGTTCAGGAACCGGCCCAGGGTGGGGGCGGCGTTCCAGGGGCCGGTGGACAGGTAGACGACCGGGGCCTCCGGGTGCTCGATGGTCAGCCGGTCCAGCAGCACGGCCATGCCCGGTGTGGCCATGCGCGCCCGCTCGCTGAGCACGAAGGTGTTCCACAGCGCCAGGAAGGGCCTGGGCAGGGCGGTCACCATGACGGTGTCGTCGATGTCGGATACGATGCCGAACTGCACGCCGGGGGCGATCACATGGATCAGCGCCTCCGCCGGTTCGGTTCCCTCCGCGCGCAGGACTGCGGTGTGCCAGCCGGGGGAGAGCTGCACGTCCACCTCGGTGTCGATCAGCCCGCCCCGGTCCGCCGTGACGTGGGTGACTGCGTCGCCGATGGCGATTTCGACGTCGGTGAACTGCAGCGGCACGCCTGTGAACGCCCGCCAGCCGCGGATGTTCTGGTTGCCGTTCTTCGCCTCGTGTTCGGCTTTGCTTCCGGGAAGGGGCTTCTGCGTCAGCAATACGCGCCCCAGCACGCGCACCCGGGTGGTTGATCCGTAGCCCTGGTAGGCAATGGTCTGCGGCACGAATTTCCAGCGCCTGGCCAGCTGGATCCGGACGTCGTTGACCGCGTCCGAGAGCCGGTGCGCCAGCCGGAAGAACTGGCTTCCCGACAACGTGTAGTGGCCCTTTGTGTTTTGCCGCGGCGGGCGGGCCATGTCCTGGGCTGGGTTCTGCGGAGCCGTGTCCATGCCACCACTCTGCCACAGGGCGGCCTGCGGCATCAGCCGCGGCCGAGTATCGCGCGCAGGGTCCGGGCGTTCCGCACCGCGTTTCCGCCGCCGTCGTTGTTGAAGTAGGCGTATACGTCCAAGCCCGCACCCTCCCACTCGCGGATCCGGTCCGCCCACCAGTGGAGGTCCGCATCCGAGTAGGAGCCACCATACAGGTGCTGCTGGTCCGGGCCGTGCAGCCGGATGTAGGTGAAGGGCGCCGTGGTGCGCAGGATGCAGGGCAGATTGGCGCCGCTCATGATGCAGTACGCAGCGTTGTGCCGCTCCAGCAGCCCGAACACCTCGGGACAGTCCCACGTGGGATGCCTGAACTCGACGGCAACCCTGATCCAGGACGGCAGTGCGGCCAGGAAATACTCCAGCCTCGCGTCGTCGCGCTCCAGCTGGGGCGGAAGCTGGACCAGGAGCACAGCCCGCTTGTCCCCCAGTTCATGCCAGCACCGCACGATGCGCTCCACCCACACCTCGGGGGAATACAGCTTCCGGGCATGCGTCAGTCCCCGCGGAGCCTTGACGGACATGCTGAAGCCGGGTGGCAGGCGCCGGTTCCACCCGGCGAAGGTGGTGTCCCGCGGCCACCGGTAGAAACTCGCGTTCAATTCCACCGTGCCGAACTCGGCCACGTAGCACTGGAGCCGGTCCCGGACAGGCAGCCCCGGCGGGTACAGGACGTTTTCCCAGTGGTCGTAGCTCCAGCCGGAGGTGCCAATGTGGATTGCCATTGGCCTCAGGCTACACCTGCACCAATCGCGCCCCCTTGGGGCCTCGGTGTGGCAGGGTAATGTCATGGCGCGAATCGAGGATTATGCGGTAGTCGGGGATCTGCAGACCGGAGCCCTGGTCAGCAAGGAAGGCTCGATCGACTGGCTGTGCCTTCCCCGGTTCGATTCCCCCGCGTGCTTCAACGCGCTGCTGGACACCCCGGATGCCGGACGCTGGTTGCTGGCGCCCGAGGGCGGAGGTGCCTGCACCCGGCGGGGGTACCGCGACGGCACCCTGGTACTCGATACCGAATGGGAGACGCCGGACGGAACCGTGCGGGTCACCGACTTCATGCCGCCGCGCGATTCCGTCGCGGATATTGTCCGGATCGTGGAGGGCATCAGCGGCAGTGTCCGCATGCACGGTGAGCTGATAATGAGGTTTGATTACGGGCACATCGTTCCCTGGGTGCGCAAGGACAAACGCGGGCTCCACGCCATTGCCGGCCCGGACGCCGTTTACCTGGTGACGCCGGCGCCCCTGCACGGCGAGAACATGCACACGGTCAGCGACTTCACGGTCAACGCCGGTGAGAAGGTGCCGTTCGTGCTGACGTGGGCGCCAAGCCATGTTGGCCGCCCCGTCAGCGTGGAAGCGGAAGAAGTCCTTGAAAGCACGTGTTCGTTCTGGCGCGGCTGGTCCTCGCAGTGCACGGTCAAGGGCAAGTACCAGGACGCCGTGGTCCGGTCCCTGATTACGCTGAAGGCCCTGACCTACGCGCCCACCGGCGGCATCGTCGCTGCCGTCACGACATCCCTTCCCGAGCAGCCGGGCGGCCAGCGGAACTGGGACTACCGTTACTGCTGGCTGCGGGATGCCGCCATGACCCTGCAGGCGCTGCTGGCCGCCGGCTACACGGCGGAAGCCGCGGCATGGCGGGACTGGCTGCTCCGGGCGGTGGCCGGCGACCCCGCCGACCTGCAGATCATGTACGGCATTCATGGCGAGCGGCGGCTGCCGGAGATGGAGTTGCCATGGCTGAAGGGGTACGAGAATTCAACGCCGGTACGGATCGGCAATGCGGCCGCGGAACAGTTCCAGCTGGATGTGTGGGGCGAAGTGCTTGACTGCCTTGCCCTGACCCGCAACTCGCTGCTGAAGCACACGGATGAGGCGTGGGACGTGCAGATCGCGCTGATGGAGCACCTCGAAACCATCTGGGACCAGCCGGACAACGGCCTGTGGGAAATGCGGGGGCCGCGCCGGCACTTCACGCACTCCAAGGTCATGGCGTGGGTGGCCGCGGATCGGATGGTGAAGGGTGTGCGGGAGTCCGGCATGCCCGGTCCGGTGGAGCGCTGGGAGGCGCTGCGGGACCGGATCCGCGAGGACATCATGGCCAACGGCTTCGACGCCGGACGCAATACATTCGTCCAGTCCTACGGCGGCTCGGAGCTGGATGCCAGCCTGCTGTTGATTCCCCGGGTGGGATTCCTGCCCCCTGACGACCCCAAAGTCGTGGGGACCATCGAGGCGATCCAGCGGGAGCTGACCGAGGACGGGTTCGTGCTGCGGTACCGGCCCGAAAAGAGTGATGACGGCCTGCCGGGCGACGAGGGGGTCTTCCTGGCCTGTTCGTTCTGGCTGGTGGAGGCACTCCTGGGCGCGGGCCGCCACGAGGAATCGCGCGAGCTCTTCGAACGGCTGCTGGAACTGCGCAATGACGTGGGGCTGCTGAGCGAGGAATGGGCCGTGAAAGCCGGGCGCCAACTGGGGAACACGCCGCAGGCCTTCAGCCATTTCGCCCTTGTGACTAGCGCCCTGGAGCTTCATCAGGATACGGTTCGGCGCAGTGACACTCCCATTCCGCCCGCAGGGGCGGATTCGCGCTGAGGCGGCGCGGAACGGGACCGTAACTTCTCCTTCGCAGGATAGATAAGTATACTTACTAACACCTCATGGAGTGCTCCCAAGCACAGTGCCGTGATTGATGGAGGAGTGATAGTTATGGCCGGATTTTTTGAGCTCGTGGACGCCCCTGACGGTGGTTACCGCATCCGGATGATGGACGGGAGCGGAAACCTGATGGCCATCTCCGTAACCTTCCCCACCAAGAGGGCTGCCGTGGCAGGCGTCGCGATGGCCCGCGAGATTGCCGGTACGGGCCTGATCCGGGACAAGAGCCTGGACGGTGCGGGGACGATCATCCGCGACCGTGTACGCCCCGTCAGCTCCGCCAAGGAAGAAGCTGCCCGGCGCAAGAAGGCGCCGGGAGTCCGACGGGCAGCGGTAGGCTGATGCCGGAGTCTTCAACACCCCCTGGCAAGGCCCGCCGGGGGGTCCTCTTTGACGTTGACGGAACCCTGATCGACTCGTCCTACATTCACACCATCGCGTGGTGGGGCGCGTTCCGCCAGTACGGCCACGACGTGTCCATGGCGGCAATCCACCAGCTCGTGGGCATGGGCGGAGCGCGGCTGGTGGACAACCTCCTGCCGCCGGACCGGGACCGCGGCGAGGACCAGGACATCATGGCCAGCCACGGCGCGCTCTACGCCTCGCACTGGCCCTCCCTCCGCGCCCTCGACGGCGCAAAGGACCTGCTGGGCCAATGCCGCGAAGCCGGCCTTGCCGTGGCCCTTGCTTCTTCGGCGCGGGAGCGGGACCTCCAGGTCATGCGGTCCGTCCTGGATGCCGACGCCTTCATCGATGCTGCCACCAGTGCGAACGACGCCGAGGAGAGCAAGCCCGCACCGGACATACTTGAGGCGGCCCTGGAGGCGCTCGGCATGGAGGCTTCCAATGCCGTCTATGTCGGGGACGCCGTGTGGGACATGAAGGCCGCCGCGGCACTGGGAATCCCGGCCATTGGGGTTACCTGCGGGGGGATCCAGGCGGCCCAGCTTCGGGACGCCGGCGCTGTGGAGGTCTATGAGGGCCCGCGCCACCTGCTGGAGAACCTGGGCTCAAGCGCCATTGGCCGGCTGCTTGCTTTGGAAGCCAACTCCTAGCCTCCAGGCCGGCTCCCGGTCAGAGTGGCTGGCCGCCGGGCACTGAGTCCTCCTCGCCTGCGATGGCGGGCTTGGTCCAGGACACGACGACCTTCACGGAGCCGTCGTCGTTCCGCTCGATGTCCGTTGCCACTTCAGCCGCCGGTGCGCCCATCTCCGCCACCCGTGCCTGGTAGGTGGTGACCAATTCCGCCAGGCTCTCCTCCGTCCATTCGCCCGGACGCATGCGGGTGGAGATCTCGACGGGTTCCGGCTGGTACAGCGACATGGCGTTCCTCTTTCGCATGGGCTTCTGCTTTGCCCTTCCTACGCTAGAAGCAGTCAGGAGCGGCCACAAGCTTTTCATCAGTATGCTTACTTTTTTCCGCCAAAACCGATAGCGTCGAAGAAAGGGTGCCCGCGGGTGCCCTGCCCCGCCCCGGGAGACCCCCGTGGGCAAAGCAGAGCGAGAGGGAGACTGTGAAAGCACTGACGTGGCAAGGAAAACGCTCGGTAAGCGTTGAAGAAGTGCCCGATCCCGTCATCCAGGAACCAACGGATGCGATTGTCCGGATCACCTCCACTGCCATTTGCGGCTCCGACCTTCACCTCTATGAGGTCCTGGGGCCCTACATGCACAAGGGCGATGTCATCGGGCACGAGCCGATGGGCATCGTGGAGGAAGTGGGAAGCGGCGTCACCAACCTCCGTAAGGGCGACCGCGTGGTGGTGCCGTTCAATATCGCCTGCGGCTCCTGCTACATGTGCAAGCAGGGCCTGCAGTCCCAGTGCGAGACCACCCAGGTCAAGGAGAAGGGATCCGGCGCTGCGCTCTTTGGCTACTCCGAACTGTACGGATCCGTTCCGGGCGGCCAGGCCGAGTACCTCCGGGTGCCGCACGCTGACTACGGCCCGGTGAAGGTGGGCAGCGAACTTCCGGACGAAAGGTACCTGTTCCTCTCGGACATCCTGCCCACGGCGTGGCAGGCGGTGGAGTACGCGGATGTCCCCGAAGGCGGTACCCTCGCCGTGTTCGGCCTGGGGCCCGTGGGCCAGTTCGCCAGCCGTATTGGCGTGCACCGCGGCGTCCGGGTGATAGGCATCGACCCCGTCGGTGAACGGAGGGAGATGGCCGGGCGGCATGGGGTGGAAACGCTCGGCTACAGCAAGACCATCGGAGACGAGCTCCGGGAGATGACCGGCGGCCGCGGTCCCGATGCAGTGGTGGACGCCGTCGGCATGGAAGCCCACGGCTCCCCGGTGGCGGGATTCGCCCACCAGGCGCTGGGCCTCCTGCCGGACAAGCTTGCGCAGAAGGCCATGGAGACCGGCGGCGTGGACCGGCTCGCGGCCCTGCATGCCTCCATCGATGCGGTACGCCGCGGCGGCACGCTCTCGCTGAGCGGCGTCTATGGCGGCACGGCCAGCCCGATGCCCATGCTCACGATGTTCGACAAGCAGCTTCAGGTGCGTATGGGCCAGTGCAACGTGCGCCGCTGGACGGACGCCATCCTTCCGCTGGTGGAGGACGACGCCGATCCGCTGGGTGTGATGGACCTGGTCACCCACCGCTCCGGCCTGGACGGGGCGCCGGCGCTGTACGAGAAGTTCCAGAAGAAAGAGGACGGCTGCATCAAGGTGGTCCTTAACCCCGGCGCCTGAGCCGGGCTGCCAGCACAACAAAAGCAGGGGCCGCTACGGATGTCCGTAGCGGCCCCTCTGCTGCCCTGGCAGGCTGGTGAACTCCTAGGTGAGCTTCACCTGGCGGTTCATGTCCTTGTATAGCAAGTAGCGGAACTCCCCAGGGCCGCCGGCGTAGCAGGCCTGCGGGCAGAAGGCACGCAGCCACATAAAGTCGCCGGCCTCCACTTCCACCCAGTCGTTGTTGAGCAGGTACATGGCCTTGCCCTCCAGGACGTACAGGCCGTGCTCCATCACGTGGGTTTCCGGGAACGGAATCACGCCGCCCGGCTGGAACGTCACGATGTTCACCTGCATGTCGTGGGCCAGGTCATTGGAGTCCGTGAAGCGGGTGGTCTTCCAGACGTCGTTGGTGTCCGGCATGGACGTGGGTTCCACGTCCTTTTCGTTGGTGACGAAGGACTTGGCTTCATAACCCTCAAGACGCTCGTAGGCCTTGCGGATCCAGTGGAAGGACACGACGTCGTCGGAGACGTTCTCCAGTCCCCACTGCGCACCGGCGGCGAGGTAGGCGTACCCGCCTTCCTCGAGCTGGTGCAGTTCGCCGTCAAGCATGAGGTTCACCTTGCCCTTGGTGACGAACACGACGCCCTCTACGCCTGCCTCGAATTCCGCCTTCGGTGCCCCGCCGCCCGGGCCGATTTCCACGATCAGCTGTGAGAACGTGGTGGCAAAACCCGAGATGGGGCGGGCGATGATCCACGAGCGGGTGTTGCTGAAGCCCGGAAGGTTGGACGTGACGATGTCCGTCATCACGCCCTTGGGGATCACCGTGTATGCCTCGGTGACGATGGCGCGCTCGGTGGTGAGGTGCGTCTGCGGCGGCAGTCCGCCGCTGGGGGAGTAGTACTTGCCCATGGAAGGGTTCCTTTGCTTAGGAGTTGGAAGTAGTGGCCAGCCGCGGGTGCGCCAGTGCGGTGAGCTGCGGAATTCCGACGCCGGCAAGCGCCAGGACTTCCTCGGCACCGACGGCGCCGCACTGGACGCCCCGGAGGACAAACGCGGCCAGCGCGCGGGCGGTGGCCGGCTCATCCATCACACCGCCTTCGGTCCGCTCCACGTAGTTGCGCAGGCGGGCCGCGGCGGCCGGCAGGCCCTCACGGTAAAAGGCGTAGGTGGCGGCGAACCGGCTGGGGAGCTGGGCCGGGTGCAGGTCCCAGCCCTGGTAGTAGCCGCGCTCCAGCGATCGCCGGACCAGGCGACCGTGCAGCTGCCAGGCGTTCTCCACGTTGTCGCCCACCGGAATGATGTTGGTGGACCCGTCGGAGAGGCGGATGCCCGTGCCGGCCACGGCCAGCTGCATGACTTCCTTGGCAAAGTCCGCCACCGGGTGCTCCATGGACTGGTACTCGGCGGAGATCTGCAGCGACGCGGAGTAGTCGTAGGTACCGTAGTGCAGGCCGCTGATCCGCCCGGGGACGGCGTGCGGCAGCTGCGCCACCGGCGAGGTGCCCTCCGGGCCGAGGATGAGCTGGGGCGTTTCCACCTGCACCTCAAAACGCAGCCGGCCTGCGGGCAGGCCGTGCACTTCCTCGAGCCGGGACACCGCGTAGTCCATGGCCTGGACCTGGGCCACGGTGGTGACCTTGGGCAGGGTCAGGACCAGCCCCTCCGGCAGCTCGCCGGCGGCGGCCAGGCCGGAGACGAACAGGTCGAGCGTCCGCAGGCCGCGGGCACGGGTGGCCGCTTCGAAGCACTTGAACCGGATGCCGATGAACGGCGGAGCGGATCCGGCCGCGACGGCAGCGGCCACCGCGGAAGCCGCTGCCACTGCGGCGGCATCCTCGGCGTCGTCGCCCCGGTCACCGAAGCCGTCCTCGAAGTCCAGGCGCAGGTCCTCGATGGGCTCAGTGGACAGTTTCGCCGCCACGCGGCCGGCAACTGCTTCAGCGAGGGCGGTCTCCTGCCCCAGGAGCCGGCCCAGGTTCTCCAGGCCGCCGTGCGCATCCACCGTTGCAGTTGCCTGGCCGCCCCAATCGGCAGCGAACGACGGCGTGAAACGGTCGGCGGGTACGTACACCGTGTGCACGGGCTGGCGGGAGCCGTCGTCGCCCGGGTAGTTCTGTTCCAGCAGCCGGTCGGTGCCGGCGAGCTGCCCGTCAATGTGCGCGTGGTCCCCTGCAGAGAGCGAGGGCTTGGGTGCGGCCATCTCAGTCCACCAGCTCGTAGGCGGGGGTGGTGAGGAAGTCGGTGTAGTCGTCCGAGAGGCAGATGTCCGCGATCAGTTCGCTGGCCGGCTGGTAGTAGCGGCGGAACGCTTCGTCACCGAATTCGGTGCGCAGCCGCTCGGTCTCCTCGCCGAGGATCCGCTCCACCAGTTCACGGGTCACCGTGTTCCCTGTATCCGCCAGGACGGACTTGTTCCTGATCTGCTGCCACACCTGCGAACGGGAGATCTCGGCCGTGGCTGCGTCCTCCATCAGGTTGTGGATGGCCACTGCGCCGTTTCCGGACAGCCACACTGCGGTGTAGGCGACGGCGACATAGAGGTTCAGGCGCAGGCCGGCCTCGGTGACCTGGCCGCCGGCGGACTGGACATCCAGCAGCTGCTCCGCGGTGACCGAAACCTCCGGGCGCTGCTTGTCCACCTGGTTGGGCTTGTCGCCGAGCACGGAGTCGAAGACTTCCCGGCAGGTGGGCACCAGGTCCGGGTGCGCCACCCAGGAGCCGTCGAAGCCGTCGTTTGCCTCGCGGGTCTTGTCGGCCCGCACCTTCTCGAAGGCGGCCTCGGTGACTTCGGGGTGGCGGCGGTTGGGGATCACCGCGGCCATGCCGCCCATGGCGAAGGCGCCGCGCCGGTGGCAGGTCTTGACCAGGAGTTCGGTGTAGGCGCGCATGAATGGTGCGGTCATCACCACGGAGGCGCGGTCCGGGAGGACGAACTCCTCGCCGGCGTCGCGGAAGTACTTGATGATGCTGAAGAGGTAGTCCCAGCGGCCGGCGTTCAGGCCCGAGGCGTGGTCCCGCAGTTCGTAGAGGATCTCATCCATCTCGAACGCCGCCGGGATGGTCTCGATCAGCACAGTGGCACGGATGGTGCCCTGGTGCAGCCCCAGGAACTCCTGCGCGAAGACGAACACGTCGTTCCACAGCCGTGCCTCAAGATGGCTTTCCATCTTGGGCAGGTAGTAGTACGGGCCCTGCCCGTTGAGGACCAGCTGTTTGGCGATGTGGAAGAAGTGGAGCCCGAAGTCCACCAGCGCACCCACCGCCGGTTCGCCGTTGACCAGCAGGTGCTTCTCCTCCATGTGCCAGCCACGGGGGCGGGCCACGACGACGGCGAGCGGGGCGTCGGTGCGGAGCCGGTACTCCTTGCCTTCCTCCGAGGTGTAGCTGAGGGTGCCCTGGGCGGCGTCCCGCAGGTTCAGGATTGCGTCGATGACGTTGGCCCAGGTGGGTGTGCTGGCGTCCTCAAGGTCCGCCAGCCACACCTTGGCGCCGGAGTTCAGGGCGTTGATGGCCATCTTCGCCGGCGAGGCGGGGCCGGTCATCTCCACCCGGCGGTCCTGCAAAGCCGCCGGTGCGGGGGCAACCTTCCAGTCGCCGTCGCGCACGTCCTTGGTCTCCGGCAGGAAGTTCAGCTTGCCGGTTTCTGCCACCCGCTGCCGTTTGACGGCGCGGGCCGCCAGGAGCTCGTTGCGGGTGCCGGCGAACCGGTTGTGAAGCTCCTCGACGAACGCCAGTGCCTTGGGGGTGAGGATCTCCTCTGCGCGGTCGATCGGCCGGGGATTTGTGACGGTGATGGCCATTTCTGGTCCTTTCCTTTGGCTGGAAGTCGGGCGGTCAGGCGGAGGCCAGTGCAGGCACTGGTTCCTTGTCAGAGTCAGCCGGGCCGGCAGCCGTTGCAACGCTTGAAGCGTGGGCGGCTGCTTCGACGGCGGCCGCGACGTTGGCGGTTACGTGCGGATCGAAGATGCTGGGGATGATGTAGCTCGCATTGAGCTCATTATCATTCACGCGGTTGGCGATTGCCTCTGCGGCAGCCACCAGCATGTCCGGAGTGATGTCACTTGCCCCGGCGTCCAGGAGCCCGCGGAAGAGGCCGGGGAAGGCCAGGACGTTGTTGATCTGGTTGGGGAAGTCGCTGCGGCCGGTGGCCACGACCGCGGCATGCTTGGAGGCGATCGCCGGGTCCACCTCGGGGGTGGGGTTGGCCATGGCGAACACGATGGAGTCCTTCGCCATGGAGGCGACGTGCTCCTCGCCGAGGATGTTCGGTGCGGAGACGCCGATAAAGACGTCGGCGCCGACCAGTGCTTCGTGGAGGCTGCCGGAGAAGCCCTCCTGGTTGGTGTTCTCGGCGATCCAGGTGCGGTGCCCGTCGTCGTACTTCTCGCCCTTGTGGATGGCGCCGGAGCGGCCTGCGGCAATAATGTGCCGGGCGCCCTGGGCCTTGAGCAGCTGGATGATGGCAGAGCCTGCCGCGCCGACGCCGGAAACCACGATCCTGACGTCCTCGATCTTCTTGCCCACCACGCGCAGGGCGTTAACCAGGGCGGCCATGGTCACGATGGCGGTGCCGTGCTGGTCGTCGTGGAAGACAGGGATGTCCAGTTCCTCGCGCAGGCGCGCCTCGATCTCGAAACAGCGGGGCGCGGCGATGTCCTCCAGATTCACGCCGCCGAAGACGGGGGCCAGGAGCTTGACGGTGCGGATGATTTCCTCCGTGTCCTGGGTATCCAGGCATACGGGCCACGCATCCACATTGGCGAACTGCTTGAAGAGGGCGGCCTTGCCCTCCATGACCGGCAGGGCGGCGGCGGGGCCGATGTTGCCCAGGCCCAGGACGGCGGAACCGTCGGTGACCACGGCAACGGTGTTGCGCTTGACCGTAAGGTTGCGGGCTGCGGCGGGGTCTTCGGCGATGGCCAGGCAGACTCGGGCGACGCCGGGGGTGTAGGCCCGCGAGAGGTCGTCCCGGTTGCGCAGCGGGACCTTGGGGACCACCTCGAGCTTTCCCCCGAGGTGCATCAGGAAGGTGCGGTCCGAGACGTGCTGGACCGTGACGCCGTCGAGGGCGTTGAGGGCGTCCTTGACGCGGGCTGCGTGGGCGTCATCGGTGGTATTGCAGGTGACGTCGACCACCAGGGTCTCGTGGTGGGACTCGGTGACGTCCAACGCGGTGATCGCTGCGCCGGCTGCTCCGACGGCTGCGGCGAGTTCACTGGTGGCGCTGAAGCTTGACGGTGCTTCCACGCGCAGGGTGATCGAATTTCCGGGGCTGGGGTTCGCCATTGAATGTCCTCCTGTTGGGCCTTGTCCGGCTGCTGCGCGGATTCGAATGTTTTCGTATTATGGATATTATTATCTACTTTATGGAAATACAAGCCCTTGCAATGTGACTGGTCAACTGCCATCGCAGCCCGGGTCGCGGTGCTGTATGTTGGGTGTTCTAAGCACTCTTTTCACGATGCGGATAAGAGTTGTCGGATTCCGAGCCATAGGAGACAACGGAATGGCAGAAAAAGCCTCTGGCGGGGTGCAGTCGGTGGAGCGCGTCTTCGAACTGCTGGAGCTGATCACTGATGCCGGCGGCGACGTCACGCTCAGCGAGCTCTCCTCGTCCACGGACCTCCCGCTGCCCACCATCCACCGACTGCTCCGCACTCTGGTGTCGCTCGGCTACATCCGGCAGCTGCCCAACCGGCGTTATGCCCTGGGTCCGCGGCTCATCCGCCTGGGTGAAGGCGCCAACAAGCAGCTCGGTGCACTGGCGCGGCCGCAGCTGAAGACCCTTGTCGACAGGCTGGGGGAGACCTCCAACATGGCCGTACTGGACTCGGACATGGTGATCTACGTGGCGCAAGTGCCCTCGCTGCACTCCATGCGCATGTTCACGGAGGTGGGCCGCCGCGCCCACACCCATGCCACCGGCGTCGGAAAAGCTATCCTGGCCCAGCTCGATGATGACGCTGTCCGCGGCATCGTGGCGCGCGCCGGGATGCCCACCCCTACGCCCAAGAGCATCGGCGACGTCGAAGAGCTCCTGGCGGACCTCAAGCTCATCCGCGAGCGGGGCTACTCCATTGACGAGGAGGAGCAGGAGCTGGGGGTGCGGTGCTTCGCCATGGCCGTTCCCAACGCCCCCACGCCCACGGCCATTTCGGTGTCCGGGCCGGTGTCGCGGGTGGACGAGGACTTCGCCGACAAGGCCGTCCCGGTCCTCCGCGAAGCTGCCGAGGCCATCTCCCGGGAACTGAACCACACCTGAGGCGCCTGGCCTGGACAGGCTGTGCCAGCCACGCCCGACGGCGGCCCCCTCCTTTCGGAGCGGGCCGCCGTCGTCGTTTGTGTGGAAAGTCAGTGCTCTGACGCCTTATCTGATGCCTGGACGGGGACTTCCTTGCCGTCGCAGTCGATCAGCTTGCCGTTTTCGAAGCGGTCGCCTTCGGCCAGGCAACGAAGGTCGTCCGCCTTGACCAGCCGCTCAGTGCCCGCCACGAACACGGACTGGTTGTCCGAATTGCCCGCCCGAAGGTGGTTGAACAGCAGGTTCAGCAGGATGGCCATGACGGCGGCGGAGCTGATGCCGGAGTGGAAGATGGTGCCGAACCAGGACGGGAACTGGTCATAGAAGGTGGGAGCGGCGATCGGGATCATGCCGAAGCCGATGGACGCGGCTACCACGATCAGGTTCATGTTGTTCTTGTAGTCCACCTTGGAAAGGGTCCTGATGCCGCTGGCTGCCACCGTGCCAAAGAGGACGATGCCGGCACCGCCCAGGACGGGCGTCGGTACCGCTGCGACCACGCGGCCCAGGACGGGCAGCAGGCCCAGCACCACCAGGATTACGCCGCCGGCGCTCACCACGAACCGGCTCTTGACACCGGTGATCGCCACGAGGCCCACGTTCTGGGCGAAAGCGCTCTGCGTGAAGGAGTTGAAGAGCGGGGAGATGGCGCTGGAGAGCATGTCCGCCCGCAGGCCGTTGCCAATGCGCTTGGAGTCCACCTTGGTGCCCACGATCTCGCCCACCGCGATGATGTCCGCCGACGTCTCGGTCAGGGTGACCAGGATGACGATCAGCATGGAGATGATCGCCGCGAGCTCAAACGTGGGTGGCCCGAAGGCGAAGGGGGTGGGGAAGGCAACGATCTCGCCCTGGCCCACCTTCGAGAAGTCCGCCATGCCGAAGACCACTGCGACCAGGGTTCCCAGGACCATGGCCAGCAGGATGGAAAGCCGCGAAATCGCGGCGCTGCCCACCTTGCTCAGGAGCAGGACGATGCCCATGGTGGCCGCTGCCAGCCCAATGTTGGCCACGCTGCCGTAGTTGGGCGCTTTGTTGTTGCCGCCCATGGCCCAGTTGGCGGCCACCGGCATCAGCGTCAGGCCGATGGTGGTAATGACCGTGCCGGTCACAACGGGCGGGAAGAACCGGATGATCTTCGAGAACAGCGGCGTGATCAGCAGGCCTATCAGCGAGGCAGCGATGACCGAACCGAAGACAGCCTGGATCCCCCCGCCGCCGTGGACGATGGCCACCATGGTGGAGACCCCTGCGAAGGACACGCCCTGGACCAGCGGCAGCTGCGAGCCGAAGAAGGGGATGCCCACGGTCTGCAGGATGGTGGCAAGGCCGCCGACAAAGAGGCAGGCGGCGATGAGGAGGCCGATGTCCTGGGAGTTCATTCCGGCGGCGGCGCCGATGATCAGGGGAGGGGCGATGATGCCGCCGTACATGGTGAGGACGTGCTGGAAGCCGTAGGCGAAGGTGCTTCCGATGGAGAGCCGCTGGTCCTCAGGGCGGGCCTGGGCCCCTTTACCGGCGGCTGCGGCAGCCAGTTTCTTTTTGGTGTTCATGGCAGACTTTCTTGGTTCATGGCAGACGTCATCGTCTGGCTAACTGGTGTCTGGCTAACAGGTAAGGCTGTGGGGGTGCTGCGGGAGTGGTTTCGACGGGCTCAACCAGCGGTGGTTGAGCCCGTCTGGCCGGGTGGCGTTTAGCAGAAGCCGGCGATGCCGGACCAGGCGGCCGGAGCGGCTTCGGCGTCCTCGCGCTGGACGGTGGCCTCAATCAGGCCGTAGGGGCGGTCGGCAGCGAAGAAGACCTCGTTGGGGTTGTCCAGGCCGAACGGGGAGAGGTCAACGAGGAAGTGGTGCTTGTTGGGCATGGAGAACTTGATCTCGTCGATCTCGCTGTGGGCCTCGAGGACCTTGGCGCCCATGTCGAACAGGGTCTGCTGCAGGGCGTGGGAGTACTTCTCGGTGAAGCCTTCGAGCAGGAGGCCCTTGACGTCCTCGTAGCTCTTGTTGAAGTCCAGGCTGCTGAAGTCCGTTCCGGTCTTGTAGCGCCAGCGGGCCGAAACGTCCGTGGCGAGGATCCGGTCGGTGGTCTCGGGCAGCGTGGTGTAGCGGTCCCGGGGGTAGCCGACGAAGCCGGACTGGGTGGACTTCAGGACGGTCAGGTCCTTCAGTCCCGAGATCAGGTGGCTGGTGGCGCCGTCGCGGACCAGGACGGCGGTCCGGACTTCCTGCCCGTTGCGGACGAACGAGTGGTCGTGTTCGCTGCCGTGTGCCTGGATGCGGTTCCAGGCGTAGGACTCAGCTTCCCAGCGGCCGCCGGTAACCCAGTCGAAGCTGGAGGTAAAGTGCTCGCCGAGGCGCAGCAGGAACGCTTCCGGCGAGCCGATGCCGTCACGGGCGAAGGCGTAGATGGTGTTCTTCTGGGTGTCGGTGGCCACCACGTGGGCGTTGTCGCCCTCAAGGTGGGCCGCGGCGAAGTCGCCCCGCAGCTGCGAGGTGACGTTCAGGTCCTCGATCTCGTGGCGGTCGGTGTCCCTGGTGATCTTGACGACGCGGACTTCTGCCTTGCCGTACTGGTTTTCGCCGAGAATGATCTTGCTGCTCATGGTCTGTTCCCAATCTCCGGTAAGTGGAACCAAGGTTCCATCACTGAAATTAAGCGCGCGTTTCGAGCGCGTTTCCGGTGGAGCCGACCCAACAAAAAAGAGCCGGCATCCATTGATGCCAGCTCATTACGACCCTGCCTGCTGCTCCCAGGTTACGTGACCTGCGCCACGAGTTGCCTACCAGCGTACCCCTGCTTGCCGGTGGTGTACATCACAAGCCGAAAATTCATTTTGTGACTGGCGTCCCCGAGGGTGGGGTGCCGAGGGGCATTGACGCGGAGCAGGACCAGCCCTATTCTTTTCACATAGCAATAAACAGTTTCCGAAATGCGGAAAAGATTGCGCTAGAAGGAGGAGCAGATGAACCCCCAGGAACAGAACAAGGTCGCGGAATTTCCGGCACCGGGCCAGGAGTTGTACCTGCCCTTTGGAGCCACGGATCCGGACTTCTACATCCCCGCTGAGCACGAGCGGCGCAACTCCGGGTTCTCGCGCTGGCTGCGCGCACTTCCCGTCTTTGGCCGCCAGCGCCCCTGACGCCCGGCCGGCCGGCGGTCCACGCTAGGCCCTGCCCGGCCATTCCTTCCCGGCCCAGGGGTCGTAGTCCGCAACAAGCTCTTCCTGGGCCGGGCGCTCTGCCTCGGGAACGTGCTGCAGGTTTACCCGCACCCGGTACCAGAGCGAACTGGATCCGCGCATCCCGTCAATAAGGATGTCGGCTGGGCTCAGGGAGGGGACGACCCCGGCATGCCGGGACTTCCATTCCTCCAATGCCGCCACGGCCTCCGGCTTGGTGCGGGTGCGCGCCACCTCAATCAGCGGCATCGTCGACTGCCGGCGGCCCGAACCGTTGGCTCCCCGCGGCGCCTTCTCGGCCGGACCCAGCTCCTTCGCAAGGGCCAGCAGTCCCTCAAGGGAGCCAACGGCGTCGTCGATTCCCCGGTGCGGGTCTCCGATGTCCGCGAAACGCTCCAGCACAGTGGGGACCGTAAACCGCTCCGGCCGGGCGGTCCGGACCTCCTCCCATGTGAGCGGCGTGGACACGCGGGCGTCGGGCAGGGCCCGCACCGAGTAGGCCGACGCCACCGTGCGGTCCTTGGCGTTCTGGTTGAAGTCCACGAACACGCTTTCGCCGCGCTCCTCCTTCCACCACCGGGCAGTGGCCAGCCCCGGCGCGCGGTTCTCCACCTCCCGGGCGAGGGTTTCCGCGGCGAGCCGGACATCCTTGTAGCTCCACTGCGGGGCGATGCGCACCAGGATGTGCAGCCCCCGCGAACCGCTGGTCTTCGGCCATCCGACCAACCCCACGTCGGCCAGGACCTCCTGCGCCACGTAGGCCACATCCACGATCTGCGACCAGTCCACGCCGGGCATGGGATCCAGGTCCACGCGCAGCTCGTCCGGGTGTTCGAGGTCCTCGGCACGGACCGGATGCGGGTTGAGGTCCAGGCAGCCCAGGTTCACCACCCAGGCGAGGCCCGCCGCATCCCTGATCACGGCTTCCTCCGCGGATGTCCCCGACGCGTAGTGCAGCGTGGTGGTGTCGATGTAGGGAGGATGGTTCTCCGGGACCCGTTTCTGGAAGAACGGCTCCGCATCGATGCCCTTGGGGAAGCGCTTCAGCACCATCGGCCGGCCGCCCGCGCCCCGCAGGGCCCCGTCCGCCACTGCAAGGTAGTACTGCACCAGGTCAAGCTTGGTCAGCCCCGGTTCCGGGAACACCACCTTGTCCGGACTGGAGATGCGGACCTCTTCACCATCGACTTCAAGGATTTCGGGCGGCGTCTTGGACGGTGTCATGCGGTCACGGTAGCAGCGGGCGCGGCATGTGTCAGCCGTTTACCAGGCGCCTTGCCGCAGCCGAGTGCTCGGCGATGAGCCCCGCGACGTCAAGTCCCGGGATGTGCCCGTCCACCACCCGCCACTGGCCGCCCACCATCACCCGGTCGGCCCGGTCCGCCGCGCACAGCAGCAGGGCGGCGATGGGATCGTGGCTGCCGGAGAAGCGGAGGTCATCGAGCGTGAACAGTGCCAGGTCCGCCTGCATCCCGGGCGCCAGCTGGCCCAGTTCCTGCCGGCCCAGGACAGCGGCCGAGCCGCGGGTGGCCCAGCCCAGTGCGCGCTCCACGGGAACATCGGCTCCGTACCGCAGCCGCTGGAGGTACAGCGCCTGCCGCGCTTCCAGGATCATGTTGGAGGCATCGTTCGACGCCGAGCCGTCCACGCCCAGGCCCACCGGAACCCCGGCGTCCTCCAGCTCCAGGATGCGCGCGGTTCCCGAGGCCAGCCGCATGTTGGACGTGGGGCAATGCGCGACGGCGGTCCCCGCGGCCCCGAGGCGGGTGATCTCGGCGTCGCTGAAGTGGATGCCGTGCCCCAGCCAGGTGCGGTCCGTCAGCCAGCCGACGCTGTCCAGGTAGTCCACCGTCCGCAGGCCGAACATCTCCCGGCAGAAGTCCTCCTCGTCCAGCGTTTCCGCGAGGTGGGTGTGCAGCCGGACGTCCAGGCGTTCGGCAAGGGCCGCGCTTTCGGCCATGATCTCCTTGGTCACCGAGAACGGTGAGCAGGGGGCGAGGGCAATCTGGATCACCGCGTCGTCCCCGCGCTCGTGGTAGCGGCCCACCAGGCGCTCGCTGTCCTCCAGGACCACTTCGGGACGCTGGACGGTGGACTGTGGCGGCAGGCCGCCGTCGTCCGTTCCCAGGGTCATGGAGCCGCGGGTGAGCGTGGCGCGCATGCCCAGCCGGCGGACCGCCGCCACCTCGATGTCGATCGCATCCTCAAGCCCGGCGGGGAAGAGGTAGTGGTGGTCGGCGGCGGTGGTGCAGCCGGAGAGGAGCAGTTCCGCGAGGGCCACGGTGGCGGCCAGTTCAAGGTCCTTGGAGGTCAGCCGGGCCCAGACGGGATACAGGTTCTGCAGCCAGGGGAAGAGCGGGGCGTTGGCCACCGGCCCCCAGGCGCGCGTGAGGGTCTGGTAGAAGTGGTGGTGCGTGTTGATGAGGCCGGGCAGCAGGACGTGCCGGCCGGCGTCGAAGGTTTCCCGGACGGGCGCCGAAGGCTGCTGGCCCGCTGCCAGGACTTCTTCAATGACGCCGCCGTTGACCACCACGCCGCCCGAGGCGTCGAGGCTGTTGGCGGTGAATGCTGCCAGGGGATTCCTGATCCAGAGCCGGTTGGTGGGTGCAGGGAAATGGTTCACGGGCTGTCCTTGTCTGAGCGCAGTTGCGGTGAAGCCAGCTCAGTGAAGCCCTGTCTGCTGATCCAGGGCCCGCCGTCCCGGGGGAGTGCGGGTGGGATCAGGCTAGGGAAGGGGCGCGGCGCGCGTCAATGCCGCGGATTGTGACCGCAGCCGCTACCCGAGGGCAGTGAACGGCCGGAAACGTCGATTTCACATTGCGAAATTAAATTTCCAGAAAACTATGGCGTGGCCCACAAACCGGTGCTAATCTCGATTCTGCCAAAGGCGGGCACCCGAACCCGGGAAGCTATCTACCAGGCGCAACTTAACCTTCACAGCACATGCTGAAGCCTGGTAACCGTTCGCACCTGGTTCTACTGGTCCTGCACGGCAACAGGCTTCCCGGCAAAAGGAAGTCGCATCATGAGTACCACCGTCACGGCCGAACAGTATTTGGCCAGATCAATCCGGCTGGCAACGGCCAACGTCCTCAACAGCGGCGGGCCCTTCGGCGCCATGATCGTCACCGCGGACGGCTCAACCTTCGACGGCGTCAACCGCGTCACAGCGGACAACGACCCCACCGCCCACGCAGAGGTCACCGCGATCCGCAACGCCTGCCGCGAACTGGGCACGTTCGACCTTAGCGGCGCCACCCTCTACACCAGCTGCGAGCCCTGCCCCATGTGCCTGGCGTCCGCGCTGTGGGCCCGGATCGACCGGGTGGTGTACGCGGCGGACCGCCATGACGCAGCCTCGGTCGGCTTTGACGACGCCGTCTTCTACGAGTACTTCGACAACCAGGACAGGGACTCCCTGATGCCGGTCTCCAAGCTGGAACTGGGCGATCCCCAGGCACCGGCCCCGCTGGAGCCGTTCAATACCTGGAACACCCTCGAATCCAGGATCGACTACTAGGCCCGGCGGCTCAGATGACCATCCTGGACCATTCCCACGAGGAGCATGCGGCTCCCAGCACCCCCTCTACCCGGCAGGCCCCCCGCGCTTCGAAACTGCCGGCGTCGAACTCCTTCCTTGACCGCTTCTTCCAGATCAGCCGGCGCGGTTCAACGCCGGGGCGCGAATTCCGCGGCGGCCTGGTCACCTTCTTCACCATGGCGTACATCGTCATCCTGAACCCCCTCATCCTTGGCGGGTTCAGCGCTGACAACGCCCCCACCGACGTCGCGGGCGGCTGGCTCTCCGCGGCCCAGGTGGGTGCCGTCACCGGCCTCACCGCCGGGGTCATGACCATCCTTTTCGGCCTGATCGCCAACCTGCCGTTCGGGCTTGCCGCCGGACTCGGCATCAACTCCTTCCTTGCCGTCTCGGTGATCCACGAGGTCACCTGGGCCGAGGCCATGGGCCTGGTGGTGATCAACGGCATCCTGATCGTCCTGTTCGGCGTCACCGGCGCCCGGACCGCCATTTTCCGGGCCGTTCCCAAGGAACTCAAGGCAGCCATCACCGTTGGCATCGGCCTGTTCATTGCCTTCATCGGGTTCGTGGACTCCGGATTCGTCCGGCCCACCACGGGCGGCCCTCCCGTCCAGCTGGGCGACGGCGGCTCCATCACCTCCGTGCCCACGCTCGTGTTCGTCGTCGGCCTCCTTGCCATGGGCATCCTGGTCGCACGAAAGGTCCAGGGCGGCCTGCTCATCGGCATCGTCGGCACCACCGTGCTGGCCGCCGTCGTGGAAGCCATCATGAAGCTGGGCCCCGCCAGCGCCACCAACCCCGGCGGCTGGCACCTGAACACCCCCGTCCTGTCCGGCCAGTTGGTTTCGGCGCCAGACCTGGGCCTCGTGGGCCACTTCGACCTGTTCGGCTCGTTCGGCAGGATCGGCGGACTCGCGGCCACCATGCTGGTCTTCACGCTCGTGTTCACCAACTTCTTCGATGCCATGGGCACCATGACCGGCCTGGCGAAAAGCGCCGGCGTCGCCCACAAGGACGGCACGTTCCCGCGGCTGAAGTCCGCCTTCATTGTTGAAGGCTTCGGCGCCGTGGCCGGCGGGGCCACTTCAGGGTCCTCCAATACGGTCTACATCGACTCCGCGGCCGGCATTGGCGAAGGTGCCCGCACTGGCCTGGCTTCGGTGGTGACGGGCCTGCTGTTCCTGGGCTCGATGTTCCTCACCCCGCTCACCAGCGTGGTGCCCCTGGAGGTCGCTGCCGCCGCCCTGGTGGTGGTTGGCGCGATGATGATGGCGCAGATCCGAGAGATCAAGTTCAGCAAGTTCACGGTGGCCCTGCCGGCGTTCCTCACCATCGTCACCATGCCGCTGAGCTACTCGATCGCCAACGGCATCGGCGTCGGCTTTGTGAGCTGGGCCGTGATCGGGGCGGCATCGGGCAAGGCGAAGAAGATCCATCCGCTGATGTGGGTGGTGAGCGCCGGGTTCCTGGTGTACTTCGCACGCGGGCCCATCAACGGCCTGCTCGGCGGCTGAGAACCACCAACCGGGAAGCCCCGGGGACATCCGCACCGGCACCAGAGGTGCGGATGTCCCCGCCCGGATGCTTTTACAACGACTTGATAGGAACGAGAATGGACACCACAGCGCGGCAGGAGGTACCGCAATGCTTGACCTGATCCCTTCGCTTGGCGCCTGGCTGCCCACACTCGGGGGCGGGCAGTTCGCCGTCGCCACCATCGCGGCCGCCAGTGGTTCCGCGCCGCGCCCGGTGGGAACCTCCATGATCATCACCGCCTCCGGTTCCGTGCTGGGCAGCCTCTCCGGCGGCTGCGTGGAGGGCGCCGTGGTGGCGCTCGCCCAGGAAGCAATGGACGACGACGCCGCGCGCCGGAAGACCTTCGGCTTCAGTTCAGAGGGCGCCTTCGCCGCCGGCCTCACCTGCGGGGGAGAGCTGGACATCGATATCCAGCCGGTGGCCGCCCGCGCCGCGCATCCACTGCGCACCGCACTCCAGGTGATCGCCCAATCCGGCCCTGACCAGCCCCTGGCGCTGGTACGTACGCTGGGCACCCGGGGAGGAGACGCCGTCGTGGTGCCCGATCCGGCCGCCTTCCAACTGGCTGGCCTCCTGGCAGCGGCGCCGGAGCTGCTCCACCTTCTGCACGGGGAAACTGCGTTGCAGGTGGAGTCGATGGTGCGCGGCGGCGGTGCCGGTTTGGTCCGGCTGTCCGGGCCGGGCGAATGCCCGCCGGACCGCGATGGCAGCAGCGGGCGTCCAGAGGACGCTGCCGTCCTGGTGGAGTCCAGGCTTGCACCGCCCCGGATGCTGGTTTTCGGCGCCAACGATTTCGGCGCCGCGCTGGTGCCCGCTGCCAGGCTGCTCGGGTACCACGTGACCCTCGTCGATGCCCGCCCCGCATTTGCCGGCCAGCCCCGCTTCGCCGCCGCCCACCAAGTGGTCACGGACTGGCCGCACCGGTACCTGGCAGCCGAAGCAGCGGCGGGTCGGTTGGACAGCCGCACGGTGGCCACCGTCCTGACCCATGACCCGAAGTTCGATCTTCCGCTGCTGGAGGCCGCGCTGGCCCTGGACCTTGCCTACGTGGGGGCCATGGGATCCCGCCGGAGCCACCTCCAGCGGGTTGGGGACCTGCTCGCGGCTGGCGTCGCGCCGGAGCGGATCGCCCAACTGCACTCGCCCATCGGCCTGGACCTCGGGGCCGTCACCCCCGCGGAGGTGGCAGTGTCCATCACCGCCGAAATCCTCGCAGCCCGCACCCGCGCCGCCAGCTGCACCCCGCTGCGGGACACCTCCGGCTCCATCCACCAACACCCGGCGCCCGCACCGGCGCCGACAGACTTCAACCACCAGGAGATTGCATGGACATGAACACCATTGAGGCGGTGGTCCGCACCACCGACCCCGCGGAATGGCGGGACGGCGATGCCTGGCTGGCTGGCGGCACCGTCCTTTTCTCCTACGGCAGCTATGCCTTCGGACCGCAGCCGCTCACCCGGCTCCTGGACCTCGGCTCTGCCGGCTGGACACCAATCGCCGTCACCGACGACGGCATCGACATCGCCGCGACCTGCACCGTTGCCGGCCTGTACAACCTCCCCGGGATGCCCGAGGTATCCGGCCGCGGCTGGCCCGGCCTGGACCTGGTCAAGGCATGCTGCGATTCGTTCGTGGCCTCCTTCAAGGTGTGGAACATGTCCACGGTGGGCGGCAACATCTGCACCTCCCTGCCCGCCGGGCCCATGACCTCGCTGTGCGCCGGCCTGGACGGCACCGCCACCATCCTTGCCGCCGGCGGCACCAGCCGCAGCGTCCCGGTGGCGGACTTCGTCACCGGTGACGCCACGAACTGCCTGGCACCAGGCGAGCTGCTCCGCAGCGTCCACCTCCCGGCGTCGGCCCTCTCCGCCCGGGTGGCGTTCCGGCGCCTGTCGCTGAGCAACCTGGGCCGGTCCGGTGCGCTGCTGATCGGACGGCTCGACGGCGGCACATCCCTGGTCCTGACCGTCACGGCCGCGACCAAACGGCCGGTCCAGCTGCGCTTTGACGGGTTGCCGGATCCCGACGGGCTGGCCGCGGCCCTTGACGGGGCAGTCCCCGCAGACCTCTACCACGATGACATCCACGGTCTGCCGGCCTGGCGGCGCGACATGACCTACCGGCTGGCCGAAGAGATCCGCGCCGAACTCGCAGTGCCCGAAGGGACACCGGGACTGGCTGTCTCGGGCGACTTCTGGCCCCCGCGGACAGGCCCGGCTGCCGGCCCCACCACACTTTCGAAAGGGGCCTGAGCATGGCCATGGAGATCAACGGAACACCTGCTGCCGCCGAGCCGCGCCCCGGGCAATGCCTCCGCACGTTCCTGCGCGAGCAGGGCAACACCGGCGTGAAGAAGGGCTGCGACGGCGGCGACTGCGGCGCCTGCACGGTCCACGTGGATGGCGTGCCGGTCCACAGCTGCATCTACCCGGCGGTCCGCGCCGAGGGGCACTCCGTCACCACCATCGAGGGACTGGCAGCCACCAGCGGCGGCACTGGCCTGCATCCAGTGCAACAGCAGTTCCTGGAACGCCAGGGCTTCCAGTGCGGCTTCTGCACCGCCGGTATGGTCATGACCGCCGCCACGTTCGACGACGGACAGAGGGAGAACCTGCCCCGGAACCTCAAGGGCAACCTCTGCCGCTGTACCGGGTACCGTGCCATCGCGGACGCCGTCTGCGGCGACGCCGGCCACCCCGATCCGCAGGGGCCCGGCTCCGGCATTGCCGGAAGAGGGCAGCCGGACCCCGAACCCGGCCAACTGGGCGACGACGTCCCGGCCCCGGCCAGCCATGCCGTGGTCACCGGTGCCGCACGCTACACCCTGGACATCCCCGCGGACCAGGCACAGGGGCTGCTGCACCTGAAGATCCTGCGCTCGCCGCACGCCCACGCCCGGGTTGTCGCCATCAATAAGGAGGCGGCGCTGCAGGTCCCCGGCGTGGTGGCCGTCCTCACGTCGGAAGACGCCCCCGCCCAGCTGTTCTCCACAGCCCAGCACGAGCTCTTCACAGATGACCCGGACGACACCCGGGTGCTTGACGACGTGGTGCGCTTCACCGGGCAGCGGGTAGCCGCCGTCGTGGCCGAAACGGTGGGCGCCGCCGAAGCGGGCGTGCGCGCCCTGCAGGTGGAATACCAGGAATTGCCCGCCGTCTTCTCGCCCCAGGAGGCACTGCTCCCCAACGCCCCGCTGGTCCACGGCGACAAGAATGCAACAACCTCCCGCATCTCCGCGCCGGAGCACAATGTGGTGGCGGAGCTCCACTCGGAACTGGGGAGCGTGGCCGACGGGTTCGCGGCCGCAGACTTCATCCACGAACAGACCTACCAGACCCAACGGGTACAGCACGTGGCCCTGGAAACACACGCGGCCATCGCCTCGGTGGATGACCAGGGCAGGCTCCAGGTCCGCACCTCCAGCCAGGTTCCCTTCCTGGTCCGGCGCACCCTCTGCCGGGTTTTCGGGCTCGACGAGGACAAGGTCCACGTGGTGGCGGGGCGCGTGGGCGGTGGATTCGGCGGCAAGCAGGAAGTCCTTACCGAGGACCTCGTGGCGCTCGCAGCCCTGAAACTGCAGCGCCCGGTGCAGCTGGAACTGACCCGCACCGAGCAGTTCACCGCCACCACCACCCGGCACCCCTTCACCATCAAACTGAGGGCCGGCGCCAGCAAGGACGGCCGGCTGACTGCCCTGGAGCTGGACGTGGTCACCAACACGGGCGCCTATGGCAACCACGGCCCGGGTGTGATGTTCCACGGCTGCGGGGAATCCCTGGCGGTCTACAACTGCGTCAACAAGAAAGTGGACGCCCGTTCGGTGTACACCAACACCGTGCCGTCCGGCGCGTTCCGTGGCTACGGACTGAGCCAGATGATCTTCGCCATCGAGTCCGCCATGGATGAGCTGGCCGCCGGGATCGGGATGGACCCGCTGGAGTTCCGCCGCTGGAACATGGTCCGGGAAGGGGACCACATGCTGTCCACCCAGCCGGACCCGGAGGAGGACGTCCACTACGGCAGCTACGGCCTGGACCAGTGCCTGGACCTGGTCCGGGACGCGTTGGACCGCGGCCAGGAACGGTACCGGCAGGCAGGGCTTGAGGACCTGGGGCCGGACTGGATGGTGGGCGAGGGTACCGCGCTGTCCATGATCGACACCGTGCCGCCACGCGGCCACTTTGCCCATTCCCGCCTCCGGCTCCTGCCGGACGGAACGTACCAGGCCGACGTCGGGACCGCCGAGTTCGGCAACGGCACCACCACGGTGCACGCCCAGCTCGCTGCCACGGCACTGTCCACCGAAGCGTCCAAGGTGGCGGTGCGGCAGTCCGATACGGACCTGGTGGAACACGATACCGGGGCGTTCGGGTCCGCCGGCACGGTGGTGGCGGGGAAGGCGACCCTGGCCGCGGCGGAAGAGCTGGCCGTCCGGATCCGGGCGTTCGCCGCCGGCATCAGGCAGACCCAGGCCTCTGCCTGCGTCCTTGACGGGGACTCAGTGGTGGTTGACGGAACACCCTTGGCACTGCCGGAACTGGCGCAGGCCGCAGCGGAGGCCGGCGTCGAACTCGCCGCCGAAGGGCGCTGGGGCGGCACGCCGCGCTCGGTCGCTTTTAACGTGCACGGCTTCCGGGTGGCGGTGAACCGGGGCACCGGCGAGCTGAAGATCCTGCAAAGCGTCCAGGCCGCAGACGCCGGCGTGGTGGTCAATCCCCGGCAGTGCCGCGGCCAGATCGAAGGCGGGATTGCCCAGGCCCTTGGTGCCACGCTGTATGAGGAAGTGGTGGTCAACGACGCCGGGAAGGTCACCACGGACATCCTCCGGCAGTACCACATCCCCACCTTCGCGGACGTCCCGCGCAGTGAGGTGTACTTCGCGGACACCAATGACAAGCTGGGGCCCCTCGGTGCCAAGTCGATGAGCGAAAGCCCCTTCAACCCGGTGGCGCCCGCGCTGGCCAATGCCATCCGGAACGCCACAGGAGTCCGGTTCGCAGCACTGCCCATCGCCAGGGACAGGATCTACCTGGGACTCAAGGAGGCCGGGCTGGTGCCGGTGCCGGAGCGGGTGCGTTCCTGAGGCAGCCGTTGGTCGTTCCTGGCGATTGTGCCGGCGCAGCCCGGGGTCGGATCTGACCCCGGGCTGCACCGTTGCATATAGTCAGGGGATGGAACAGCGGATTTTAGGCAAGACCGGACGGAATGTGTCCATCGTGGGGCTGGGTACGTGGCAGCTCGGCGCGGACTGGGGCAACGTGGACCCGGCGCAGGCGCAGGCGATCCTGGCGGCCTCGGTCGAATCGGGGGTCACCTTCTTTGACACCGCCGACGTCTACGGTGACGGACGCAGCGAGCAGGCCATCGGAAAGTTCCTGGCGGACAACCCCGGGCTTGGCATAACCGTGGCCACGAAGATGGGCCGCCGGATGGAGCAGCAGCCGGAGAACTACAGCCTGGCCAACTTCCGCCAATGGGTTGACCGGTCGCGGAAGAACCTGGGAACGGACAGCCTGGACCTGGTCCAGCTGCACTGCCCGCCCACTCCCGTGTACAGCAACAACGAGGTGTATGACGCGCTGGACACCCTGGTGTCCGAAGGTGCCATCAAGAACTACGGCGTCAGCGTGGAACGGACGGACGAGGCCCTCGAAGCGATCCGCCACGGGGGAACCGCGTCAGTCCAGATCATCCTGAATGCCTTCCGGCTCAAGCCGCTGGATGAGGTCCTCCCGGCCGCCAAGGCTGCAGGCGTTGGCATCATCGCCCGCGTTCCGCTGGCCTCGGGCCTGCTGTCCGGCAAATACTCCAAGGACACCACGTTCGCGGAGAACGACCACCGGAACTACAACCGCAAGGGCGAGGCCTTCGACGTCGGGGAAACCTTCTCCGGCGTGGACTACGAGCTGGGCCTGAAAGCCGTGAAGGAGTTCGAGCAGCTGGTGCCGGAGGGCGCCACCACCGCCCAGGCCGCCATCGCCTGGATCGCGGCGCAGGACGGTGTCAGCACCGTGATTCCCGGCGCCCGCAACGTGGACCAGGCGCGTGGCAACGCCGCGGCGGCCGCCGTCAGCATCGGCAAAGAGTTCGACGACGGCGTCCGCTGGATCTACGACCACTACTTCCGCGAGGCCATCCACCCGCGCTGGTAGCGGAGCCCAAAGGGCAACACGGGTCTGCGGCATGGAGGTGTGCGGTGACCAAACAGTCTGATTACAGGGCGGTGTTGGAATCGCTCCCCGCCGGGCAATGGCTGGCCTACCTTGATGCTGAGTCAGGACTGCCCGGTCCCCGCGGCAACATTGAGCTGGCAGAGGCTTTTGCCGATGTGGCGGACCCCGGGCTGATAGAGGCGTGTGCCGGGAGTCCGGACGAATACCGCGCCATGTGCGGTGCCGTGGGCCTTGGCCGATTGCTTGTTGAGGGCCGGCAGGGCGCCGCAGAGACATTACGGGGCCTTGCAGGGGACCATCGCTGGCGGGTCCGCGAGGGGGTTGCGATGGCACTGCAGCGGCTCGGTGGGGTGGACATGCCTGCGCTGTGGGCCTTGTCGGCGGCCTGGCTTGGCGATGGTCCCTTGGTCCAGCGGGCCGTGGCTGCCGGTATCTGTGAACCCCGCCTGCTGCGCACCCCCGAGGATGCCGGAAGGGCGGTGGACGTCCTGGACAAGATCACCGCCGCCATTGCAGGAACCGACCCAGGCTTGCGGCGAACTGAAGAATTCCGCGTGCTGCGGCAGGGCCTCGGATACTGCTGGAGCGTGGCCGTCGCCGCCGCCCCGGAGAAAGGATTCGGGTACCTGGAGAAATGGGCCGTGAGCCAAGACAAGGACGTGCGCTGGATCCTGCGCGAGAACCTTAAGAAGGCGCGCCTCGCGAGAGCTGACCAGGCCGCGTGCGAACGCCTGGCCGCGCGCCTGGAAGAACCGGGCGAATGAGTGCTCCTGCCATCGCGGCATTCGTTGAGCAGCTTGCAGTCGTTGACACGGGTGCTGCGGCCAACAATTTCTTCAACCACGCAGTTCCGGAGAATGCGCTCCGCCGCCATAACCTGGAGATCTACCTGCAGGAGATGCTGGACCGCCGGCCCAAAGTACTGCTGGTGGGCGAGGCGCCGGGCTTCAGGGGCATGCGTATCACCGGCGTGCCCTTCACCAATAGAGTCATCCTCGGAGGGCCCGCCAACAGCTTCGGGCTTTTCGGTCCCGGCAAGGGTTACGTGCTGCCGCCCGAAGCCACGGGGGTTGCCGCGGAGCCCACCGCTACCGTGCTCTGGCAAGTCCTGGAAGAAGTGGATTTCCTTCCGCTGCTGTGGAGTGCCTTTCCCTGGCACACGCATCAACCAGGCAAGCCCTTGTCCAACCGCACGCCCAGGCCCTCCGAGACCAAGCTCGGCACGCCTTTTTGGCAGGAGCTTTCGGAACTGTTCGGCATCAGTACCATCGTGGCGGTGGGCAATGTGGCCCAGCACAGTCTGCAACGCAGCGGCCTTGACGTACCGAAGATCCGGCATCCCGCCCACGGTGGCAGGTCTGGCTTCAAACAGGGGCTGGAGCAGTTGCTGGAGCATGGGATGCCAGCCTGAGCTGAATTTTCCGTTATGGATCCTGATTGTCGTACCCCCTTGTCATGATGGGTTTATGGGGACAGCGGCGGTGGCGAGGGCGTTTGGGGAGATCCGTGCTGCCCTTGCTGTGTTGAACGCTGAGGTTGATGGGGCGGGGTTGGTGCCGTTTTCGGTGGGGGATCCGTTGGCTGGGTTGGCGGATGGGTGCCTGGATATCTTGGCTGGTGCCCGTGAGGTGGAGGCCGGGTTCGCGGGGTTGAAGGCGAAGGCGGCGGTGAAGTATTCAGAGTCAGCTTTTGCTGTTGCCGGGCCGGATGTGCCGGTGGTGGCGCAGGAGATGGCGGTCGCGGCGGAGATCGGGTGCGTGCTGGCCCTTGGTCCGCGGGCGGCGGGCACGTTCCTCGCCACGTCCCATGCCCTGACCACCGGTTTGCCGCGGACCTTGGAGGCTTTGCAGGCCGGAACGATCTCCTGGAGCCACGCGGTGGTGATGGCCGACGAAACCGCAGGCCTTGACGCTGCCGGGGCGGCGGCCTTGGAAGCCCATTTCCTTGATCCGGACGCACCGGACGCGGCGCGGGGCTGCCCGGCCGGGGAGTTGCCGGCGCACCGGTTCCGGGTCAAGGCCCGGACGTGGCGGGAACGCCACCACGCCGAGAGCATCGAGAAGCGGCACGCCAAGGGGGTGGCGGAGCGGCGGGTGGAGTTCCGGCCGGACCGGGACGGGATGGCGTGGCTGTCTGCTTGTCTGCCCGCGGATCAGGCCCAGGCGGGGTGGAACCGGCTCACCGCGATCGCCCGGTCCTTGCAGGGGCCGGACGAACCGCGGACCCTGACGCAGCTCCGCGCGGACACCTTTGCCGCCGCAATCCTTGGCAGCGGCACTCCTGCCAGCACGGACGCCAGCGGGACTCCCGCCGGGAAGGACGAATGCGGGACGAACGTTCTCCCTGAAACGGCGGGCCGCACCCTGGCCCGCGACCCCGAGGGACCCGACGTGTTGCGGTCATCGATCCGGGCGCAGGTGCTGGTCACTGTGCCGGTGTGTGCGCTGCTGGGGGTGAGTGATGAGCCGGCGGTGCTGGACGGGTACGGGCCGGTCCCGGCGTCGATGGCCCGGCGGCTCGTCGCGGACGGCGCCGGCTCGTTCTACCGGGTGTTGGTGGACCCGCGGGACGGGGCGCCGCTGGAAATCGGCCGGACAAGCTACCGGGTCACGAAAGCGATGCGGGCCTGGCTGAGGATGCGCGACGGCAAGTGCCCGTTCCCCGGGTGCAGCAACAACTCCCTGGACAACGACGCCGACCACATCCTCGCCTGGGCCAAGGGCGGTACCACCGGAATCAGTAACCTGGGACAGCCGTGCCCGAAACACCACAAACTCCGCCACACCACCGGCTGGAAACCCACACCCGCCACCAAGAACGAACCACCCGGCTGGACCTCACCCACCGGCCGCCACTACCCGAGCGAACACCAGGACTGGGAACCACCACGCTGGCCGGACCGAAAGTGGCCGGACGGAAAGTGGCCGGGCAGCATTGACCTCGTTCGGCATGGCACCTCTCCTTGGGAGGATGCCCTTGAGCGGTTCCTGCGCGCCCAGGCCTGACCAGCTTCGGTGCTACTGAAGAAGACCGAGCTGGTCCGGCGTATCCACGTCCTCTCCGGTGGACTGATCGCTGCAATTCACCTCGTCCACAAGGTCCGGGTGGCTGCGCAGGAAGCCGCGGGCCCCGGCGTCACCCGTCACCGTTGCGCAAACAGCTTCGCGGAGGGAGGCGTCGATGACCAAGGGGTGCCCGCGGCGGAGAGCCGCGCCGCCGCCGTCGTTGGAATCACGACGGCGGCGGTACGTGGCGGCGGTGATCCGCCCGGGGCGGTGGGAGGACAATAGACGTGCCACGGTTTCCGGCGTCAAGCCCGGCTGGTCCACCAGCGCGATCAGGAGGTGGTCCGCCGGGGCCGCGGCCTGGTTGCCGAGCAGGAAGGAACTGCCCATTCCCGACTCCCATTCGGGGTTGGTCAGCACGCGGCAGCCGTCCAGTTTGGCGGCAGCTTCAACCTGGGCCGCACCTGCACCGAGGACCACCACCACCTCCCGGCAGCCGCCGGTGAGCAGTGCTCCGGCAATAGCCTCCACCAACGGCCGTTCCCGGTACGGAAGCAAGGCCTTTGGGCCCAGCCCCAGGCGGGTGCCCGCCCCTGCGGCGAGCACCACCCCGGTGGTCCTCATCCCCGCTGAACCGGTCCCGTCACTGTCACCCATAGCTGCACCCTATGGGAGTAACGCTCAGGCGTCGCCTCCCGCCCCACCAGTGGTGCCGGCGTTGACGTCCAGTAGCTTGTAGCGGTCCATTGCGTACGACGGCGCGCCCTCCTCCACGTCGCCCCTCGCCGCGAGCATCTGCAGGACTTTCACCACGATGGAGTGGGTGTCGTTCTTGAAGAAGCGGCGGGCTGCTGCGCGGGTGTCGGAGAAGCCGAAGCCGTCGGCGCCGAGGGTGGCGAATT
>Ga0308169_10000320_pt1 | contig 80192 bp, 105 predicted proteins | sample PhyBR1_2_FD_202139 | JGI IMG/M metagenome (GOLD analysis project Ga0308169, IMG submission 202139) | Phyllosphere microbial communities from UC Gill Tract Community Farm, Albany, California, United States - DLSLSB.R1 | ecosystem: Host-associated > Plants > Phyllosphere > Unclassified | place...
TTCTCTCTTCCTTTTTGTCGTTCTGCTAGCTCACCAAAACTGCTCTCCTCCTCGTAGTACCCGTCCTGTGTATTGGACTTCTCTATCACGACGCAATGCGTCTCGCCAGAAACGACAATCAAACGACTCTTGCTCCCGATCGCAACGCACAGAACGATTCACACGATTATGCGACTCGACATCCTGATGATTTCCCTCGTCTTGCGCGCGCCGCAGATCATCGTCCAGGCTCGCAGCATCGAAATGGAGGAGGAGGTGCGAATCGGTATGAAAGCCATCAAGACAATCAGGTACGTCTGACATGGTCTTGCTATAACTCTACGAGGTCAGATCTAATTCATATGTGAGTCACAGGAGGGCATCATGCTGAACAATCTCGGACATTCAAGTGCAGAAGAATCCGATCCTGAAGCTCATTCTCCCGATGCTCGTCCATATCGTCAATCTTTGACTAGACAACCCCGCTAGCAAAGCCTTAACTTGAGGGTATTAGGCAAGACGGGTCAGGAGGACAGCGCACGGTGAAAGGCTCGGAGGACGAGTCTCTTTCTGGATTGTTATCGAAACTCTTAGTTTTCAGTTGACTTCACTCGATACCGTCTCCTACGTTCTGCTGGCTTCGCTCTGGGAGGCTTCTCTTGTGTGGCGTTAACGTTGGCGGGCTTCACGAGTGCTGCCCCATCTTTCTCGAGTTTGCGATGGGCGAGCTCATGCTTTAAGACGGGAATAAGGTTCGTGCACTTCGACTCTCGATACCACCTGGCTTTGCCGCTGACTCGGTCTCCCGCGATAGGCTCGAATGGAACCACACGTGGCAGTAAGTCTCCTATTCTTTTAGGCCGCGGAGAACAGCGGAGTCTTCCCAATTCCGCTCCCTGACAATCCAGCTCTTCCTTCTCCCTCTCACACTCACATTTGACAAGAATGCCGACTCGAGTGATCCCTGCTGCGACTAGGCAATGGTACGGACGAACTCGGGAGCGACGTTCGACTCGCCGCAACCGTGGGAATCAGATCACTCGCCGAGATGCGATCAGGTGAGCCTCCTTTGAGCCTATGCCCCGTCAAGGGCCTTACTTCCGAGTCACAACTGACATCATCAGAACCGAGTAGAGCAGAACATAGCATTTTCCTGACTTCCGCGATCATTCTTTTGCCATTCGCTGGACCGACTCTCGCGTGTTTTTGCACCATATTGATAGCCCATCACTTCAGACTTTGCATAGAGCTTCGTGACAAGTTCCGCTACGTCATCACCACTGTGCTGTGAGTCCTTTGTTCCTCGGTAACCTTGCGAAACTTCCCTCGCTCATGGTTCGGTTCTTTCCTATTCTTCAGCGCAATCGGTTTCACAGCTCTGGCTTTCATTGTATCGCAGCTCTATATCGGTGACGACGGCTTCAAGTTTCATACTTCGGATCAACCGTGGCTCAAATTTTGGTGTCTTTACTTTGGCGCAATGATGAGTGAGTCTATCCACCTCGCAAGCTTGAGCATTCGATCATTATCTGACTGACCCCCGAAACACTACAGTGTCGGCTTACAGTCTCTATCGCATGTACAAATCCGAAGCATACCGTCGGAATCATTGGCCTCGAATTCGGGATCAAACAGCAGCTCGTCCACCTCCCGATCCGGTGGCAGCAGAGGAGCAGGGAGGTCAGATAATGGCTACGCCTCCGCCCTCTACTCATCAGCCTCGTCACTCGTCAGATCGCCCCGCTTCTCAGCATTCCGAAGCAGGAGAAGGACCTTCGGATTGGCATCAGAGACCCGGCAATCGAACAATTCCTGCTCATTCAGTAAGTCGTCTCCTACGCATTGCTCTTCACTCGCGCGTATTGACAATCCTTGCGGAGCAGGGAAACAACGACTTTGAGATGACGGATTTGGGATCGTCGAGTGAAGTGGAAGCTCGTCCAGTCCATCGCTCGTGAATTGCTGTTACGGGGCGTATTGAAGGACGTGTGAACGAGGAGGTGTACCTCGCTTCGACTGGCGATATCCTGACAATGCTAGCCCGACACCCCTTACTTTTTCATCGATAACAAAATCATGGAAACATCTCGGCCCTCGAAGACTACAAACTTCGTCTGTCGATCTCTGTCCGTGATCCGTGGAACTCCGGAACTCTCTTTCCATCTATCTCGACTCGATTTCCGCTTCGTCTTTCTCTTTCTCCCTCTTCACTTTCTATTACCGACACACTCAAAGAATTACGTCTAACTATATGTCTGCTACTCGTCACTCCCGTGGCGACGCTCACACGGAGCTTCCGTCCCCAATCACCCCTACAACGCCTCTTCGCGCGGGAATCGAATACGCTCTCCTCACTGTAGCCCTCTTAATTTCGTGGATTCCGATTGTGGGACCCATAGCGATGCTAATTCTCCTTATCTTCGTCCGCCCATTCAGGCTTTGGTCCAGTCACAATTTTTATCTTTTCCTTGGTCTTCTCGCATCGTTCGTAAACTCCTCCTAGTCACAAACTTCGTGATGCATTACTGACGTAGAAGGTCCCGATCCACAGTGTTGCAGCTTTCACTCTCGCCACACCTCTCGGATCAAAGTTTCAAAAGCAAAGGCAAATTGACGGTTCTGAACATTGGATTTTTGGCAGAGAGGACGGAGTGGGATACTTCGTTTGCTTTCACATTGCAAATGTACTCTGTAAGCTTCTACTCATATGATGAGGGAGCTCACGATCGCTGACTCCTCCTGAAAAGCCGCATGGGCACTCTTCGCATTTGCGGTCAGAGCGGTCATATTAGCGCGTCGTCAGGTCGTCCATTCGCGTCAGGAGCACGATTCAATTCCTCTCCAGCCGATTCGTCCGTCGCATCAGCAGTCTCACGGCCTATCTCGTCGCGATCCGGTTCGCTTTCGAAGGAGTTCAAGTCTCGCTCACCGTACTCATGACTATTCGGACGACGAGATGAGCTCGGCGTCGCTCGATTCGGGCTCTGAAGTCTCGGATGATCGATGGTTGCGCTGGGCCCGTCAACCGCACGGATTTAGTCGAGTGAGCGAAAATGTTTTTCCCGCTAGTAGCTTTTGCATTCCCTTCGTTCTGACTGATCCCTTCCGGCTTACTGCAACACTCATCAGGATCTACCATCCGAGACCGTCAGTGACTTACCTCGTCAAACGGCTTGACGGGTATCGTTTCGAATCAGTTCGAAGGAAATAGTAGCTGGAAAAAGGATGTGGGATTGGCGGGATGAAGCGATTCATGCGTTGTGGTGAATGTCGCAGGAGTAGGAGCTCTGTAGTGGTTTGGCTGCAAAATATAGGGTCGTAGCAATGAAGATGTCGATTTCTGGGAGGTCGGCTAAAGACAATCTCCGATTCCGCCTCGATTCACGGCGGGACATCGCCTCTCACAGCCTCCACGTGGTTATGCGACCTCCTGTCTACTCATCCGCGGAAAGACCGATACCGATGAAAGTTTCGCCAAAGTCTGTAACCTCTTGCTTTCCATTTCTTCCCAATTTCGTGGAATCTGACGGCGAGATGCCGCGCCAGAATCACGAAGAGTGGTACGGTCAGAGACACTCAGACGTTCAGCATAGTCGAACGAACATACCCATTCGACGAAAGAAGGGAGCGTTGATCGCTGCTTTCGCGATCGCCCTCTTGATACCATTCTTTGGACCATTGATCTCAGCACTCATTCTTCGCCCCACGGAAGCTTGGAGTAAGACGCTACGTCGATTACACAGTTTTGCCTTCATTCTGTTCGTACTTTCGCCCTTTTTCCGAATGTTGACTCGCGAAACTGATGCGGCAGCTGACGGACAGGTTCGCATGTTGCACGACTGGTACCGTGATCCTCGCTGGGTACAAGCTGTACGAGACTGGTGTTCTCCTCTGGAGCTTCACGACCAGAACGGGTCTTACTGTTTTCCTTGTTCAACATGCGATCTGCGTTTGCTGTAAGCCTTGAGCAAAACACGCCTCTACTTCTCGAGACATTGAACCTAAGGAGTGAATGAGTAAACAAACAGGTGCATGGTTCTTCGTAGTCGCTGAGTGGAGAGCAAATCGGCAAACGGGACGACTTCGAGACTCTCGCTCTCAGCAAGGCAGAGACGCTATCCCCCTTGAAGAATTTTCATCGTCCGGACACGAGAGGTCGAACAACAGGTCCCGCCATAGCTCGATTCGTACTCCTTCTCGTAGAGATTTGGAGGACAACGAGGATCTAGAGGAGGCAGCGACTTCCTCTTCAGGGTCTGAGATCGAAGCGCTTCAGCAACGACGCTCGCTCTCGGATTATCGTCGAGCTGGGGATCGTCCAGCTTTACGTCCTTAAGCCGATTTCATCTGAATCGACAGAGAGAGGACTCATAGCCTCGAACGAAATCAACAGACTGGAGCTGGAAACGCTCGCTCGGAATTGCGCATGTCCCGTTCGCACAGCAGGAGCACCACATCGTCGAACCAAAACCCTTTCGAGGAGTACCCACAAGTCGACTCACCTCCAGGGTTGTCAATTCGATCCAGTCGAAGCGATCGAAATGGCTCTGGTCGACTCGTCAACCCGACGGAGTTTGTGTAGGCACGTTGTCTTCGCGGAGCATCGTAGGTCGACTGGGGAACGAGGTGGAAGAGCTTTGGTAGGATCAAGACGATATCGAGAGACGGAGTTGAGCGAGAAAAACGAGAACGAATAGTTTGTCGGAATTTATGAGAGATTCGCGTTATGTACTGAATCCCAAGCCTAGGCACGAGCTCCTGAGCGTGTCCGAGAGAAATCAGAAGCTAGCAGTGAAGAGAGAGAAGCCAAAAAAAGGAACGCGATTTTGTTTTGAACTCTCCACCTTCACCGACTCACGAAATAGCTTCAATGGGATCCTCATCCGACTTGGAGATAGTCTCACAACCTTCAGCAAAGTCGCCCTCACCAGTCAAGCCACGCAAGAGCGGGAGAGAACGGAGAAAGCCTTTAGGGAAAGATGAGATTGCTCGTCCAGCAGCACCGCTCCTCGTGAAAGATACGGCTATAAAGACAGCTAGAAAGAGTGCTAGACCCAAACCAGCTGTTCAGGATGAAGAGGAGGAAGATGCAGAGGCTCCTTCAACTATTGTTCGACCAACAACAACAACTACTCATCGAGCCTCTCTAGATTCAGCCCCAATCCCTTCGACATCCAAAGCTACTCTACCACCGATCCTCCCACGCTCAAACATTCCCGCTTCTTCATCAGCTCCTTCCCTCCTCTCTCAAAAAGCCAAATCCTCTGCCAGTCCCGCTCCCCTACCTCGTGCAGCTTCGACAGAATCCACTTCCACTCGTCCACCATCGAAAGGTCGTTCAGCCACTCCTAAACTCCCCGCGAAGAAACCTTATGTCCCTCCGAAGAACAACTCTTCATCGGATGAGGCAGACGACTTCTTCAACATGGGCAAGCCGAAAGTGACGAGACCGATTACCAAGACAACTGCGGCTCCGAAGGGAAGAGTACCTGGAGGAGGGGGAGGAGGAAGAGTACCGAAAGTCGCAGGAGGTGTTCCGAATAGTTTGAGAAGTTCTGCAACTCCTGGCGTTTCAAGTCCTCGTACGTCCTATACGTCTCTGCTATCACTTCTACACTGCAGATGCTGACACCAACTCTCGAGAACTTTTAGCGAAAACGAAGGCTCGCAAATTCGTTCCTTCCTCATCTTCAGACTCTGATGATTCTATGGCATCTCCTCAAAAGATGACGACCTATTCTTCGGACGGCGAACCAATGACGAAAGGGCTTACTCTACCTTCCTGGACTCGAGGGGCTGGAAGTAAAGGAGGAGCGAGACCAGGGATGTCAGGAGCGGATCTGGCGAAACTCAAGAATGGATTCAAAGCGAATCGAAAGAGGAGGAGATTGAGTGAGGAGACGGAAGATGAGAAGGACAAGGGGAAGGGGAAGATGAAGGATGTTAGTGAAGAGGAAGAAGAGGATACGGATGATAGTTTGGACATTCAGATCGGAACTCCCAAGGCGAAAGTACAGAAGGAGGTTCGACCGAAGAGACCGGGACTTGTCGTATCACTCAACGACGACGATGAGGACGATGAGGATGACGGTGAAGACACTCCTGATGCAACACCTCAACAGAAACCGAAACCACCGTCTCCAAAGAAACTCTCAGTCGCTCAAGAACTGCTGCAAATAGCTCGGTGCGTCTCGCACCTGATCCTGCTATCATCTCTGTTGCTTTGACTGACTCATGCTTGCGAATCGTAGTGGATTACAAGTCAAGTCGCCCGGACATTCGCCTCCGAAGACACAACCTTCCGCCTTGACTTCGATAACGATCGGTTCATCCTCCGACGGCGAAGACGCATCAGAACAACTCGATCCTGCTCTACGAAACATTCGATCGGGTCTCTCGAGGAAAGACTCGGATTTCGAAATTGTCAGCGATTCGAGACGGAATGGAGGTTTAAGGGAGAGAGGAATGGTAACTGTGGTGATCAGAATGGTATTCGATCCGACTCAGGAAGTGAGTCCGATGGTGAAGAAGATCTTCGAGAAAGAGGAAAGGTTCGAAATTGGCATCGTGAGTTTCCCAGTCCTCCGATTACTGGAAATAACCTAGATCACTGACTCGCCCATTGCTTTCCTCTGTAGAACGAGTCCTTCGCATCTCTGTTCCACGGACTCGCCATGAGACGGTTCTTCGATCGCAGCAAACTCGTCATCGTTCACGAAAAGTCGACACTTTACGAATTTGGAACCCCTAAAGCACTTCGACTGACGAACGGAAGTATCGCTCACATGCGAGGCTATACTCAAGAAGTCTGGAACAAGGTGAAAGAGCTAGAAGCGAGGGAACGGATGAAATTGGCAGAGGGAAGACGAGAGAATGAGGATGCCGCGAACGGTGAGGACGAAGACGACTTATCGACGACTCAGCAAGCTCGACAACCTTCGAGAGACGCTTCTTTACAACCTCCTCCTTCTGCGACTATCGAAAGATCGAAATCACCTCTCGCTCGAGCACCTTCTTCGAATCCGCCTTCACCCGACAAGAATCTGTTCCGTCTCACCGTTCGAGGTTCGAAGACACAGTCGATCGATCTCGCCGTCAAATTCACTACGACGATGCAGTCTTTGATCAAAGCTTATTCGAAGCAGTTTGGCATCACGGACAAGACGAGAATCGCGAAGATGTCTATCGAAATCGAGGGAGACAAAGTGGAATCGACTCAGACGATTCAGGACATCAAGGACGAGTTTGATCTCGAGGGAGAAGAGACTGTAGATTTGAGGGATCCAGGTGCTTAATACGAATGAAATGGTTTTGATCTTGTTGGCTTTTTACACTACTCTGTAATTCTCTACTCTCGCTATTTGTACTCGCTTGTTCCTATAGTACTGAGTAATCGAATTGATATGCAACAAGGGAGATAATAATGATCGAGAGAACTATACAAGAGCGAAGGAAGACAAAAGAGAAAGGAGAGATCTATCGCCAACCTTCGTCATCTGTACTCAAACTTCCATTTCTAGGTCTACCTCCTCCTCCTCCGACACTTCCCATACTGTATCTCCTCCTTCTTAGTCCTCGTCCACCGTGTTCACTCCCCAGGTTACCGATCGAACCCGCGCTTTCTCCTCCACTCTCGGCGGTGAAGTCACTGTCCCCATCCCTTCCTGCACTACCTTCTCCCCATCTTCTCCTTCCTCCTCTGTCTCCGCCGTTCTGTTCATTCTGTTCAGAAGAAGAAACACCTTTCAACCCTAGTCTCGCCAAAATCGCTTTCCTCCTCTGAGCAGCACCACCATTCTCACTATCTCCATCTCCCCTTTGTTCCGCCGCGGATGAAGAGGAAGAAGTTGAATAAATAGGAGTATGATCCCTCTCTTCCCTTCTCGCGTCCTCTGCCTCTTCCTCTTCCTGAGCCATTTCGATGTAATCTTCGTCCTGAGTCGGCAAATCTTGGTCTCGCGTACGAGTGTTGCGGAGGTGATGGGGAGAGTGAGATCGTGAGACCGGGACGGAGGAACCGGAATCGAGGAAATCGGAGGAACCTCGGTGATGCATCATTGGTGGGAGAGGGAGCGAATGATCTTTGCCTGAACGAGATGACAAAGCGACTCGGAGCTCTTCTCGTCCTAGATCTATTTGACGTTCAATTCTATGAGTGAGGAGAGAGAAAGATCAGTCTCCAATTCACGGATGGAAAGACGAAATGCTCGAGAAGCTCACTTTAATCGATTCTCAATCATTTTGATCTGTACCCTCGTCGATCCAAGAGTCGTCAGTCCAGGACAGAGGGAGAACGATAATGCGACATAGACGACGCACCTTTGGCCAAGTAACCTGTTGACCAACCCTAATCATTCTCGCCAATTCATCCCGATCAGGATCTGTCAGTAATCTGAACCAATCCTTGACTGTGGGTACAATCAGCTCCTCCCATCAGTACAAGAACGGGTCGATTGGGGAAGAAAGAATCGGCTCACGTCGAGATTTTGGCCAAATAGTGACGGATCCCTCAAACTTTTGTAAGAAAACAGCAGACCAATTCTGACCTCCAAACTCGGGTAACAATTCTAAATCTCGAATGACCTGTAAAGTGTCAAAAGTTCTCCAATCAGGAACTGCCTCGATTTCCGAACCGTTGGAGGAGAAATTTTCAGCGACTCACTCTGAAATTCTTCATTAGTTCAATCTTGAGGTATTGTTCCGCAGCACTCAACAAGAAGCCACCTCTCCATCCTTTCCCAGATCGATGAGCTACTGGTCGACCAGGAGCACCCCGGGGGGAGAACGCGAAGAGGTGAACGTGAGGGTTGACTTGCGAAACGAGAGAGAAATTGACGTTATAGAGCAGATTGAGCGAGTCTGCTTGGAAAGAGAGGGTGAGCAAGGTGGTTGTGAGGTGTGAGAGGAGGAAGGTGCTTACGGAGGGGAATGTCGACTCGTAGAGATCCATCTTTGTGTCGTCCTTGGAATTCCCATCTGTAGGTCTCGGAATCTTCAGCTCATCTCACGCTTACTCGGCTGACACGAGGAGCGAGACTCACGGATGAAGTTTCCCTTGTTTGTCTTTCGTCAATAATACAACAGGATTGATGATTCCAGGAACGGCAGCAGAAGCGATGACTGTGCGATCCTGACCGCTTCAGCATCCTGAAGCGAAGAGAGAGCTGAGTGAAGAGAAGGAGCGTACCAGCAGTGAAGATAACACAATCAGGGGAATTGAGGTAGTTGAGGAGTTTAGTCGGAGAGTGAGTATCGTAAGGAATAACTGCACGCCCAGAGGATCAGATTAGCTTGTCATCAATTGGAAAAGCTAACCGATAACTGAGCGTACCTGATACATTCAAGATCCTCCCGGTCCTTTCGAAAGCTTCTTTGAAAGTCATAGTTCCCAAAGTGAACCAACTCGCCTTCTTCGCCCACTCGACCGTATCGAACCTGGCCCCCGTCTTCCACACTCGCTTCATCCATACCGTCATAGGCTCCGAACAAGCCGTGATATTATCCGCGAGTTCCGGGGTCAAGAGTTGAGAAATCTCTGAATCGGTTCGACAACAAATGAATGCGGCGACTATGTTTCAACACACTCCTGAGATCAGTACAGAGGATACATTGAGAAGGGAGGGGCTTACCTAGAGCTCCAGCACTAGTACCAGTAACAACTCTCGGTAATAATCCTTGATCCAACAATGCCCTAATTACTCCGAAATGATAATACCCAAAACTCGCACCTCCACTCAAACACAATGCCGAAGATCCCAAGTTCTTCGAAGATGAACGAAAGAAATCTAGTTTGTCTGATAGAGGAAGGATCGAAGGTGGGAGGGATCGAATATAAATGAGGGATTCCGTTACTATCTCGACCCTCAAAGAATCACATCAGTATACGAGCTCATGAGAAATTGGCTAGAAGGAGAAAAAAGAGAAGTACCTTCATCTATAAACTCTTGTACCAATTCTTTCGTCCCGTAATAACTCTCACTATACAACCTGAAACTCTCAGTCCCAGCGAAATTACTCTTCAACACTGCATGCAACACTGCACAAACTCCTTCGGCGTCTTGTTTCTCTACTCGTAGTTCTCGGAGAGTTTTCAACACTCGTCGAACTAATGGTGCGTCGTAGTAGGCGTTTGGGGGAGATTTCTTCCAGTTTGAGAGACCGAGGTGATCGTCGAGTGCTAGAGCTCCTGCTTTCCACTAGAAGAGAGTAATGGTTATGAGCGAGGTTGGGAAGAGTGTGGGAGAAGTGAGAAGAGCGTACCTCTTCGAAGTTTTCTGCTTTTCGTAAAGCTTTTCGTAGTTTCCCTCTTTCGCCTCTCCCTGTTTTTTTCGAGTCGTTACTGTCAATGAGCTTCTGAGGGAGAGTGGATGGGAGGAGAGGATGTCGCTTACATGCAGAACAGAACTCTATAATGTTTACGATTTGCCTCACGAGCAAATAACCCAAGAATTCAAAGAAGATGATCATAAAGATCAAACCCTGTGCGGTGCAATCGTCTAGATCAGATCAACTTACGACATTCCAAATCTGATGGAACCGCGACTGTGGACTTACGAGTAAAGGCCACCTCGAAACATGATAAGCGAAGCCTTCCCTCGTTACATCTTTCCTCCTCTTACTAACTTTACCATTCGTTCCTGTCCCTTTGCCTTTCCCTTTCCTCCTCGTGACCCTCTCCTTGATCGGCGCAAAGTCTGACACACTGGATATCTTTTCAATCGGAGGTTCTCCATTCGAGTTTAAATCTTCATCCGAGAGTGCTTTGCGGAATACTTCCATGCCTTGTACATCTATCCAGGAGTGAGTCATTGAGGTTGCGAGTGAATTCCATTGGTCCCATTGAGTGGGAGATGAGCTAGAGGGGAGGGGAGATGAAGATGAATCGGCTGGTTGAGGAGAGTCTCGTTTGACGGTACTGGGTGGTGGTCGCTTCATCTCTATTATTTTGTGGAGTATTCGGGTATAGTGGGTAAAGTGGAGCGTGAATAGGAGAGAGAGAAGAGAGAAGAGAGAAGAGGAAAGGTTCCCGCCAACGATGTCATCAAGTCATCCCTTTCTCTCTCTCCAATCATTCAGACACTCGGAACACCAGCTAGGCAATTAAATCCATGCTATACCAATAGATCAGTATCCAACAATCCCTCTCAATTTAGACGACATCGTGTTTTCCACCTTGTACATCAACAAGACCTTTAGAAGACTCCGCTAGATACTCAATATACAGCAGTATATCATATCACTGCTTCAACGTCTCAACAGGATCGTATAACCTCACAAGCTGCAGAACTTGATCAAAATTCTTTCGAAAAAAGTTCAACCATCTCTCGGGGAGTCGGGAGAGTTACGCAAGGTCACTAGATAATCCGTAAGCTCGTCTGTCAATCTCAAGCGTACCTCAAGTCCCACCGAGCTGACCCCGCTCTTACCTCCTTCGTTTCCTCAATCAAAGTCTTTCGCAATTCCACCGTACACTTGCATCGCCTTCCCTCAAGACGCACGCAAAATGATCCCTCTCCGTCGTTCAATCAGTCCCAAACGTTCTCCCCTCCCTTCCTCACCTCGCACTCCCGTCCCCTTCCTCGCTCGAATCGCTCCCTTTTTCATCCTCTTGATCTTCTTCGTTCTCCTCTCGACCTCCCTCCACCCCTCTCCCTGGACCTCCACCTCCCTCCCCCTCTTCCTTCACCCTCCATCTCTCTACACTTCCTCCTCGCCCAATTCTCACTCAGTTCAAGGTTGTTCCTCCCTCTCCCTAACAACCCTCGAACCACGTGAATCCTCCGTAATTCTCATTCTCTTGCGTGAATCAGATCTCTCCGAACTCCTACCGACGTTGAAGAATTTCGAAGAGAAATTCAACCAAAATTTCAATTATCCATATTTACTAATTTCCTCCCCTGATGATCCACCTCTACCTCCCGAATTCCGATCCTCCATCCTCTCCATTCTCCCCTCAAATCGATTAGTCGAATATAGTGTGATTCCTTCAGAGTATTGGAAGATCCCTGAATGGTTAGATGCACGTCGAGTGAGAGAAGGATTCAAGAGACAAGAGAAGGAGGGAGTCATGTATGGTGGGAGGGAAGGTTATCATCATATGATACGGTTTTATAGTGGTTTGTTCGCGAGGTTGAAGGAGTTGGAGAAATATAAATGGTTTTGGAGGTTAGAACCTGGTGGTCAGTTTTTCCTTTCCTCCCTTTTCTCTCATTGGAATGAGTGCTGATGGAGTGAGGGTATAATAGTCAAGTACTTTTGTGAGATTACTTATGATCCATTCCGATACTTATCTATACAAGGAAAGGATTACGGATTCTCGATTTCTGTAGTTGAGGATAAGAAAACTATTCCTACTCTCTTCGAGACGGTCAGGGAGTATGGGAACCTGAAAGGGTTCGAGATGGATAGGGGAATGAAGAGTTTCTTGGTTAATGAGAAACGAGTGGATGGGAGGGAAAGAGAAGAGTTTACTGGGTTTCATTTTTGGACAAATTTCGAGGTGAGCTTTTCTCTCTACTCTCTCTCTCTCTCTCTCTCTCTCTCGTATCCTTCTTCCTCTTCAAAAGAGTCGTTCTCGCTCATCATGCTCGATCACCGTCACGTAGATTGGGAATTTGGATTTCTTTAGATCGAGAGAGTATCAAGATTATTTCGATCATCTCGATAAAGCTGGTGGATTCTACACTGAACGAGTACGTCACCCTTCCACTGCTTACAGACTTTCACTTGCAAGTGTGTTGACTTGCTCGATCGTTCTCAGTGGGGTGATGCACCAGTTCGAGCATTAGGATTAGGACTCTTAAGCTCAATCGACAAGATTCACTAGTTCGCTCTTTGTTCCTCTCTATCTCCCTGCCTCAGTCGTTGGAGAAGCTGACTCCCTTCGTGATCGCGAATGTAGTTTCGAAGATTTCGGTTATCAACACGATTGGTTCTTTCATTGTCCCTCGAAATCGGAATCGAAAGTAGGGTCTCTTACTTCTTACAAACCACTCGGAGCGGACTCGGTGGGGTGCCGATGTGAGTGTCCGAAAGCGGGCGATTTGCAGGGGAGGAAGAAAGGGAGGGAATTGAGAGATATGGGTGAGTACTCAATTTTTCTTTCGAAAGTTTTTCAGTTTTGATAGGGACTGATACTTCAGAGAGAGATGACGCGAGTAGATACGGATTGGGAGTATAGTTCGATCGATTTCTGGAAGAAAGCAGTGAGGGAGTACGGTCAATAGAGGTATCATATCATTCGTTCAAAACTGTATTCTTTTGCATTGTCGTAACACTACTTTTTCACTTCCTCGCAAGCTCTTTCCTCTCCCATTCGTCCAATTCCTCGACTGTCCTTTCCCGATCAAGTTCAAACCACCAATCCCATCTCTCTTCTCCTTGTTCTCCATCTCCATCTCCATAATCAAACATCAACTCCCACCTCCTGTTCCCACTTGACGGTTCTTCGAGCCAATTGATGAGGACTCTGGCACGTTGCGAGCGAGGTGAAAGGGAAGGAGTATGATTGAGATACAGGAGGAAGCGAGTTTGGGCGTGTCGAACAGCTTGGAAGAATCGGAAGAGCGAGACGTATTCCAAGACTGCGGGTTAGGCACGTTCAAGATCAGCGGGTGTAGTCACAAAGAAGGAAACAAGATCAAGCTGAGGACGTACAGATTGCGAAGAGAGGAAGAGGAGATTGTTCGACAACCCACCTCAACTCGTTCGTGCTAGATGTGCCACCCCATATCCATTGCAGGACTTGTTTCGAGATCGCAGTGTTACCAAACACGCTATCGTCCTCGGCCTTGTACGGTCGCTTGTAGAATCGAAGTTTCTTCAGAGGATGGTATTGTTGAATGTAGCTCAAATTGGGACGACGAGTCAGGATCTGGTTCGTCATTGAATTGACGTACCTCCCTTCGAAGAGTCGTACGTTGCGAGAACTTTCCCAGCTTGAAGGGGTTTCAATGGACGCCATGAATTGAAGAATCCTGGAAAAGAACTGATGGGAATATGAGAGGGGCATAGGGTCGGAAGTGAGGTAAGGCTCGATGTCGGATTCCGTGAGGAGGTGCTGGAGCGTCGTGATTCCAGTGTCGATCTGACGTTGAAAGGGGAGAATGGGATCGGGGTTTGGGACGCCTTCGTACGAAGGACTTGGTCGAGAGTTACGTCGCGTGGGTCGTTCAACGTCGATCCTTTCTGCTCCTTCACTACCATATCCCTCGTCTTCTAGATTCTCACTTCTGATCCTCTTGTCATACCTTCCATCTCCTTCATCCACTCGAATCGACCTTGTTTCGCTCTCCTCTCGTTTCCTCTTCCTCCCACTCTGCCTCTCCGACTCGTCCATTCCCCTGCTCGCTCTCCTCTCTCCCCTCCCTCCCTCTCTCCCCTCCCTCCCTCCTAATCCAATCGCATCTCGAATAAACTCTTCCGCCTTATCTCCCTCCTCCGAGTCTTTTCCTCCCCAAACCCCTTCATCCAATTCTACGATCCCCACCCTAGTCCTATTCGCTGGTTCTTCCGAATAGAAGTAGCTAGCAGTCGGTGTTGAGATGGGAGCGTAGAAAGTGAATGAGAATGCGAGAGGAGGAAGAGAGGAAGAGGGGAGGAAGGGGGAACAACAACGAGTTGGTAACGAGGGAGAGTCTTGGGAGTGTGACATGAGAGGGTTGAGTAGGATGAGGAGAGTCGAAGAGGATGAGAGAGAGGAGAGGGGAGAGATCGGGTGTCGGAAAGAGAAAAGAGAGGTTCGAGTCTCGGAGCTGCGATGGACAACTCACAAATTCGCTTTCTTCAGACCCCTCGCAAACAGCCTCTCTCACTCGGACTGAACACGTTAATGTGAAGGCCTTCGATACCTACCAGAGGGTAAAATCGAAAGCTTCCTTACTTTACATTTCTTCACTAATTTTGAAGTGTTGGTTTTGAATCGGGAATTAGCTACAAAGGTTTCCTTCATTCCAGTAGAAGTTCTTGAGACGAGCGTGGAGAGGAGAGAAGAACGAGAGGGGTTACGAATTTGAAGAGAGAGAGAGAGAGAGAGAGAGAGAGAGAGAGAGAGAGAGAGAGTATGGGACGAAAGACAACAGGTTTTGAGAGAGAGAGAGCGAGGAGAAAGGGAACGAGGGAAGGGTACTAATTGTTGCGAGGAGATATACAGATGATAAGGTGCGGGGTGAGAGACGACGTGAGTACGGTGAGACAAGTTGGGGAGTAGGGAGGGAAGGGGAGGAGGAAGTATTGGTTTGAGGTGGAAGTCGAGAAAGAGGATCAAGGAAGATGAAGCGAGGGGAGAGGATGAAGATGGAGGCGTGGAGTACAGTAGTCGAAGTGAAGGTGGAAAGGTAGTCCTTGTAGTCCTTTAGAAAGATACCATTTTCTCGAATTCCTTCAACCATTTCCTCCGATTTCCTTCTCCGCTCGCCTGTATTGTTATCCCACACCTTCATACCAAGTGACCACCGAGCGCAAAGTTGTTGCTCTGCCTCGGATAATCCCAACCGTACTGTGGCTGCTGCTGTTGTTTGGCTTGAGCGTTTGCCCATGCTTGAGCAACGAATCCGTTCGAGATGGGCTGATCTTGTGCGAGAGCGGGAGCGGGAGAGTCGTGGAAATGAATAGTGTTGCCGTGCATGTCGGTGAAAGAAGTAGGGTTGGTTCGGGAAGGGTAATTGGTCGAGGGGATGGAGGAGGAAGAGGTCGTGTAGTTGAATTGACCATCGAGTGGAGTAGTGGGCATCGAGGAAGCTGCAGATGAGTTTGAAAGACTGTTCGAGGAGGCTGTACAAAATCTTGCGGTCAGCGAAACAGGTAGAATGAGCGAAAATGAGAGACGTCAAATTTACTTTGATGAGCCATTGCTGGTGCGCTTACCACATTCCAAGGATGCCTCGGGTTACTCGCTGAACTGCTATCACTCGCATTTCCTCCATCCATCTCACAATCCATCTCGCAATCCTCTCTCTCGGCCGCACCGAACTCCATCCTCTCCAAAGCTTGTTGACGCTGCTGAGCGAGGGTCGTAGTGAAGTTTGAGGTTGGTGGTGCACTTTGAGGTTGCTCTACTGGTTCTACGAGCTTGAACGTCTGTGTAGAGAGCTAATTTAGATGAGAACCCTCAAAATTTCAACTAGTGGAGAAGAGCTGAAGACTCACTCTGACTCGCTTGCCTGAAGGTGATACCTCTTCATCATCTCTGGTACGCTTCGAAAGGGTGAAAGGTGAAGAGGCGGAGGACATCTTGGGAGCGCGACTTGAAGTTTGTTTGTGATTTTGTGGATGAGGCGTGAAAGAGTTCTGATTATAGGCGTGATGAAGAGTAAAGTCGAGTTGATTTCGTTGAGGGTGAGAGAGTCGAGTCTAGAGTGAAGGTGACGAAGAGTGAAGAAAGAGGAAGAAGTGTTTCAGGGGTGAACCAGCCTCTTCTCTTCCTCCTCCTCACTCCTCGTTCTCCTCTCTCGCCGAAGTCATACTCAGCAGCTCTGGATAATTGACACGCGGAGCAGCGCTGGGTCGAAACGCGCTCTGAACATGGGGAAGCTGGGTGCTCATTCGACATTGCTTCGAAGGAGACTACACGCTGGAAGGGAGCAGCGAAGAGGCCGTGCAATTAGACCGCTGCAAAAGGGGGCAAAAGAGGAAAAGGAAATCCCCTCTTTCCGTCGCTTTGGGAGAAATCTCCTCACGGTCGTTTCGCATTTCCTCACTGAGCTATTTCTGCTTTTTCCGCGTGGTCATTTCAAACTGCCTCATTTCGAACATTCGTGCAGAAATAGCACAGCCCTCTAATACAGCAGGAGGATCTCCAGATTTCGAGGGGAGGGAGAATCTCTCTCTACAGTATTCTCCTCTCTCGCGCTCTGCTTCAAAACGACTGCTCTTTCTGCTCGCTCATTTCAACTCTCTCTTTCTCTTCTTCTTTCTTTCGCCAAGCTGGATCCTCAAGACGCTCCTCGATCAACTTCTCCTCGTCGCTCTCATCGCGGTACCTCCTCCTTTCGACCACTCGGAAACCTCTCTCCTTCCGACATGACCTCTTCAGAGACGACTAACAAAGATCAATCCGCCTCTCGACTAGAAGGACAACAGGTCCCGACGAAAGCTGGAAAGGTCAAGGGATTCTTAGGATTGTCTTGCGTAACGCTGGGAGTCATCTATGGGTGAGTTTCGCCTCCTTCTCTCTCCCGAATCATGGCGACTTCGATGCTGACTTCAACTCAACTCAATAGTGATCTCGGAACAAGTCCTCTCTACACCCTCAACGGAATCTTCCCTTCTTCGAAACCTGCTCCCTCTGCTGAAGATACGATAGGAGCCGTCAGTTGTATCCTTTGGGCACTGACCATCGTCGTTCTCCTCAAATATGCCTTGTTCGCTCTCGAGTTCGGTACGATCGAAGGAGAAGGAGGACCCTTTGCTGTTTACACTGCTTGTTGTGAGTCTCTCTTTCCTTGCTCCTTTTTCAAACGCTTCAACTGAACAAGCACTTGTCCATCAGATCCTCCCAAAGAATCAAAACGCGACAATCGAGCTCTCACAACCTACACTACCGCCAGTATCGCCCAATCCCTCTCCGACCGCGTCTCGTTCTTCCAACGAAAAGCGATCAAAACAGCACTCTTCGTTCTCGCACTCTTCGGAGTCTCCCTCACCATGGCAGATGGTCTCTTGACTCCCGCAGTATCCGTCACTTCCGCCGTTGGAGGTATCGCCGTACCTTTCCCATCAGTTCAATCCAAAGTCGTCGGCATCTCATGTGCTTTCCTCGTTCTCCTCTTCTTCATTCAAACCGCCGGTACCAAGAGGATCGGTAGTCTCTTTGCTCCTATCATGATTATTTGGTTCTGCCTCAATCTCGTCAGTGGGGTTATCAACGTTACTCATTATCCTGGAATCTTCAGAGGTGAGTTCACTCTTGCTCTTTCGTTTCTCTTCTCGGATCGAGCTAACTCTTCCCTCGTGTTCTAGCTTTCGACCCCTCTCGCGCTGTTCTCCTCTTCGTTCGAACCAAGAACTACGATCTTCTCAGCGGTGTCATCCTCTGCGTCACTGGAACTGAGGCTCTCTTCGCGTTCGCACCTTTCTCTTATCTTCTATCGAATCCAACTGACTCTGTTCTCGCCACTCCTCTCTCTTTACTACTCATTCGCACGCTTCGATGATACAGCAAGTAAGCTAAAGCTCTTCGATTCTTTTCGCGTTCTCGCGAGCTCACTGACAATCTTTGCTTTCCTCAGTCTCGGTCAATTCAACAAGTACTCGATTCGTTTCTCCTACACCTGTTTCGTCTACCCCTGTCTCCTCCTCGCCTACCTCGGACAAGGTGCACGACTCGTCAAAGATCCCGAGCGAGTCATTCAGAACGTCTTCTTCCAATCGATTCCGGGAGGTTCCAACACGGCCTACTTCTGGGTCACTTGGATTGCAGCCATCCTAGCTTCGATCATCGCTTCTCAGGCTATGATGACTGCCGCTTTCTCCCTCATTCAACAACTTACGACTCTCGGTTCGATCCCTGCTCTCAAGATTGTTCATACCGACGACGCAAACAGCCATCGCATCTTCGTTCCTGTCGTCAATTTCCTCATTCTCGTCGGTACTATCGGACTAGTAGTCGGTTTCGGAACTGATGTTGGATTGACAAACGCATAGTGAGATCCTTCATTCCTCGAAGCTAATAGCTTGTACTACAACTGATCATCTCTTTCATACTATCTCGCAGCGGTTTCTCGGTCGCAAGTGTCATGATTATCACGACTATCATGCTTTCAGTCGCTATCATTCAGCTCAAACGCCTCAACTTCCTCTTCGCAATCGCATTCTTCCTATTCTTTGGGTTCTTTGATTGCCTCTTCTGGGGTGCAACACTCAAGAAGGTTCCTCATGGTGAGTTCACCTTCCCTGGTTTAGTGTTCCCTCTGAACTTCGACTCATTCGAATTCCCCTCGATCAGGTGCTTGGTTCACCCTCACTCTCGGTCTCGTTCTCCTCATTCTCATTCTCTCCTGGACCTGGGTCAAGCGCCTCGAAGATCGATTCGACGAATCCCACCGATACCGCCTCACCGAAGTCATGCGAATTGCAAGCGATCGGGACGGAGATGTCGATATCAAACCTGTTCAACCTGGTGTCGCTTTGGGCGATCTCTCGACTTTGCGAATCGATGGAGCGGAAGAACACGGGGTCTCGATGGGTCACAAGGAGAGGCAACTCGAGGCTTCGACCGGAACTACTTTACCTCGTTTACCCATCTTCGCTTTGTGAGCTTTAATCCTTCGCGTTTCGATATCTTTTGATACTGACTTCGACTCGCTCTCTAGCTTCCACAACTCGTCGGCGATTCAGCATGATGGTGTCCCTCATTCATTCTCTGCTTTCCTTCGTTCTTACCCCTCTCTCCCGAGTGTCATCGTGAGTTTCGTCCCTTTCAACTCCTCGATTGTCTTCCATTGACCATCGCTATGAGTGTAGGTCTTCCTCACCGTTCGCACCGTCGGAGTTCCTCACGTTTCGGAGGAAGATCGTTACCTCGTCGATCGAGTTCGAACATTCAGCGGTCTATACATCTGCACGCTTCGTTTCGGTTACCGGGATGTCAAGTCACTCGAGAACATTGTTCACCCTCTTCGAAGTCGAATCGTCGCTCTCGAGGCTCGAAGCGATCCAGCGAACCTCGACAAGAAAGTTCGAATCATCGACGAAGCGATCGAAACTGCCGTAACCCATATCGTGAGGACCTCTCTCCCTCTCTATTTCCTTGTGCTTAAGCTGATGACTCTCCAACGATAGCTCCCCAACTTCTACGTCGTCGCGGATCCTTCTTCGACTCGACCTAAGATCGTTCGATACATCCGCAAATTCTTCATCGAGGAAGTTTATCGTCGCATCAAGGTCAACTTTGATGAGTACGAACAGTATCAATTCGGGGATGATCAAGACGTTCTTCGCATGTCTGTAGTCGCCCCTCTTTAGAAAACACTTCTTTTCCATCTTTCATTCCTTAGATTCTCGTTTCCCTCTGCAGGATTTCCATCTCTCCCTCCGAAAGTTAGAATATTTAGTACCCTTTGTATGACTACTAGCGACCTTGCATCTGTAACACTCGTTGGTCCCTTCTTCACACTGCGGCGAGATTGCGAGATTCAGTAATCTGATCGGGAGGAGATGGAGTAATTTGACAGTGGGGCGTCGCGAACATATACTGCTGCCGATGGAGTTCAGCAGGAGTTGCGGAAGGCGATATGCAAAGGAGAAGAGAGAAGAAAAGATCTATATCCGACGATGCCTTCCTAACCCAAATCGTTAACAATCTCGATAACAAAGATTGAATGTACAATGCTCGAATCGTACGTTGAAGCTTCCTTTGTTCCATCAGCATCGCGACCAAAGCTTCGCAGCGTGAAAGAGCGCAATCGACCTCCAATCGAATTATCCACCCCTCGTTTTGAGCGAAGAGCCCAACGGCGTGAATCGTCGAGCATCTCCAATTGAACTGTGCTCCACTGCTCCCTGGCCAGATGGGCTGCTTCGTCTTGAGGATAGACGACTCGCGTGCTCGTGGAAGAGCTGGGAAAGAGGTCGGCTTCCGAAAGTAGCGTGGTTCAAGCGATCGTCTGCAAAAGTCGCAGAGTGAACTGACAGCATTGACGAGCTTCCAGAAACGCAGCGAAATTGCCAGGAGGAAAACCCTATGACGTACTGTTGATTTTTTTGCGCGATGGATCGACCTGAAATTCGCCCAAGGATGCTCTTCTCTTTTCTTTCCTTTCTCCTTCTTTCCTCACTTTGCCATACCTCAATCGGCACTTTTATATCACTACACATACCTAGCACACCTCTCTACCTAGTCTGTTCAGTTACTTAATACCCTTAATAGTCGTGAGTCCTTCCTCTCACCCTCTCTTCGAAAGTGGGGGAAAATCAGACGCTAAACTCTTTCCCTTCCTCTCTTTTCCCTTACGATCACTTTCAATAGAATTAAATTCAATATGCCTTCTACCGGTACTCACGTTCGTGAGATCAGCGAGAACCCCTCAAAGAAGTAAGTCCTTTTTGTTATTATCTCGCTGACGTCGCAAATCGAAATTAGAAAGCTAACCTACTTTCCTCTTTCTTCTCACAGCGCTGTCACTTCTCCCACAGACGCTAAGGTCAAGGCCGTCGATATCGACCGAAAACTCAAGCTCTATGGTGTCATCGAAGCTTTCCGACAGGGAAAGATGCCCAACAACGAGTGAGTTTCACCCGCCATCTCTTCTACTTTTCTGACAGAGACTGATCTCGTTCGTGAACTTGTTCTCTTCAGGCAATGCGTTCGTGCTCTCGATTACGCCCTTGGTCACTCTCCCATCCACGAGAACAAACTCTCAAAGGACGGAAAGGGTCTCGTAGAGGACTTCCGAGAGATCATTCGTACCGCCAAACAAATCGTTACCGAGAAGAACGACGATGAGCTCCTCCAAAACTTCATGTGAGTTAGCGCTTCCTCAACAAATTCTCGTCCTCGAAAACTGACGAATTCTCTGTTCTGATTCGATTAGTTACCACACCACCAAGGTTCAAACTCCTTCCGCTGATCAAGTCAAGAACGTCAACACTGCTACTTCCCAACAAGATATGCAACAAGATGGAGAGCAAGCCGTCGAACACCTTCGAACTCTCGGTAAACTCATCTTCACCAACTCCGAGTTCCGAAAGCTCTTGAAGGATGTCGGTATCCTCGGCCGCGACGTTGCTGCTGATGCTGCTGCCAAGGCCGCCGACGCTGCTCGACCTAGCGAGGAGCAACTCAACCAAGTTGACGAGACTGCCCCCTCAAACCAAGTAAGTCGACCTTTCCCTCGTTCTCGGTCTCCCCTACTCTTGCTGACTCTCTGCTTCTCTCTCATCAATAGTGGGTTGGCCCTAACGGAGAAGTTCGTGACCACACTTCCGACGTTCCCGATACTGGACTCGCTGCCAAGCGTGAACAAGCGAAGAACGCAAAGGAGGAGGCTCAACGAAAGAAGGAGGAGATCAAGGACGAGGCCAAGAGTCGTGGTGAGAACGTCGCCAACGCTGCCGACAACGCTCAACAACAACAAGCTGGTCCCGCTACTTCGAACATCGGAACTGGTTCTTCCTCGTACGATCAATCTTCCTCGACTGGATCTACTCTGGCTGGGGGATCTGCCTACAACGGTCAACCTCCTTACTACGGTGGAGCTAGTCAAGGTTCGACTTCCAACACCAGCGATTACCCTCTCTCCCAATCTTCCGGTGGATTCGCTTCCGCTGGTGGAAACTCTTCGGGTCTCACCGACGAGCAAAAGCAGGAGGGCAAGGAACGCGCTCAAGCTGGTGCGAACGCTGGACAAGGTCAAGCTAAGCAAGAGGCTCGCGATGTCAAGAACAAGGTTCTCTCTGCTATCCCCGACAAGCACAAGGACCGTGCCAACGAGCAATTGGATCGTACCCGAGTGAGCACCATCTCGCTACCTTTGTTTCCTCTTCGTTCTTTGACTGATTTTCTCTCGCTCGTCTTTCGCAGGAGTACATCGACGAGAAGTTCCCCGAGGAACGTCGCGACCGATTCATCTACCGATTGAAGAAGGTTGTCGTTGAGAACCAGGTTAGTCCTCATTCCTTTCTTGACTCGACGCTGTTTTCGATTGATCACTGACTTTTTCGTCCTTCGACTCGAAATAGCGCCACAAGGATTACCAACAAGCTATCGAGTTCTTCATGGACAAGGCTGAACACTACCAAGTTCAAGCTAAGGAGGCCGGCAAGCAATCCGGAGGATCCGTTGCTTCGGTTCGTCACGACACCAACTACCAACGCGCTCAACACGAGCTCCGAACTCTCCTCGAGCGATTCGCCAACGGTGCCTCCATGGACGGTATCTTCGACGCTGTTGACCAACTCTACACCGATTCGAAGAACGATTCCGAACTTCGTCACTGGTTCCACGAACTCAACGGCTACATTCGTCAATGCCTCCAAGAACCTGGATACATCATGAAGGATGAGTGTGACCGTCGTGGAAAGGAACTCAAGGACTCGAGCAAGAAGTTCTGGGATCCCAAGAACGGCAAATACGCTGGACACAAGGATCGATTCTTCGACGAGATTCAAAACTTCTTCACTCAATACGCCGACGATGGACTCAACCAACGTCTCGGAGAATCCGTCAAGACTCTCTTCTCCGACCTCCTCTTCAACTCTGAAGGTAACCTCGAGTACAAGTCTCACCTCTGGAAGGATATCCGAACCGTCATTCTCCCCGAACTCTTCCAACAAATCGGTTACGTTCCCATTCCTCGTGCCGAGTACACCTCTCCCGACGTCGACCTCGTCATCGAGAACCTTACCCTCGAGACTGCCAACCTCCTCCCCAACTTGTTCGAGATCGAGGCTCGCAACTACTTCAAGCTCTCTCCCTACGACAACCTCGGTGACGTTTCGAAGCACTCGTTCTGGGTCAGCTTCTCTCAGATCCAAACTGGTAAGCTCAACCTCCTCCCATATCATGATAGAGCGATCCTGACGTTGTTTTAATCCCGAAAACAGACTTGAAGGACGTAGCTTTCTACATCAAGAAGAAGACCGGTTTCCCCAAGTTGACCGATTCCGGCTACGCAGACGTCTTGTAAGTCTTCCCTCCCGTCGTCGATGAATTGTACGCCTGACTGACTTTGCTCTCGTTTTCGAATTACAGCCTCGGAGGAAAGGGTCTCTCTGGAAAGATTCACCTAGAATCGACTGGTCGACGTGATCACGCTTTCAAGGTTATCGAGGTCAAGGTGAGCTTACTCTCTTCTCTTCCCTTTCGTTGTCGTTGTCGGAAGCTGACTCTCTTTTGCTTCTTCGACTCTCAGATCAAGATCGACAAACTCAAGTTTGCCGTTCGCGAATCGAAGCACTCCTTCCTGTACGTCCTTCTTCCTTCCCTTCCTGAGTCTCGCCCGCACTTAGCTGACAAGTCTCGAAATCGCACAGTATCAACACTCTTCGTCCTCTCGCTACTGGTCTCATCAAGGGAGCTCTCACCAAGGCTATCGAGGCTGCTATCCGATCTGGTCTCGAGCAAGTCGACATGCAAGTCGCCGATATCCGTGAACGTCTCGACCACGCGAAGAACCAAGAAGGTACTTCCAAGATCGACAGCTTGAAGGCTTCTTTCAACCAAAAGAAGGCTGAAGGTGAACGAGCGAAGGCAAAGGCTCAAGACAAGGAACCTTCTGGCAAATTCTCCCTCACTCTCGAACCCGATCAAAAGCTCGTCAACTGGTCTGCTCGTGATTCGATGGTCGAGAAGATCGCTCACCACCAAGAAGGTGCTACCAAGACTGGATCAAAGGAATGGGAGGTGATTCTAGGATTTCTTTTCCCTCGCTTGTGAACCGAGCGATACTGATTTTCATTCTTCTTCTCATCTAGTCCGAGAATTTCACCCTCGCTGGAAAGCCCAACGCTACCTCTTCCTCGAACACCCACGGCTCCTCTTCCCACGGTACTCACGGTGTCGCCGGTCAAGCTTCCCAAATCGCTCACGGTCAAGTTCCTCACGGACAAACTAGCCAAGTTCCTCATGGTCAACTCGCTACGGGACCTACCACTCAGGAGCACTACCCTCTCGGTCAAATGCACCCTGCTCAAGTTCCTGAAGGTCAGGTTCCTCTCGGTACCGCTCGTCAAGTCTAAGCTACCTCATCTCGTCTCTCAAGTTTCGAATGAATCGTTTGTTCTTTCTTTCTTTGTTGTCGACGTGCTGCTGTTCGTTACCCCTTGGTCGGTTTCCTAATCTCCCACCCTTCTCCGTCTATACTCGTCTCTCGATTTGGAGTAGTTTTGTACATATATAGTTGATCGAATATAAACGCTGTTCTCTCTCTCCTCTTCTCTTGCCTGTTTCTCTCCTCGAGCCGCTAGCACCGTCACCCTCTCGGGCTTGATTTACAGATGCTAATCCGAATTGTACATTCGAGACGATCTGCGAAACGAGGGAAACGCGATTCATCGACGACTGCTACAGCGTCCGTCCAGTTGACCAATCCATTCTCTTCTGATTAAGTCGAGGACGACAGGGTGTAAGGGAGAGCTACGTTGCAGATCTCGACGAAAGGAGCTGTCTGCCTCGACATAAGGTTTGCTCTTTCGCGCTTGAGAGTGAAGATCCGACCGCAAGCTTCGTCGCTGACACTTCACAGTCTCGGTCCTCAATATGAAAATTCGCTCCATTACAGAGAGACGTTGAGAATCCAATCAACCAGAGTAGCTCTTTCGACCCGAGCTTGAATTCCTCGAAGTCTGCCTCGGACCCGTTTCTAGAGTCCCGCGGGTGACATCGAAGCGTATAAATCGAACGACATCTAGCCCAGGGCGAGGGTAACGTCGACAAGTGCCGGTTGACTCGTCAAACAAAGACGTTTTGACGAAACTTTCGAAAAGAGGGGCTGAGTGCTGAGCTTCCATTCAGAAAAATTCTAATCGTATCGATCGCACGGGGAACTCGTTCATCGCGTGCTTTCAACATTGTTCGGAAGAAGGACGAAAAGCTGCACCATGATCGCAAGCAGTCTTTCGTTTTGTCCTCTGTTTCGACTTTTCACTCTCTTCTGTCGTTTGTTCGCGGCGATCGCAGCTCAGACTCATGTGTGCGATCTCTAGACGCACTCCTCATCTCACAAAGCTTCTGTCGTAGTCCTAAAGGGCGATGTCAAGCGGTCGAACTGTTCAGCCGTCTCGGTTTTTCTTTTCCCTACCCCGCTCATTTCGACTTCTATCGTTGACATTGACTTCGAATGTGGTGCTTCTACTCTCGCAATGTTCGATTCTTTGGTCGCTTCTCTCGCGAAGACGGATGCTTCAAGTTCATAGCTCAGACCGGCAATTGAATTTGACTCTTGAGTAAAAATCCTTGCACTTTCCCCAGAGAAAAAAAGATTGGATTGGAGCAATCACGCAAGTCCACAAGATTCTCCCACTTCCCACGCTTTTTGCTCCCTCTCTCTCTCTCTCTCTCTTCCTCTTCACTTTCTCATTACTACTTCACATTGTAAGTCACTCGACATTGCTCTTCTTCAACTCTTCACTCACACGCTCAACCACTCTACCTGAAACAGATGGCACGATCAGCAGTTTTAGGATTCCCCCGTATCGGTGCTAAGCGAGAAGTTAAAAAAGCTACCGAGGCTTACTGGGCTGGCAAGATCTCAGCTGAGGAACTTCAAAAGGTAGCCAAGGAGCAACGTATCGCTCGATGGCAACTCATCAAGGACGCTGGTGTCGAGGTTATCCCTTCGTGAGTTTTTTCATTCACCTCCCTCTCTCTGTCTCGCTTTCTTCCCTTTCTTTGTGGGGGAGATACATAGGAGGAAGGTCGATCACTGTGGAATTGAGAAGAAGCGTCGGCCGAACAAAACACACTTGCACGTTCGAGACAACCTCTTACTGACACGTTGTCTCTCTTTTTCTCTCTTTCAGCGGTGATTTCACTCTCTACGATCACGTTCTCGACTTCAACTACACCTTCAACATCATCCCTTCCCGTTTCGCCGATGCCAAGGTCTCTGATCTCGACCGATACTTCGCTATGGGTCGTGGTCGTCAAGTTGACGGAGTCGACCTCGAGGCTCAAGAGATGCAAAAGTGGTTCGATTCCAACTAGTGAGTTGCAAACGATCTACTGCTGTATCCGTTGTAACCAGGACTGACCCGCTGCTTCTCTTTTTACAGCCATTACATCAAGTCTGAGGTTAGCTCCTCAACCGAGTTCAAACTCAACAACACCAAGCCCGTCGACGAGTTCCTCGAGGCCAAGGAGGCTGGTATCACTACTCGTCCCGTCCTCGTCGGTCCCATCACCGCTCTTCTCCTCGGAAAGACCGGTCGTGACGAGAAGTCCGACTCCTTCGAACCCATTCAAGCTCTCGACAAGCTCATTCCCGTTTACGGTGAGCTCCTCAAGAAGCTCGAGGAGGCTGGTGCCACCGAGGTTCAAATCGATGAGCCTTCCCTCGTCATGGATTCGACCGCTCAACTCGGAGACAAGTACCAATCTACTTTCGAAGCTCTCGCCAAGGCCGCCCCTGGTCTCAAGATCACCCTCGCTACCTACTTTGGACGTCTCGACTCGAACGTCGAGTTCATCGCCAAGCTCCCCATCCACGCCCTTCACATCGATCTCGACCGTGCTCCTAAGCAACTCGACTCTGTCGTAGCTGCCATCAAGCCTACCAAGCTCTCCCTCTCCCTCGGTCTCGTTTCTGGACGAAACATCTGGAAGAACGACATCGCCGCTTCTATCGAAATCGCAAAGAAGGTTGTCGACTCTCTCGGTGCCGACCGTGTTATCGTCGCTTCCTCTTCCTCCCTCCTTCACACTCCCGTCACCCTCGCCAACGAGTCCCGTCTCAAGCCCGAGGAGAAGGATTGGTTCTCGTTCGCCGCCGAAAAAGTCGCTGAAGTTGCCGTTATCGCCAAGGCCCTCGACAACGCTGAATCCGTCAAGAGTGAACTCGAGAAGAACGCTACTTCGATCAAGGCTCGTCGTGACTTTGAGAAGAACTCCGATGCCGCCGTTCGTGAGCGCCTCTCGAACGTCACTCCTGAGATGTACAACCGCAAGTCTCCCTTCCCCGAACGTATCGCCGCTCAAGACAAGGTTTACCAGCTTCCCGCTTTCCGTGAGTTGCCCATTCTTCCCTTCTCCACTTTTTACTTTGACATTGACTCTGCTTCGCGCATTCTTTAGCTACCACCACCATCGGTTCCTTCCCTCAGACCAAGGAGATTCGTCTCGCTCGTTCCAAGCACACCAAGGGTGACATCTCTACCAAGGAGTACGAGTCGTTCATCGAGAACGAGATCAAGACCGTTGTCGAATTCCAAGAGAAGATCGACATGGATCTCCTCGTCCACGGAGAGGTGCGTTTTTGCTTCTTCTAATCTTTCACCTCGGAATTCTCGACTGATCATGTTCGTCTCCACAGGCTGAGCGAAACGACATGTCTCAATACTTCGGAGAGCACTTCTCTGGATTCGTCTTCACCGAGAACGCCTGGGTTCAATCTTACGGATCCCGATACGTTCGACCTCCTATCGTCGTTTCCGACGTCTCCCGACCTGCTCCTATCACTGTCCGATGGTCATCCTACGCTCAATCCCTCACCAAGCGACCCATGAAGGGTATGCTTACCGGTCCCGTCACCATTCTCAATTGGTCGTTCCCCCGTGCCGATGTCACCAAGGAGGTCCAATGCAAGCAACTCGCTCTCGCTCTTCGTGATGAGGTTGTCGACCTCGAGAAGGCTGGTATCTTCGCTATCCAAGTCGACGAGCCTGCGATCCGAGAGGGTCTCCCTTTGAGGCAATCCGAATGGAACGAGTACCTTACCTGGGCTGTCGACTCTTTCCGTCTCGCTACCGCCGGTGTCGAGGACAAGACTCAAACTCACTCTCACTTCTGCTACTCTGACTTCAACCGTGAGTTTCCCTCATCGTTGTTTGACTTTCTCTTCTTCTTTTCGCTGACTTCCTTCTTTTCTTTTAGTTATCTTCGACTCGATCGCTCGTCTCGACGCCGACGTTATCTCAATTGAAGCCTCGAAATCGGTTAGTCTCAATCATCTGATGACCTGCGTCGTTGATGTCTCACTGACTCGATGTCGTTTTTAGGACTTGAAACTTCTCGACGCTTTCCGCAAGTTCGGTTACTCCAACTTGATTGGTCCTGGACTCTACGACATCCACTCTCCTCGTGTCCCCTCCGTCGACGAGATGAAACAACGTTTGTCCGCGTTCATGAAGGCGATCCCTCAAGCTAAGCACCTTTACATCAACCCTGACTGCGGACTCAAGACCCGAGGATGGGCTGAAGTCGAGTCTTCATTGAAGAACTTGGTTGAGGTCGCTAAATGGGCCCGAACTGAGTACGCTCAATAAGCTACTCGCTACCCCCGCCTTCTCTTCACTGTACAATCCCTCGCATCTCAACCTGCATTTACCCGAACCAACACTTTCGACGAACTTCGCTTCAACGGCATCGTCCCCCTTCCTTGCCCTACTCTCTCGGTCTAAACACAATCAGGTTTTATTACCCAGCTTCGATTCCTCTCGTCGCAACCCAACATACCCCCTTTCTCGTTTTATCGCAGTCAATTCTCTCCTAACAAAAAGCAGTTTCTGCATCAGTACCTGTAGCCTCTTCCCCTTCAGTTCCTCGATGTTGAAACTAGTCGTGAAGGAGCTCAACACTCCTCGGTTTTCACCTACCTATTCTTTCTGTCGTGATTCCGTTCGAGAGTAGTGCCCATTCTCCTCGCGATCTCGACCAGTCCCTCTTTGTTTGGAAAGCACATGGTGAGAGTTCCTGTATTCGAAGGAAAAGAAAGTTGAGAAGAGGTTCGCACTTTCGCCTTCTTCCGATTGAGCTCTTCCTCGAGGCTTCATCTCATCCAAGTGCGACTGTACTGCATGCATTGGTATAGTTCACTTCTATAGCGTCCCTTCTCGTCTTGATCTAGCCAATGAGGTGAAAGCAAGCATTTCCTACTGAGCTTTGTTACTCTCAAACTTCGAAAGCGCTGAACTCGTGCGAGTTTCAATTGATCCGCTTCGGCTTGTGGATTTCCTACCGTCCGAATCTCAAATACTGAGACCCTTCTGATTGGCCCGGAGTTGCGAGCGAAACCTTAAATTCCAATTTCTTGATCTCGGATGTTTCTCTTCTTTCTCTTCCTTCCTCTTTCACCTCTCGCGACGACTACTCTTTCACCTCTCGCGACGACTAGTACGACACTCAGTACTCACCATGCTTGTCTCGTCAAGTTCGGCGATACCAGACCGACCTCCTCAACAGCGACAAACTTCTTTCAAGTTCCTCGCCGGCAAGATCAAGACAAGGACGAATGAAGTCCTACAACGCGGCAAAGTAGGTGTGAATTCAGCTTCCGCGATGGTTGAGGCTATCGCTGCCCACCCGCCCAACACCGGGGACGGTCTGACGGAACGTGAAGCGAAAGCTCTTTCGGATAAACCTCTGCAGCAGCAAGGTCTCCTTGGAACGATGATGGCACAAGCACAGAATGGAACGTTAGCCAGCGATGCTTCGACGCTGCTCGCCGTGTTGAAGAGCGCAACAGGGAGGGAGATCGACGATAGAGAAATGCTTCTCGAAAGAATCGTTACTATGCTTCAGTCGCTTCCCGCAGACTCCAAGCTACAAAGCACGATGACCGAAGGCCTCCTCGAGATGCTTTGGAATGATCTCCCTCACCCAGTGCGTTATATCGATCTCTATCTCTAGCTCAATTATCAGAGTTTCAGCTGAATTTCTCGACAACAGCCAGAATCTTTCCTCCCTGCCTCGATACCCGCCAATCCGAAGGGCAAAGGTGATATTTCTGGTCCGTCTACTGCCTTCAACAATCATCGCAAAGCGGACGGCAGCGGGAACAATCCTCTTCTTCCGACTCTCGGTGCCGCCAACACTCCTTACGCTCGATCGGTCCCTCCCCTTCACCCTGCGAATCCCAACCGTGCCGATCCCTCTGTCGTTTTCGACGCACTTCTCAAGCGCGACACCTTCAAACCTCACCCGAGCGGAATCAGCTCTCTCCTGTTCTCCTTCGCAACGATCATCATTCATTCCTGTTTTCAAACGAGTCGAAGTGATCCTGTATGTCGTTGACTTCTCCTCACGATGCTCTTATGCGCGACACTGATGAGTCTACATGAATCAGAACATCAACGAAGCTTCCTCCTATCTAGACCTTAGTCCTCTCTACGTGAGCTTCTTCCTCCATTCTTTAGGAAGATGAGCTAATTCGACACTCGGCATCAGGGAAACAATCTAGACGAGCAGAGAACCGTTCGAACGTTTTCGCAAGGTCAGCTTCACCCCGACGTTATCGCTTCCTCTCGACTCTTCTTCATGCCTCCATCCGTCGTCGCTTTACTCGTCATGTTCAGTCGTAATCACAACTTCATCTGCGGAAAGCTGTACAAGATCAACGAGAAGGGGAAATTCAAACCGCTCGATTCGCTGACTTCGGAGGAGAAAACAAAGCAAGACGAGGATCTCTTCAATACCGCAAGGCTCATCAATTGCGGCTATTTCCTCGAGATCATCGTACAAGATTACATTCGGTGAGCTGTCTCGAGCATCCGTCGAAAACGGATTTTGCTGAATGGAATTGATCGTTGTCTCGCAGAGTCATCCTCAATATCAACCGGACCGAATCTACCTGGAGCTTGAATCCGAACCTCCCTATTCGACAATCAAGTAGGGGAACTGGAAATGCGGTTTCAGCCGAATTCAATCGTGAGCTTTCTTACTTCAACTCCGCTTGCTTTCTACTGACTTTTCCGCTTTCGTAGTCGTCTACCGATGGCATTCTGCTATTAGTGAGAAGGATGAGAAATGGATCGAGGGGTTGTTCAAGCAGTACTGTGAAGATAAACCGATCGACGAGGTGAGTTTGAGTCCTTCCCCTTCTTCGAACATCGCAAGCTGATGAGATATTCGATTCGTCGCAGCTTACTGAGAAGGACTTCATGACTGCTCTTGCCGGACTTGCGAAAACTCAAGGCAAAGATCCAAAAACTTGGACTATACCTGGTATCCAACGCTCGCAAACAGGCAGATTCGATGATCAAGACCTCGCAAAGATCCTGAGCGACGCTACCGAAGAAGTCGCTGGAGCTTTCGGAGCAAACGGCTCTCCGGCGGTGATGCGAGTAATCGATGTTTTGGGAATGGCAGCCGTGAGTGGCTCTCTTTCCTCGACGTTGGAGTCGTGCTCACATTGACGTGCTCTCGTAGGCTCGCAACAACTGGAACGTCTGTACGATGAACGAATTTCGACGATTCTTAAACCTCAAGCCTTTCAGTTCTTTCGAGGGTACGCACAGACCTTCACGATATTCCGTTTGAAACTAATCGATCACTCTCACTCATTCTACAGAATGGAACCCGGATCCAAAAGTCGCCAACGCTGCTCGAATGCTATACGGGCACACCGAGAACCTTGAGCTTTTCCCGGGTTTGCACGCCGAAGCTGCTAAATCGTCGAGGAGCGGCAGCGGACTCGCAACTGGATACACCATCTCTCGAGCTATCCTTTCTGATGCTGGTGAGTCCCTCACTCTCCTCCATAAGCTTTCGATGGCGTAAGCTCATCTCGACTAATGTTGCTGTTAGTCGCGCTCGTTCGAGGCGATCGATTCTACACCGTCGACTACAACTCTGCTACTTTGACAAATTGGGGCTACCAAGACGTACAGCCAGATGTGGAAGGCGGGTCTTACGGTGGTATGATTGGAAAGGTGAGCGAAGAAGCGGAGAAGCGGAGAAGCGAAGAAGCGAAGAAGCGAAGAAGCGAAGAAGTTTATCATAGCTGACAATCCTGCTCTCTTCGATAGCTTCTGATGCGGAACCTGCCCAACATCTACACTCCCAACTCAACTTACGCTCTCTTCCCCTTCACCATCCCATCGAGAATGAACGGCTACCTCGCAGGTAACGGCGTTCTCGACAAATACGATACTCGGCGACCAACTCGTATCCCTCCCGTCCATGGTGTCTTCACGTACAAAGCATGTCTCGACGTTCTCGCCGATCCGAGAAAATATGGAGTGATCTACGAACAATCGATCAAAAGCTGTTCGAACGACTATGGGTGAGCAGCTTTTCTACAAACTTTATTCGAGCTGCTTACTCACGCTCGAGCGCTCTTTTTAGCTACTTCATCTCCTTCGACGACACTGAGCGACACAAGGCCGATCGAATGATCCAAGAGAAAGCTTTGTTCAGCCCGGGTTGGCAAGATGGACTCAAATCGTTCTACTCGTTAACGACCTCGAACCTGATCAAGGAGAAGTCCTGGTCCTACGACAACAACAAGACTTTCAACCTCGACGTCGTGCGGGACGTCACGAATGTAAGTGCTCTCTTGACCTCTCGTGACATCGCTCATCGTTCGATTTTTCGGCTCCAGCTCGCAAGCGTCTACTGGGTCTCTCATCAGTTCGGCATGCCCATCAAAGACTCCTCGAAAAGCCCTCATGGTCTCTTCACGCCACAAGAGCTCTACCTCATTCTCTCTGCTTTCTTCATCTCAGTCTTCATGAACTTCGACTCGACTGCAGGATTCAAACTCTCACAAGCAGCTCAAAAAGCAGCTCCGACTCTGCTCACAATCATCAAGGGAAGACTGGTTCAGGCTAAAGGTGTACCGACGGCAGTCGACGATCTCGCTCGATCGCTTCAAGATTTCTTCGTTGGCCAGAACGTCGAAGGCCTAGTGATGGGGAAGACTGCTCATGAGTACTACACTCGACTGCTCGAATCAGGAAGACCATTCGATCAGCTCGAAGCGAGTGTTCAGTCGACCATGACTGCTTCAGTTTCGAATCAAGGTCAAGGTTTGCTATTCCGCTTGCACTTTCGAAATCAAGTAGAGCTCATCGCGATCGTTCTACAGCCGCTGCTCACGTTCTCAATTTCTTCCTCGACGATGAGAACTCTCTACACAAGGATGAGCTCGTTGCGCTCATTCGACTCGACACTCTCGAAGCTGATCAGAAGATTCTCGTGCGCTGCTGCACCTCACTCCTCTCGACGAATCTGAGCTGACTTTTTCTCTACTCTACAGTCTCTCGTTAGCGAAGCGATGCGACTCGACCCTCAAGTCCCTCTGATTCCGAGAGTAGCTCGCGAAGACACTACAATCATAGACGGCGGTGAGCTTATCTGCGATACTTGATTTTGTTCAACCCGGCTCAACGCTCGCTTTTTCCATAGATCGCACTGTGAACGTCAAGAAGGGAGACTTTGTCTTTCCCTCGATGTTATCCGCAGGGATGGTGAGCTTTCTGTTAACCGGAGCTATCGAATTTGGGCTGAATTCATTCGTTGTTCAGGATCCGACTGTGTTCGGGCCTGATCCTGCTGAAGTTCGGGCTCGAGATCCTTCTCTCTATCGTCTATTTGGTTCAGGAATGCACACTTGCCTGGTAAGTCTTCGATCGACTCGCTAGCATGAGCAACTTGCGACTGATCTTTTGACGTTTCGTAGGGTGCTCGCATCGTCAACATCTCGCTCATCGCCATGATCAAAGAGGTGAGCTTGCATCGATCTCTCCTACTATTAACCTCACTCACGGCAAGATCTTGTCGCGACTGCACCAGGTTTTCTCACTTCCAAACATTCGTCGCGCCCCCGGTGCTGCAGGTCAACTTCGTCGCTTCCATCAAGATGTAGGTGGCACGGAATGCCCTGTCTACCTGGACGCAAAGAGCTCCATCTGGCCTCTCCCAGTCTCCCTCTCTGTTGTTTACGACTCTGAGTAATCGGTGTTTATGTTTTGCTGTCTTCGTCGTAATTCTAAGGGCCCTATTGCATTCACTTCTATACCTCTACCAACGAATGATACTACAGCCGAGGACAAGTAGCTACACCTCGATTCCCGCTGCTCTCGCCTGCGAGATGGTCCCTTGAGCTTGCAGAAGCTGTTCACAATCCTCGCGGATCAGTACAGCCTCAAGCTCAATCTTGGGGATAAGACGTACCATAGGTGCATCAATCATGCTCGTACTACCGTCTGCATTCAGCAGACCGTACGCTCCAGCTCCCGTCGAAGATGCGAGACTTTCGTAATTCGCCAGAATCGCCAGAGCTCGTTCGATCTCTGTTCAACGAGGCAAGACGGATCGATCAGTTATGACAAATCAGATATAGAGCTCTGCCTCGAGCTCATGCGCTTCCATCGAAGAAACGAGGAACGAGGACTCACCAGAATCAGAGGGAGTGAAAGCGGCTTGAATCGTTTCGACCTGAGCCGGATGAATCGCTTGCTATGTACTAGACGAGCTAGTCAGTCTCGATCCAGTACCGTCGAATGGAAACTCTGCAGCTCACCTTTCCGTCAAAACCGAGTTCTCTTCCTTCTCGACTCTCCTCCCGCAATGCCTCGATAGCTCCCTCGCCCTTATACTGTGTACAGACCAGATCTACAGCCTTCAATCCATACGCTTTCGCGACTGTCACGACTGAACTCCGAGCGAACAGCATCTCTCTTCTCGACGGTGTACGGATGAGGTTCGAGGCAGCGCAGTAATCTTCTGCCGCGAACTACAGGTAAACAAGCCAGGAGGAGTCAGTCGAAGAGATAGGTAATGAAGAATATAAGTAAGACTGACAAGAAGTGACGAGATTCTGGGGGAGCTTGTTGCGATCTGCGAGAAAGAAGACTTTCGCTGATCAGCTCTCGCTCGGGAAAGAGACAACGAGGCAGGGCTCACTTCTCTCAAATTCAGGAGAGCCATGGGACTCTCTATACTAGCGATTATACGCAGGCTCCGCTTCGTACCGTCGAGTCCATACTTCTCTGAGAATTGGTCGACGATCCGAACGTCTTTCGCCGAGTCGACTTTCGGCATCACGATACCGTCGAGATGCGGACACGTCAGCTGTGTCCTTCAAGGGAGAGATCAGCTTGCGAAGTAGGGTGAAAGTGAGGAGGTTGACGAACGAGAGCTTCGAGATCATCTAAACCAAGCTGCTTCGAGTTGATACGAACGAATCTCTGGCTGGAACCTTCTGTCCGAGCCTATAAAAGAGCTCTGCGATGAGTTTCAGATTCGAGGGGGTGCAGAGAAGTCGAGCAGACCTGCAGAGCGCTGCGAAATCAGAACGATCATAAGCATTCCTTCGATAGAAAGGCCCCGAAACTTCCCGACTCACTCGAGAACGTTTCTTCTAGCTTCACCCTTCTTCTCCTGCCTGACCGAGTCCTCGAGGTCCAAGATCAGAGTATCGGGAATGGCATTTCTATCTTTCCCTGACAATCCACCTCCCAAAGCTTTACTGAGCTGCTTAGGATTCGATCCCGGTACATACAAGAGTGCCCTTTGTGCTCTTGAGGCTTGACTTGACGAGGGTGCGGCTGAGTAGCTACGTTTGGAAGTCGAAGAATAGCGGGGAAGTTTGAAGAGCGAGGAACGAGAAGGAACGGCGAGTGAACGTCTCAGAGTAGTCTTGACTATGCTCGAATTGGATTGTAAGGGACTGAGCATCTGCTGAAGTGATCGTTGGAGTGGTAGAGCAAGAAAGAGATCAAGTTTCGACTTGGCCTGTCGCGGTTCGGAATAGGAGTCATTTCCTACGCTGAAATGATCCAGGCAGCTTGAGGATAACTCGGCGAGCAGGAGGGAGTGAAAGTAGAAATGAACAAACTGCTCGCGAACTTTCGTAATCTAGCAACTTTCGCACTTTCGCACTTTCGCAACTTTGGATTACGCATACAAGAGCTGACTTAGCCTATTCAGGAACTACTCCTCGTCGAGTCTCGTCACCGCCGACTGCATCGATAGTCTTGAAGCTTGAGTGCCTCTCTCGTCAACGCTCGGAACTCGGATTCTTCGAGTGTGTTCAAGAGATCGTTCGAACCTCTCTCGTCCGTCTGCTGCTCCACCTGACTCCAGCTAGCGTGACATCATCGGGCAACGAGGAATGTACATCGCTGAAGGTGGTATTGTAACTGCTACGGATTGGGAAATCAAGGGTATTTGGGAATAGTTCTTGAGCGACGTGAATCTGGGAGAGGTGCGACATCAGCTCGGCAGACTCGACTGACTTGAGGTTTGCAGGCTTTATACTCACAGTGTTAGACTCTAGAATTTGCTCTGAGCCTTCGCGAGCTGTTGACCGCGGCGAGACAAGTCTTTCTCGCCGATTCGATATCCTTCATCCAGGAGAGCGCGAGTCGAGCACTGTCTACTCGTACATTGACCGATTCTCCTCGATAGTTCACGACGAAGGAGAGAGCGTCTCGGGCTCGCTCTCGTATCGAAGATTCCTCCAGAGGAATTGGCTAGAGAATCGACAGATTCGTCAATACTCTGTGGGGAAAACCAGCGAGCGAGACTCACCAAGCGATAGACGACCTCGGTAGTCCCTCCAGGCTTCGACTCGGTGAACACGAGTAGATCGTTGAAGAGGTAAAGGTTGAGGTTGCGTCCTGATTTCGCTTTCTCGACTTTGCCCTCTCGCAATAGTTTTCGAGGTCCGAGTAGTCGAGTAGGTGCAGTAAGATCGAGTCGCTGTCGTGTTTGACGAGTCAGTGAGTAGTTCATGGGAGCATCAGATAGAACAAACTCACGGCATCGAGAACACCTTGGAATTCAATGTTATCCGACAAGTAAGCCAACTTTTGCTCATTCTCGTTCGATCGGACTGCTTCGTTGACGATACTAAGAGTCCTCTCGGCGATCTCGAGGGAGCCAACGAGTGCATCACGATCAGGTCGATCCTCTTCGCTGTACCGAATGATCTGCACAAAACGATCGGGCTCTGTCAGCTCAAGAAACCTCGGAAGACTTGAGCAGTCATAGGTAGCTTACCTGATTGATCAGGAGAGGGTAGCGAGTGAGCCGTTGCATAGGTTCGAGGAGGAAGTGTTCAAGCTCGAGGTTCTTGACGCGAAGTCCCTAGAAAAAGAGATGGCTCAGCCGGAGTTCTGATGTAGCGAGCGAGAGACAGGTACGTACATCGAGAAGAGTACGGAGTGACCGATCAGAGAGTTTGAGGTCGGCGAGAGTTCGGGCAGCGTTCGCTTGATTGACACAATAACCTCGATAAATGTCGAGACCTCGCATGTGCTGCTTGATGATGTCTCCAATCTCATTGATGTACAGTCGAGATTGTCGTTGTCGATCTTCTAGCTCGGAAAGGAAGACCTAGACGCACAAAGGTTCGTTAGTTTCCGGAGATGATTGCGAGAGTCGAAACTCACGGTATTGAACATGAGGATATCGTCGATGTTGGCAAAGATGACCTCAAGTGCCTTGGCAGGTACGACAGGCTGTAATGCCGAATAGAAAGTTTCGATCACCATCTGAAGGCCTTGAACGTAGGATTGCTCGGTTGCGATGAATTCGAAACAAGCTTCTTGACGTTTTCGTTCGTTCGTTGGTAGGTTCTCGAGTGCTGAAGGGTCAATCAATGAAGCCCAAGACTGCAAGAAAGTCCAAAAGGTTCAGTCTTCTGCAACTGGACGAGATCAAAAAGGAGAAGGGCTACTCACGGTTCCGAATACTGCACTACTTCTGTTGTTCGAGTCTTTGCCGTCCTGCGAGAATACCGGAGAGCTGATCACAGGCTTGGGTCGTTCGTTGGCCCCGACCGTATTCGCTCGAGTCCTCGCACCAGCGCTCACTCTCGAGAAGAACGAACTGGTAGTCGATTGAAAAGCTTCTTTGACGACTGAAGCTGTCGAAGTCGAAGGAGCTCCGGAAGGCGAGGGAGATGGAGGGGGCGAGATCGAGTCGAGGGTAGGAGTAGAAACATCAAGCGAGGAACGATTTCGGTCGGCAGCTTGCTCTCGCATCGCACGTTGATACAGCTAGACATAGCGATACTGCGATGAGCTTCTTACTCAGTCGGAGGAGAGTAGATAAGACTCACATCGTAAGCATCCTCCATCCTTTCCTCTTGCTCTTCTTCGTTCTCCGGAACTTCTTCCTCTTGATCAGCGACTTCGAGAGGCGCGGCGATAGCTTCCTCCAGATTCGTAGATTCACGATATCGACGTTGAGGTCGAGGCGGAGGAGGTCGGCGTCTCCGCTTTGGAGTAGCACGCGAAGATCGCCTGCGGAGCAAACCTGCAGCTTCGAGAACTCGTAATCGCTCAGCTTCTCGAGCTTCAGGACTTTGGGTGGCTACTGGCGATTCGACATCACTATCGTCGTCATCGTCTTCGTTTTCCGAGTCTACTTGAGGAAGTGGTGGAGTCGGCGAACGAACGCGAGGCGAAGGAGCTTTCGACTCGGAATGATCTGTTCTCGTCGGAAGAAATGGGACACAGAATTGGATTCGATATTGCGACAAGATTCGAGAAGGGGTAGAGAGAAGGAGAACAAGACAAAGACTCAGTGGCTGATCGAGGAAAATATAGGAACGAAAGGGGAGAGAGAGAGGGGACGCAGCCGACTTCATCTCCCTCACCATTCGTTCCTCGTCACCCCTTGCAGCTCCACACAAAAGACATGATCGACTAACTCAGTTCGACATAAGTCGAGGGTACGAGACCAATAACTCCGTCTTTCTCAGCCTTGTACCAACTTTCGTCGGAAGTGTCAACGATCGTCAACGATTCCTCCTCTTTGAACGAGATTTCGTCTTCGGAAGCAGCGGTGTAGGCGTAGAGTGCTTTGGCGGGTTGAGCTACGAATCACGAGAGGAATAGGGATTAGTCTCGCTCAAATAGAAATCATCGACGAGACGACTCACCATTGATCTCTTCGAGATAAGCTCTTGGGATCCATCCTTTTGCTCCAGTCTCAGCTAGTTCTCCATGCCACCAGTCTCCTCCATCTTTCGAGGGATGAGCAATAATGACTCGGTTCTCGGGGAAGCTGAGATCTTCGTCTCGTTGTCCTTCGTAGGTGAAGACGGATCGCATGCGAAGAGCTGCAAAGACGAGCGAATACAGTTAGCAAAGAGTACAGGAGGATGAGAACTTGAGATTAAAAGACGTACTCTTTGTGAGATCGACAGCAGCGAGAGGATCCTCGTCTACGATAGCCGGGAGAGTTTCCGGGACAGCGTCTTCCTCAACAGCAGCAGGTTCTGGTACTGGTTCGGGTTCCTGAAGTTGCTCGTAGGCTTCGGGCTCGGAAGGAGGAGGGGGAGTTGCCTCTCTTGGAGGGGGACTAGGTTGTCTCGGAGGACTAGGAGGAGGTACGTAAGTCTGAACTGGAGGAGAAGCATCTCCGATGACGGCGCCGCTGACAGCTGGTCCACTCTTGTCGACTGTCTGAGTTTTGCGAAGTCGGAGTCCACCTGCGATTTGACCCAAAAGTGCTCCTCGATCTGAAGGATCTCCTCCTCCGAGATTCGGTAGAGGTGCGCGAGGAGCTGCGGGTGGTGGAGGTGGTCCAGGAGGAGGAGGTGGGGGAGGAATACCGCCTGAAGAAGAAGCTCCCAGAGCAGGAGAAGCGACAGCTGAACGAGTGGGAGGAGTAGTCGTGGTCGATGAAGGTCGTCCTGATCCCATTCCCAGTCCAGAGAAGAGGTTCTGAGCTAGTGCAGCGTGTTTCGCTCGAGCTCCACCGATCGAAGGTTCGTCATCGGATGAATCACTTTCATCGGCATCCTTTTCGAGTCCTCCTGGTGCATCCCAATCGTCGTCATCGGAAGGAGGGGGACGGAAAGCTTTAGGAGCAGGGGGAGCGGGAGGAGGAGTGGGAGCCGAAGGTGATCCGCCAGCGAAGAAAGGATTGGGTTTGTTGGTCGATGGAGAAGCGGTCGAATTGGCTGCGGGAGAAGCTACACCTTGCAATCGATGGAAAGGGTTCGTACTGGGACTCTTGGTGGGAGAGGATGTCGAGTTTCCGTTGCTGAGACCGTTGGTAGGAGGGGAGAGTGCTTGAGGTGCGGGAGGAGGAGAGACGATAGCTGATCGAGGAGTGGGAGCGGAGAATTCGTCGTCTTTTGCGGTGTGAGGTTTCGGGGCAGGAGGGACGGCGACCTTGGCTCGGGAAGGAGGAGGAGCAGGTTTCGCTCGAGAAGCGGGAGGTGGAGGAGCAGCTTTGGGTTTCGAGAATGCAGCTTTTGATCTTGCGAAATTTTCCTCAGCTTCCTTCGCCTCTCGTTCAAGTTGTTCAATCCTTGCCATTCGTTCCGCCCTTTCCTTCTTCAATTTCTCCTCCCTTTCCAACAAAGCCTTCTCTTCGACATCGAGTTGATCGTCGGCAGCTTGTCTTGCGTGTTTCGCAGATGAATCGTTGATAGTCGTATCCTCGATTTCTTGACGAACTTGTTCAATCGCTTTCTCCTCCTGTTGAGTTTCCTGAAGAGCCTGTTCGACTGCTGCACCCTTCTGACGTTCTCGATCAAGTTTCGCTTGACGTTCAATCTCCTTCGCTTTCAGTTGTTCGTCCGCTTGAGCTGCCTTGCGAGCTGCCTCTGCCTTTTCCGCTTCGAGGCGATCTTGAACCGAAGTGTCGGGAGATGCGGAAGGAGCGGCGACACCTAAGGCTCGAAGTCGATCCTGGATACGACGTTGAGCTTCAGCACGAATGAAGGCTTGTCGTTCAGCGGGTGACATCGATTTAGGATCTGGAGTCGAAGCTTGAGCAGATGCTGAAGGAGCGGAAGTTGGTGGAGGGGCACTAGGAGGGGGAGGAGGGGGAGTTGAATCGGTCTTTGCTGGAGGGGGAGGTGGTGGAGGAGTTCGAGAACGGGGAGGAGAGGATCGACGAGGACGGTCATACTTGTCGAAAGTTCCAGTTTGATAGCCACGTTCGGGAGATTCTCGACGAGAAGATGAGCGGTAGTCGTCCTCGGAAGAACGGTAACGTTCACGTTCCTCCGAACGGTAACGATCTCGATCCCTATCTCCTCCATAACGACCGGAGGTAGCGTTTCGATCATCTCGTTCGATAGCGTACTTCTTGCGATCCAATCGCTTCTCCCGTTCCTTCTCTTCGAGGCGTTTCTCCAATCGAGGCAAATCATCGTGTTCGAGTTTGAGGAGTTCTCGTTCGAGTAGGCGACGTTCTTCATCTTTTGCGGCAGTCCTCCTTCCGCTTCGTCGATTGTCGTCGAGATCGTCCTGGACTCGTTGAATCTTGCGATTGATCCTCCTCAATTCCTCCTTGAGATCTTCCTCTTCATCATCATCTTCTCGACCTCTGTCTGCCTCTCGCTGAGCCTCCTTCAACCTTCGCTTGACATCGTCCAATTCACTGTTCGAGTCGCCTCTCGAAGGTCCCCTGACGTCCTCCCGGTTCAAGTGACGAGATGAGCTTTTGTAAACGGGAGTAGCATCGTCGTCGTTTCTGAAGACGGTAGCATCCTTACGAGTAGCGTTGGGAGCTTGGTCGTGGAGAGAGCGAAGTTTGGCTCGAGATTGTGGACTGTCGACATCGGAAGCGCTCGTTGCTCTTCGGTTCGTGTCGTTTTTGAGGAGATGAGTGAGGAAGTTTGCGGAATCTTCGAGATCGCGAGCAGAGGGAGGAGCCATTTCAGCAGGGAGAGTGTTGGGAATAGGGTTGCCGTTGAGACCTGATAGAAAGGAGCAAAGTGAGTTTTGATCGTATTGTCAACTTTGACTGAAGGCGACTCACGTCGATAGATGAGACCCATAGCAACGTGAAACTCGTCAATGTTGAGCTTTCCTCGATCGTTGACATCGGCCAAATTCCTATCGAGAGCAAACGGATGAGAACGAATTCTTCGAAAGAAGAAACGCGGAAACTCACCAGATCGCCATCAGATCATCTGTAGTCAAACCAGCTTGACCAAACACTTCTTTCGCCATTGAACCAGGAATGAAACCAGCTCCTTGTTGATCCCAAGCCCTGAAAATCTGATCGTAACGTTTCTTTTCTTCGGGAGTTAACGCCCAAGGGATCGGTACTGAAGCTTGACCGACTTGCTGTTGATTCGATTGTTGAAAGGATTGTTGTAACGAGGGACCAGAGTTGTTTCCAGCGAACTGCATTTGCTGCGGGTTCATCATCGCCGAAGGTTGAATCGAAGGAGCGGGCATGAAAGTCGACATGAATTGACCCTGAACTCCTGCCCCCAATCCACCAGAGTTGAACCCAGTAGCTTGAGGAACTAGTCGAGCGGGAGGAGCTTGTTGAGGTGCGCCGTAACCTCCTGCTCCGAATCCAGTATTCATCGGTCTCTGAACTTGAGGAATCGGAGGTGCGAAACCGGTCATTTGTGGTTGCATTGGCATAGGTGGTCTCATACCACCTTGCTGGGGCATGAATCCAGTAGGTTGAGGTTGCTACAGAGTCGATGATATGCGTGGAGGGGAAATGTCAATTTCATCATCTCAAAGAGGGACCAGCTAGAGAGGGAGTGCTTACCTGATATTGTGGTTGAGGTGCAAATCCAGTCCTCTGTGCCTGTACATCATTGAAGCAGAGGTGAGAAATGCGAAAGATGGAAGTGACGCGAGATGAAATGGGGGAAACTCACCTGCATTGGCATGAAACCAGTTTGTTGAGGTTGCATAGGTTGCTGACCATATTGAGGTTGGCCGTAACCCCCTTGATATGGGTACATTGAGGGTTCGAGATGGAGGAAGAGTGGAGGAAGGGAAGAAACGAGATCCGATGAAATCAGCCGAATTATCGACAAGTCGTTTTCCTTTTCTCATTCTTCGTAGAGGGCTCGACGACGACGACAATACTTTGAGAGCGAACGATGCGGGCAGCTGAGAAAAAGAGCGTCGTTCAAGTTTCGCAGATTGTGTTGAACCTTCGCAAGCGCTCTCTCCTCGACGACAGCTCGCTATGAGACGAAAGCAGCAGATTATAGTACACGTCAACCACCGACGATCCTGATACCTCCCGCTTCAGACCAACCTTGCCGTTCCCCTCGATTCCGTTCATCGTATTCCGCTTCTTTGCAAACCAAATCCTCCTCTTTTGAACTGATGAAACTTGATTGCGACATACTCGATCGATGTGTGGCATATCGCTGTAGAGTGGGGGCATGAGGAGAAGGAAGAGAAGGGAAAGTGCGGGATAGAGTGGGAAGTAGGAGAGGGGAGAAATCAGTCGCTCTGTTTTCGTGTTGAGTTGTGTCAAGTCAGTCATTGAGCAGGATAGTGTGAGAGAAGGGGAAAAGACGCACTTGAGCCGATACTGTCGCGGCATAAGTCCTTTGCCGAATTGCCTGCTCTCCGATCAAGGAGTGAGCGTCGAACTTTGCGAAGGAAAAGTGCGAGATTGAGGTTACCGATCAACATGATTCGCACACAGTAGAGCAAGAGTAATGTTGACGAGATGTAGAGGTACGAGGCCGAGTACTGTCCGATACATGTTTCGCAGGAAGACGCTTTCGAAACGAAGGAGAGATCCTTTACAACCGGGAAGATTCGATCGAGGGAAACAAGTTGGAGTGAAAGTAGCATCGTCTGTCAATTATGCATAGTCTCACGTGAGCTCGAGCATTCGTAGGGAAGAAGGAAGAGTGCGAACGATAGGAATTGTAGTATCCGCAACAGTTGAATTCATCTTGAACGACTTTTCTTCCCGCCGCTGAGAGTGCTTGACTCCACATCTGATCGAGTTTGCCTTCGAGGTTGAGAGACGCTCGGCGATAGCTGACGTATCCTACGACCAGAAGGACAGCGAGACAAGGCCAGAGGAGAACAGCGTAAACCGCGAGGAGAGGGCGGGAGTTGAGGAGGGTTCCAGATAATCCGAGGAGAGAGGTCAGGAGTAGGAAGAATGCAGCGATCGTCAAAGCTGCAAGATTGAATCGAAGTTGTGGTCAGCGTGCTGCAAGTTCGGGGTTTGCGCGAGAAACAGCACTGACCGGTTAAGAGACCCGTTTCTGCAGCTACCGCAACATCCGCTCCTTTCCAAGAGTGCAGATACGTCGAGAAAGCGCAGATCATTCCTGCCAATCCATACCCAAAGAGCTGGAGCGATTCATGCAAGTCGTTGGTCTGCGGTTTTCAGGTCAAATTAGATGAGGAAAGAACTTACGGTTGTGACGGTGAAAGCGAGTCCCCATTTCTGAATCGTCCATCTCTCGTCCTCGCCGAGTAACCCATCTTTCCCGACCCATTTGATCGCAGCAGCTTTCCCTCCCGCTCGAAACATAGTCCCGAGTACTTTCCTCCTCCTCTTCGTTGTTCCATCCCCGTTCGTTTCACCAGGTTTTCCATCAGTCGTCTCATACCACAGTGAGCTCGGAGATGCGGGTACCGCTGAGGATGCTCGAAATCGAGAGAGGTGTTCTGAGAGGACGAGAGGTTTGCGAGGGAATGCGGGATCAGGGAATTTCGTCAAGGGTGCGAGAAGGGCGAGGGACGATTTTGAGCGATTGAGCGACAGGGAAGACGATGAAGGATTGAGAAGTGTCGTATCAGAGGAGGAAAAGGAATGAGATGATTCGAGGTCGGGAGCAGAGAATCCGGGAGTTTCAGATCGAACTTGCTCAGGCTGAGACAGTGTTTCGGAGACTGGAAGACTTGTTGTCGAATAGGATCGTTGAGGAGGAGCGAAAGTAACAGGTTGAGGAGCGTGAGAAGCGCCTCGAGTTCCATATCTTGAGAGAGGAATCGATGTCGGAGCAACCCCGAGAACGTTTCGATGCGGATCATTCGAGAGTCCGTAGGAGTCATGTCCTGAAAGGGCTTGAGAAGAATAACCTGGAACGATCGAAGGGGCGATGGGAGTTTCTGTACCCGTAATCACCATCTCGGGAAGAGTGAGCTGTCGTATCGGGGCAGAGACAGGAGGTGGAGAGTTCGAAGGCATCAAGCTAGGCTGAAGCTGAGAGTACTGAGTGGCGGCATTCGATAATGCGAAAGCGGGAGGAACTGGTTTTCGAGCGATTCCTCCTCCTCCTCCAGCTTGTAGAACGCTCGGCATGATCGTCATTGAAGAGCTAGTAGACGACGTTTGACTCGATACAACACTCTGACTTCGTTCGATCTGAGCCGTCGCAGCCGCAACGGCAGCTGCTACCATCGTGGCGTGTAACTGGGCTGCTTGAGCTGAGGTAGGAGGTAGCGTTGGAATCTGTTGCTGCTGTTGGGAGATCTGAGGAGGTATCTCACGACCTGGCGTCGAGAGTGGAGTTGGTGTGTTAGAGGAATGGGCAGCGAGAGTTGAGTTTGAAGAGCCGGAGAGTGATCGAGCCATGAGTTGGTATTGGGCCTCAGGTATCGCTATATAGCCGTTTGGGAGAGTCGGTGGCTGAGATCGACCGGGAGTCGAAAGCGGCGAAGGGTTCGAAGAGGGTGAAGCGAGAGGCGAGAGTATCGCGGTCTGAGGAGTCTGAACGAGTCGAATGGAGGATTTTGGCGGTAGGGGAGGTGGAGGAGGCTCATTCGGTCGATTCGATAGATTGAGTGGCATGGTGAGGGGAATAAAGACTCCGAGAGGGGAAGCAGCGGGAGGAACAGAAACGGGAAGGGGTGTTGCCGTCGTGACGAGGGAGACTGGACTCCCGCTCGGAGGTGGATGGTACGATATCGATCGACCGACGAAAGGTCTATCGATAGTTGCTGTTGAGCTACTCCGAGAAAAAGGTGAGCATTCTCGTATTTCGCACAGAAAAAAAGCAAAATTGTTGCGAGACTCACGCATTTCGACCCATCGCTTCGCTTACCAACGCTGCTAGATCTGGTGCCGGACTGGAAGGTTTCGTCAAGGGAGACGATCCGATATCTTTCTCTTTCCTCCCTCCTCCTCTCGCCTTCACCGTTTGAACCCTCATCAACCTTGAAGCTTTCGGAGTAACCGACCTCTCGACGACCATCTGACTTGAACTAGCCTGCTTGGGGGTGTTTGGCGCTGTCCTCCCTCCAACATATCTGATCGTGGGCCATTCTTCCTCTTCCTCGCTTTCATTCCCGTTCACTTTCATTTCTCCCTGTATCGATCTAGGTGTACCCACCGCCCTGATCCCATCGACGAAGTACTCTTCCAATTCGAACAGACTCTCTTCATCCGCATCCCGCTTCTTTCCACTTCCTCCAGTCGACCAATTCGAACCGACTGAACCGATCACCAGAGGCGAAGCGAAGGATGTCGCAGGAGGAGCGACGAATTCACCCGATTCGAGGATCGGAGTTGTACGTTTGCGAGGACGAGTGAGACCGAGAGATGCGGCGATAGAGGACGACATGCCTCTGAAGAGAGCGCAAGTCGATCTTTCGAAGTTGAGATACTGGTTTTGTGCTGTTTAGTGACGTGATTTGCGGGTGAGTCTGAAAGGGAGGTAAACAGTCGAGCTAGTGTCGAGTGTGAGTAGAATGTGCCATGTTGAACGACGAGCGACGGAAAACAATTTCGAAGAGAACTGTGATCGGTCAGAAAGCTGATCTTGTTTTTTTTTGTTGGCGCTCTTGGAGGACGATCCTGCTCGTATGCAGTAGTGTCACGTTGCGTCTCGATGATCTCAATGGAAGCTTTTGGCTTGTGGCGAAGTTGCGGGAACTTTTCGAAGATACCGGTAGAGAATCCTGCAAAAACGCTATCAGATCTTTATCAGCTTCTGTTCGGTCAACAACGTAAGAGATAGTACTCACAAGTCACACGGCAGGTCCACGTCAAGCGAGATTGACTGTTGTCGCTAGAGATATAGGAACCTTCGATAGTGAAGCGTTGCGAAAGACCCAAGCCTGTCAAAATTCCTCGATGCGGTGATCTTGGCGAGCTCGAGAGTACAGTCACTACCTGTGAGTGTCGATACTCGAAGCCCTCGACGGAGACAGCCTCGAACAGATTCGAAACTTGAATGCGAAGTCCTCTAGAACGAGGGGATGCTGTCGGATTTGCGCTGTTTCAGTGATGCTGCCCATCTGAGTCCGTACACAGTGAATACACAGCAACTGGTCTCATCGATGACTTGATCGTTCCGCTGCCGACGATCTCGACATGTCTGGGAAAATCGAGAGGGAAGAAGAAGAAGAAGAAGAAGAAAGAAGAAGGTTGCGATCCAGACTGTACCCGAAGCAAGAGATAGAAAAGAAGTCTGTTATCTCCCCCGTGTGCAACAGAGCGAATTGACCAGAGCAAGTTCAGAGAAGAGAAGAGAAAGGAAGGAGAAGAGCGAACCAATCGCTGGATCGCATTCTAGCGCTGCGTAAGTAGAATTCGATTCGAGTCCCTCTCCGTCCTGCATCCTGTCCCACTCTCCCCTGATCAACTCATTCAATAACCTCAAGATCAAGGTCAATTCAACAGTCTAGTCAGTGAGGCAAACCCTCCTACCCTTCAGAAGGCTCTCGAACCCTCGCTCCTTCCCTTTCACTTCTTGTTTCAGTCCCATTCAACTTCGAACTCCCCCTCTCTCTCCTCACCCTACCACACTCGTTCAAATAACACCCACTCTATAGGCCGGTCCTACTCATCACTCTACTCGCTTTGACCCAACACCCCTCTAGTTCAAACACGCTCAAAGACGCGACTTGGAGAAGAATACTCCCCAAGAACAATGTTATCCCCTTCTCTCTGGGCATGTTTGGCATTGGTATTACTCGCACAGAATACTCTAGCAGTACCTGAATTGGAGGAGTATCACAGGCAACATTTCAGAGTTGGATTGGCAGGGTTTCAACAAGTTGAGGCAGGTTCGAGCGGAGTTACCGCAACGGCTCCTCCTTCTTCGCCAAAAGGAAAGAGGGCAAAGGGTTTCGGGGATCCTACTGGAGTAGTAAAACGTCAAGCAGATGATGAGGAGATTGCTTCGCGTGAGTTTTTCTTCTTTGTTTGCTCAATTCCTCGAACCTTCTCTTCTTGATTCAATTTTCGAGGGAGGAGGTTTCTGCGAGAGGAATAAATCGTACTGAATCGATGATCACACTCGAACAAAACAGGACTGAGATCATTCTTGTCGGCGGAATCAGCTTCCGAGAATGCGACGAGCACGACTTCATCCGTCGAATCTACCTCCTCTTCTGCAAGCTACGCTGTCGACGTGCCTCTGACCTTCACGGAAGAAGACACTTCGACATCAACTTCAAGGGCGAGAACGAGTTCAACGAGACGAAGACCAACGTTCAGGGATTCCGCCAGTTCGACTGTCTTGGATGGATCGACCCCTTCGCAAACTCCTTCTTCTTCGGAACGTCTCATCTGGACTGAAGTTGGATCGACCTCTTCCGACGAATCCTCCGCCTCCTCATCCTCTACGACATCTGAAGCCCCTAGTTCGACCACGACTTCCCAATCTTCGACTTCCGAATCTTCCTCGAGCTCCCCTTCCTCCAGTTCCTCGAGCTTGAGCACCGTTGAAGAGACTACATCCTCTTCCAGCAGCTCAATCCCCTCCTCATCATCGTCATCGGCTTATGTGACTCCCTCCAGCTCGAGTGTAGAGTCATCCAGCGAAGCCGCCACTTCTTCCGATTCTGAAACTCCCTCCCCCTTCTCTCAATCTCCTTCCTCTACCAGTACCGTCGACTCAACCACTTCCTCTTCAGAACCTGCTGCGACAACTTCGACCGAACAGTCTAGCGCGGAAAGTTCCAGGTCCTCCTCCTCTTCCCAAGATGAACCTTCTTCGACCATCGCCCGCGACTCGACCACTACCGATTCCCCTACTATCCGCTCTTCATCATCCCCATCATCATCTGAAGCACCAAGCAGCTCAAGCGGATCTTACGGTGGAATAATTGGTCAACTTACGCAAATGTTTGGATCAAAAAGTTCGACCACGAGTGAAGAACCGACTTCGACCCGTTCTGCTTCCTCTTCGAGCAGCCGAGGTGAGGAGGACGAGCCCGTCACGTCGACTCGATCTGCAGAAGCCAGCGAAGTCACGGTACCCGTTCTTGGCGGAACTTCTTCTTCTTCCGCCTCTTCCTTCAGCTCTCGCGAACCCTCCTCATCTTCCGCCGATAATGAAGATACGGCGATTCCGTCCAGAAGCTCGACAACCGATGATGCCACCCCATCTCGCACTCCAACGATTTCGGATGATGACGAGCCAACTTCGACTGCCAGCCGAGTACAAGCTTCGTCGACGAGCACGGACGAGGACTCAGTACCATCTTCATCGTCAGTTGGAGGAGGAGGAGGAGGGGGAATTATCGGCGGAATCTCGAGTCTCATTGGAGGAATCTCACCCAATTCGACTGCCACTTCCGTCGGAGAATCGGTACTTCCCACTTCGACAAGGATCGTGACGAGCACGGATGAGGACAATGGAAGTACTACGGCATCTTCAGGTGGATCAGGTATGTTTGAATCTTCCCTTGCACTTGTTACATTTCAAGCTGACTCGTTTCGAACTTAACAGTAACGGCACCCGTCGTGGCTCCTACGAGAACCTCTTCAACTTCGTCAGATGATGATGCACCTGCTTCCTCGACTTTTTCATCAGTCGATACTCCCGAATCTTCCGCCTCATCATCATCGAACGACAACTTGCCCGTTTCTTCCTCTTCCGTATCTCGCGACTCTTCACCTTCTTCAGCATCAGACGCGACTCCCTCGTCTGCGCCTAGCTCGACTGGCGGAGGAGGAGGACTTCTCGGAGATCTCACTTCAGCCGTTACCTCGATTGTCGGATCAGATTCTAGCACCTCCCGTTCGAGCGCCGATTCTCAAGATAGTACATCTGGTTCCGCCGCTGAACCCACTCGATCAGATGGAACTGCTCCGTCGAGCAGCATCGTAGAAGGAGGAGCCAGCCAAACTTCGAACGGTCTTCCTCAACCTATCGCCACTTCGACAGTATCCGGATTCTCAGTAGAAGCTTCAGCCAGTCAGGATTCCTCTTTGATCTCCTCGGGAGCCGTCGTTGGAGGAGGATCGGGATCCTCGGTTGGTAGTGCTTCTTCGACTCGATCAGGAAGTGCTCCAGCCTCAGTTATCACTGGAAGTCCTTCGGGATCCTCCGCTTCCTCGTCATCATCTGAATCCTCGTCCTCGAGCTCTTCCACCTCGAACAGTTTCGACTGGGTTCCCACTTCTTCTCTCGTCATCAATCGACCCACTAGCACGAGTCAAGTCACTTCGTCTGCTTCAGGTTCAAGCACGACTTCAGTCGCCGATGCCGCCTCCCAAGGAGTTTCTACCTCGACCGTCAACGGCAAACCCTCAGTCACGATCACGAGTCAAGCTTCGTTCCCTACCGATTTACCTTCCCGTATCATTCCCGCCGAAGACTCGATCGAATCTGGTATGGCACTCAACGCCAAAGCAGCTCAAGACAATATCCCTACTACGACGATCTCGATCTTACTCGATGACTCGATGCCTTGGTCTTGGGTCGTCGATAATTCGGACGCATCAGGACAGATCTTCTATTACGTACCGATGATTCTCTCTTCAGCTCTCAACATCTCTGCCTCGGAAGTCGACACGATCGCTCTTCAAGCTTACCAAACTACCGATTCGAATGACGGATCGAGCAAAATCTTGACCGTCTTCCTCGGAGCGATTCCTGAAAACTTCGTCGACGCCCTCGCAACCATGATCAAAACTCCTACTTCCCCGATCTACAGTCAATCTGGACTCCAAGGTCAAATGGCTCAGATGTTTGTATCGTCCTTCTCGGTCACCTCGTTCGCAAGCACCGACGGATCTTCTTCGGGCGACGGATCGACCAAGAATGGAGCGAACGCAGTCGGAAAGATCTCGAAGGAGAAGGATGACAAGAGCAAGACCATCATTATCGCTGTAGTCGTCACTTGCGGTGTCCTACTCCTCGCCATCGCTGGTTACTTTGCTTTCAGAGCGACGAAACGAGGTGCGATCGCTCTCGGAGGAAACTCGCCCAAATTCGACTTCAGAGATCGCGATATGGGTTACCGAGGTTCGGCAAACACCCACGATGGAGGATTACGATCATTCCAACTTGGAGGTGGATCTGCAGGAGGAGCAGGAGGAGGAACTTATCGAGGAGGAGATCGCGATTCACTTTCTTCGACTTCGACCGCTTCAACCGGTTACTCGGGTTCTTCCCCTCGAGCAGCTTACGGTCATGGAGCATCGACTTCGGTAGATCTCAATGGATCAGATCGTCGTTCTAGTTGGTGGAGGTTTAGTGATGGAAGTGGATCCGATGGAAGAGGTCAAATCGGATTGGCGATTAGTCCGGATGGATCTGGTCCAATGAGGGAAGGACCTAGGAGGATTCAAATCGTTCGTGGACCCAACGGAGCTGTCAACTCTGCTATGATCGGACGGTAAGCTTTCATTCTCCCTCTCAAAAATGAGCAAAATGACTTATCTCGTTTCTCGAGTGTTTACAGACCAGTACCTCAGAGCAACTCGCTCATGCTGTGATCAATCAGCTCTCTCATCTGTTTACGACATCAGTACCCAAACCCCACAAACTCGGAATCGTTTATAACAAACAAGATACCCATTCTCTTTTTTTCCCCCGCCGTCGTCTTCACCCACGCTCGTTTCCCTTATCTTTCGATTCCATTCTCCCTTTTCTTCTCGCAAGGACCCTATCCCATTTTCTCTCTTTTACTTATGGTACAACTTCACTAGATACCCCCTCAAACTTTCGATTTCTTCTAACGACAAACCTTTTTTTACGAGCGGGTCTCTCAATCCTTTATCCTCCCCTCCCTTCCTTCTCGACGATCACGTCGAAGGAGACGCTTCCTTCCCCTTTCCTCTCATTATTTGTTGTTTCTTCACCCATTACTCTTGGAGGATTGATTGAGAATTCTTTGAACTCAGTTTTCATATTTTTCCCCTTTGACCTTTTCACGTCAGTCTTAATGGAATTTCCTTTTGCTACACATCGTCGTCGATCACTGTGTGCTGTGAGCAAGCGAGTGGGAGATGTTCTGCGAGTTTGAATCAGCGGATTCAAGAAATTCCATCGCGATGATCGGTCTCCACTTTATCTTCATCACTTCACTTTCGACTCCTTCACCGTTCTGTACGATCTGTACAGCCACAACAAGCGAGCTGTACGACCACGCAACGTAACAAGTGAGCCCTTCTTCCAATCAGAAATCCATCGTCATTCCAAAGTTGAACTAATTCAGCACTCTTGAAGCAGCACGACTTCAAGTGAAACGCAACCCATCATGTCCAGCTACCCTTACAAAGCAGTAGCGACGCTCAAATATCGCCCACCTCCAGCGCAAGGTCCTCAATCGATCTCCTTCGACAAAGGCTCATTCATCAAAGTCTTAGGCTCAGCAGACGAAGATGGAGATTGGCTCGAGGGAGAGAACGATCAAGGAATAAAAGGTGTATTCCCTGCTACCTTCATACAACGCGTCGAAGAGGAGGAAGAAGCACAAAAGAGTGACGAAGTTGAGGGAGGTGGGGAAGGATCGACAACGAAGGAGGAGGAACTCGACGCACCTACGGAGACTACACAACCTAAAGCCGAAGTACCCGAACCTACCACGATCGAACAAGCAGCCGCAAACGTCTCGAGCGCTACTTCCCCTCCTCCTCAACCTACTTCCCCTGCCACCATTTCTGATACCACCCCTTCCTCTGCTTCGATTACCTCTCCCAAACCTACACCAGCTAAATCGACCCCTCCTCCACCCGCGAAGAAACCCAATGCTTTAGCAGCTCGTATCGCAGCTTTCAACCAAAGTCAGCAAACCGCTCCCGCTTCAGCTCCCGTCCCTCGACCCAAACCCGCTTCGAAATGGTCGGTAGACACTTCCTCATCAGCAAGCGCCACTTCTCCTCCTCCCGCTCCATCAGCCGTCATCTCCTCACCCCCTCCATCCTCAGCTCCATCCCTCCAACCCGAAACCGATTCGACTGGAAAACCCAAAGAGTTCTCTGCCGAAGACGCGAAAGAGAGTATCGGTCGAGGAGGAGGATCGTTGAAGGATCGAATCAAGGCTTTGCAAGGACTCCAAATCGATCAACCTGCTCCTCCAGGTCGACCTCCAAAACCTTGGAAGAAGAAGTCAGTCGAGGAGGAGACTCCCGAACAAGTCGAAACCACCGATTCGGCCGCCGTAGCAGAATCGGAGAAGAATCTTGACGATACAGTCGTCAAGGACCAAGAACCGAAGCACGACGTCGAACAAGTCGAAGAATCAGTTCCAGAGATCCCTAGCTTCGCACCCGCCGAAGCGTCGACTGAGGAACTCGGCGAGTCAATCGAGAAGGAAGGTAGCTCGAAAAATGAGGTGGAGGAGAATAGTGGTGGTGCGAAGGAGGAGGAGAAATCAATCGAATCGAACCAAGAAACTGCATCTGCTGTTCCTTCCCGAATGTCCGAACCTCCTTCGGGCAAACCTTCTTCCATCGATCTCCTCGCTATCGCAGCCGACTCTACCCCAGTAGTCATGACTCCCGGTTCCGCATCTCTCGAAGCACCAACCGATCCTAGTCCTTTCATCCCTTCTACCGACAAACCACCCGTTTCTCCGCAGAACGAAGAGCAGACCGTCGATGGAGAGGAGGATTCCGAGGCAGCGAAGAAACAAGCTATCGTTGCTCGAATGCAAGGATTAGGTGGGCAAAAGATGGGAGGCGTACCGATTCCCGCTCTTCCCAAGAAGGCTGCTGGACCTAGAAGAGCTCCTCGAGGTGGTGCAAAGACGGCGACTCCCGCTCCTGCGCCCGAAAAGGAGGAGGACTCGAAACCTGTCGAACCTCAAGAAGTCGAGATCGAGCAAACTAGAGTCCGAGAAAGTCAGGAACAACCTCAAGAGACTGCCCATGTCAAGTCGCCGACCGAACATTTGGGAAGCAAAGATGTAGAGGCGGAGACGGTTCAGCCTGATGTTGAGGGCGAAGGAAAGAAGGAAGACATTCTCGCTTCGATGGGAGGAGCATCATCTTTACTACAAAACGACGAGGACGAAGAAGACGAGAAGTGAGTAGCTCTCTTCTATGACATTGCGAACTCATCAGCTGACATGTTTGACTCTGAATTAGCTCGAAGAAAGGATTCGACGACGACGATGATTTTGACACTCCGGCTCCACCTCCTCCTTCTCGACCTGCAGTCCCTCCTCCAGTTACACGAGCAGAAGGTTCATTCGAGGATCCAAAACTCGATGAGGGTGAGGAGCAAGTCGGCGAAGAAGAATTCGCTCAACGGGATGAACCTCTCCACGACGAGGCCACGCTTGGAGAGAAGGCTGTCGAGACTCTCCCTACTCCTGCAACTGCCGATCCCACAGTCGACGACACCAGTTCTCAAGATCGAGAGATTGGAGAACCTGCCGCTCCTCCTCGAGTTCCGCTCAATCGACCACCAGTTCCTCCCTCGTTCGTTCGACAAGTTACAGATGACCCTTCCAAGGACGACCTCAGAGCTCATCGCTTCACAGCCGATATCGATAACGCCGATGCTGGTTCTCGTTCCTCTGCTCCTCCACCTCCAACTAGACCAGTCCACGCTCCGCCCATCGCAGCAGGACACGAAACAGTCACCGATGAACCTCGACCCTCTGCTCATGGTCCCGATGAAGTCGCACCTACTCCTCCTGATTCGCAGCCTCACTCTCCTCAACCTGTGCCCGCCGATCTCGCCGGTTTCGAAATTCCTGAAGAAGGACAAAGTCAGAAACTCCCGATCCCTCGTCATCCTGCTCCTCCTCAACACGAAAAGGTGACCACAGACGCTGAAGATAGAATCATGAACGAGACTGAAGTCGTCACTCCTCCTCAAGAAGCTTTCGATGAGGTGAGTCGCGACGATTGATCATCAACGAGAAAGGTCACTGATTATCTTCTCATTGCATATAAAAGAGTACCGCTGCTCCCGAGCTCGATGCCCCCTCAGTACTCGACCTTGCCGAAGTTCGAGATTCTCACCCTGAATCGACGGAACTCGCTGAACAAGCTCTTCCTCCTCAAACTCGCAAAGAAGGAGAACTCAGCCCAGCACCTGTCGCTTCTCCCGTCAGATCACCTCGACCTAGCTCACCTCAAGCTCAAATGGCGGAGGAGAGTGAAGAGGACGAAGAAGACGAAGATCCGGAAGTTGCAAGAAGGAGAGCTATCGCTGCGAGAATGGCAAAGTTGGGAGGCGGAAGAGGAATGATGATGGGTATGATGCCTATGGGAGGCATGGCGCCGAAACCGAAGAAGGCGAAGAAACCGAAGGCTGAAGATGAGGAGACAACGAGGGATCTCGAAGCGAGAGATTTGGCCGAACAAGGTGAGCTTCCCTTTTTTCCAATCTTGTCACGAGGCTGATCGCTGATTCCGCTCTATCTATAAACAGTGGTAGAGAGTCAAAGTTCTGGTACCGTCACTCCTGATCACCCTGCTCGTCGATACGGAGGAATGCCTATGGGAGGATTCGCTCTTCCAGGAATCGCCGCTCTTCGCCCCGTTCATGACGAACCAACGGAGGAATCGAACAGAGTTGAGCCGGATGAGAAAGCTCAACCTGAAGAAGAGATCGAAACGCCAATCGCAGAGGTTCCCGAAGAAGAAGAAGAAGAAGAAGAGCAAGAGTCTGTTCCTCCCCCTCTTCCCGCAGGCCGCCCTCTCTCGATGCCACCTCGTCGTTCAGTACCTATTCCAGAGCCCGAAGCAACTGAAGCGGATGAAGATGCAGACGAGGAGAACAATTCTGAACAAACTGAAGAATATGTTGCCGAACCTCAACATGAAGAAGAGATGGCTCCTCCACCTCCTCCTCCCGCTCGCCCTGTCGGAGGTCACCAGAACTCGTTACCTCCTAATTCTTCTCCCTTGTCGCCATCATCAGCTGTACCTTCCTCCCCTCCTTCTCGACCAATCCCTACACCTTCGAAACGAGACAGCACGTTCTCGCTCGGCCGTTCGACAACTAGATCTTCGCACAGATCTTCGACTCTACCTCCGAATGCTGCTAGTATGGGATTCGCTTCTCCTAGACAGTCACTCGACCTCGCTTTCGACTCGGAAAGAGTTCAGGGAGGCGGAGCAGCTCAAGGCTCTTACCTTGCCCGAGACGTCGATCTTGACGCACAAACTGGCAACGCGTGGTGGAGAGCACCGAACGGTCTTCCGAGGGCGCTTCAGGGTAGAAACGACGTTGCTTTTGACTTGTTGAGCGAAACTCCAGGAAACTCGAGACACGAGAAAGAGTGAGTTGACACTGTTTCGAGACTCTTTTTGTTCTTTTCGCTGATATGCCTCACATTGATAGACTTCAAGTCCTCTACCAAGATTACTCGAGCACGATCATCTCTATCGCTTTCGACCCGAGTGATTCGACAGAAACCTCGACCTCCCTCTCGCAAAACCACTTCCCTCCTCCCGGTAAACCCACTCTCGACGTACTCAGCCGATACTCTTCATCTATCGGAGCTCAAATCTTCGCAGCTGCTCACCTCAAATCGAACGACCGATCAGCTCGAGGCATGACCGACGCTCAATTCGTCGATTTCTGTTTCAGCAGAGCGACAGATCCAGTACCTCGAATCGGACCCGTGTGTGGTGCAGTGGTATACGAGGCGTCATCAGAGGGCAAGAAAGGAGCTGCTTATTCACTCGAGGATGAACCGAGAGCTGGCGATGGTAAGTTCGAATTCCTCTTTCCTGCAGCTTTCCTCCTTTTCGATTTCCAACTTCTCGACCAGCCACTGATTATTCTCTCAACCATCGATATAGTCGTCTCATTCCGCGATGTCAAACTCAAGGCAACTCTAGGTTCCAAAACTGTCGGTTCGCATCTCGCGATAGTGAGTGGTTTCGAGGACAAGAAGGCCAAATTGAGAGTTCTCGAAGTCGACAAGAACGGTGGGATCGAGGAGGGTTCCTACAAGCTCGACGACCTCAAACAGGGAACGATAACGGTGTATCGGGTTATGGCGAAAGATTTCCTTCGTTAAAACCTCTCCCTTTCATTCCTCCTCTATTCTCGTCGCATCCTAGCTAGACGTTCGAGAACTCGACCTCGCATGATAGCTTAACGAACTAATAGTACAGTAGTGCATTTCGTGTAAAAGGCTGTACCATTTGAAACTACTTTTCTCTGCCTCTCGTTTGCAATTCTTTCATTAAGGATATTTTCTCACAGGCGCGGCTGAGTGAGAGAGAATACAGTACTGTGGAGTAAACAAGAAGAGTAGAGGATCGACACTGCTTGCAGGAAAAGTGGCGGATGGCAACGCTTGCGAAGTCCTGCTTGAGAAACGACGTAAAAGTTCAAAAAGGCACAGCGATCGGAGGTCTTCTCCATCGCCGCTCACGCACCCTCAATTCTCAAAGATCTCTCTCACTTTCGCTCCCATACGATTGTCACCTCGAGTCAAGCACCAGCAGCCGTCACTAGCGCTCTCACCTTCGACTCGTGACTGCCGATACTCAACTTCAAATAACTTTCGATCAACAAATTAAACAAGCAGTCTCATCGTTCAGTCCTACCATCAGCCACTTCGATAGCTCTACACTCTTCACAGGTGTGTCCTGATATTGCCCCGAATGTTCGACGATCAGATGCAGGAGAGCTGACCCTTTTTTTTGATCTCTCGATGTCAAGGTACTTCGATAAATCAACTCCCTCTCTTACGTCCTCAGAGACGATCCGACCCTCGTCCATATGACAGAATCTGTCACGGCTCGAGATCGGCAACGAGGGAGTCACTTGCCGCCGTTACCTTCACCAAGTGGATTAACTAGAATGGAGGATCATACAGATCTTCGGGATCGGTTTAATGACACGGTTCAGGGAGATTCAGATAAACGAGAACGGGACGAAGTCACACAGAGAGAAGGAACTAGGGAGGGATTATGCGAAAGAAACGAGGTTGAAGAAGCATTCGACGATCGCGAAGGTCGGTCTTCCCTTCCATCTCCTGTTTCTCTCCATCTTTGACTGACGAGACCCTCCTATCTACCTCCTACAGCTCACTCCACTTCGCACGGACCCGGACAGACCTCCTCTTCAAGTTCGTCGATTTCGACCGCGCCTCCGACGATCGCTTCGATGCCCCTATCTCCCACACTCGCGACTCCTCTTCCTCCTCTCTCCCTTCATCCCGCTACTACGCCGCCACCTACGAGAATGCGAAGAACTGGTCGGAGATCGCCAGATGCTCGATTAGAACGAGCCGCTCCTTCTTCGATCTCGACTACGGAATTCTCAGATCTACCAACCCGCTCTTCCCTTTCCTCGATCCCCCCTCATCGCAATCGCGCTACCTCTCACTCTCCTCCACCGCCCGGTACTCACATGCCCGAAGCGTCTGGATCTCGAACACGAAGACACCTCGATCCCGATCAGCATTGGTTGTCAGAAGATGAAGCGACAGGCTCGATCGGAGGGACGAATGCGGCGAGACAAAGGACTACAGGGAGACGGAGAGGGGTACAGCGGGGGTTTGGATCGGATGACGAGAACTCTCATGGTCGGAAACAGAGGTTGGACGATATTCTCGGTCCAAGAACTGCTCGAACATCGCATGAGATTCACCATCGACCTTCAAAGATCGCTGCATCGACGAACAACAACATCCCCATCGAAACACTGAGTGATCCCGCCGCTCTCGCCATCGCCCTCCCTCGACTCGTTTCCCTCCTCAGCTGTCCTCACTGCCACGAATTACTCTCCGAACCGATTACTTTCGGCTGTGGACACACTCGATGCAGAGGGTGCCCAAAGGATCTCTCGACCACCTTCTCTTCCTCCATCGAACCTCCTCTCGTCACCGCTTTCACCCTGACACCACCTCTCTCAACCGCTTCCTCGCAAGGTTTCCCTCCTTTCGAAAAAGATCGTGCCAATCCTCTCGCTTCTCATCTACCTGGTACCTTCCCCGATCACCTCCCATCTCCCGCGCCTTCAGAAGCGCCGACTTCTCCCCGAACTTCCATGATCGCCTCTTCTCCTCCAACCTGCGGGATCTCCGACTGTCGACATGCAGAGTTCAACCCACTTCCTTCGACGTTCTTGAATGGACCGAAGACCGATTACAACCTTCGAAAAGTCCTCGATCATGTTCGACGAGCGATCTCCGACCATTCGACTTCCTCCATCTTGCAACATTCGAAACCTGCCATGGTCGAGGAGCCGGCGCAGCTACATGCTCTTACTCAGACCGATTCTGGCGCAAAGGACAAGGCGGTTGCGAGGGTGCCGAGCGATAGTAGCGCGAGCTCTGGAGGAGGAGAGGAAGAAACGAAGGGTGAAGATGATTCGAAGCGGGTACACAAGTCGAAACATGGATTCAAACCTATCAAGGCTGCGAAGAAGACGAGGAGACTGTCGGAACATGCTGTTGATCTCGACGAGGATCACAAACCATCGACGATTCTCGAACCACCGCCAATTTCCTTCCCACTTCCCTCCTCTGATCGACTCTCCGACCTCGCCACAACCTTCTTCGCCGATGTTCAAGCCGAAACCGAATGTCAAGTCTGCGTGCAACTCTTCCACGAGCCGATCACTTCCCCCTGCGGTCACTCGTTCTGCCAAAATTGCCTCGCTCGAGCTTACGACCACTCCGTCAAATGCCCTCTCTGTCGCGCCGATCTCCCACCTCTCCCTTACTTCCATCGAGAACGTACCAACATCGCCCTTCGATCCGTCGTCGAAACTGCTTTCCCTACTCTCGCCGCCGAACGATCCGCCGCCATTCGAGAGGAGGAACTCGCCCACATGTCGAACGTACCTATCTTCATCTGCACGACCGCCTGGCCTGGAATCCCGACTTTCCTCCACATCTTCGAACCTCGTTACCGACTAATGATGCGACGGGCACTCGAATCTCCCTCTCGCGAATTCGGAATGGTCCTACCGAATCGAGATGGATTGGGAGGCGTCAACCAATACGGTACGATGCTTCGAATCACAAGTTGCAACGTCATGGACGATGGAAGGAGTATTATCAATTCGGTCGGAACTTGGAGGTTCAAAATCGTCGACAGGTGGATGGTCGACGGCTACAACGTCGGCAAAGTCGAACGAGTCGACGATGTCTCGCTGGAACAAGAACTTGAACTCGAACAAGCAGCGCTTCGAAGCAACGAACACGAGTTCTCCGAGTACCGAGATCCTGATCCACCTGGAGGAGTTACGATGAGTCAACAGCAGAATCGACCTCCAATGACTGGCAATATGGAACTCGCTATCGATCAACTCATGCAGATCTGTCTCGACTTTATTCGCACGCTCAAGTCGCAATCCGCTCCTTGGGTTCTTCAACGACTCAACAACACCGGTACGTCCTTTTCTTCTCTTCATCACGCGATCCTCAGACTGATTGTTCTCACTCTTTGTAGTCGGTGAGATGCCCACGACTCCTGCTGAGTTCACCTGGTGGTGCGGTGAAGTCATGCCCGTCGAAGATCACGTCAAAGTCGCTCTCCTATCGTACGTTTTCGCTTTTTTCTTCCTCTCTAGTGATCTTTACTCACACCTCTCGTTCCACAGGATCACGAGTGTGCGAGAACGTCTTCGGTTGATAGTCTTCTGGATCGAGCAATTCCGTTCGAGTTGGTGGTACAGTCGAGGTTGTAAGTTGATCTCCTTCACTTGTCTTGTCACTATCACCGACTGACAACTCGTCGATTTCTAGGCAACATTATGTAACCTCGATTCACACCTTTTCCCTTCCCGCCTTGTTACTAATTCTCCCCACTTCGCATTCGCATCTTTTATCGTTCACAACCACTCGCACACGTCTTCTTTCCCCTTTTCTTGTCGTTCACATTCGCTTGTCTTTTTCCGTCTGATCTCTTTCTCTCTCCCACTCGAGTTGTCGTTCTTTCTAATCCCTTAAACCTCCCTAAACACTCGCATCGTTTTTTCCCCGTGTTTCCACTCTCTTCCTCTTTCTCTCTCTTTTGTGTAGCCTCTTTTCCTTCCTCATTCCTTGCACTATTCTGTTTCCTTTTCCTCCTCTTTCCTATCCGTTCTCATGTAGCCGTATCAACGCTATCTTTCTCTCTCGCTCTCGACGTTGCGAATGGACTCGAAAGTGACAGGATATCTACGGGAGTGAATTAACAATACGACAAGGAACGAGAGAACGGATACAAATAGCGAAGGTTGTTGGTGATCAAGTCTAAACCTCCATCTCCTTACTCGACACTCGTTCACTATCGTTCCCTCCTTTCTCCAATATCGGAGCAGTCTCTTCAACATCCCACTTTGATCGCTTGCGGTACCAAACGAGGAGATACGCTAACGTAACAAGTACAGGAACTCTGCGACAGATAGATGAGGTTAGCTCCGTCTGAGACGAAAGCAGGGAGAGAAGGGAGAGCAAGGAGAGAACGGGAGAAGCTCTTCTTTGACTCACTCTACGAGAGGTCCGACAGTAGCTGCGAGCGCTTGATCACTGTTCGCTCCGTAACTTGCGATTGCCACCGCAATAGCAAGTTCGAAGTTGTTTGATCTGTTCATAAGCGAAACGAAGGAGATCAGCGAACGAGTCGAGTGACGCGGAAGCGGAAGCAGAGACTCACGAGTTGGTGAAAGCGTGTACGGTCGAGCGTCTGTAGGATGATCCGAATCGCTTGCATCCCCAAAGGGTGACAGCGAAAGAACCGATGAAGTAAATAAGGAGAGGAGGGATGATTCGGAGGACGCTAGTGATCGAGCTGACGACTTGTTTACCTTGTCCGGCGAAAATGATGATGATTGCGAAGAGGAGGGAGATGAGGGAGAGGGGAGCGATCGCGGGAAGGAATTTGTTTTGGTAGAAGTTCTTGAGGCGGAGGAGCATGAAGAACCCTCGAAGAGCCATTGCGACCGCGAGGGGAATGCCTGTATCGTCGAGATTGTGAGTAGAGCATTGGTTGTGGACGAGAGAATGAACTTACCGAGGAAGACAGCAACACTCTTCGCAACGACAGCGTATTGAACTTGAGAAGCGGCGACTGAGGAGTTTGGCGATAGTACATGAATGTAGAAGAGGGCGAGAGGAGCGTAGAGTACGATCTGAAGGAGCGAGTTGAAGGCGACAAGAACGGCGCAATCTACTCGAGGGGGGAGGTGAGCAAGTCAAGACATCGTCACGCAGAAGTTCAAGGCTTACAATCGAGATCTCCGTCGGCAATATCAGTCCATACGAGAACCATTGCGATACACCGAGCGATACCGACGAGGATGAGACCCTCACGAAGGTCCTCTGCGAAACGAAACGAGTCAGCGAGAGGTTTCAATCGAAAGTAGTGACTCGACTCACCCTTGTCCGGCAAGAAAGCCCATGCGAGCGCAAACATGAAGAGAGGAAGGATGATCCAGTTGGCGACGAAGGAGAAGAGGATGTGTTTCCATAGTCCCTTTTGACGGAAAAGTGCGACGAGTGCTTCGGGTGAAACTCGTGCGAGGATGGGCACCATCATGACGATGAGTGCTACAGCCAACGGTACCGAAACATCTACAAACTTCACAGACTCGAGTACAGGTGCAGCATTGCTGAAGTTCCCGATGATCAGACCTAGAAACGAAAGAAAGTGGTTTGGGTCAGTTTCCGACCATTTCAAGGGAAGCATCTGCCTCCCTCAATTCAGACACTTTTGACTCATCTCGTCGCGGAGGAGAGTTAGGAGTAAGAAGAGACTGAAACTTACCGATTCCCATTGCGAGAATAATCCATAATGCTAGAAGTTGATCCAAAATCGCCAATCGTTTCAATTGTGGTGTCGCTATATCCAAAATCCATGATCAGCATCCAACGAAGGAAGTGTCGGTAGGTAGGTAGATTAGCGACTTACCAGTTTTTTGAACCGGATGCTCCGCCTCTTGCTTCAATTCTTCCCCTAATGATACTTGCTCCATCCGAGTCGGTCCTGATTGTGTAGTGCTGGACATGGGTGTAGTCGATAATGAGTGAGTTTGGTGGAGAGGAGTGGAAAGGTAAGATCAACGCGAGTTTTTTCGGAATCCTCCATTTCAAATTTGAGAACCAGCGATAAAATTTGAAATTGTCGACCTCTCGGCTCGTTCCAGTGAAATTGGTGGTTTGAAATTGAAGGTGTCCTTCGCTGGTCGACTGCACGTTCAACGTCGCAAAGATCAAATTCGGAGGATCAGGGGAAGATAGCTGACGATGGGTCTTTGAAAGATAGAGACTGGAATAGGTCAGGAGAACGAGCAAGTCAGAACTGGATTGCGAAAGCAAGAAAGGCTGAACTCGACACCGACCCTCTATGACAGTGCTCGAATTGTGGTCGTTTGAAGATTGTCGTCGACTGTGTGAGGTGACAAGGCGGGAGCTCAGAAGCGAGCGAGGTGACGACGGATAGACTTAGAGACGGGCGATGCGAAATCTGCAATTCGAGCGCCGACGAGATTTCTGAACTTCACCTGCGCAATGAGCGATATATGGAGAGTAAATACAGAGGATAGAGAGCCTGGTCTACCTCTTAGAACGCTTCGTCAGACGTGCCATTCGCGAGAGAGGGTCGAAAATAGAGCGAAATTGACCAGTATTCAATTCTCGTCAGGCAAGCGATCCCGAGTCTACCAGAAGCGTCCTCACCGAACACCCTCCCTATTCTGCCGCGACCGGGATCATCGATCGAGCTGTTGATGTTGAGAAATGACCCGAAACGAAAGAAGCGAAAGTTCGATGAAGAGTACCGAGGAATTGACGAGCGCGGCTTCGAGGTGGGTGTGAGCCAGACCGAGACCTTCTAGACGAGTATCACGAAGCTTGTAAGGTGAGTCTGAGGAGAAGTGAATCGTCCAAAAGAGAGAAACGATTTCTTCATCTTATTATCGACATGGACTCTCAACGCATCCGTCCTAGCCTCTCAGATTTGGCCAATCTAGATCTGGATGCTCCAGCTTTCCCAGAGTGGGAGACCAATGGCTCCCCTGCAGTGTCAGTGTCAAGAACTAGACCTCCAACTATTCTATCAACTTCAATCCCTCGTACGTCTCTACACTCGTATAGAGCCCGAATGTAACGTCTGAGCTGATATTGGCATGTATAGCTCCTGTACCTACTATTCCGCAGCCTCCTCCACGAGCTTCAACTTCGACTCAACCTCCTTCAAAACCTAAATCTCGATTCGCTTTACAGAGGGAGAAGGAAGCGCAAGAGAAAGCTGAAGCGGGGTTACCAGACAGATTCGAGTTGAATCTAGAAGGAGATGGAGCTGCATTACCTAAAGCTACCCCTCGACCTTCACTCGTCAAAGATATCCTCGAACGACCTTCGACTAGAACAGCTCCTCCCAAGCCTCCAACCGCACCCACTCCTCTCAGCTACACCGGAAGAGGGTTCCCTCCTATGGGTAAAGGAGTCTTTCCACGAAAATTCGATCCTCAACCTGCACTTCCCGGTCCAGCTTTCGTTGAACCCACCGTAACCGGTCCTTCACCATCACCATTCGACGCAGACGAGTACATCGAGGGAGGTTCGGTGGATGGATTATTGAGTTTGGTTTCGAAGGAGAATGAGAACTTGTTGAAAGGGATGTCGGAGGTTCAGATCTTGGATGAGCAGAGGCAGGTGAGAGAGGAAATGGGATTATCAGAAGGAGTAATCAGGATGTTAGAGGAGAGAGCGAAGAAGAGATCCCAAGAAACAGCTCAACCTTCGAACAAACCTACTCCTCGTTCTCGACCGATTCCTCCTTCCGCTCCTCCTCCTGAACTTATCCAACCCAGACTGAACCTAGAAGACGATGAAGAAGAAGGAACTCCCGAATATATTCGCCGTCACTTCTTCCCGAACGAACCAGCGAATCCAGCATTAGATTGGATGAAACCCCCTCTTCCCACTTCTTCCGGTACTCCTTCAGAAGCTTCCGAACTCGCCATCATCGCATTCGACTTGCAAGGAAACCTCATCACCGATTCCTTACTCTCCAGCGCCACTCCTCCAGCCGGTAGTGATCACCACGTCTCCTCTTCTTCTACATTCACCATCCCCTCCCTTCTCGCTCTCACCGCTTCTTCTGTCCCTTCTCAACGCTCAACCGCTTTCAATACACTCAATCGTATCCTCTCTCACTCGAACGATCACTCTCAGCGAATAGGAGAGAAAGAATGGATTGCATTACGGCACCAGTGTGCTTCGAAAGCAGGTTGGGCCCTGCGCGATCCAAATCGAGGAGTAGTCATCTCATCGATCTCTCTACTATCTCATCTCTTCTCCTCCGAGCTCTCTTCTCCACCCTCTCCTACACCCGCGAAACTCGAGAATGCCGAAGAACCTAAAACCCTCCTCTCTTCCTTCGAATCCACGAACCCTTTCCCACCTCTCTCAATCCAACTCTCCCTCGCAACTCTCCCCCACTCTGCACTACTCCAGATCCTAGATCTCTTGGTTTCCCACCTCGAAGTATCCCGCCTCTCCTCCTCACCCGCTTCAATCGACCTCCTCTTCTCCACCCCGAAACTCCTAGAATCCCTCATTGATCGCTTCGTTGCTGTTTCTTGGCCTTCCTCCGACAGCTCCCCGTCACCTCTCGCTCTAAAGTACCTCTCGGACCTCGCAAGATCGGGCAGATCAAGAGCGAAAGAACTTTGGGAGAGGAAATTAGTCGAATGTGGGATGAGATACCTTGCTATCCCTCCCTGGGAGCTGAGTGATCAAAAGGAGGTTGGATACGAGATGCTTGGAGGTGTGTTTGAACTGTGGGAAGTTTTGGGGAGGTATGGGATTGGATGTGAGATGAGGACGAAATCTGCGCCTTTACTCGAAGGGGTGTTTGAGAGGATTAGTGAGGTATGCAGAGAAGGAGTCGATGGGGAGGTAGGGTGGATTGAGGGGTTGTTTGAGTTGATGAGGGTTTGGATCGTTGCGAGTATCGATCCGCACGTTGTAGAACACGATATCGTGTGGAGTCAGGTTGAGGGGTGGAGGGAAGTAGCTTTCGAGGTGTATGAGTGGGCGAGAGGGAGGGAGGAGAAGGGATTGATGAGTTGTAGTTTGGAAGTGCTGGCGAGTTGGTTGGAGGGTAGTAAGGTTAATCAGAGTTGGAGGGGAGAGAAGGAGAGGGAATGGACCAAGGAGAAGTTTGGTGAGGAGTTTGAGGGAGATGGAGGAGCGATCAAGAGCGTTAGACAAGCGATGGAAAGGTTGGCGAAAGGAGAAGGTTCGAGGGAGGATGCGAGATTCGTCGCGAGTACTTTGAGGCTCTCGCAAGCTTACGAAGAAGCATCGAACCCACCTACGCCTTCACTCTTCACCCTCGATTCTACACTCGTCCAACGGACCGTCGACCGTCTTCTTCCCCTTGCATCGACTAATCTCGATCACATTCAACTACTCCTCCTTCTCCTTCCAACCCTTTCACTCTCCGATCGATTCACACGTATCATCTCGCTTCTCCCACTCCTTCACGCATCAGAAGCAGTCGCAGCCCGAGATCTCCTCGATCAATTCCTCTCCTTCGTCTCGTCCCCTACTTCCCACTCGCACCCTTCCCTATCCTCCTTACACCCAAGTCTCGAGCTTCCCTCACTCGTTGACTCGCAACTCCTTCGTCCGTTCTACCTACACGCGATCGTTACTTCAAGCGGAGGCAAAGTGATCGGACCCTCTCATCCTACTTCGAAAGATCTCAAGCTCACCTCGTCCCTCTCTCCCTTCACTCCCTCTTCTCCACTCCACTCCTCAAATTGGACCCTCAGCGTATTAGACGAGTTACTCCGATCGGGTTCCTCCGAAGTCTTCAAGAAATTACCGAAAGAATGGGATGCATCAGAATTAAGACTCGTCAAGACTTCATTGGTACTCTCGAGGATCACGACTTCGATCACAGGGGTCGGGGCAAGTGAGATGGTTTTCGATTTGATCAAGGTTTTCATGTTGGAGAAACAAGACAATCAACCCATCTCACACTCTTCTTCGGAAACCGACCTATTCCGCCATCCCTCGATTACTCACTCTCTCTCACAACTCCTCAAACCATACACTCTTTCCCAACTCTCTCAAACTCCACCCTTAACCGCTGGCACCCTTGAAGTTGTCTCTTCCCAAGTCTCTACCGCACCATTCTATCAACTCTACACTGATTTCCTCTCACTCTACGATTCCTCTTCTTTCGGCCACCACACACCTTTCTCCCAACTCCTCCTAGTCCCCACTTCTCAACGGTACCCCGTCGATTACCGCCGTTTACTTTGGACCGACTATTCCCACCTACTAAAGAACCTCGAGATTGATTTGGAGAATGCTGTTTGTGAGGGTGGAAGAGGAGTCGAGGAGTACTGGGAGCCCCAGGAGAAGGAGGAGGTTATGATGAGAGCTTATTATGAGGGATTGAGGGGACTTTTGAAGAGAGAGAAGCTTGGGTTGTTGGGGACGATCGCGGTGGAACAGTTGAGGAAAGCGGTGTTTGGAGACGAGGGAGATGAGAGGATCAGGGAGAAATTGGTCAGGAGTTTGATCAAGGATGAGCAAGTTGGCAAAGTGGTGCTAAAGCGGAATAAGGGAGAAGAGTTGGGAGAAGTGGAGAAGGAGAGGAGAGTGGAACTGTTGATGAGGTATGCGGGAGAGGGAACGAAGAGGGAAGACGTCGAGAAGTTCTTTGATTGAACTCAGTAGATCAGTTTGTACGGCTCATTCTTGACTTGCAATGACTGAAGCACGAGAATGCGACCTCTTTGCGACCCGGTATGGCAGAGAGAGAAACCCTTATTTGCAACGTGTTGACTACTTTATGAATATTCGCTGTCCCTCTCCCTTGATCCTCCCGACTACTCGAGCGTATTACTCCCGCTATAACTCTTTCCCTCCTCGCTTTAATCGCTTACCGATCCTCCCCTTACCCCTCGACTCTCGCCATTCGGTTTCGTCTCTTTTACAATTTCCCTTTGATCTCCTCTGCGAACTTTTTCAATTCGTCCATATCCGCCTTCTTCGTAGGCCATCCAATCACCAATCCTTCCTCATCTGAATCACTAGGTTTCGGGATCAAATGGAAATGAACGTGCTACGATTCCCTCACTCAGTCTGATTTAGTTATCTCTTTCGAAAGGTGGGAGAGAAAAAGATAACGTACGTCCACAACTTGATGAGCGATTCTACCGTTATTCTACATCATGTGATTCAGGTCAGTGAAGGAGATTTGGGAGATAGGGAGGAAAGGGGGAAGAGAGAGAGAGCTTTACTTGGAGAATATTGTAATTCTCTAAACCTTGTGCGATGGCTAGTTTCTTGAGATTAGAGAGGACATCGGTGAGGGCGTTGTCAGGGAGATCGTGGAGTTTGGCACCGTGATCTATTCAGGCGTGAGCAGGAGTGAGGGGAGGGGGGAATGAGGAGGGAAAGCAGGAGGGGGAATTAAGAGTTGGGGAACGGTTGTCAAGTCGAAGAGGGGAAGGCAGGTATGGGTTGGTAGATAAAGGAGAAGGTAGTAGTCAGCTCCATTCCGTCCTCATACATAATCTAATCGCAGAAAGAGAGGGATAGATCGACTCACGTTTTGGAATGACTAAACAATGTCCCTTCGAAATAGGTCCAATATCCAAGAATGCGTACCTACCATCCAAACTCTCATTACATCAGCTCTATCTCACAAGTGAGGAGAAGGAGAGAGAAACTTCACGATAATTCTGTGTCGATTAATTTGAACGAAGGGATCTTGCCAGCTACGATCTTGCAGAAGAGGCAATCATCATCTACCTTGTGGGAGGACATGGTTGAATGGAGGCGGGTTCGATAAGAGAGAGTGGATGAGGTGGAGATGAAAGATGAGACTTTTGGCTGGAAGAGCGGGGGAGTGCGACGGCTAGCTTGAACGATAGCTGGGCGGAGGAGGGAGAGAATCTTGAAGGGATTCGAATGTAGGAGAGAGAAAAGGGAAGAGGGAGAGCGGGCAACCTCGCTCGAGGTGGGGAAAATTGAAAAAGACAGAAACTCAGTGTGCTGAGCAGGGCAGACAAGTGTACAGTCGACAACTACGAGCAAGCGCTGTTCCAAGCAAGGAAACCGGAAAAAGCGACGAGAAAAAGCAATTGCAAAAGTTTCGATAGTAGACTCATCTCGTTGCGAAATAGCCCCTTCTTTCGATCAAGCTACGAGCTGGACTTCCCCTCAATCCGTCGCTTCCTACAACACATCCTGACCCACATCCTGACCGTGTACCCTCGGCTTAGCGTCCGCCAATCTCACTCCTCCACCCCTGCGCGCCCTCAAACCCATTCTTCCCCTCCTGATAATCCCTGAACGCTTGTTTAATCCCAGCTTGACTATCCATGACGAACGGACCTACTCAAACATTGCCGTCAGTATCTGCGACGCCGAGCTGGGAGAGTGAAGGGAGCCCCTTTTTGAGACGAACCATATTGAACGATTTCCTGATCTAATGGTTCACCGCTGACAACGACGAAGCGAGCGGGATCTTCCGAAACTGATTCGAGTGATACTCCCGTCTCGTTCGTAGAGGAAGAGAGGACGGCCGTATGGAATGGGGGAACAATCTGATCCCCAACTTTCAATGATCCAGAAAGCGTATAGATCTATCGTTTCATCCTCGACTTTCCTTATCAGCTCCATGTTGACGTATAGGATGGATGGAAATGAAAGCGAGAGAGATAAGACATACGAATGAATTCCAACCTTTTGGAACTCTCTGAAACCCTTTCTCACCCTTCCCACTCATCGTCCAATCCGTAAACCAACAACCTCCCAACGGTCTTACCGGAGAAGTGATGACACCTTCCGAAGAAGAACCATCGGATTCACCACAGATCACTTTGACGAGTGTGTTTGGGGAGGGATGGGCAGAAGGGATTTGAGAGGATTTGAGTTCTTGATAAGAGGGTTCAACTAATTTGTGTTCTTTTGGCAAGTCGATCCATCTATAGAATGGGGAGAGGCAAGGAGTCAGTATCAGAGAGCAGTGAGGAGATGGGAGAGAGGAGACGGAAGAGACGGACAGTTGTAACCCGAAAGGATCTTTCTTGCCGGGACCGTGAATGGGCATTTCAGCGTGCATGATACCTAGCGATCGGGAGCAGGAATCAGTAAGACCCGATCGGAAGGAAGAAGAAGATTGGGAAGACAACGCACCTTTTCCAGCAATCATGAATTGTAAATCCTGTAAAACTCCCTTCTCGAACTCAGCAACGCTTTCCCTTACAGAGAGAGCTGAGGTAGATGAGAGACGTACGCCAGGACCGATAGTACCTTTGTGTCCGACGAAATCTTCATGTTGAAACTCTCCTTCGAGCACTGAGAAAGATCAACGAAAACACTTTTCAGCCATCGTCCTACCGTCGAATCTGGTCAAATTGATGACGAACTTAGCGTGGCGGTTGTCATACCCCTGTGAGGGTGATCGGGGAACCCAGCTCCTTCACTAACTTTGAACTGTTTCGGGAGAGAGAGAGAGAGAGAAACGAAAGAGAAAAAGCGGAAATAGTTGCGAAGTCAGCGAATCGTTCTTAAAGTCGAGCTCCCCTCTTTTGCGGCTTAGCCCAGATCATTGAGGGAGATAGTGAAGATGGTAACTCACGTTATCCAACATGAGAAAGGGACTGAAATTTCTCATTTGAGCAGTTCCGATCGATCTCCTCACGACTGCTCCTGCTCCTTCTGGAGTCTCAACTGCTAGAATACTCTTGATGACTGTACGTGAGATGGACATTGCTTGATCTCCTTGTGAAGGTGGAGTTGTAGTGAGGGAGGGTAAGAATGAAGAGGGGAGTAAATTGAAGTAGTAGGAAACGAAGACGAGGTAGAACGCTGTGAGGAGGAGGGAGCGAGTGAGTGCCACGATGAAGAAAGAGTCGAGAGGAGTGAGAAGTAAGAAAGTAAGAGAGAGAGAGGTAGACTTGTCAGGGGCAGCGATTTGATGATTCATTCCTTCTCCTTACAAGGCAACTCTCTTCCTCCTAATCTCAAGACTGCTTGGAGAGATGGACAGACACAAGCGTACAAGATCTAGATCATCTTCTACCACCTCATCCTCTACTTCAAGCTCCTCCTCCTCGTTCAACCCGAAACTCCAAAGACCTTCTTCCCCTCCACCGTTCGTCCCCTTTCCCTTCCCACTCCTACCTGCACTGACCCTCTTTCCATCCATAGTGATTTTTTCCAATGTTCCCTCCCACCCTCCTGTACCTCAAACCCACAATCCTTCCCTTCCTCTCAAGCCCTCGAATCTCATTATAAATCCTACCACCTTCACACCTGTCTCCAACCTCCCTCTCCCTATTCATTCGCTCAATCCAAACATCCCAAACCGGAGAGTAATGAGTGCGGTAGGATTTTCCCGAGTGAGAGAATACTCGAATTACATTTGAAAGAATGTCATGATCCCCTCACACATTCGCTTCAACTCTCAGGCGTTAAAACCGTGAGTACCCTTCTTTCACTCTCCCTTGGATTCTGACTGACTGATGAGGAGTTCCTCCGAATAGTTTGAATGTTTCCATTCTCCTCAATGTAACAAATTGTTCTCGACCCCTAAAACCAGGAGGTTACATTTGATCGCGGAACATGAGTACCCCAAAGAATATTTCTTTGGAGTGACTGCGTGGGGAGTTGGGGAGGTGTTGAAGAAAGGTGGGAGTGGGATGATTAGGAGGGAATGGAGGGCACGGACAAACGATCAGGGGAAGGAGGAAGAGGGGATGGAGGAGATCGAAGAAGGGTTCAAAGAGCCATCACCTTGTGTAGAGGGAGAAGAGGAGGGAGAACGGATAGAGGAGAAGGAGGAGGAGAGGGATAGGGAGATGGATGAATTGGTAGGGAAGTTGGAGGGGAGTAGTATCAGATTCGTACCGAGATCTGTAGCGAGAAAGAAAGGGACCAAAGGAGGGATAGCGGGAGTGGGAATGGCAATAGAGAAAGAAAACGTTACGACTTGATCCTCTTCTCTTTTGAACGAGTTTGATCCCGACGAGAGAGCGTTATGAGAGGGGGAGTGAGGTGGGAGGTGGAGCCTGACGTCTACTCAGCAGTCCGTATCAGCGAACGTTCGACTCGGACGATTGTTGGCGCGGAAAAACGCAGCGTTCGCCATCGCTGGAAACGAGCGATTGCGAAATCAAGGAGAAGTCGCGCCTTGATCCTGGCGTGCTCACCGAAAGCTGACCGAGCCGACACTAGCCACAACTTGAGCGGTCTCGAGCAGCAGCGAGTAGAGCAGCTAGCGGTCGAGTGTAATTTGCCTTTCTATTCTCCGAGGTCGAATTTTGGAGCAAAGTTGCTTCCTTCCACCTGAACTCCTTACTTCAAAACGCGCCCATATTGTTACCTAGGCTACTCGCAATCCTCTGACAACACGATCAGAGCTTCTGACGCGTGTTGAGAAGAGCAACGACAATTCAAAGATCAAGAGCGAAAGACTGCTAGAAAAGAGCGAGGGAAAGCTCCCCGAAGCTAACATTGACAATACGACATCTTGAGCGGTCTATCTTGGCTGCGCAGTGTCCAGAGGAAGGATCGAAGCCATTTGGGATGAGTGAAAGAGCTAGGAATTCCGAAGAACTTTTTCTGCTTCCTACTCCTCATCTCAGCCCATCAGCTCAACATGCAGTACTTCGAAGAGTACATCGAAGAGTATTTCGAGCACGAGGATCGCCTCTGGACGCGTGAAGTAGCAGTGCCGAGACTCCTGCGTGTTGTTCAAGTTCTCTCTCTCGTTACTAGTCCACTCGAAGCGGACGCGTACTCTGGGATCATACGGACGCTGGAAGTAGCTCACGATCGCCTGTGGACTCCTGGCTGCTCCGTGAGTCCCGCCTGATCCGTATCTGACATTCTCATTCGCCGCGCCAACGCTTCGCCGCTCTAACATCCTTCTCCCATCGCCCAAGGTCTTGTGTTGTACGCAACCCTTCGATGTCCTCGAGCCAGTAACTCCACATCGCTTTCGTTCCATCTCGCTCTCGCTGAACTTCGTCCCTCCACCAATTCCTCCATCTCGTGCTCATCTTCCCTTGACCAGCCGCTGAGTCAGCCCTTAGCCAGTCAAATAGTTCTCGTGCTCTGAGTTCGACGCGTGTGAGGCAAGAGGAAGGGGTCTTGTCGAGATAATCTTCGAATTGACAAGAGACTCCCCAGATTCCTCGAGCGTAACCTTGAGTCGACGAATGGATTTTGACTGTAGGACGAGATATGTGATCAATGTAAGCCCTTGAATCTTCGCAAAAAAGGAAAGAGAGGATTTGCTTACTGAGTGCTAGTAGAGGAAGAGGAACATGTTCGACAAACCAAAGAATCTCCGGCATCCTCAACTTGACCCCATAGATCCAATCGAGAACCTTGCCTATTCCATCCCATTCCCAATTCTTCAACTGAGGTCCAGTCATTCGAGTACTCGAGAGTTCGAGAGGATACTGCTTTCGAATGAAGTCGAAGTTGAGATCGAGGCTCATGATTTCCTGTGTCGTTGTTGGCCAGTGAGGGCGATTGAAGATCTTTGAGCCGATTCGAGGCGACCACTTGACGGCAGGAGAAACGGAAGTGAAGAATTCGATTTGTATGCGATAGTAAGATAGGGAGAGAATAGGCTCGATCGGTTGAGTGCTCAGGAATTGGGCAAAGTCTGAGAATTCGAGACCTTCTGTAAGAACTACGATCGGAGTGTCGAGAACGGAAACGGCTGTGCGGACTTTAGCTGGAGGCGGAGTGGGAGAGCGACGAAGAGGAGGGAGTGCAGGTTGAGACGATAGCCAAGGATGCGATTGACGAGCTGGCACAGAGCGCAGCCTCTTGCGCCCCATCCGTATCGACGAGCGGGGGTAGTCTTGAGGTGACTCGTACTTTGAAAGGGAAGGAGGAGATGGGTATCGGCCTCGACGAGAGTCGTTTCGCGGATTCGAAGAAATCGACAAATCGTCCGTTTCGAACAACGCTGATTCTGCTTCAGCCCTCGCTCCTCCATACGACGACTCCTGCCAATAATCCTGTGATGCTGGTGTCGTAGCGCTCAATCTCCTCCTCTTTATTCTCCTATCCATCTCCCTCGAGTCCTCCTTGATCATCGATTGGGCGCTTCCGTGAACTGCGGATCCCCACCAACCTTCTTCGAGTCTGATGATGCTCTTTCGCGGTCGTTGAGAGCAGTTTGAAGCGTGTATTGGTCTGAATTTCGATTCGAGGTTGGATGAAGAATCGGACAAGGGGAATGGAAGAGGGAGCTTGTCAGCCGGGTCCATGATCTCCTATGAGTTCTTGATAAGGTAGAAGTGATTGTCAAGCTATGTCGAGGTGAGGTGCAGAAAGGAAAGAGGGAAAGGACTGAGTTTGAACATTCTCGAGCTATCACGGAACATGAGCGATACCTATAGATTGCAGTGCCGCTAGTGATTGGACCTCTCTGATAGTTTAACCGAACGGGCTCGGCGAGATCAACAATTTCCTCTTCCTTCACTCCCATCGAATTCTTCGCAAATTTATCTCTTCTCGCTTTCGTAGCTCAATTCGTCGCATTCAACTTCCATTTCGTGACGAACACGTCAGCAGATGCAAAACTCGCTCATGACCTTGATCTCGAGCCAAATCGAGGACATCGCCAAAGACCTGCGACGAAACAGAAAAAGACGAAGATTCTTCCTTTCAACGCATCCACCATTTCCCTTGAGCTTTACGACCATTCTCCCACTCGTCGAGATCCGCATCCGTTCTCCATCCCTCCGCTTCCTCGAGCCATTCCTTCCACGGAACTCGCTGTCCCTCTCGATCTCGCTCGACCACCTCGATCCACCAATTCTTCCATCTCAGTTTGTCTCTAGTCACATCGTCTGATAACCAACGTAGCAGTTCTCGAGCTCTCTTCTCTGTTGGAGTGAGCGAGGCAATCGGATTTGACAGTAGATAACTTCTGAAATCGATCGCGGCTGAGAAGACACCAACCGAATATCTGGTCGTATCGGCATGAAGGCGGACTGATCACGGACGAAGGACAAGAGACGGTCAGTTGCCTACACGTACGAGAGAGAGCAGAGTGCAAGGCTTGGGACGAACCGAGGGCAAGAAGAGCATCAGGAGCATTCTCGACGAACCAATAAACCTCTTTCAAAACCACTTTCCTGCCATAGATCCACTTGAGTACCTCTATGAGCTGACCCCACGATGGATGATTTCGTTCTTGTTGCGATAGATTCAAGTCGACGGATTTGAGCCGGAGTTCTGAGCGAATCTTCTCGAGATCAGGTTGGATTCCGATTAGACGCCCGTTCAACGGCCAGAAGGAGACTGCTTTAAAAACGCCGGAATCGGGCCTCTGAGACCAATTGTAAACGGGCGATGAAGCGCAGAAGAATTCGACTTGTGCTCGATGAAACGAGAACGAGTATAAAGGATCGATCGGATCTTGTGTCAAGTAAGGGTCGTAATCCGAGGGAGCGATAGATTGTTGAAGAGCTCTGATAGGAGTGTAGAGGATGGAGACAGCGGAACGGAGTGGGAGAGGGGTCGGAGAGCGTTGGAGGAGAGGAAAGGAGCTTCGAGAATGGCGAGACCTTGGCGGAGAGCGTGATCGACTTGCTTGCGACTTGGAAGATTGAGTACAACGTCGTTCGTCACGGCGAGAGTGAGCTTGATGAGATGCTTCTCGACGTCGACGTCCAGAAGAGGATTCTGATTTCGAAACGTTTTCGACATCCTCCTGTTCGGTCCTGCTTCTCCTATTTCCTCGATCATCTTCTTTGCCCTTCTTTGACGATACGGGATCATCCTCCCTGGTCGCCGTCCTCCTCCTCTTGCTTTCCCTCCTCTCCTCGCTGTTTCCAAGTTTGCTCTCCAAAGTTCGTTCAGATCCCGCATCTAGAGGTCCCCACCATTCTTCCTTGAGCTTGATATGGCTCTTCTGTGGTCGAAGTGAGCAGTCTGCTGAGTGGATTGGTCGAATCTTCGAGTCGGTGAGGGAGGAAGAAGGGGAGAGCGAGAAGGGTAGAGAGATCTGTTCTGATATCGCTGTCATCCTGAGAGGGTGTGGTTGAGTGTCGAGAGTGACTCTTGGATACGTTCGAGGTTGAGGGAGAAGAGGAAAGAGGAAGAGAAGGGTATTTTGAGTCAGGGGTAAAAGTGAAAGGAAGAAAGGAGAGGGAGAGGAAGGGGAGGAGGGAGAGGTCAGCTTCTGTCCAAATGCTCACAGTCTCAGTCGATAGCTTAGTCGAACCCATAGGCCTCCTTCGCTCAGGCCTTCTCCCTCTCACCTTGTCTCCTCTTCCCCTCTTCTCTCCTTCTCCCACGCCTGCTTTAGCTCTGTCGACCTTCGATCGAACAACAAGGAGAACGGCAGCTGAGTAGATGCTCAACAGCTGGACTTATGGCTGGTTTGGCCAACCTGCTGCATCGAATCAAACTGTTCAAAAATCACAAGATCAATCTCACCTTCAAACCACACAAGCAGGTCGCTCGTCTCAGCAACTAAATCAACAAGACATCAGACCGACGACGCGAGTTGAAATACCGGCGGGAAGCGGATGGAAAGGAAATGGAGAAGAAGAGATTTCAACAACCAGCGCAGACAGCTTCAAGACTGCTCTAGATGGCGATGGAACGACACTAGCTAGCGGTCATCATCAAGTGCGCTTCGAAGAAGCGTCAGCGCTTCGTCCAGTCCAGCCTAGTCGGAACGAGATTCCCAAAAAGCCTCATCATGCTCCCTCTCGACCTCCTCTCCCAGCTCCGACCATCTCTTCCAACACTCTGAGCCGACTCAAGGCTCGGCTATCATCGAGATCCCTTCCTCCGAGATCACCTCCGCTACAATCGATTCCTGATCAACCGAAGAACAGGAATCGAGCAAAGTTGTTTGATGTTTGGCCCTCTCCTCAACCTCAGAACCTACCTCCTCGTCCGCACAGCTTTGATGATCGTAATATTACGGAGACTCGGAGGTATGGAGAGGCTGGACTGAGTAAAGGCGACGAAGCGAGGGTGCGACATCGAGTCTACAAAGAGGAATGGCAAGACAATGGCGAGTGTGTCCCTTCTCTCCTCGGCTATCAATATCACAGTCCTCTTCTGACTCCGCTTGAGCTACAGACCTCACCCTCACAGGAATGAGCCCTACCTGAACCGAAGAAATCATCACCCTTCAGACCAATCTTTCCGGTTTCCTCTTCAACTCGACCACTCTCAGTTCGATTCTACCCATGCCCAACTTGATCCGACTCTGCCTCATCCCCATCCTAGCTACTCTCACGACAGCCTCGGGCTACACCATCCACTCGATTTCGACGGTCCACCTCAGTTCTTCGATCATCGAGATTCACCTTCGTTCCCATTTCCCGCTCGCGGACCCGCATTCCCTGCACACGATATCCACTCTCCTTCTGCTCGACGACCGTCGTCGATTGATAGCGAAGCGACACTGCACGAGGCGTCTCAGTTCCCGCCCAATCGCCCAATTTCCGCTCCTCGCCTGCTCACCTCGACGATACCTTTCTCTTCTCATTCCCATCATATACAGAACCCACATAGAGTGAATGAGCGAGGTAGTGATCGACACCTCGAAGAACATCGGCGAACGGCGGAAGAATGGGAGAGGAGCGTCGAAGAAGAGGCGAGGAAACGAGTTGAGCTGGAGAAGAAATTGGGAGTATTCATTGAGGGAGAGGAGCCATTCGGTGAAGGACGAAGCTCGCGAGGAAAGGAGAAACCAGAGCATATGAAGCGATTCTCTGAAAACTCGTCTCGGTCGTCAAGATCAACAAGCTCGATCGGATTCTTTCCGGAACTTCCTCTTCAGCCCGAGATGTTCCTTTTCGAGGTGAGCGCTTCTTACTCATCAGGTTGACGCAGTGAGGGTGCTGATGACGACGAGATCACAGGGTCTTCTCCTCGTTCCACCTCCAAACTTCACCTCTCTCACCGAAATCGCTAAACTACATCACGCTCATTGGATTCCCTATCACGCGATCCTGACGACTCGTACACTCCACTTCCTCGTCAACTCGAATCCCTCGACTCAAACACCGATTCTCGTTCTCGACTTTGAACATTGCAAATCGCTCAACAAGCCTCGCGAGCTTCGGGATAGAGAGAAGCTGTTCTCGTTTGTGGTGGAGACGGAGAATCGGAAGAAACGATACTTCGCTTGCGAATCTGGGAGGGATTGGATGACTTGGTCGAACAAGATTCGGTGAGTGCCTCTTGACATTCGCCGTCTCTGTCGCTCCACCTGCTGATTGGACGGACAACTCGACAGCGAGCTCATCGATCTCGCTCAAGGAAGAGCTCCGCCGACTCTCGAGAACGCTCTCGACTCGAATCAAGTTCCTCCCGGTCTCCTCTCACGTCCTTCTATCTCCCACCCTGCCGCTCCTACTTCAGCTTCACCCGGTCGCTCAACACAGATCAGACACCATCTCGCTGATCTTGAGCAAATCTACAGAACGCTCGATCACAATGCGCAGAGACTCAACGCTCGAAACGACACGAAGGGAATCAACCACGAAACATCGATCCGCAACGAAAGCAACGGTATCAAGGGTCAAATGAGGACTGGATGAAGAGGTTCAACGAGGATTTACAGGTCAGAGTATTCGTGAACGAGGATCCGAAGAATTCTTGTCGAGATGGATGGCGTTGTTCACAACCTCCTTATCCTCCCGCTTCTCCAGCTCCTCGTCCTCGTCAAGATCCTCCTCGTCGATTGCGAAAACCTCGACCACGTTCTCGATCAATCGGCATCACTCCTGAAGAACTCGACCTTGCTCGATCAATCTTCGAAGATCTATCGAGGAAGAACGCTGCGAATGATGGAGAGGTCGACGAGACACGTCGGAGAGTCGAGTCTATAGGAGAGAGGATCGAAGAATTGAGAAATAGTATCGAGGCGAGAATTGGAGAGGGAAAAGAGGATGAGATAGCGAAAGATTGGATCGACCGAGTGAGTTCGCTCTTTCCTCAGATCAACTTCCTTGCTCATATAAGCTGATCGGAAAGATTGAAGGACGAACAGCTCGAATACTTGAGTGCGATCAACGATACTCGTTTGAAAGGTCATCGCAGAGACGCATCTCTCGGTCAAGGTGGATTCAATGTCTCTTCGTCTCAGGAGGAGGAGGAAGTACTGCGAACAATACATGACGAGCTGAAGAGTATGCTATACGATCGAGAAGGGCACGGGTTCGACGAGAAGAGGTGGTCGAGAAGCTATGAAAAGGTAGATCGAGAATTGGAGAGTATCCGAGTTTGAGGCTGATACATCTGGCGTTTCGCATCTACAGGCAGATTTCACGAGTCTGAAACGAACAACAAGCAGAGAGCGACAAGTCACAGATTATCTCGAGAAGTCATCGAGAGCTCCTCATCCGGCACGAAACGGCTCGTTCATCGTCTCTCAGTCTGAGCTGACCTCACTTTGACGGACCTGACAGTCACCTCAAGAGCTTCTCAATCTCTTCCGAGGTCAGCAACAGCGTGAGCTCTCGATTCCTCGACTAGACAAAGCGTCGTTCGCTGATTCAGGACACTGTACAGATCTCGACGAGAGTCGCCGATTTCAACAAGACCAGTCGGGAGCTTTAGCGGCCTTAGTCAGAGTGAGCTCCTATCTATCTCGCTAGCGATCCCGCTGCTCATCGTGCTTGACTGCTCAGAATCTGCACGCGAATCAGAAGATTCTCTACGACCGACTCCCCAAAGTTCAGCAAGCTTCGTCGATTCTCAGAACCATCAATGATCCCTCTACCAATTTAGCTCTGGCTACAGATACACTAGGTCATGATGAAGGAGGAAGAAATCGTTCAAACGACATTCCCCTTTCGAAATTTCTCCCTCTCGAAAACCCTCGCAAAGATTATCGCTTGATTCCGAGTGATGGCAGAATAGCAGACAGAGCTATACCTCCCTCACAGGTTCATGCTTGGCGACAAGGAGACCAGTTGAATCGAAGAGGCAGCGGGAACAAAGAAGGTGTTCGCTTTTGGGGTGCGTCGATACTGTTCTTTCAGTCTTCCTCTTCATCGCGGGGCTGACCT
>Ga0308169_10000322_pt1 | contig 79757 bp, 69 predicted proteins | sample PhyBR1_2_FD_202139 | JGI IMG/M metagenome (GOLD analysis project Ga0308169, IMG submission 202139) | Phyllosphere microbial communities from UC Gill Tract Community Farm, Albany, California, United States - DLSLSB.R1 | ecosystem: Host-associated > Plants > Phyllosphere > Unclassified | place...
TCGAGACCATCGAAGTCATGACCGACGACGAAGGCAAGTTCACGACCAACATGACCGTCCCTGAGGATGCGGAAGAAGGCGATTACAAGGTCGCCACCGTTGATCCAAAGGGTGTCGAGCAGACCCGTGACCTGCGAGTCACCGACAAGGACGCCAACACTTGCGCCGCTGAGGAATCCATCACGGTAACTCCTTCGAAGGTCAAGGCCGGAGAAACCGTAACCGTGAAGGGCCAAGGATTCACCGAAGGCCAGGTTGTTGAAATCACTGTTACCGGTGAGGACGGCAAGCAGGTCGAGGTATCCATTGCAGAAGCTGCATCCGCTCAGCTGATCACCATCGATGAAAGCTGTGGCTTCGAGTTCAAGATCCAGCTGCCTGAGGACATCAAGGAGGGGCCATACACCGTAGACGTCAATGACGAAGACGGCAAGACCATTGACTCCGGCGAGTTCGAGGTAGTCGGTTCGAACGACAACAACGGCACCGACAACGACGGTGACAACAATGGCACCGACAACAACGGTGACAACGACAGCGACAACGACAATGACGGCCTGGCTAACACCGGTGCTGAAGTTATCGGATACTCGGTGCTCGGCCTGCTGGTAGCAGCCGGCGGTGTCGCCCTGACAGTAATGGCTCGCCGCCGCTCGCAGCGCAGCTAATCAAGACAACGACAGATGCTTGTGATCTGTTGTAAATAACACCAAGATGGGGAGCCTGCTTGTGGGTTCCCCATCTTGGCGCGTTAAGCACGTGAATCCAAGAACGCAATAGAAAGCCAGCTCTTTACTAGACTCATGACTGTGCTCAGCAACTTACTTTCGAAATCATTGACCGGCCTGGGCCTTGCCGTGGCCGTCACGCTTCTGGCCGGCTGCCAGAATGCCGCCCCGCCTGCCACGACCCAGTCCTCGAATTCCGATTCGCCCCAGGAACAGGGGAGCTGCCCGGAAGGAAGCCAAGCGCTATCCAAGGACATGACCAGTGGCGCCACCTGGTCGATGTGCTTCTCCGTTGATCCCAAGCTCGGCATGGTCTTGAGCGACATTGCCTTCGCCCCACCGGCCAGCGAGCCGATCAAGCTGATCAGCTCGATGTCGCTGGCCCAGCTGGAAGTGCCCTATGACGACGGAGAGCGTTCCACTTCGGATATCACCACCGCCGGATTCGGCGGACCGAATATGCATTCGCTGACGGAGATCGAATGCGCAGGAGAGCTGAAGAAGCATCCGATTCCCACCATCGGCGATGGCACGAAATTCGGCACCATCGAGGAGCGCCCGGTGCTCTGCAGCGACATGGTCGATGCGGGACTGTCCTATCGCTCGGCGGAGGTCGGCGAATTGCTGGCCAAGCGCAAGGACGACTGGCAGCTGTCAACTATTTCAAAGGTCGGCTGGTACGAATACATCAACCAGATCACTTTCGGTGCCGATGGCACCATCCGCCCCTCGCTGGGCGCTACCGGCGACCTTTCCCCGGCGGACTACAGCGATGCAGAGCACGGCAGCGCTGTTGGCAGCGGCGAGCACGACCACGCCTCCAGCCACTCGCACAATGCGGTCTGGAAAATCGACTGGGCCCTGGGCGGGGATACCGGGCAGAAGATCGAGCAGTACGACTCCAAGCCAACCGGCAAGGAAGGGGAGCATTCACCGATCGTTGAAGGCGAGTACTCGACGATTTCCACCCCTGCCACGGCCAAGTGGACCGACAAGCGCTGGTGGAAGGTCTCGGCGCCAAAGCTGCTCAACGAGGATGGGCATGAGATGTCCTACGAAATCAGCATGGGCAAAACCGACAGCTTCACCTTCATCGACGACCAGCGCAACCACGAGCACTCGGATGATGGCGATGACAGCATCGGCTACGATGTCGCTTTTACCAATGCGGATGAATGCCAGATATTCGCCACCTATAACCGCGGCACCTGCGGGCGCGGAGTGCTGGACTATGTCCAGAAACAGAAAGATGAGAAGCTCGATGACATGGTTTCCTGGGTCGCCGTGGGCTACCACCATGTGCCCCGGGACGAGGAGCAGTCGCCCATGGAGGTGCACTGGCAGGGCTTCAACCTGATTCCGCGGGACCTGACGGCCCAACGCCTGGACGTGCCCGAAAGCCGGCAGGATCTCAACGGGAAGCCGCAGGACTGGGACGGGCAGATGCCGCCCGAGGAATAGCGCACCGTCGTCCTCCCGGACATGGCGGGCTCGCAGCAGCCCACGCAATACTGCTCGGAGGACGGGCTTGCCGTGCCCTTCGCGCACCCCATTCCTTGGAGCCCGGAGAGCAGCGGCCCCCGCTGTGGTGTATAGCAACTTGGGCGATTGCTCGCAGTGCCAGGATCTGCCCACCGGCAGTTGGCTTCCGAGAAGCCCTGCAGGGCAGATCTGCAAGGCTGCTCTCCCCGCCCGGGAAGACCGAACTGCACCTATGCGTCCGGAAAGGCAAGGGCGCAGCCTAGCGCGCGGGCAAGCCGCCCGGGGACAATCCGAGGAAGAACTCCGCTGCTGCGCGGATCAGGGGAGTCAACTCGGCCAAGGCCTTGGGCTCCGTGTTATTGACGTAGCTGCCCGAACCATCAATGATGACGAAGATACCGGTGGCTGCCTGCTCGGCGTTCACGTTGCCGACAAGCCCCGCATCCTGGGCACGGGTGATGATCTTCGCTAGTTCGGCCAGTGACAGCTCCTCCTGCGCGCTGACCAGACTGCACAATGAAGGGCGATAGCGGGAGAGATGGCGGGCATTGAGCCAGAGCTTGCCGAGGTTCTCGAAGTCCGGCGCAGAGACATTGGAGAGGAACTGAGCTATATTCCCCAGTTCATCGCCTTCTTCCATCCCCAATGAAAAGATGGCCTCGCGTTCCCTTGTGGCCGCCAATTCGAAGGCCGCGCAGGTCAGTTCGTCGATGCTCTTGAAATAGTGGCTGATCAGTCCCGGGCGCACCTCCAGCTTCTCAGCGATCAGCCGCATGGTGACCTTTTCCAAGCCGAGCTGCAGGGCTAGTTCAGCTGATGTATCCAGAATCTGGGCGCGGCGGTCTTCCGCGTTCTTGCGTATTCGGGGACGGGGCGTGCTTGACGTCATGCGCTTACCCTAATATATTTGAATCCTGCAGTCTATTGGTGTCTAAACCAATAGAGGAGTTGCGCAGCGTGAATGATGGGATAAAGAATGAGCGCAGACTTGATCGTTAGTGCACAAGGACTGAGGAACCCCGGAGAACCCGCGCTGAAAGCGACTACGCTGGCCATCTGTCGCGATCGCATCGTGGCCATTGGCGGGGACGAAATCCTGAGCGAACACTGCGCATCGCATACGCGCATCGAAAAGGTCGACGGCGTGGTCCTCCCTGGTCTTGTGGATATCCACACCCACCCGGTCTGGGGCTCCATCGAACGCGGTACGTCCCTCGACCTGCACCGCTTCGGCACGCTGGATGAGCTATTGACCGCAACCGGCGAGCGCATCGATCAGCTTGGGACGCAAGGCTGGATCACCGGATTCAACCTCGATATCAACCTCTTTGACGGGCAGCCCAGCGGCCAGATCCTCGGTGAACGCTTCCCCGGGGTGAAGATCAGCTATATGACCGCGGACGCCCACGCCTTGGTGGTCAGCCCTGCCGTTATTGCCCAGTTGGGCATCACCGGGCATGAACGGTTCGCCGATGCCTCCCGGATCCATACGGACGAATTGGGCGCCCCCACCGGCTACATCGTGGAGCTCCAGGCCATGGATTTGGTGACGATGCACTATCCGCAACTGCCTATCGAGCAGGCTGCGGACCATGTTCTCGCTGAGCTGAGCCACATGGCGTCCTGCGGGCTCACAGGCGTGCATGCGCTGGACTTCGCAGAGCCCTCCGAAGCCGTCTACCGGTATTTGGACGGACGCGGGCTCTTGCCGCTGAAGGTGCGCTGCTCTCCATTGGTTCCCGCCGATTCGGAGCTCGGCGCCTGGGAACGAGCCGTTGAACAGCAGGCCCTGGGCGGGGAGCGCTGGCAGGTCGCCGGGGTGAAATTCATGCTGGACGGGACGGCGGATAACGGCTCGGCCTGGTTCGCCCACCCGGACTGCTACGGGCAGAACGCCGAGAGCCTCTGGCGAAATCCCGAGGCCTACCGCCAGGCCATCGCCTACTTCACCGCGCGGGGCATCCCCACTGCCACCCACGCCATTGGCGATGCCGCGGTGGCTTACGCGCTGGATGCCATCGAGGAGGCAGGGCCTGCCAGCGGAGGCGCGCACCGCATCGAACACCTCGAATCCATCGGCGACGAGCTGCTGCCGCGCTTCGCGCAGCTCGGTGTGGTGGCCAGCGTCCAGCCAGTGCACGGGACCCGGTTGACCAGCCCGGACGGAAGCGATAACTGGTCCATCCGGCTCGGGTCCGGGCGTGCCGCGCATGGTTGGCGCACGCGCGATCTGCTCAATGCCGGTGCACCGCTGGCACTAGGCTCGGATTGGCCTATCGGTGTCGCCGATCCGCGCGTTGCGCTGGCCGATGCGCAGCTGCGGCGTCCTGTCGAACGGCCTGAGGCCAGAGCTCTGCACGCCGATCAGGCGCTCACCGCCGCCGAAGCCTATCGCGCGATGACTGCTGTCCCCGCGCTGGCTGCAGGGCTCCAGAATGAGGGGCGGATCGCGGTCGGCACCCGAGCGGACCTGAGCATCTTCGCCAGGGACCCGCTCATGCTGGATCCCGCCGCGCAGTCCGTCAACCCAGTGCTGGCGACCGTCGTCGACGGGATTTTCAGTGACTATCACCGCGCCATCCCTGTCGCACATCGCTAAGGAGCACCCATGAGCAGCTTTCCCACCCGGCGCCCGGCGCTGCGCCCGCACGTGCGGGTTGACGCCGAGGAGCCAATGTCGCGCGGGCGCCAGCGTGCCGAGCAGCTTGGAGAGCAGCTGCATGGCGCGCTGGCGATCTATGAAGAGTTCTTTCGCCTCGGCGGTGTGCGCATGGAGCAGGTGCGCACAGATGCACCGCGGGCGCTAGCGGACATCTGTGACTACGCCCCGGCCCTGGGCGATGAAATCCGTGGAATAGCGGAAGTTGCGAACCTGGAGCAGTGGCAGGTTGCGGCGCTCAACACCCGCACCGAGATCCTCGCGCGCAGCGCCTCCACCGGTCCTGGAGAGTGTTCCACCATACTGCGGGAGAGTCCTGCGGGCGTCTTCGGAGTGCAGACCTGGGACTGGCATGTGGAGCTGGCCGGCTCCTGGCATACCCAGCAGGTGATCGGCGGGCGCTATCACGTGGTGGGCCTGACCGAACATGGCATCTTGGGCAAGATCGGCATCAACAGCGCTGGACTCGGACTGCATTTCAACATCCTGGGCCATCGCGACGACAGCGTGGGCGGCATTCCGATGCACGTGCTCTCCGCCCACGTGCTGCAGAATGCCGGGTCCGTGGCCGAGGCGATCGACCTGGTGCGCTCGGCCCCGATCCGCTCCTCCGGGTCCTTTGCGCTGCTGGACCCGCAGGGGTCGGCGCTGTTGGAAATCACCCCGCACGGCGTCTTCGAGGTGCCGCAGCTGCACCCGGGCATCCACTTGCGCACTAACCATTTCCTGACCGAGGCGCCCAAGGCGGCGGAGAAGACCTGGCTGTATCAGCCGGACTCCTCGCAGCGTTTCGATTTCCTCTCCGCGCGGCTGGCCCAGAAGGCACCGAACAGCACGCAGGAGCTCTTCGAGAACCTGATTACCGGGGACGGAGAGCCGCCGGTGACCTGCGTGCCGGATATGGGCCTGGCTATGGGACAGCGGTGGGCGAGTTTGGCAACGATCATCCTCGACCCGGCGACCTGCAGTGCACGCATCCTGGATGGCACCCCGGCCGAAGGGACGCATCGCCCCTGGCGTACGCTCATCGCCAACTAGTCAACCGCCCGGCCCCGCTGGGCCAGGTCTTGGCGCTGGGGCAGCGGCCTATGCCAGCGTGGCCGCCGCCTCGGTCAGCTCCAGCAGCAGGTCGGTCTGCTGTTCGTGCCAGTGCGCCGCGTCCGGTTCCGGCCAGCTGGAAAGCTTGACGATGACCAGTTCCTGCGAGGGGTCGATCCAGAGGTTCTGCCCGTGGATTCCGATACCGGAGATGATCCCGCGCTCGGTCCCGGTGCACCACCACTGTCGCGTGTAGGATCCGTGCGGGAACATGCCGGCGAAGCCTTCGCCGGCCATGGCCGCTGGGTTCCCGCCGGCGAACACTTCGGCCACCCAGGCTTCGGAGACCACCCGTCCCCCGGGCGCCATTCCTCCATTGAGCATCAGCTGGCCAACCTTGGCCAGGTCGCGGGCGGTGCAGCTGATGCCGCCATTGGCGAAGCCGAACCCGGCTTCATCCACGGTGATCATCGCGTCGTTCTCGGCACCGAGCTTCTGCCACAGATAGGTGCCCAGCGCCTGGGCGTACCGCAGGGAGCAGGCGCGTTCCACCACCCAGGCCAACACGTCGGTGGAGGCCGAGCAGTACTGGAAGGCCGCGCCATGGTTTCCTGCCCCGCGCAGCGTGGTCAGGAAATCGGCGGTGGTGCGCGGGTCGCCCGCTCGGCGCGGACGCCAACCGGCCGAGCGGTCGTGGCGTTGCACCTCCGAGGCGGGATCCTCATAATCTTCGTCGTAGTTGACCTCGACGAGCATATCCAGAACCTGCCGCACGTTCGCGCGGCCGTAGGCCGATGCGGCCAGTTCCGGGACGTAGTGGCTGACCGGCAAGCTCACGTCGAGGAGCCCTTCCGCCTCCAGGGCGCCTGCTACCAGTGCGCACAGGGACTTGGAAACGCTCATCAGCAGGTGCGGTTGCTCCGCGTCGACCCCGGCCCGGTAGTGCTCGGCCACGAGCCGGCCGCCGTGCAGCACCACGAGGGAGTCGGTATAGCTGTCCTCGAGACGCTGGCGTAGATCCGGGACGGTGTTGGCGAAGGCCTCGAGGTTCGAAGCGGCCTGGCTGGGCGGCGGCGTCCGCGCAATCCTTGCGTGGGCGGCGACCTCGTGCATATGCGTGAAGGACCAACGGTTGTGCTCTGCCTCCTGCCATGTGGCCAGCAACCGGTTATCGACGGTGTCCTGCCGGTAGCGTGGCGGGTGCGCCGCTGCGCTACCGGTTTTTCCGGGTGCAGTCATTAGACCGTCTCGACCTCCCGCACCGAGTTCTTGGCCAATACCGCGTAGGCGAGGGCCGAGACCAGGATGCCCACGGGCACCGAAAGGTCGATGCCGCCCAGGGCCAGGGCCAAGGGGCCGACCCACACGTCGGTGGAGAGGAAGAGGGCTGTGGCCGCCCCGCCGACCACCAGCGCCACCATGCCGGCCACGCTGTAGCCCGAGCGGAACCAGTACTTTCCCGAGGGGAACTGTTCAAAGAGCTGCAGCGAATCGTAGCGGTTGCGGCGCAGCAGGATATCCGTGGCGTAGATAGTGATCGTGGGCACCGAGATGATCAGCAGGAACTGCAGCATCAAGTTCACCGCATCGATCAGCGAGGTGGAGACCGCAAGCACGAAGGCGAAAATCGTGCCGAGCACTCCGATCAGCACTGCCGAGGGGATGCGCTTGATCGGCACGCCGATGGACTGGAAGACCATGCTGGCGGTGTAGGTGGTCATGCCGTTCAGCGCCACGGTATTGAGCACCACGCCGAGCACGAGCAGGATCCCCAGCCAGCCTGGAAGCAATTCAAGCAGGGCGAAGTCGATGCCAATCTCCAAGGCGTCGAAGGACACGGCCGTGCCCAGCAGTGCGCCGATGCTCAGGAAGATGATCCCTGGCACTGCACCGCCCAGGGCGGTGGCGGCCACCACGCGCCAGGGCTTGGTGTTGCTGGGCAGATAGCGGGCCAGGTCGGCACTGTTGGAGTAGGACAGGGGAGTGGAGGCGAGGATTGCGAAGCCGATGCTCAGCGAGATCCACAAATCCAGGCCGTCGAGCGGTTCGGGCTGTGCAAAGCCGAGGTCCGCCTGCGGAAGGATGAAGAGCACCACCACGACGAAGATGGCCAGCAAGACGGCGGTGACCACTGAATAGCTGCGAAGGATCAGTGCATGGCCGTAGACGGCGACCAACACGGTAATCGCCGAGACGACGATGGTTACCAGGGCCTTGGCCAGGGTCTCGTTGCCCATGCCCATGCGGCGCAGCAACTCGGCCCCCATGAAGGTGGAGGCCACCCAGTTCAGCGCGAGGAAAATCCCCGAAACGAACCAGCCATAGAAGGCGATCACGATTCGGTTGCCGCGGATGCCGTAGATGGCGCGAGTAATCACGGAGCCCGAGGTGCCTGCCGAGGGACCGCTCGCCGCGACGATTCCGGGCAGGACCCACAGCAGGTTGCTGGCAATAATCACGGCCATGGCCTGCCAGACTTCCAGGCCCAGCACAAGGGTGAGAGTGGCACCCATGGTGAAGCTCAGGACGCTGACATTGGGCGCGGCCCATACGGCGAAAAGCTCTCTGGGCTTGCCATGGCGTTCCGCGGGGGCGATGAACTCGATCCCGCGTTTTTCTGGATGCTTCGCGGATTCCGCTACATCGGAATCAAGGTAGGTGCTACTCATGACTCACGATCCTTTCTGCTGAGTGTCGCCGCCCCGTTGCGGCATTGGTCCCCAAAAACCTCTAATTGGTCACGAGACCAATTAGCTTTCAGGGTTCAATTAGAACGCGCAAAATCAGAGCGTGTCAAGCCTCACAATCCAGCAAGTCGTGGAAAGTGCAGGTGATCGCCGATGAGAGGCGCTCCTCTCGGGCCTCCGGGGCACAATACGCGACATCGGGTTCAGGCAATGGCGCTGACGCTTGGCTGCGAAAACATCGCATGCGCCGCTGCTGCTGCCGTGTGGCCAAGGCTTCGGCAGTGGGTGCCGTGTAGGGCAGAGAAGTTCTGGAGGGCTCCGCGTCCGGCTTCGCCGCGGAGCTGACGGAGGTTGCTGCGATGGGCGGGGTTGCAAAGCCACTCATAATGCGGTTTTGGCCGCGCCGGCGGAGGGGTGGTATCCATGCAGCGCTTGCTCTGCTTGGATGATTCACCTCGATCCAGCCGAACTCGGGCCCAACGCCCAGCCGGCAACTAGGCATTTGCCCAACGGCATTTACCGGCATGCCCGACTGTCCGGCTTCCCTGCGCTCGCTTTCTGTCAGCGTTGGATTGTGCTCGGATGGGGTTTATCAGAATTTAGATGAAGGTTGTTTTCTATTGGGACAACGGTGACCGTGAAATCTCGGCAAAATGGTTCCAGGATCAAACGTCACGCGCGACAGGAGTAGCAGCATTCGCATTGGCGGCGACAAGAAGAATCATTCTTTATGGGAAGTCACTGTTTCTTTGCTGTGACGTGGGTGCCGCAGGCAGGCGAACACGGTCCAGGCAATCCGAGAATTGCTGATCTTGACAACGGCAACAGTGAATCCTATCTCCCATCCTTGATGTGGACCAGAGAAAGCGAACCTAGCGGTATGGGTGGGCTGACAGCGTATCCCAATGCTCAACTTGATTCCCTGAACTGGGACCATGGAAATTTCACGGCAGGTCAGAGACTTTCTCATGATACGGCGAGCGAAGACTGCGCCTGCAGATGCGGGGCTGCCCGCGGGCGGCGGGCACCGGCGGGTTGCAGGGCTGCGGCGTGAAGAAGTCGCGGTACTAGCCGGGGTCAGCACGGAATACTATTCCCAGATTGAGCGCGGAGACATCGGAAGGGCGTCGGATGAAATCCTCCACGCCATAGCTTCGGCCTTGCAATTTAGCGAAACGGAACGCCAGCATTTGCTGGTTCTGTCCCGCGCTGCTGCTCCACGTGTCCGCCAGGCACAGGTGACTGGTAAGATCCATGCCAATGTCCAGCAGCTGATCGATGCAATGCCGACGGTTCCGGTATCGATCCAGAATGGAAGGCTCGATCTGGTGGCCACTAATCCGCTGGGCCGTGCGTTGTATGAGGGAATTTACGAGCGACATACCGGTGCCGGTGTCCCTAATCTGGCCAAGTATTTGTTTCTCGATGAACGCAGCCGGGAAACCTTTCCGCAGTGGAATTCGGTGGCAGAGGATGCAGTATCTACTTTGCAGGCTCAATCCGCAAGAAATCCTTGCGGAAAGGCATTTACTCAATTAATCGGGCAGCTTTCCGTGGAAAGCAAGGAGTTCCGAAGCCTGTGGGCGGCCCATAACGTGTCAGCGCACCAAAGAGGCAAGAAGCGTATTTACCATCCGACCGTTGGAGAGGTTGCTTTGAGCTATGAGGCACTGGCCTTGCCTGGGGGTGCAGGTTTGCAGATGAGCACGTTCCTTCCTGAGCGCGGATCGTCAGCTGATGACGCCTTGCGGTTGCTTGGCAGCCTCATAGCTCCTGCCGCTGCAACGGGTGGAATCCCGTCGGCGAGTGTTCAGCGAAACCACGAAATTTCAGATTAAGCAGGGCGGCAGGATGGGTGGGCTGACAGCATATTCCACAACTTCACCCCAGTGCCTAAATTTAAAAATGTCGGAACAAAGCTTCACGCCGACACGGGCGTCGCACACCACGGCACCACCCCACAATCCTCTACTAGGAGTAACAATGCCGAATATCGAACACGTCAAAATCCGCAACCGCGGCATGTACTGGGACATCGCAGCAGACATCTACTACCCGCCGAACTTCGACGCTTCCAAGAAGTACCCCACCATCGTTGTTGCTCACCCCATCGGATCCTGCAAGGAGCAGACCTCCGGTGAAATCTATTCGGCACAGCTGGCCGAGCAGGGATTCGTCACCCTCGCCTTCGATGCTTCCTTCCAGGGCGAATCCGGTGGCGAACCACGCTCCACCGAAGATCCGACCCTGCGTGTCGAAGACTTCCGCCACGTCGCCGACTATCTCGTGACCCTGCCCTACGTGGATGCAGAACGCATCGGCCTGGTCGGCATGTGCGGCGCCGGCGGCTACTCCATCAACGCTGTGATGACCGAACGCCGCTACAAGGCTGTCGCCACCATCACCGGTGCCAACTACGGCAAACTGTTGCGTGAAACCGAAGGCTCCGCCGAAGGCGTCATCGCCAAGCTCGAACAAATCGCGGCCCAGCGCACCGCTGAAGCTCGCGGCGAAGACTACCTCATCGATCCAGGACTGCCATCCTCGCTGGAACAGGCCGCTGAATGGGGCATCACCGATATCGACATCCTCGGTGCCACCGAGTACTACAAGACCGACCGCGGTGCCAAGCCCAACGGCGTGAACCTGACCCTGCGCTCGCACATGGCCGCCGCCTACGGCTGGGATGCCTTCCACCTGGCAGAAGAACTGCTCACCCAGCCGCTGCTGGTCATCGTCGGTGATATCCCCGGTGGCTTTGGAGCTTACGTCGACGGACATGAAATCGTCCGTCGCGCCCGCTCGGAAAAGAAGGAACTGTTCGCCATCAAGGGCTGGTCGCACTACGACCTCTACGACAAGGAAGAGCCAGTAGCCCAGGCCATGGCCAAGCTCGCCCCGTTCTTCACCGAAAACCTCTAAGAAATCTGGCACACTGATCCGGTCGCCTGCAGGCGACCGGATCACTGTTCTTTCCAATCGATCTCAGAAGGGCGCCATGCCGAACTTCGAAACAGCAACCATCAAGAACCGCGGGATGCACTGGAGCATCGCAGCAGACATCCACTTCCCGCCGAACTTCGACGCCTCCCAGCAGTACCCCGCCGTGGTCATCGCGCACCCCATCGGAGCCCGCAAGGAGCAGACCTCCGGAGGAGTATATGCACCGAAGTTGGCCGCGGCGGGCTTCATCACCGTCGCCTTCGACGCCTCCTTCCAAGGCGCCTCCGGCGGCGAACCGCGCTACATCGAAGATCCGAGCCTGCGCGTTGCAGACTTCAGTCACGTCGCCGACTACCTGGCCGCCCTGCCCTATGTGGACCTCGACCGCTTGGGCGTTCTGGGAATCTGCGGAGGCGGCGGCTACGCAGTGAGAGCGGCGATGACCGACCGCCGTTACAAGGCGATTGCTACAGTCACCGGCGCCAACTACGGCCGCTATGTGCGCGAGGGCGCCGGTTCGGCCAGCGCCGTCCTGGACCAGCTGGAACAGGTCGCAGCCCAGCGCACCGCAGAAGCCCGGGGCGCCGAATACCAGGTCGACGGCGGCATGCCGACGCTGGAGCAGGCCAAGGAATGGGGCATCAGCGACGTGGATGCGCTCAACGGCATCGAGTACTACGGCACCGAACGCGCCTGCCAGCCGAACACCAACTTCACGCTGCGCTCCCGCATGGGCGCGGCCTACGGCTGGGACGCCTTCCATTTGGCAGAACTGCTGCTCACCCAGCCGTTGCTGGTGGTCGTGGGCGGGATCCCCGGCGGAGTCGGCGCCTACCGCGACGGCCATGAGTTGGTGCGCCGTGCCCGGTCGGCGCAGAAGGAGCTCGTGGTGCTGGCCGGCACTTCGCACTTCGATCTCTACGACCAGCCGGAGCACGTAGCCCGCGCCATGGACAAGCTGGCGCCGTTCTTCACCCAGCAGCTTGCGGCGCATTAGCTTCCTTGCGTCCGCACTCCTGCACTGGGGTGGGTTGACAGCGTATCCCAGTGCAGGGGACTGGCTGCCTAGACTGGAGCTATGGAAATTTCACAGCAGGTCAGAGACTTTCTGATGACACGAAGAGCGAAAATCACGCCCGAAGATGCAGGGCTGCCCGCGGGCGGCGGCAACCGGCGCGTGGCAGGGCTGCGGCGTGAAGAAGTTGCTGTACTTGCCGGAGTGAGCACCGAATACTACGCCCAGATTGAACGCGGAGACATCGGCCGCGCCTCGGATGACATCCTCCATGCCATCGCTTCGGCCCTGCAGCTCAGCGAGGTTGAGCGCCAGCACCTGCTGGATCTCTCCCGTGCGGCCGGCCCCCGCGTGCGCCGCGCGCCCACTTCGAGCAAGGTCCATGCCAATGTCCAGCAGCTGATGGACGCCATGCCGGGGATTCCCGCGTCCATCCAGAATGGACGGCTGGACCTGGTGGCCGCCAACCAGCTGGGTCGGGCGTTGTACTCGGAGATCTATGCACGCCATACCGGCTCCGGCGAGCCCAACCTGGCCAAGTACCTCTTCCTCGATGAACACAGCCGGGAGACTTTTCCGCAGTGGAATTCGGTGGCCGAGGACGCCGTGGCCACTCTGCAGGCCCACTCGGTCCGCCATCCGGGCAGCCGGGCCTTTGCGCAGCTGATCGGGAGGCTTTCAGTAGAAAGCAAGGAGTTCCGCGGCCTCTGGGCCACGCACAACGTGTCGGCGCACCTGCGCGGCAGGAAGCGCTTATACCACCCGACCATCGGCGAAGTCGACTTGAACTACGAGGCCTTGGCGCTGCCCGGCGCCGCCGGCCTGCAGATGATCAGCTTCCTGCCCGAACCCGGCTCATCGGCCGATGACGCACTGCGCCTGCTGGGCAGCCTGATCACCCCTGCTTCTGTACAGGATGCAGCCGAACAGAACACCAAAGCCTGAAACTTTTGGGGTGGGTTGTCAGCCTATTCCACACCCCCACACCCACCGATACCGTGGACTATGTCGGAACAAACCGGCACAGCCTCCCACCCCACAATCCTCTACTAGGAGTAACAATGCCGAATATCGAACACGTCAAAATCCGCAACCGCGGCATGTACTGGGACATCGCAGCAGACATCTACTACCCGCCGAACTTCGACGCTTCCAAGAAGTACCCCACCATCGTTGTTGCTCACCCCATCGGATCCTGCAAGGAGCAGACCTCCGGTGAAATCTATTCGGCACAGCTGGCCGAGCAGGGATTCGTCACCCTCGCCTTCGATGCTTCCTTCCAGGGCGAATCCGGTGGCGAACCACGCTCCACCGAAGATCCGACCCTGCGTGTCGAAGACTTCCGCCACGTCGCCGACTATCTCGTGACCCTGCCCTACGTGGATGCAGAACGCATCGGCCTGGTCGGCATGTGCGGCGCCGGCGGCTACTCCATCAACGCTGTGATGACCGAACGCCGCTACAAGGCTGTCGCCACCATCACCGGTGCCAACTACGGCAAACTGTTGCGTGAAACCGAAGGCTCCGCCGAAGGCGTCATCGCCAAGCTCGAACAAATCGCGGCCCAGCGCACCGCTGAAGCTCGCGGCGAAGACTACCTCATCGATCCAGGACTGCCATCCTCGCTGGAACAGGCCGCTGAATGGGGCATCACCGATATCGACATCCTCGGTGCCACCGAGTACTACAAGACCGACCGCGGTGCCAAGCCCAACGGCGTGAACCTGACCCTGCGCTCGCACATGGCCGCCGCCTACGGCTGGGATGCCTTCCACCTGGCAGAAGAACTGCTCACCCAGCCGCTGCTGGTCATCGTCGGTGATATCCCCGGTGGCTTTGGAGCTTACGTCGACGGACATGAAATCGTCCGTCGCGCCCGCTCGGAAAAGAAGGAACTGTTCGCCATCAAGGGCTGGTCGCACTACGACCTCTACGACAAGGAAGAGCCAGTAGCCCAGGCCATGGCCAAGCTCGCCCCGTTCTTCACCGAAAACCTCTAAGCCCGGCAGTTGCCAGCAGCTGAACTCAACTCATTTCGAAAAGGATATTTCCATGACCAAAGTCCTCGTACTCGGAGCCTCCGGACAGATCGCTTCCTGGGCCATCGACATGCTTGCAGAACAGGGTGCAGAGCTGACCCTGTTCGCCCGCAATAAGGATCGCATCAGCAACATCCCTGCCGGTGCTAACGTGATTGAGGGCAGCGCAGATGACCGCGCCGCGCTGCGTCAGGCGGTACAGGGCCAGGATGTCGTCTACGCAAACCTTGCAGGCAACATCGACGAGCAGGCCAAGGCCATCGTTGAGGTAATGGAAATAGAAGGCGTCAAGCGTCTGATTTTCGTTACTGCTCTGGGCATCTACCAGGAAGTTCCCGGCGAGTTCGGCCGCTGGAACCGCAGCACCATCGGGGCGGCGACCCTGGACACCTATGCGGCTGCTTCCGACGCTGTCGAAGCTTCGGCACTGGACTATACCGTTCTGCGTCCGGCCTGGCTTTCGGATGCCGATGAGGTGTCCTACGAGACTACCGCACGCAATGAGCCTTTCAAGGGGACCACCGTGTCCCGCAAGTCCGTCGCCGCTCTCGTTGCCGATCTGGTGGCTAACCCGGAAAAGCATGTGCGCGAGAACTTGGGAGTGAACAAGCCGGGCACCGATGGCGAACAACTGGTCTGGTAGATCGCATCACAAGTTTCTAGGCTCCTGGCCTGGCAAGAAGTGGCTGGCAACGTAAAAACTCCGCGCCAGTCCAATGGCCGATAGAAAATTCCCAAGGTTTAATCGGCCAGGCGAACGATCCGCCCCCAATGGGTCGCTTGCCGGCGTCCGGGATGATCGTTCCCCAAGTATGATCATTTCGGATGCGTTTGAAAGCTCTCGGCTTAGGCCGAGAGCTTTCTTGTTTTCCTCGCAGCGGAACTAGCCTTGTTGATAAGACCGCACGATAAGCTGGAGAGAGGGCATGACGAGACAAATGGATTCCGGGGGTGCCTCTATGTTCTGTGTCAAGCAATTTTCAGCTCCGGAACGTCTTAGCGCGATCCGTCACGGATCATCGCGAACAGGACTGTGAGACGGCGGTGGGCCAACGCAATCAACGCCTGGTTATGCCGTTTGCCTTGGGCACGTTTCCGGTCGTAATGAGCTCTGCTGACGGGGTCAAAACGAATCGAGGCGAATGCTGAGAGGAATAGTGCCCGTTTCAGTCGTTTGTTGCCGGCACGGCTGACGCGTTCAGACTTGATCGATATCCCTGGCTGGCGGGTCGTTGGTGCTAATCCTGCGTAGGAAGCCAGCGCCGCAGCGATGGGTAACGTCTTGCCGGGAATCCTGGCAATCACGATCGCGGCAGTCCTGACGGCGACCCCTGGCATTGATGTCAGGACTGGGAAAAGAGGGTGGGCCTCCACCAGCTTTTCCAGATGACCGACGACGTCCGATCTTTGGGCGTGCAACGCGATCAGCTGTCGGGCACCGTGAGGGATCACCAGGCCGGCGGCGTCAGTGCTGGCAACCAGCGCGTGCTGGTTGCCAGGGCCTCCGACAGAATGGCGGTCCAGGCGGTGTGGCGACGCGTCACGTGCCTCCTCAGCTTGGCATCTACACGTGCCTGCCTGGCTTTCTTCAATGCTGCGGGGGTGGGCCAAGACGCCATGACCTCAAGTACAGACTCTTGCCCCAGTCATGGGCCGATGACACGTTCCAAAGCCGGGTGGATTTGGGCGAACAGGCCACGGATCCGATTAGTGGTCTGGGTAATTTGCCGGGCGAGGTCCAGGTCTAAACCGATCAGCATGCCCAGTGTGGCTTCGTTCTCGTCGCTAACGGTGATGCCGCGCTGGTGTAAGCAACGCTAATTCCTAAGGTTTGGGCTACCGCTACGGCCAGGCGCAAATGGTGGCCGGGTGCGTTCCGATGCGGCATTTGCCCAGTTGGCTGGTGCTAATCCTATTCCTGCTTCATCTGGCAATGTTGAGCGCCATCGATTGAACCGTGGTCGTGATCATCGGCTGAACAGCGCCTTGCATATGGCTACAATCGTGAGAACGATTCACGTTCCAGACACTCGTGCTTATGCAAAACGGAAAAAAGTCCGAGGGCGAAACGTCGCGTGAAGTCCGGAGAATTCTGAAAAGGTACCTAGCTAGGCGCCTGTATTGATTACTAAACGCACTTCAATCGTTACCCGACGCCCCAAATTCGACTTGTTGACAGATATAGAAGATTCGGATCGTTGAAGGCAGGGGCAAGACGCCATGCCGGGGCTGCTTGGCCGACAGGTCCCAGCATCATCTGAATGAGGGGCTATCAACAAGGTAACGGGCAGGCCACTCTATGCCCATAGAGGATGCTATCTTCCGGGAGTGGTCAGCAAACAAGGAGGCATTATATGTGACCGGCTTCCCTTGCTGCGTTTCGACCGGCTATGATGCCTGAGCAGAAAGCTTCGGACAGTGAACAGCCCTGGATAGGATATAGCAGGCCAATTGCTTGTCCGAGCTCGCCCGCCGAGTAGAGTCCTGTAATAGGCGTACCGTCGAGTGCTGCCAACACCTGGCCTTGGCCGTTACGGCGGAGGCCCCCCGTGGTGTGCGGACCCCCCACGAATAGGGGAACACAGTAAAAAGGTGCGCGGAGGGGAACTAGGGATTCCCAAGGTCGCCCGAAGCTGTCGGTGCCAGCATCACAAGCACGGTTGTAGCTTGTTACTGCCTCGTCGAAGTGTCCGGCGTTCGCGCCCACTGCCGCTGCGGCAGCGGAGGGGGTATCACCGACCCCGATCCATCCGGAGGCGATCTCCTTGAGGTTGTCTTGACTCCAAGAGTACAGTCCAACTGTGGAGACTCCGCGATCTGGATACGTGAGCGGGCCTGCATTGAGTCGTGCGCTGTCGAAGAGATAGTAAGACGGTGATCGCGGGTATGATCCGCTGGCTGGGTCGAAGTCGGTCATGTCGTACAGTACGTCGTGGGCTAGGTTGGCTTGTCTGCTCTCGTTCATGTAGCGGTCGCCGTTGCCGTCGACGATCAAGTACCCGCCACCGTTGAGGTCAAGAATGAAACCAAGCCGGAGTCCACTCTCAGCGTCGTCGAAGGCTCCTACACCGCGGCCTATGAAGCGGTTCATGCGAACGAGATCTGCCCCGGCTGACATACCGAGACGCATCCCGGAGCCGTCGTTGAACGGATTGCCGTAGAACTCCGTGCTCGGTACTTCGATGAATTGCTGTACTAGCTCGGAAGATCCGCCAAAACCGCCAGTGGCGATAACGGTTCCGCCTCTTGCATGGATCTCGAACTCGTGGCCATGAATCGACGCTTTGGCTCCTGTCACCGAACCCTCTTCAATGATTAGCGACGTCGCGTGAGAGTCCCAAAAGAGCTGCGCTCCACTGTTAAGGACGGCGGTGATGATTCCACGGTAGAGCGCCTCCCCGCCCAAACAAGCCTGCTCAGGGGCGAACCAGCCCGGCTGTCCCTGGATCGGGGAAGGCAGAGAAGTCCAGGCTCGACGCAGTGCTAGAGTTTCGGCGCCGGGAAACTCCGGATGCTCGGGACCGCGTATGCCTTCGCTTAACCGCATCTCAATGCCGTAGCGTTCCAGCCATTCGAACAATGAGCGCGATTCCACAGCCCAGCTATGCAGCATGTCCTCGTCGACCAGTCCACCTGAGCATGCGCGAAGATACTCCAGGCCGGCCGGTACGTCGGGGCAGGACATCACCCATGCCCCTGCCATTCGGAAGTTCGGTGTGTGCCGCGTTGCTTCAGATACTTCAAGGAGTATGACATCGTACCCCGCCTCCCGTGCGGACAACGCGGCGGCAGACCCGGCTGCACCTGCGCCGAGTACGAGCACGTCGGTTTCGATCGAAGATTTCATTGTCCGCGCGCCGCGTCTTCGAAGTCGAGCCAAGGCTGAATTCGCGCATGGTGCTCAAGCACCTCGAACGACCAATCGCTTCGTTCGAGGAAAGGAGCGTTCGTGCCAGTTTCCAGGACTTCCTTCGCGACGCGCGCCATCGCGCTTCCGGCGGCAAATGTGAGCGACATTGGGTATACCGTAAGACCCACTCCGATGGCCTCGTACTCCTTGACGGTCATGATCGGTGTCATGCGACTTTCAGAAGAAGTCACCATGAGGTGTTTGATTTCATGCCCAAAGGATTTGAGATCGTCAAGTGTTTGGGGAAGCGCGGGAAAGACAATATCAGCCCCTGCCTCCTCGTAGGCCTTTGCTCTTGTGAGTGCATCCTCAAAACTGGTGGTACCGATCGCGTCGGTGCGTCCGATAATGACGAAGTTGGGGTCTTTCTGAGCCGCCTTTGCAGCCCGGATCATCGCTTTCATTTCTTCGATACTGATAAGCGTTCGTCCCTCCCGTTCACCGCTGCGCTTTGGAAATGTCTGGTCTTCGATTTGGATGCCTGCAACCCCGCCCTCCTCGAAAAGCTCAACAGTTCGTTTGATGTTCGCTATCCCCCCGTATCCGGTGTCGCAATCGACGAGTACAGGGATCTCAACGGCACGAGCCACACGCGAAGCAATTTGGACCACTTCAGTCTGAGTTAGCAGCCCTACGTCAGGCACACCGCAGGCCGCAGCGAGGGACACGCCACTGATGTATGCAGCCTGGGCCCCGGCATCTTCCGCTATTCGGGCTCCTAGAGCGTCGACGCATCCCAGAGCCGCAACGTTGCCTTTTTTTAGCGCTTGCCGCAGCGCGGTACGCTGGGCTGCTCCGTAACCGTGAAATAAATTCGTCATTTTCGGTATTCCTTAATTGGGTTGGAAAACGGAGTGAGCCGATCGCTGGACGGAGAGCCACAGAGACGCATGGCCTATTCTCTACTCGAGTTCCTGACGTGGTACTTGGCCCATGAAAAGGAGAAGGCCCCTCCCAGCCAGCTGACAAAGGCGATTCCTTCACTGAAGCCCATGCTGACTGCGAGGACGCCCCTATGATTGACCCTCGATGCGAAGGGCCAGCGAGAGAGCTTGATCCTTGGTGTACTTGCTCAGCGTGAATTCTTCAATGAACGTGCCCACGGTGTCTTTGACACGGCGAAGTTCACCAGGGAGTTCAGGGCCCAGCCAAGCAGTGCCAGAACCAGTACTGCGGCATATACGCCCGAGAGAATCAGTAGTCCAGACTGGTTCGCCACAAGATAGCCGAGGCCGGACGCCCCTGAGAGCATCTCGCCAACGACAGCCCCCGCAAGAGCGTAGGGGACAGCAAGTCGTAGGCCGGCGAGGATGTAACCGCCGGCTGCAGGGATGATGACTTTGAGGTAAAGGTCCCCCCGGGTTGCCCCGCTGATGCGTCCCAGCCTTACGAAGTCCTCTTCGACGGCTTTGACTCCTGCGATGGTGTTGATGAGCACAATGAAGAAGACGACAGTGAAGACCAGAGCGATCTTCATCATGGACCCCAGCCCGAACATGATCACAAACAGTGGCGCAAGGGCGAAGCGTGGGGTGGCGTTCGCCATGTCTATGAATGGGCGACTGACGGCATCCCAAAATGTGGAACGTGCAATGTACATGCCGATGGGGACCGCCAGCAATACCGAGATAATAAATCCGAGGAAAGCCTCGTAGAGGGTCACGAGAGTGTTCGAAAGCAGCGTTCCATCTACGGCCCAGTGGACGAGCTTGTCCCAAATCTGCGCGGGTGAGGAGAAGAAAAAGGTGTCGATGAGATCGGCATCGGCGCCGACCTGCCATGTTGCCAAGGCCAGGACGACGACACCGACCTGGGTCGCAGTCACCAGGAGTCGCCGACGTCTCCTGCGCTGCGCCACGCGGTTTAGGCCGACATTCGGAGAGGCGGTGGTGATGATCTCGGTGGTGCTCATGTTGAAAGTTCCTTCTCAGGTTCAAGTTCATTGCGCAGATCCGCCCAGAGTTTTGCGTAGAGCTCGTGAAACGCCGGGAGGGAGGGTAGATCGAGTACGTCGCGGGGCCGAGGGATGTCAACTTCGTAAATGGCCTTAATGGCAGCCGGGCGATGCGTCATGACAACGATGCGGTCCGAGAGTGCGATCGCCTCGGTGAGGTCGTGTGTCACCATCAGGACGGTTGGGCGGTCCTGCTCCCATATCTTGGCAAATTCGCCTTGGACCTGCACACGTGTTTGGGCGTCTAGAGCGCCGAACGGCTCGTCCATGAGGATGATGTCTCGGTTGCCTGCGAGAGTGCGTGCGAGGGAAACACGCTGGCGCATTCCGTGCGATAGCTCGGACGGATATTTATGCTCGGCTCCGCCCAGGCCGACGCGGTTAAGCAGGCTCTCTGCACGATTTTTTCGGGCGGAGGAGTTGAGACGGCCCCCAATGCGTCCTACTTCGAGAGGAAACATGACATTCGCGAGAGTTGTCCGCCAAGGGAGCAGGTTGTCGCGCGCGAACATGAATGCCACTCGGTCAGACTGAACACCGGAAACCTTGTCGTCGTCAATGAAGAGGCCACCTTCGGTGGGCTCGATAAAGCCAGCGAGCAGGTTGAGCAGTGTGGTCTTGCCACACCCGCTCGGCCCGATGATGCTTACGAACTCACCGGGGGCTATGGACAAGGACACATCATTGACGGCCTTACTCGCCTCAGTGTGGTTGCCAGCAGGGTCTTCAAAGTAGTGGGTGACCGACTCGATGCGGATGCGAGGGTCGGTCGTCGAGCTGATGCGGGTCAAGACATCTCCTTTTGGTCGGTTCGTGAAGGCAAAGCGCGACAACAGCGGACACTGTGTCGACGATACTTGCAGTTGCCCGAACACAGGATGCTCGCGCGACCGCGTCGGCGGCATCAGCCCTTAAAGGGCAGCACGTAGTCCACGTATGCGAGATCTCGAGTCAGCACGCCGTTATCCCTCAGCATCTTCACCGCGGTCTCAAACTGCTGCTGGGTGAACTCGACACTGTTGCCGAGCGCGGCGCGGAAAGTCTTGATGGGTCCCGTTATGGTGTCCGGGGCGACCCCGAGCTTCTTCGCAACGATCTGAGTAAGTTCGTCGTTGTGAGCTGGATCGAGCGCCCACTGGTTAGCCTTGGCAACTGCGCGCTGGTAACCGGCCACGAGAATGGGGTTTTTCTCCGCCCATTTTGCTGAAACGATTGGTGTTGCAATTGGGAGGTTGAGACCCGGCACCTGTCCGTCGTATAGATTGATCACCTGCACCACAATGCCCTTATCCACTAGCGGCTCGAAGAGTGGGCTGGGCACGAGTCCGGAGTCGAACGTACCCTGGCTGAGCCCGGCGACGAGCGAAGAGCCGTCGCCAGCGGGTGTCACTTTAATATCCTTATCGCTGAGGCCGGCGTTGATCAGCATTGCGTGCGCCAGATTGTCCACGAGCGCGCCAGGAACCGTTACGCCAATGTTCTTGCCCTTAAGTGCCTCTAGCGCCTGCGGCCACTTGCCGGCGAGGTCGGCGACAGGGCTGCTGGCCGGAACTACCAGAGACATGGCCATGCGTTGGGGGAACCCGGCGATGAAGCGTACTTCCTGGTTCTGCTCGATCGCGGCCATGCCGTTGACGCCGGTAATGGCGACGTCAACGTCGCCAGCGAGGAGAGGGGTAATCGGGTTCTGTGGCGAAGCCACGAACTTGGCAGTGATTCCCTCTTCCTGAAAGAAGCCCTTTTCTTGGGCGATCTGGGGTAAGTAGTCGGCTGCCTGGAAAGGATTGAGCTGAGCGATTGTGACCGTCTTGGACGCGGACTCGCTGGTGGCGGGGCCGCTAGCACATCCGCCGAGCAGGAGGCCGGACGACGCAGCGAGTGCCCCAATTCTTAATGCGTCACGTCGAGTGTGGCTTCTCATGTATGTCTCCTCATTGAGTGCGATAGGCCGTTAAGCCTGGGGGTGGACGAGAAGTGTCCTGGATCGAGAGTACTCCTTGTAAGACAAGCGGTAAATAGTAGTCTTGCTGAAATTTGACTTCCAGGTAGATTTGAAGGACATCATCCATCTATGTCTGACATGATGGTAATGTCCACGGGCCCCGGAAATGACCGGGGCCCTCGCGCAAGGCGGATAGTCGGCTATCGGCGGAACTGTCCGCTATTTCAAGAGAGGGCAACATGATTGCGACAAGGAAGACACCCGAGAACCGTCCATACGGCTATGAGGGGAAAACGGTGATCGTTACCGGGGCGACGACCGGCATCGGCCTAGATATCACCGAGCGACTTTTGGGCGAAGGGGCGATCGTGATCGCGAACGGACGCCGATCCGACGCGTTCATCGGTCGAACTGAACCAAATCTGCACGTGGTTACGGGAGATGTGTCGGACCCGGCAACCGCGCGGAGCCTCGTCGATAAGGCAATGCACGTTTCCGGGCGAATCGACGCACTCTTCAATAACGCGGGCAAGGGGTTATTCAAGCCGGCCGAGGAAACCACTGACGAAGAGTGGCTGGAATTGATTAACGTCAACCTCACCGGCGCTTGGTTTGTTGCCTCGGCGGTGGGCAAGGTAATGATTGCACAAGGTGAGGGCGGGGCCATTCTCAACACGGGCTCGGGGGCGGGGACCGCGGGAATTACGCACGGCGTTGCTTACGTGGCGTCCAAACACGGTCTCACCGGCCTTACCCGCGCGTTGGCCACGGATTGGGGCCGCTATGGCATCAGGGTTAACGCCATCGCCCCCGGATTCACACTGACACCCATGACGGAGGTGTTTCGCGACGAAAATCCCGAAGCTTATGCAGAACGTGCCTCTCGGTGCCCCCTTGGGCGTTCCGGGGAGGTCCGAGAACAAACTGCGATGGCATTGTTCCTGAACTCGGACGAGGCTAGTTACACCAGCGGCCTGATTGCTGTGGTGGACGGGGGGACACACGCTATGTCCGCAGGATACAAGCCCCCGGCCCGGACTGCTTAAGGGCCCGCACGATAAAGCCGCGAGCGCCTGCGATTCCCGAGTTTGGGCGACATCTGGGGTAATCGCGCGCCTCGGGTGGGCGGTCCCATGAATTGCGATTGCCTCCGGTTCGGCTGAACCTCGGAGGCGCCTACTGCCAGTCTGTTTATTTTGGTACATTTACTGTAATGTCAGACAAGCAAGAGGTAGACTTGGATGTGCAATCGACATTCGAAGGAGTAACGTGGCAAACGGTATGACAAAGGCTTGGGTGCAACGCGGCGCCCGTAATCTCGCGGTGGAGGAGTTCAAACTCCCAGCGAAACTCCCCGCCGGGGCCGCGATCGTTGATGTCGAGGCCAACGGAATCTGTGGCAGCGACTTCGAGCAGTATGTTGGCCATTTTGATGATACGGGAATCATGAAGTATCCCCTCGTCATCGGTCACGAACCGGTCGTGCGCATCCGAGAAATTACGCCTGAGGCAGCAGAGCGTTGGCAGGTCGCCGCGGGAGACCGCGTCGCGGTCGAACCGCACGCTGGATGCGGAGTATGTGTCTACTGCATGTCGGGCCGACAGGTGCTATGCCCGAGAAAGACGCAATATGGGTATGTGAGTCTTGATGTCGGGCATGGCCTTTGGGGTGGACTCGCGACGCAGATGATTCTTCAGGGCAATACCGTGCTGCACAAGCTCCCCGAGGATCTCTCTACGGAGGATGCCCTGATGTTCAATCCGCTCTCAGCGGGCTTCGAATGGGGTGTGCTGAAAGGGCGAATTGGGATCGGTGACGATGTGCTGATCATCGGCGCTGGTCAACGCGGCCTCGCCTGCGTTATCGCCGCCAAGATGGCGGGGGCCAACCGCATCGCTATCTCGGGCTTGGAGACAGATCGCGACAAGCTGGACATCGCAAGGACGCTCGGAGCCACCGACACTATCGTCACTGATCCGGCGAATGCTGCAAGTTTGATTGACCAGGTCGGACAGATGAGTTTCGACGTGGTGTTGGATGTCGTACCTGCTGCAACCCGCCCTGTCATCGACGCAATCAAAGCTGTGAAAGTCGGTGGCCGCGTCGTCCTCGGCGGCTTGAAAGGTGCACGCGTGGTTCCTGACTTCGTTTCCGACGACATTGTGCTGAAGTCAATCGAAGTGACCGGTGCACTCGGCGTCAGCTCCCGTGGGTATCAGCTGGCGATCGGGGCGATCCTGAGCGGGAGATTCGACTTTTCCAGCTGGCACACCCACACCTTCAACTTCGATGATGCTGAAGAGGCCATCAAAGTCCTGGGTGGAGAGGTCAAGACCGGCGTCACCCCCATCCATGTAAGCGTGCTGGCACAGTAAACAACACCTGAGCTACGACAAGGAGATCCCTGATGCCTGTCAATATTCCACGATTTTCCGATGGACTCGGACCCATGACGATCCTGCCAGCAGTGTGGGATGTACTTTCGGCGGCAACGGCACGTTCGGCCGGCGCGACCCACCTCTTCCTATCCGGAGCAGCCGTCAACAATGTGCACGGATATCCAGACCGTGGGCTCCTCGACACTGAGGACTTTGCGCGAATCGTGCGCCAGATCACCACTGCCACCGGGCTGCCAATTATGGTGGACGCCGAAGCAGGATTCGGCGGTCTGCCCAAATTCGGACGCCTACTTGATGAGCTTTCGTCCGCCGGTTGCAACGCGATCATGATCGAGGACCAGGACGAAGCCGGCGCGACCAAAACTGCCGGTCTTGAGCAGCGATTGTGCGATCCACAAGTGATGGTGGACCGCATCGCGTTCATCCGTCGTCATTTTGGGGATCAATTCCAGATTCTCGCTCGTACCGACTATCTGCTGCATATGGACTTCGAGGAGAGCCTCCAGCGTCTCGCTGCCTACGATGAAGCCGGCGCTGACTGGGTAGTTCCGGTGTTCGCCCCCTCGAAGGAGTCACTGCAGGAGGCCGCAGCGCGTTTCCCCGACCGGCTCATGGTGCTCGCGGCCTCTCCTCCGGTCAATGGCGCAATGAAGTATGTCACTCGCTGGGAAGACATGCAGGAGATTCAGCCGGTGGCCGTGCAAGTCACAGGTGAATACCGTAACGTCGTGCCGCCGCTCAAGGAGGCGTACCAGCAGGCGCTCGATGGCCGGTGGACCACGTTGTTCGAGAATCGCCCCGACCCGGTGTGGTTTGATGAGATGCTGGGCCTGAACCGGCCACTCATGGAGGGGTGAGGGAATGGAAATCGTCGATGCACAAGTGCATCTGTGGGGAGCCGAGACCTCCGAGCGTCCCTGGAACGTCGCCACGGGCCATGCACCTCATGGCCCTGCCGAGTACACCGCTGAAGCGTTACTGACTCAGATGGATGTTGCAGGGGTATCTGCGGCCTTCGTCGTGCCACCCTCGTTCGAAGGCGATCGCATCGACTTAGTGGTTGACGCGGCCGAGCGTCACCCGGATCGCTTAATGGCTCACGGTCGGTGGTCTCTCACAGGACCAGAAATTGCCCCAACTATTGAGCAAGATTTGCTGAGTCCATATTTGCGCGGCATCCGCATGACGTTCAATGGTGAGGCCGCTCGCTGGGTCGAGGATGGCGTAGTGGATTGGGTGTGGGCTTTTGCGGAAGAACGCGACATCCCCGTCTCTCTGTTCCCTGTGGTCGAGGACCTTGCTGAATTTGGTCCCATCTTGCGGAAGCACCCGAACCTGAAGCTTAGCTTCGACCACCTCGGCACCTCCGTCCCGGCGACGGGCTTCGACACGCTTGACCGCATTAACCAGCTCGAAGCGCTTGCGGGATTCCCGAACATCGCTGTCAAAGCCTCCGCGCTTCCTGTCTCATTCCCTTCTACCTACTCGTCGGAGGTCGTGCGGCAAGTGGTCGATCGACTCATGAAGTGGTTCGGCCCAGAGCGGATTTTCTGGGGTTCCGACTACACCCGATATCCATCGGAAAATTACGGGGAAACTGTGCAGCGGTTTCTCGATGGCATTGCGCACCTCGCGCCAGGAGATCAGGAGCTAATTATGGGTAAGGCAATTCGGGCATGGTTTGACTGGGAGCCAGCATGAGTTCCGCAGAAACAAGTGCAGACGTTCTGATAGTCGGCGGAGGACAGGCGGGGGTCCAGACGGCATTCTCCCTCCGGGCCGAAGGATTTGAAGGATCTATCACGATCCTCGATTCCGGAAAGCAACTACCATATGAGCGCCCTCCGCTGACTAAGGCCTACATGCGCGGCGAGCGGGATGCTGTGGATCTGCAATTCCGCGCCCCGGAATACTGGGAGCAGCACCATATTACGGTTGTACTCAATGAAGCGATCGAATCTATCGATCCGGCAGCTAGGACCGCCACCGCAGCATCTGGCATCGTGTATAAGTTCGGTGCCCTGGTCTGGGCAGCCGGAGGGCACGCGCGTCGGCTGCCATCCACAGAGGGTATCGAGGGGGTCCTTAGCGTTCGAGTGCTCGAAGATGCGGATCTTCTCAAGAGCAAGCTCGGACAATTGCGGGATGTTGTTGTGATCGGCGGCGGCTTTATCGGGCTGGAAGCGGCCTCGGTGCTTCGGGACAGCGGTGCTCGACTCACGATTCTCGAAGCTATGGATCGATTGCTGACACGCGTGACGTCACCTCCGGTTTCAGATTACTTTGCTCAACTGCATCGTTCGCACGGCGCCGATGTACGGTTCGACGCTGTAGTGGAGGCAGTCGAGCAGCAGGACGGCAAGGTTTCGGGTGTTCGCCTCGCCGGCGGCGAGGTGATTTCAGCAGATGCTGTTCTGGTTGGTATTGGACTCGTGCCCAATGTTCAGCCTTTGGTGGACGCCGGGGCGACCGTTTCCAACGGCGTCGAAGTGGACGAGCAAGGCCGTACCTCCTTGGACGGGATCTTCGCCGTAGGCGATTGTGCAAACCGCGTGAGCGACTTCTCGCGAGGAACCAGAGTCCGCCTCGAATCAGTGCCCAGCGCAGTCGAATCGGGCAAGAGAGTAGCCGATGCGATCATGGGACGTCCACCGCGGGAGGAACCTGTGCCCTGGTTCTGGTCCCACCAATTCGATGTAAAACTGCAGACGGCGGGCCTTTTCAATGGTTACGACGACCTCGTAGTTCGAGGCGAACCAGGCTCGGGGAAATTCTCCGTCGTCTACCTCCGCCAGGGGGTTGTGATCGCCGTGGACACAGTGAATAACGTGCGGGACTTTGCACAGGGCAAGGCGCTTGTGTCGGCCAAAACAGCCGTTGACCGCGATCGGCTGTTGGACAAGAATCTCTCCTTGAAGGAACTAATTCCGACGAGCTAGTCGATTCCGGATGCAGGATCTTGAGACTTTATTTAGGAAGCACGTAACAAGCCGACACTTCGATGCGGGAGCGTTGGAGGGTCGGTTGGACAAGGAAAAAGAGGAGGAATCAATGAATAACCAGGCTAAACAGTCGGTCTGGGATGTTTCATCCTCCTATTTGGAATGGGGCATCAAGCAGTCTCTGCGGGAGTACGTCCTCGGCACGGAGGACGGAACGATCGAATGGGGCGCGCCGGCTTCGGAAAGACGGTTTCCCGCCCATGAAATCACAAACCGGGCTGCGGTAGACGAGCTCTCCGGCGTCTTTGAGGGGTCGGTTCGCTTTCGGGCGCACGGGTCACTGATGGATGTCGCTGTTGGATCGCTCTTCGTGGAAATTAGCTCCACGGGTGCGGCGATTTCAATCGCAGGAATCAGTTCTGGCACATTCGCCGAACACGAGGGATCTGTCTGTCGCACAGAGTTGTCCGGCGCAATTGAAATCCTTATTGAAGATCCCGCTTTGACGAGCCGGGGTGCGGCGTTCCTGGGTGGGGTTTACTCTCGCGGAACTCTGCTCGATCCGCTCCGCCTCGTGCTCGCGCTAGAGCCACAGACGGCTCGTGCGATCGCGTCCAAACGGGGACAGCGATCCTTGACCTGGAAAACGAAGGAGAAACCATGACAGTCGACGACCTCGACGACAAGCTGCTGGATCCGCAGTGGTACCGCAACGACGACTACCTTGAAGGATTCCGTAGGCTTCGGAATGATGACCCAGTTCGCTGGGTGGACGACCCACGCTACGGGAAGAGTTTTTGGGCGATCACGCGATTTGATGATGTAGAAGAGCTGTTGCTAAACGACCGGGACTACAGTAACCGATGGGATACCCACCTTCCGAAGTCGCCTAAGCGCCTCACTCCTGAGGAGCGTTTCTCCCAAGGGTTCGATGTGCTAATGCCCTTCCTCGACAACCCTACACATGATGTGTACCGGCGGCCGCTTAACCGGCATTTTAGCAAGCCAGCAATAGGCAAGCTCCGCCAGCTGACCGAGACTACGGTGGACGGTATCGTGGATGATCTCGCCAATCGTGGACAAGATGAGATAGTCAATGGTTTGGCGCTTTCGGTGGCAACACAGGTTGTCCTGAACTGGTATGGGGTTCCCCACGAGGATTGGGCTCGTGTCCAAGAAGGCGTCCACAACAGCGGCCGAGGTTTCGCGCCGACAACAGAAGCTGCTTATAGTGGCAGCGATCACAGTCCGCTTTGGAACTATGCGCAGGAATTGGCGCAAGAGCGCATGGAGAAACCGAAGGACGACTTCCTATCCGTTCTCGTCCAGACGAAAATCGATGGCGACCCCATGAGTCTGCATGAGGCGACGGCGACGATCTTCATCCTGTTCGAGGGTGCGCTCGGCAACACACGCAACGCACTGTCATATGGACTGTGGCTCTTCATGACGAACCCGGATCAGCTGGCGCTTCTGCGTGAGAATCCTGGGCTCATGAACAGTGCGACGGACGAAGTGCTCCGACACGCATCGAATTCGCCGACGCGGCTTCGCATCGCCAACAGGGACATGGATTTCGGAGGCAAGGAGATTCGATCAGGCGATTGGATGGTGGGGTTCACAAAGTCGGCGAACTTCGACGAGCGTCGATTCGAGAACCCCGATGCGTTCGATATTACCCGCGGCGAGAGCGGGATTACCTTCGGCGCAGGAGTCCACAATTGTCTCGGTCGCCATCTTGCCCGGCTGGAAATGGCCACAGCTTTCAAGAAAATCTTTGACCGCTTCGACTTGGAATTCGTCGAGGAGCCGGTCTGGGGAAATGACTCTCCAGGCGCGAACTTGCTGGCCCGGATGCCGGTCACTTTCGCTTCTCGCTAATAAGTCACCTGATATCACCAATCTTCTAAGGATACGAACATGAGTACTGCCAAAATGCGCCTTGCAGGCGGAGGGATTCAAGAGATCGAAGTCGCAGACGGAGAGAGCATCATGCGCGCTGCCGTCCGTGAAGGGGTGCCCGGGATCGAAGGCGAATGCGGCGGCGAGATGTCCTGCGCGACCTGCCATGTTTACCTGCCTTCCCCTTGGAAGGATAAGATCCGTGGCGCCTCTGACGACGAACGGGACCTGCTCGAAGCGGACGAGGGTGTCACTGAGGACAGCCGACTTAGCTGCCAAGTCAGGATGCGGGCGGAAATTGACGGGGTCGAACTCACGGTCGTCAATGCCGAATGAGAGCCGAACGCTCAAAGTTTATAGGCTGGAGAAGTAGGTCCGGCAAGCCCAGCCATCGGTAGCTTGCCGGTTGACTCGTCGTTGACGAAACAGCTCAGACCCTTGGAACAAGCCGCCGGATTGAAACGGTGCACGAGCAGGTGAGTGGAGACGGTTCCATTTATGGGCACACCCCTCTCATGTACCCGGCGGTAGGCAGGCTACCGCCCTCCGGTGAGTGTCACAGGCATTCTCGAACGGGGGCGGTAGCGGCGCCTGGCCTTATAGTAGCTCGTTGCGCCTGGAACCCTCGACGATTTCAGTGATGGATTGTTCAGCCACCAGCCCATCACAAAGCATGCGCTGCCTGCAGGCATGACGCCGGGGGCAGTGCCGTCGGCATCCGGCTGTTGCCCGAAGAAAGATTGCCGTAATGGTGTAGTTCCTACGCTCACATGCTTATCAGGGATCCAATAACGCCCGACCGTAAGCCGACGACCGCAGTCGTCGCTAGCACACCGTCTAAGGAGTCCTGTGCCCTGGGAACTATTGCTGCCAGCTGCCGCGTCACTTCTGGGGTCGGTAGCGGCCCGCATGACGGGTCTCGGCTTCGCCCTGATCGCTGCCCCAGTCTATGTTGTGATCTTTGGACCTCGCGACGCGGTTGCAGCGATCATCGCTATCGGCGGTCTAAATGGTCTCGTTGTCTTGTGGTCTCTCCGCGCTCACGTGCAGTGGACCCGCGCTCTCCTAATCCTTGTTGGGGGGCTTTTGGGGGCTGTGCCTGGGGCGTGGGTGCTTGCCAACACGCCTCAGCGGGCCCTTGAGTTATCGATCAGCGCACTCCTGATAATCTCGCTGTTCGTCGCCAACATGTTCCCCGTTGGCCGTGCGTCAGATACGCGAATTGTGCGGTTGACCGCAGGAGTATTGTGGGGCTTCTTTACGACTTCTTCCGCCATGGGATCGCCACCGCTGGTAGTCTATTCCCGGCTCACAGACTGGAGACCGCCGAGCTTCTCCGCCTCTGTGCAACCGATATTTGTCGCGTCCGCCCCGATGTTCCTGACCGCCAACTTCTTCACAGGAGGGTCCTGGTTTCCCCATATCCCACCGTTCACGGCGGCTGCGATGATCATCGCAATTGCTCTCGGTGTCGCTGTTGGCACTTATGGTGCACATCGTACCTCGGCGCGGACGGCCATGCGGCTGCAGTATGGATTTGCAATCGCTGGCGCCCTGTATACCGGCGTCCGCGCATTATTGCTCTGGGATATCTGACTGTGGCTTCGGCAATTCGGCCAGGCCATTGAATGCCTGGGCGAAAACCCCACCCCCATCAACTCTATGTATCTGATTAGTTACCCGTTTTGTCTCGGTATTCCTAGGGGAAGCCACACGAAGCCAAATGGGGTTGGCGCGCCGCGCACTGAAGCCTGCCGGCTCGCCCGAGGAAACACATAGACAGCTGCTGTGCAGACTAGGCCAGTGCCAGCCGCAGGGTGAATCTAAGGCTTCCCCTGCACGGAAGCTCACCTTAGGACGTCATTCGACTGAATGTCCGCAGGCGCCACCGCCAAGGAACATCAGATTCAACTACGGCCTTAGTTGAACTCATGTGATGTTCGGAACCGCAGGCGGTGCGTCAGCATGCCACAAGGACTTGTGAATGCGGTCCATGAAGCGCCAAACGTCGCCGATGCGGAGTGCCTGGTTACGGTGGTGAATGCCGAGGTGGACAACACGTTCTTTGAAGCGAAATGCCGTGACGCCAAAGCTCGACTTTCGATCTCTGCGATGTCAATTTGTTATCCTGCAAGACCAGCTGCCAAGGACGTGTAAGCTGCCGTCGCGCCCTTCATATTTGCGGCGGTTGAAATGGGCTACGGCGTTGCCGCCACAGTAAGGGTTCGGTTGCCATCCCATTTGAACTGACGGAGTTGTGGGTGAAGCAGTCCGAAACAGGCGCAATTCCGTGAATCAATGCTCGCGAAATTGCGATGCAGGAGAAGCAGCACGGCGAAGGTTTCATCCGTCATTCGTCTCCTTCGCTAGCTCCCGGTATCGCCCGTGGACGTACATATCCAAAGAAAGTGCTCGTGGCGGCTACCTTGCAGCATCCAGATCGCTAGTCAATTGTCTGTCAAGATCGCTCAAGTCATATTAACTGACAATCAACGGATCCTCCCGCACTTCTCCCAAGTGGATATAGGGTGCTCAAAAAGCATTCGGCCTGCGTGGCCCCCTCGGGGATGATACCTGATTTAATGAAACTGTTTGTCTCAACTAAAATGCTTGACAATTGTCGGACAAGCATGAAATCGTATTAATACATACAGGAAGTCGAAGAGGATCCCATGGCAACGACCACCGAAGACCAGCAAATGATGGTCAAGGCAATTGATCAGATCGGCAAGAGTCTCGTCACCGACGAATATTCGGCCGAGATCGATCGCGAAGCGCGCTATCCCACTGAGGTGATGGAAGCCCTTGCGGCCCAAGGCTGGGCAGCACTCCCGGTGCCGGCCAGCGCAGGAGGTGGCGGGGCCTCAGCACGCGATCTCGTAGTGATTCACGATGCACTCGCCCGTCACAATCTGGTGATCGGACAGGCTTTCTTTTCACTCTGGGCGCTCGGAGCTGAGGCGATCGATCGCATGGGGACCCAAGAGCAGAAAGACGAGTGGCTGCCACGTGCCTGCGAAGGCGCGAACATTGCGTTCGCGCTAACGGAGCCAGGGTCTGGTTCAGATGCGGCTGCTCTCCGCACTTCTGCTATTCGCGAGGGCGACGACTTCGTCGTGAATGGGTCGAAGGTCTTCATCACAGGCGCCGCGGTGGCTGACGTAATTATTACTGCAGTGCGTACGTCGACTGAGGGGAAAAAGCATGACGGCATCACCCTGCTCCTCATTGATCCAAAAGCGCAGGGTGTAGAAATCCGGAAACTCTCCAAGATGGGGCTGAGGGGGCTGGATCTCTGCGAGGTGTTTTTCGATAACACCAGAGTCCCGGCCTCCGCCGTCCTCGGTGAGGTGGATCACGGATGGTCCGGCGTTACGCCAGGGCTGGCCAAGGAGCGAATGCTCCTCGCCGCGCTTGCCGTCGGTGCATTGCGAGACCTCTTGGATCGCTGTCTGGAACATTCGAAGGCACGTACAACTTTCGGCAAGCCGATCGCGAGCCACCAGCTCATCGCCGACAAGCTTGTGACGATGAGGGTCGCGATCGAAGCAGGGGAAGCTCTTGCACTACGGGCCGCCGACGCGGTCGATTCTGAGGACCCGGATGCTGCGAGTATCGCTGCCGTCGCCAAGCTATATGCCACCGACGCCTATTGCGCGGCGACCCGCGAGGCTGTACAGATTTTTGGTGGCTACGGCTTTACCGACGAATACCCGGTGTCGCGTCACTACCGTGACTGCAAATACCTAGAAATTGGCGGAGGCACCAGCGAAATCCAGAAGATCGTCATCGCGCGCTCGATGGGGATCCGACTGTGAGCGCCCTTGACGCCTTCCGGCTAGACGGCCGGATCGTACTTGTTACCGGTGCTTCCGGTGGGCTGGGTGCAGAGGGGGCCGCAGCCCTCGCCGACGCGGGGGCGACCGTGATCATCACGGGACGCCGTGAGCAAAAATTGGAAGCAGTTGCTGACCGCATCCGGGCCACAGGTGGGCGAGTGCACACGCGCGTTCTCGATATGACAGATGCCGATGCCGTACGGTTGGCGCTCGGCGAGCTTGCCGACACTATCGGCCCATTCGATGCGCTTATTAACAATGCTGCACAGGCGCACCAGGCCGCCGTACTCGATGTCACCGATGCGGACTGGGCGCGTATCGTCGATGTCAACCTTACCGCCACCTTCACAGCGGCGCAGGAGTTCCTGCGTAGGCGCAACACGACACGGTCCACGTCAATAGTGAACATCTCCTCGTTGGCTGGCGTGATCGGCGTACGCGGTCAGGCCGCGTACGTGGCAAGTAAGACAGGCGTCGTCGGGCTTACCAAGGCGCTTGCTGTTGAAGTGGCGCGTGAAGATGTCAGGGTGAATGCTTTGGCGCCTGGCTACTTCGCAACTGATATGCCCGGCGAGGTACTCGCCAATGAGACCGCGACAGCGGCCTTGCTGCGCAAGATTCCACTTGGCAGGATAGGCCAGCCCGCCGAGATCGGCCCGGCTCTAGTCTTCCTGGCATCCGATGCCTCCCGGTACATGACCGGGGCTGTTCTCAATTTCGATGGAGGGTATACCGCACAATGAGCGAACAGACACGTCCTGTCGCGCTAGTGACTGGCGCCGCGGGAGATATTGGGCAGGCGACCGCGGTCGCCTTCGCCCGAAAAGGATATGACATTGCAGTATTCGACAGGATCGAAGAGCTTCTGGCCGACACAGTCTCGCTCTGCGAGCGGGAAGGTGCCAAAGTGCACGCCGCGGCTGTGAACCAGACAGACTTCGAAACCGTGCGTCAGGGCGTCGCCGACGTAATTACTGCGCTCGGACGCATTGATGCGCTCTTTGCCAACGCCGGCTACGGCAAGATGGCCGAGCTCGTAAACGAACCGATTACGGAGTGGCAGCGGCACGTCGACGTCAATCTGAACGGCACTTACTACATCGCACGCGAGGTCGCGAACACTATGATCGCGCGGGGTGGTGGGGGAGCCATCGTGCTCAACGCCTCCTCAGGTGCGTCGCAGTACTCTGACCTTCTTGGCGCATACTGCATCACGAAGGCCGGAGTCAAGATGCTCTCAGTGGGACTCGCATCCGAGCTTGGCACGCACCGTATCCGTGTCAACTCCATCGAGCCTGGCGTCGTTGAGACGGGCATGACTGCGCCGATGCTCAATGGCGCGAACGGCGAAAGCCACCGAGAGGTGCTCGGCGTTAACACTCCCGTGGGACGTCTCGGAGCACCCGAGGACGTCGCCCAGCTGGTTGCGTTCCTAGCTTCGAACGAGAGCGCTGGATTCATCACAGGCGTCAGCGTGCCGATTGACGGCGGACAGGTTATTCACGGCCATCCGCAGTGGTACGCCACCGACTACCGCACTACCGGAACTCCGAAATGGGAGGTGAAACTGTGAGCGATGTGCGTGCATCCCGCATTGTCGAGGTCGAAGAGGCCACGGCCGCCGTCAAAGACGGCATGACTATCGCCATCGGCGGATTCATCAACTCGGGTCACCCGATGGCCATCGTGCGACAACTGATCAAGGATGGACGCAAGAACCTTACGGTCGTCGGCGCGGCATCCTCGGGGCTTGAAACTGATCTGCTTATCGCCGCAGGTGTGGCCTCTAAGGTGATCTCACCTTATGTGGGCGCCGAGGGCTTCGCAGGCATCGGACCCGCCTTCCGGAAGGCGGGCCAAGACGGACTCATCGATATCTTTGAGCTTGACGAGGCGCATTTCTACGCAGGGCTGCGCGCCTCCGCGCAGCGGGTGCCATATAACCCGTGGAAAGCCGGTGTTGGTACCGACCTGCCCAAGGTAAACCCCTGGCTGAAAGAGTACAGGGATCCTATAAACGATGAGCTGCTCATCGCGGTTCCTGCGATCAACATTGACGTCGCTTTCCTGCACGCTGCAGTGAGTGACATCTACGGCAACGTGCAGCACAATGGTACCCGGTACGGCGATATCTCGATGCACAACGCTGCTTTGAAGACCTATGTCTCTGTCGAGAAGGTAGTGTCTCCCGAGCGGATCAAGGCCGACCCCTTGCGCACGAGCATTCCCGGAGCAACGGGCATTATCCGCGCGCCCTACGGCTCCCACCCTTACTCGGCGGACGGGTACTATGTGCCGGACGCGGAGCATATCAACACCTACCTTGCCGCAGCCACCTCGTGGCTGAAGACCGGCGACCGTGCCGAGGTCGACGCCTATATCGCCGAGTTCATCACGGGCCCGGCAGACCACGCTGACTACCTGGAGCGCATCGGCATCCGCGCGCTGCTCTCCCTGAACGAGTTCTGAGGCCGAGATGAATGAGACTGCATCCCCAAAAGAGATCATGGCAGCAGTCATTGCTCATGATCTGAAAGACGGACAGTGGGTAGAGGTCGGGGCAAATCTTCCCGTACCGCGTGCGGGCGCACTGCTCGGACACCTGCACCACGGTCCTAATATGACCGTCATGATTGCCATGACCAAGGCATACCTACGTGACACCCCGGTAATCGAGGAGTTCGAATTCATCACCGATGTCGGCGCAATGCAGTGGTCCGAGGCGTACTATCAGCATGACCAGTTGTTGAATAATCAGCGGCATCGCGCGAACGGAGTGTTCTTCTGCGGTGGTATCCAGATCGACCGCTTCGGCAACTCGAACATGATCGGTATCGGCTCTGACTACAAGAACTTGAAGTTCCGCGGTCCAGGTCCGATCGGTACAACCAACGCCACGGCTCAGAACGGCACATGGCATCTGGTGACCAATTCGCATGACCCTCGCGTTCTAGTCGATCGCGTCGACTATATCTCAGCTCTTGGATACGGTCGCGGTGAGAAGAACTTGCGCGAGGACTTGGGGCTTCCGAACGGCGGTCCCAGCTCGATCATTACCCCGTTGTGCGTGTTCGACTTCGACGAAGAAACACGCAGTGCCCGCCTGAAGTCGGTTCATTCCGGTGTCTCTGTGGACAAGGTCGTCGAGAGCACCGGGTTCAGCATCATCGTTCCCGAGAACGTGCCAATTACCGACGGCCCCACAGCCGAAGAGCTGGTGTTGCTACGCACGCGAATCGACGCTAAAGGGGCGCTGCGGGGATGAAAATGGACGATCCGTCTTTGCGTACTCTGCCGGCGCTGCTCGCTCGTAACGCCGCGGAGGATCCGGATCGAGTCTTCCTTGCCCATGCGGACGGGGAATCGACCCGCCGCGAAGTCTGGGAGTGCGCGCAACGTACCGCGTCAGGATTCCTTGGCCTGGGTATTAATCAAGGAGAACGCGTTGCGATCATGCTCGACAATGGGCCGGAATTCATCTCGGCTTGGTTTGGCCTCGCCACCGCAGGGATTGTGGAGGTGCCGCTAAACCCCGAAATGGGCAGCGAACGGCTTCTGCATGCGATGCGCAACTCCCGAGCTGTCGCTGCCGTCGTTGACATGAAATATATTGGTCAATTCACCCAGTTACGTAACGAGTTGCCCGATCTCACCACGCTCGTGCTCGTAGGCGGAGACGTGGGATCGTCGTTCAAGACTGTGTCGTTTGATGAGCTGGGCGCCAGTCGGATCGGTGAGCTTCCTGAAGTGACCAGAGCGGATCCCGCAGCGATCATGTACACCTCCGGTTCTACCGGGCCTGCCAAGGGGGTCATCCTCCCGCATGGCCAGCACTACATGAACGGCTGGCAGGCGCGCCGCCAGGCCGAGGTCAGGTCGGAAGACCGGATCTTTGTGGTCCTTCCGTTGCACCACAACCAGGCGCAGGGCTATGGCGTAATGGCCGCGGTGGTCGCTGGCGCCGAGGTCTTCATCGCGCCAGGATTCCGGCGTGCAACGTTCTGGCAGGAGGTGAACGATGCCCGCGCGACGGTCTTCGTGTTCGTCGGGGCGTTGCTCGCTCTACTCGGCGCCCAAGAAGGAAACCCGAAAAACACGATCCGTGTGGCATATGGCGCGATGGTTCCCAAAGAGCTTTACCTCGAACTCGAGCAGCGCTTCGATATGCGGATCATCGACGGATACGGCTCTACTGAAGCCACAATTCCGGTCTGGGGGGACCTTTATGGCGAACGCGCCATCGGCTCATCCGGAAAGGTCATTCCGGAGTTCGAAGTAACCATTCGCGACAAAATGGACGACGAGCTGCCCTCGGGCGAAATTGGCGAGATCTGCATTCGATCGCGCGAGCCGTTCTCGATGTTCCAAGGCTACTTCGGCAACCCCGAGAAGACAGTCTCAGCATGCCGGAATCTCTGGTACCACTCCGGTGACCGGGGGCGTTTCGACGAAAATGGGAACCTTTGGTTCGAAGGCCGGGTCGATGATGCAATGCGGAGATTCGGCGAGTTCGTTTCCGCAAAGGAAGTTGAGGAGACAATCCTCACTCTCGACGCGGTTGAACTAGTCGCATGCTATGGCATTCCCGATCCAGTGGCCGGCCAGGAAGTTATGGTTGCCATCGTCCGGCGGGAAGGCCGCACTCTCGCCGCCGATCAGGTGAGGGATCGAGCGGCGGCAATGCTGCCGAAGTTCGCTGTGCCGCGCTATGTCGAGTTCGTCGATGAGCTGCCTATGACCCCAACCGGCAAAATCCAAAAGCACAAGCTGCGCAACCGCGGAGTTACAGACTTCACGTCGGATGCGCGATGTGAACAGGAAGGAAATTAGCATGGCCTACTTCAGCACCAGCGTAAGCGAGGTTACCGAGGGAGTCGTGAACCTCCGCGGGTACTCCCTCGCCGAAATCATGAGAAAGGCAAGCTACACCCAGGGTGCCTTCCTCTCGATCACGGGTCGTCTGCCCAACGAAGCCGAAACCCGCCTAGTCGACTGCGCACTCAACAGCCTCCTCGACCACGGCTACGTCGCTTCGACAATCACGGCCGCTCGGTACATCGCATCCGGGAACCCGCAGTTCATTCCCGCTGTCGCCGGAGGTATCCTCGCCGCAGGGAGCAACACGCTATCGCCGGAACACTCTTTTCACCTACTCGATCACGCCGATGAACTGCGTGGCCAAGGAACGTTCGAGGAGGGCGCAGAGCGAGTCGTCGAAGAGTACGTCTCGCTAAAGAAGCGCCTCCCGGGATTTGGACACCCAACGCACAAGACAAGTGACTTCCGTGCCGACATACTGTTCGATCTCGCGGAAGAACTCGGCCTTGAGGGTAACTCAATCAAACAAATCCGAGCGATCAACAGGGCGTTTATCGCTAGGACGGGCAAGACAAACATCCCCATCAACATCGACGGTGCTCTCGCGGCCATCGGTCGTGACTTGGACTGGTCCGCAAATCAGACTGTGGCGTTCGCGGTTCTCTCCGTTCTGCCGGGTCTCATGGCTCACGTAATTGAGGAGATCGAAACCGGGCGGCCGCTGCGCTACATCCAGGATGGCGACTACATCGGCGAACCCTTGGCGAAGCAGCTCTAACACCCTTACTGACCCGAACAGCAGTAAGAAAATCAACTGACTGACAATCATCATCGGTGGTTACCACCGTTGCTTGACAAATGAAGGAGAAATCTGAAATGGGACTCAACGACAACACTGTGCACTGGGATCGCGTCGAGAAGGGAGTCGAGCGGGCAGACGGTCGTTTGATCTGGCGACCTTACGGCTTCCCCGAAATCATCGATCCGTCACACTCTTATTTCCATGAGGGTGAGATCCAGCCGAAGTGGGACGTTTCCGACAAGATTGTCGTGCAGTCCGCGATTACCGGCGCCTTCTATACTCGGAACGCCAACCCCGACCAGCCCATCACCCCTGAAGAGATCCTCAAGGACGCCCAGGAATGCGCCCGCGCTGGTGCCAGCGCGATACACCTTCACATGCGCGGCGACAACGGCTACAACACCCTCGATCGCGACCTCTTCAAGTCTGTCGTGAACCCGCTTCGCGAGGAATTTCCTGGCATCTCGGTCGACGGTTGCTACGTTACGGCTCTGCAAGGCGAGTGGGACGAGATGAAAATCGCGATCAAGGAGAACATCCTTGACGGCGTGCCCGTCAACACCGCAGTGCTCTACAATGGCGACGCACTATTCGCAAAGCCAGCTCCGCTCATGATCGAAAAAACCCGCCTCATCCTTGAGGCCGGCGCCGCGCCCATCGTTGCGGTTTACACCGATGCAGACGTGAATAACGCAGACCGATTCCTGTTCCGCTCGGGTCTACTCGGACCGGGCCAGGTATGGTGTGTGCTGCCTTCCATCCCGGGCGCCAGCCCGATGGAGAACCCGCATCAGATGTTCACCGGGCTGCTTCGTATGGTCGAGCTGGTTCGGGACGTGGACCCCGAAGCAAAGATCTTCGTCTGCGCTGCGGGCCGTGCCTCCGTCTTCCTTGCCACGGCCGCTGCCCTTCTCGGTCTGCACATTCGCGTCGGCATGGAGGACACGGTCTGGAAGTACCCGCATAAGGACGAGAAACTCACCAGCAACCTCGAGGCATTCCTGCAGATCAAGCAGATCGTCGAGGCGCTCGGGCGCCAGGTAGCCACTCCCACCGAGTACCGCGAGATCATGGGCGTGAAGCCGCTCGAACAAGCGGGAAGCTAGGGGAGAGAGATTTAATGCGAGACAGAAACCCGGTCGACGATGAGGTGATCCGGCTCCCTGTTGTCGACCGGGGAGTTGTCGGGACTGAGGATATCGATTTCAACGATCATATGAACGTCAATGTGTATCTGCGTATCCTGACGACCACGACAATTCGTGGGCTCGACTACTGCGGGTTGGGATACGACTACGTACCCAAGCATCAGTGCGGGCTATTCTCTGTCGACCACCATGCAAGATATCTCTCTGAGCTACGACTCGGGGCTGAGTACACGACGCATGTACGTCTGGTGGAGGCGTCCTCCTGCGGAGTAAGGACCGTGGCGATGCTTCGAGATGTGAAAAAACAGCGAATCGCCTGCACCTTGGAGAGCCTGCTCCTCAACGTCGACCATGGCACCAGAAAAGTAACGCGTTTCGCGCCAGGGATCATCGAGAAGCTGAATGAAGCAGCGAGAAATGCGAGCCAGTTGGAATGGACGACGAAGTGCTGCGATTCCATTGCTGTACCGGGAACGCTTATTACAGTCTGACAATGGCCGTCGATGCACGGCAGGGCTGAAGACCCAAGCCGTAAGTTTGAGAGGTAGATGATGAAGATCTTCGTCCTGGTAAAAGAGGTGCCTGATACCTATGAGGAGCGCCGGCTCGATTTGGAAACGGGCCTGGCCGATCGTAGGGCGGGCCAGGCAGGGCTCGACGAGATCACAGAGCGGGCATTAGAAGTCGTGCTCAAATATGCAGACGTGAACCCTGGCGTAGAGGTGGTGGCGCTGTCGATGGCGCCGGAGTCTGCGACAGCGTCCATACGCCGGGCACTTGCGATAGGCGCTGGCTCCGCCGTGCACGTCGTCGACGAAGCATTGCACGGTGCGGACTTGGGCCTGACCGCCACGGTCCTGGCGGCGGCGATCAGACGCGGCGGAGCGGATCTGGTCATTACGGGCAATCTCTCCACGGATGGTTCTGGCGGGATAATACCCGCAATGCTCGCAGAACACCTAAATTATGCCCAAGCGACCAACCTCAGCGCCGTGCAGATTGCACCCGACGCCGTGACCGCGACTCGTGAAACCGATTACGGATCGCAGCGGGTAACCGCGCCCCTTCCAGCCGTCGTGTCAGTCACAGAGGCGCTTCCTGAAGCACGTTTCCCTAACTTCAAAGGCATCATGGCAGCAAAAAAGAAACCATTGGAGGTGCTCTCCCTCGCGGATCTGGGCGTATCGGCCGACCCGGCCGAGGCGCCCCAGACGATTCTTACCGCTGTATCGGAGAAGCCGCCACGAGTAGGTGGGGTGAAGATCGTGGACGAAGGCGACGCGGCCGTGCAACTCATCGATTTCCTTGTGAAGAACAGGCTGGTGTAACGATGCCCCACTACGAAAGACCGATCCTTGTCCTCATTGACGTGGCTCCGAGCGGTGCTGCGGCGCCTTCCAGTGCCCAGCTGATCGGCGCTGCAGCTCAGCTGGGCACCCCGGTAGCGCTGGTGGCAGCGCCGGCGGACATCTCTCAGGACGCGGTGGACTCCGCAGTAGCAGCAGGAGCACAGCTTGTGCTCACCATTGAAATCGACGAGGGACCCGTTACGGTACCTGTTGTGGATGCAATGCAGGCTGCCTACCACATGGTCCAGCCAGACGCAGTACTAATCTCAAACTCGGTCGCCGGGCGAGACGTCGCGGGACGCCTGGCAGTGCGCGAACACTTGGCACTTTCAGTGGACGCCGTTGGCGTCGCCCGTGATGACGAAGGCGTCGTGGCGTACCACTCGGTTTACGGAGGTGCTTTCCTTACCCATTCGGCGCCTACCTTTGGAACCCCGGTCATTACAGTCCGCCAGGGCGCCATCGACGACCGGGCAAAGTCGGTGCCGGAAGCCCGCGTCGAGAAACTTTCCGTGGAGCCGTCAGGAGCTGCGGTCGCGGTGGGCGCTGCCGTCGAAGCATTACAGATCGCCTCATCCCGCCCCGAGTTGCGCGGCGCCAGGATTGTCGTTTCTGGCGGTCGCGGGTTGGGGTCAAAGGAAAACTTCTCACTCGTCGAGGACCTCGCGGACGAGCTCAACGCCGCGATTGGCGCCTCCCGCGCCGCCGTCGACGCCGGCTTCATTCCATTCGCCCATCAGGTAGGGCAGACCGGAGTGTCCGTCTCGCCGCAACTATACGTCGCGATCGGCATCTCGGGGGCCATTCAGCACCGAGCCGGTATGCAGACAGCCAAGACAATCGTTGCGATCAATAAGGATCCCGGATCGCCCATCTTCGACGTGGCGGACTTCGGGATCGTCGGTGACCTGTTCACGGTGGTGCCACAGGTGGTAGACGCACTGCGAGGGCGGAAGAAATAACGATGACGACGGTACGTAGAGGACTACCTCGCACGCGCGGAGGCGAAGGCTGGCCACCCGCAGGTATTGACCCCAAGGCCGTGGAGAAAAGCTACTCCCAGGCAGGGGCCGGCCCAGAGCCCGGCATTACCGACAGCTCAGCCCAGACGGGCATGTCTACAAACGCCGTTCCGCCGACGTCGCTTGCAGGACCCTCTCCGGCACCCGAGAGAATTTCATTCGACGAGACTACAACGGTTGGGCCCGAGATCCGCAAGGGCCTTCCGCGCGTCACTGGCGGGGATCCATGGCCTCCAATCAGCTCCCGCATGCTAGTGGCTTCCCCGGCCGGTGTCCATAGCAAATCGCACCAACTGTCCGAAGACGGTATAACCGACGGTTCCGCGCCCTCTTACAGACCCACGCGCCAGGCCGAAGTCTCGGTCGTCGACGAACCCGTAAAGGCCCCGTCGGTGGCATCCGAACATCAAACGCCCGAAGTGATCGGTTCCACTCTGCGGCGAGGCCTTCCACGCGTCCTCGGGGAAGAGGCCTGGCCTCCTTCAGGAACCACATCCGTCAAGCTGACAAACCCATCTCCTGCAGTCGTGGAAGCCACCAAGGAAAAAGCGGTGCCGGTGGCCGAGCCGCTTGTCTCGGCAAATCCCGACGTACCCGCGTCTCAGACCTCAATGCGAACCGATACTCCGGATAAGGCCCCTACACACCCCAAGAGGGCGCGCAACGCAAACCGTCGACGGATCCTGCTCCAATTGCTCGGCGCTATCGCCGCCGGAATGGTTGCTGTATTAGTGGTTTTCCTCGCCAGAGCCATGCTCAGCGTTCCGGCTATTCAGGACTTCCTGACACGGTTTCCGGGGGAGTACCAGACTCCTGCGGCACCTGGGATAGCGTCATGGGTAGGGTGGCAGCACTTCTTCAACCTATTTTTGATGGTCCTAATCATCCGCTCTGGCCTCCGCGTGCGCCATGAGAAGCGCCCCGAAGCGTACTGGACTTCGCGGAACGGTAAGACCAAGATCAGCATAGCCCTTTGGTTACACCAGTGCCTCGACATCCTCTGGCTGGTGAACGGTTTGGTCTTCGTGGTCTTGTTGTTTCTCACCGGTCACTGGGCCCGGCTCATCCCGACCAGCTGGGATGTCTTCCCGAACGCGCTATCGGCCGCGTTGCAGTACATATCGTTTGAGTGGCCGGTCGAGAACGGATGGAACAACTACAACAGCCTGCAGCAGCTTGCCTACTTCACAACGGTCTTCGTAGCGGCGCCGCTCGCGGCTCTGTCCGGGTTCCGGATGTCGGGAATGTGGCCTAAGCGAGCCGAGCGGCTTTCGAAGGTCTACCCCGTCGAGTGGGCACGGGCTGTTCACTACCCGGTGATGCTGTACTTCGTCGTTTTCATCGTCTTACACGTAGCCCTCGTGATGCTCACTGGGTTCCTGCGCAACCTCAACCACATGTACGCCGCACAGGATGCCGACGGCTGGCTGGGATTCTGGATCTTCCTTGGAACTGTGCTGCTTATCGTGGCAGGGTGGGTTCTCGCCCGGGCCTCGCTGCTCTCCCCCATAGCCGGCATGTTCGGCAAGGTGTCTTCTCGGTGACTTTTGCGCGGAAGCCGCTTGTGGCCGGCGAAGCCGTGGCTACACGGAACAAGGGGCCATAACGGCATGCTACTACTACCCCGGCGAAGCCGGGGTTTTCTTGGAGGAAGCGTTTCTCGACGAACAATGGATCGTGCCTCGGCCAGCATTTGGGAGGCAAGTTACCTGAAGTGCAGCCAGTTGCAGCCCGAGGATCGTTCAGCGCTGTTTCAATAAACTAGCCTCAGCAAGCCCCCATTATGGGTTCTTGTTTTTAGCCACATTTGCTCATTCTGCACGGGTTTCAACTGCATAGGGTTACAGTAGGCCTCGCTCCGGATGTCCAATAATTCGCAAAAATTCGGACCGGCATGCAGGAGGGCCCGTCGGCGATTGACGCGGATGGAGATAGGTCTCAAAAATTCCTAGTCGTGCGGGCAGTCGAGCGCCCTCCCGCACTAGACCGGTCGGACAGGAAAGACTCATTGTGGCCATGGCCCTTTGCGATTGCATGGTCGCGCAGGTAGTTCAAATGGGCTTGCATCGCCTCTGCGGCAGCTAACGGATCCTGGGCTTGGATGGCGCGATAAAGCTTGATGTGATGAGTAACCGATTCCTTTCCCAGAGCCTCATCGGTATCTACGAAGGCGAGGGGGCGCGCCGTACGGTGCAGCGCAGACACAAAGGCTGCAAGCACACGGTTGCCCGATGCATTTGCGATCACACCATGGAATTGCGCATTCAGTTCGGAAATTAGGGGGTCATCGTAGGTGGACGCCCGTTCACGGTCGATGATGTCATGCAGTTCCACGAGATGGTCATCCTGCCGATGTTTTGCCGCGAGACGTGCGCTGGGCACCTCAAGCAGGTCTCGAAAATTCGAAACTTCATCCGTGGATACCGACCCAATATCCAAGACGCTGATTAGCCGATCAGAAACTACTCGAGCGAATGTGTTGTGGTCGACTCTCTGCACAAAGAGCCCACTTGTCATACCAGGTCCCTTGGTTAGTAAACCTGCCTCAACCAAGGATCTTAACGCCTCTCGGATCGTTGCCCGGCTAACATTGAAAGTTTGAGCCAGTGCATGTTCGGCTGGCAGACGGATTCCGTCGCCGAGCGAACCATCGAGAATTGCTTGCTTGATTTGGCTCTCGACTTGCTGGCGAGGCCGTAGGACAGGCATAGCGGGGAACGGCATCGACACTGTTGACATATCCGGCATCTTTCCTCCTGTGCGTACGAGCTCTATTACTATTGTATGACTAGATAACCTTATTTCAGAGTAGGCTACACAGGCTTAAGTCAGACATCTCAGGATGTATTGAATTTGGCCGTCACTCGACAAGCATGCGTAGCAAGCGTCGTTAACCCTCCGGGAGTCGCGTCGGTCTTACGGCAGTAGCGCCAACTTTCCAAGCAAACTGGAACTCGTGTGGGCCAGGGGGAGGACTGAGGGTAAGTACGGGATGCGTCAGTACGAAAGAGGTCGGTCGAGCGTCAAGGCCGCGTCGCTCTGACGATAGCCTTCGCGGCCATGCGTCGACGAGAGCCATCATGCAAGCCTTTGACCCGGCCGGTCGGGAACGATGGTGGGGCACGAAGGAGAGCCGCCCAGGCAAGTTTTGCCAGTGGATCCCCGGCAGGCGGACGTAAGCGCGTCCAGTGTTGAAGCTATCCACGCAGAGCGCGCTTTCTCCAAGACGAATTCAGCAACAGCGCAGAGCTCAGCATGAGGCACACGACTGCACCGAGTTCGAGCGTCATGTTGATGCTTGCTCCTGTTGGTTGGTGGTCAGTTGTGGAGTGCGCCGCGATGATTGCGGCCGATGCTGCTGTTCCGAACGAGCTGCCAACTGTCCTGAGGACTTGGTTGAAGCTGACAGAGCTTCCCAGTTCTTCAGCAGCAACGTTTTGAGAGATCAGGGCAGGCATAGCGGCATAGCTCGCTCCCACACCCAGCCCGAATACCAGCGTGCCCAGTAGAAGCTCCCATAAATAGCTATGTGTCAGCCACAGCAAGGTGCCGGCGACGGCCATGAGGAGTGCCCCAACGGGAAGTAAGGGTGCCAGGCCTATTCTGGGGGAGATCCGACGCACGATCCCGTTGGCGACTATACTGCCCACGGATAAAGGCAGTATGACGAAGCCCGCCCAGAAGACTGGAATTGCAAGTCCATACCCGGTTGATTTGGGGCCCTGTGCGACTAGGCTCGCCACGGATAGCCCGATATAAAGTGCGGCGCCCAGGCCGATGGCCGCAACATTGGCCAGAAGAACATCTCCATGGCGCATGGCCCGCAGGTTAATGAGGGGATGCAATATTCTAAGTTCTTGACGAATCCAAACGCCGAGCAGAATGATCGATAGCGACAACGATGCAAGTGTCCATGCGGACAGCCAGCCCCACTTCGGCCCTTCACTTATGCCCAATAGCAGCAGCCCAAGGCCGCTCCCAAGAGTGCAAGCCCCTAAGTAGTCAAAGGAGGACACGGGAGCCGCCTCGTCCGGCCCCTTGGGGATATTTCGCCACACGACGAGGACCGCACTGAGGACAAATAGAGCCGCAAAACCGAACGCAAATCGATAGGACCATATATCGGCAATGATGCCCGTCAGGGGATACCCGATTCCGATACCTGAGGCCACTGTGATCGAAAGGCTCGAAATCGAGGATTGAACGCGGGCCGGCTCAACGTATCTACGTGCCAGAGCGATTGTCACGGGCACAACGCCATAAGTCAGACCTTGGAGGGCCCGACCTACGAGGAACACTGGGAAGCACGTCGCCGTCCCGGCAATCACAGAACCAGCAAAAATTATCGCTAGGGAAATCAGAAGTAAATTCTTCTTGTGCGGCCCGTCACCGAGTCGACCCATCACCGGAGTTGCAAGAGCGCCCACGAGCAGGTTCACCGTGAGCATCCATTGTGCGGTGCCGATGCCCACGCCCATCTCATAGGAAATGGACGGCACCAGAAGCATGCCAAGGGAACTAACTATCGCTGTCGAAAGGGCCGCATAGATCAACGTGGGAACCTGATTGGGTCGACTAGTGCTCATGGTGGGCTACCTCCCGAATGTTTCGCACTGATATTGGCGTCACAGTTGTCCCGATCTCCTTTTAGCCCTTGTCAAGGAAGCTTCAACAATCATCTCCAAACGCAAGGCTCTGGTTCCCACTCAGCGTCAGCTCGCGACCGAGCCCGGTCATACGTGGCCGGCTCGCCGCCTGGCGTGGCTCGTGCACTCTTCACCCGCTGGGAAAGCCTCGCGATGTGAGCACAACACCGTATTTCTCGAACTACCGACTTGCAGCACCTTCTATCCCGGCCCAACCTGAGAGAACGCTAACACCGCTCATTGTGCCTGCAGGTCGCAGCTATCTTGTCAGACATGTATTGATTATATAGAGATCTTGCGAGTCATTGACAGTTGTCCGACAAGACTGAGAGTATGACTATGTCGATTGGCTCGGCCTTCCCACACTCGTACGGCTTCCTCGGCAAATTCAAGTCCAATAGGCGAAGCCTGACGAAGGATCGCCCGAGAGTTCCCTAATACAAAGGAACCCACAACCCAGGACTGTTGCAGTACATCCTCATTTTGAATGGCCTTGAAAGGATCACTGGGTATGAGTCCGTCACCAGAAACGATTGTTAGAAATTCCCGAGCGCGGCGCAGAGTAATCGGAGCAACGCTTATCGGAAACTTTATGGAATGGTTCGACTTCGCAGTCTATGGGTTCGTGGCAACCATCATCGGAGCGCAGTTCTTTCCAGCGGGTGACGAGTCAAGTCAACTCCTTGCTGCGCTGGCCGTATTCGGTGTTGCATTCTTCTTCCGCCCTTTGGGTGGTGCTGTTTTTGGCTACATCGGAGATAAAGTCGGACGCCGAACTTCACTGGCACTTGCCATCATCATCATGAGTGTGGCTACTGCACTCATAGGTTTCCTTCCGGGCTTCGCAAGCATCGGGATCGGCGCCCCGATCTTGTTGGTTACGATTCGATGCATCCAGGGCCTCTCCGTGGGGGGCGAATGGACAGGAGCCTCCACATTCCTCGTTGAGTATGCTCCAGATCGCAGCCGCGGGCTGTGGGCCAGTCTCATTGCCACAACCGCAGCATTGGGAATTATCGCAGGCAGTGCCGTGGTCTTCCTCCTTTCTGCGACCCTTTCTTCAGAGGATATGGCCGCGTTTGGATGGCGTATCCCCTTTATCCTCGCCCTCCCAATTGGCCTTGTCGGTCTCTTTATGCGGATGAAGCTTGAAGACACGCCCGTCTATCAGGAGATCAAGAAGAAGGGTGAACGTGTTAACCCATTCAAGCACATGCGAAAAGAGGACTTCCGCAACATTTTCATCGCGTTCGCATTTTCCTCCGCGACTGGCACAGGTTTTTACTACTTCGCAACTTACTTCGTGAGTTATCTGAGCGTGACTCTTCAGTTCCCGCGGCCGACTGCCATCCTTCTGAGCATGCTCGGCCTTGCACTGTATGCGATTATGTGCCCCTTAGCTGGAAAGTTCTCAGATCGCTTCGGTCGGCGGCTCAGTTACATCCTGGGCTGCATTGGCCTTGCAGTTACGGTTGTCCCCGTCTTCCTTTTAATGGCCTCGGGAGAGTTTATGCTCGCGTTGCTCGGCCTAGGTCTCTATGCGATTTTCCAGTCGTCACTCACGGTCATGAGTTCGGTGACTATCGTGGAGTTCTTTCCTCCTAAAGTACGCCTCACCGCGGGCGCCATCGGTTATAACCTTGGAGTTGGCCCGGTAGCTGGCATGGGCCCACTGGTGGCGGCTGCTCTGGTCGCAGCCACGGGAAATCCGCTCGCACCCGCCTACTACTTGACGGGGCTGATGGCTGTCGTTGCGATCATCCTCTTTAAGTTCTTACCAGAGACCTTTAAGCGATCTTTGTACACAGACGACGAGCAGAGTAGACCCACGGGCATCAGCGGCAGCGAACCGGTTGTAGAAGTCGATTAGACGGTAGCGTTCTTGTGGGGCCCAGCCACCTTGTGGGGCACGCCATTTGCCAAGGGAGTCAAATGCCATGCAGTTCATGACTCGAACAATGTCTAGTCAAAGATTCATTGGGCTACTATCACGCACGCCGACCTGCACTATGTCGGTTCGGTCACCGTCGATCGAGACCTGCTTGACGCCGCTGACATCCTACCGGGCGAGCTTGTATCGATCGTAAATGTCACCAACTGCGCACGATTGGAGACCTATACCATCGCTGGCGAACGCGGCTCAGGAGTACTTGGTATATCAACGGTGCCGCAGCACATTTGGTCCATGAAGGCGACGTGGTCATCCTCATTACCTATGCCACGATGACCATGGCGCAGGCCACCGACTTCAATCCCAAAGTGATCCACGTCGATCAATACAACAGGATGATTCAAATCGGCAGCGATCCAGCCGAAGCGATTACACCTGGTTTGACCCGCCCTCCATTCGCCATGAACAAATCGAGCAAATGCCGTTCAAAGCCCACCCTGACGACGTCGGGGCGGGATTTGTTCTGGGCTGAAGACATTAGCGTTGCTGTTAAACGCTTCTGGTTGACTCGCATTAACTCTTCACAAACGAATTAAAGCGAAAAAGCTCTCATGGAATCCCAGACCATCCTTCGTCAACCTGCACGGTACCGACCAATGGCAGTATCTTCTTGGCGAAATCGTCAAGGTATGGCGCGACGGAAAATTGTATCGTCGAGCGGTGGCCGTTGCCATAATGCCCGACGCATCTGGGTTATGGCTCTCTTTAGAAGGTGCGTTTCAGAGGAAATATATTGACGTCGCTGCTGGGTTTAAGATCTGGAGCACTCTATATCCATGTTCTGGAGGCGCCACGACGGCGAGCACTTGCGCGGAGGCGCCAGCCAACAGCACAAAGCGAGCCTACCCGTGGCGCCTTTCGTCACCACACTCACGACGGGACACCGGCACTGCGATAATGCGGGGAGAGGAACACCCAATATAGGACTCGAGCGGCGAATGGCCGGGACGGATAAGGTTCTTTAAACGGTGGCACCTCCCCGACCGCAGCTCGGCCCACGGTAAGTCTCCCGATGGAGGAAGGTGCGCTGTCTATAGCTGCCGCCCTTGGGATAGATGTCCACGCGTAGTCTCTCATTCGACCGCTGCGCCCAAATTGAGGACAGTGAAAATGCCATCCCAGGCTAGCTAAACAGGAAACGGAAAGACCCAGAACTAGCCGCTGGCCGCGAGGTCGGGCGGCAAGCAAACCGCGCGCGACGAGATTGTGCTGGGACCAGTCACTGCGCACGTCCGGGCCATTTGGCTGACCCATTTGCGCCTTAGGTGTAGTTCCCCGTGAGGTTGTGAACACGATCTGACGGAGTAGGACCACCGATCCCAGTGTGGGGCCGATGATTATGGTGATGAAGCCAGGCGCTTTAGGCTGCGGCCCTGGCTTCCTCGCTGTCATAAGACCTCGTGTACGCCGATTCCTGCGCCAACGTCCGATTGAACCTTTCAACTTTTCCGTTGGTCTGCGGTGTGTACGGCCTGGTGCGCCGGTGCTTCACATCCGGCCCCAGCGCCTGGGCGAACGCAATGGAACGGTAGCAGAAACCGTTATCGGTCATCACCTCGGTCACCGCAATGCCCGCTGCCGCAAAGAAACCTCGGGCTCGTTCCCAAAACCCAGCCGCGGTTTCCTTCTTCTCGTCCTTGAGGATCTCGCAAATAGGGCAACCTCGAATAGTCATCGACCGCGTGATGCAGGAACAGGTAGCCCCGTGATGCCGCGGCACCCTGGCGTGCCGCGCGGTTCCGCGCGTTGCTGGCCTGGCGGTCTTGGACAGATCCGCGCCCGTGGGTGCGCCAGCCTCTGCCTTCTGGGATGCGGCCCAGTTTCTTGATGTCCACATGCACCAGCTCGCCAGGTGCCCGCTTCTCGTACCGCACACTGATCGGCTTGCGCACCGGCAGCCCAGTGGCCTGGACCAGATGCGCCAGCTTGGGCATCCGGTAGCGGGTCAGGACGCGTTCGACGGTGCTGCGGGGAATGCCGAGGTAGTAGCTGATTCGGTGTGGTCCCCATTGGCGGTTGAACCTCAGGGAAATGATGCGGTGTTCGCACTTGCGGCAAAGTCGTGTCGGGCAGTGCTGGGGGCGCGAGGAGCGGTCGTCGAGGGATTCGTTGGCATGGTATCTGGCCGCCCATTTCGAGGCTGTTGCCGGTGAGACCTGGAATCGTGCGGCGGCGCGGCGGATGGGCCAGTGGTTATCGATGATCAAGGAAGCTAGGCGTCGTCTTCCTTCGGGCGTCAGCGGTGCGTTAGCGTGGGACATGAAGACCTCCGTGCACGATGGTGAGTGTGGTAACCCACATCCTGCCGGAGGTCTTCTTCATTCTCTAGTGTTCACAACGTCCCGAGGAACTACACTTAGGGCAGGACGACGGTCTCATATGCGGCCTTGACTCCACCATGCGGGCCTCGTGGGCCAGGCACTATCGCAGGGCCTGCAGGGTAGGGATCACGCCCGCAGGCATCGCGGAGCTTCGAGGGGTGGCAAGTTCGATTCATATCTTAGGGGCTGCCCGTTATGTTGTTGACAGCCCCTAAAAGAGGATCATAGGGACTGTCGGCCGACCAGCCTCGGCATGGTGTCTTGCCCCTGCTTAACCAATAGTCCGGGGGGTGTTGCCACCGAGGCTGGGATGGCAGCAGGGTGATTGCTGATGAGGGGCGCGGCGCCAGAAAATGGACGCCTGTCATAACGTGGATGTAAGACTTTGCTACCGACGGTTGGTCGACCTTGGACAAAAACTAGTTCAAAGGAGCACTAGCCATGATCACCTCAGACGTGGACATTTTCTTCGGACTCGACGTGGGGAAAACAGACCACTGGGCCTGCGCCGTCACCAAAGACGGAACCAAAATCTGGAACAAGACCCTACCCAACGACGAAGCCAAACTTGTCTCGGTCTACCAGAAACTCAGCGCCCAGGGCACCGTTCTCGTGGTCGTGGATCAGCCAGCCACCATCGGCGCCCTCGCTGTTGCTGTCGCCCAGCACATGGGAATCACCGTTGCCTATTTACCGGGTCTGCCGATGCGACGTATCGCAGATATGTATCCCGGGACGGCGAAAACCGACGAAAAGGACGCGTTCATTATCGCTGACGCGGCCCGCACCATGCCGCACACGCTGCGCAGCATTCAGCTCTCCGACGAGGACGAAGCCACCCTGGGCATGCTCACCGGATTCGATCTGGATCTAGCACGGCAGATCACCCAAACCAGCAACAAGATCCGCGGACTCTTCACCCAAATCCACCCGCCACTAGAACGGGTCCTAGGCCCATGGCTGGAACACGACGCGGTGCTCGAAGTCCTCGCCTCCTGGCCGACACCGGCGCAACTGAAGCATGCCGGCCAAGCCAGGATCGACGCGAAGCTGAAGAAATACGGAGCCCGTCGGCACACCGCCTGGGCCGGGACCATCATTGACGCCCTGGAAGAGCAGAGCGTCATCGTGGTCGGCACCGACGCCGCAGGACTGGTCATCCCGCACCTGGCCCGGCAACTGATCTCGTTGCATGCCCAGCGTGTGGACGTGGCCACGCACCTCGAAGCCATGGTGGAGGCCCACCCTCTTTACCAGGTCCTGACATCCATGCCAGGGGTCGCCGTCAGGACCGCCGCGATCATCATCGCCGAGACCTCCGGCAAGACTTTCACCAGTGCCGCATCTCTGTCTTCTTACGCCGGCCTGGCACCAACCACCCGCTAGTCCGGCACGTCGATCAAATCCGAGCGCGTCAGCCATTCAGGCAACAAACGGCTGAAGCGAGCGCTTTTCCTCTCGGCGTTCGCGTCGATCAGGTTCGATCCGACCAGCCGGGCCTATTATGACCGGAAACGAGCCCAGGGCAAGCGCCAAAACCAAGCTCTGATCGCACTGGCCCACCGACGACTCACGGTCCTGTTCGCCATGATCCGTGACGGCTCACTCTATGATGTTCCGGAACTAAAAATTGCTTGACACAGAACATAGGGGCACCCCCCACATCCCTCAGCCGGCCCGATGTCCAGTCCGATGGAACTCGGAGCAGCTGCCGAGAGTTGAGGAAAAACTCAGCAGGTTATTCGGTTCTGTTTCGCTGGTAGGCACTACGAACGGCTCTAAGATCAGTATCGCGACATGATTATCAATTTTCCGCTCCGCGTGTCCGTGCTCTGTGCCCTTGGTTGGGTATGAAGCGACTTGCTTTGCGATTCATTCGCACTAAGATGAGTAGGCTGACGCGTTCTAACCAACGTTGCCTAACTCATGATCATTGAACCATAAGTTAAGGACTTGACGCGTTTGGGCGAAGTACTTACTGGATGATTCGCCCGTGCAGAGCTGAACGGCAAACCATTCCAGATTCGGAAAGCGGCTCTGCAGGGTTCGGCTAAGCCCTGCGAGGTGCCCCAGTGTTCGGATGAAGCAAAGCGGAAACGAGGCACCGACGGGTTCGTTCGTCAGGCCTCGTTCCGGATCACGTTTGTAGAGCCAATCAGCGGATTTCTTCCGGGCTGCTTGCTGTTGAATCTACCGCGGTAAAAGATTCCCGTCTGTGCGGCAGGGGCGGTTGGCTACGACGATCCACCAAGTAGATAGTCAACCCTCCGCAAGCAATCAGTGCTCCCACGACAACAAAAGCCATGTTTGTGCTGCCCGTAACGGAAATTATAGATCCTGTGACATAAGGGCCGGCAAAGCCAGACGCATTCGCAATCGAGTTAACCAGTGCCAGTGCCGATGCTACTGCAGCAATGTTGAACAGTTTCGGAATGATGCTCAAGAATACTGCCGGGGCCCCGTAAGCTCCGATTGACACCAGGGAGAGAGCGATGAGGCTCGTCACTGGGTTGGTGGAAAAGCCGACGAGGGTAGCTCCGGCAGCGGCGATGAAGCACACAACGGCGACATGTAGTCCAAGGTGGCCACGTCGAGCCGCGGACCTAGCGACCAAAATAGCTGCGAGGGCGCCGACTACTGATGGTATAGCGACCAAGAGACCTACTTGGACCGGTGAAAGCTCAAGGTTGAATTGTTGCTTGAAGCCTGTGACGACTGTTGGAAGGAAGAACGAAAGAGTATAAGTGGAGTAAGGCACTGTGAAGTAGGCGGCTCCGAGGATCCAAACCTTGGGACTGCGCAGACCTGACCACACACTGTGGGTCGTGTCGGGAACCTGGCTCCGCTCGGTAGCCAGTTCGTCTTCGATCAGGTCCTTTTCCCTTTGAGTCAGCCAGCGAGCATCCTTTGGCCCTTTGGGGAGGTAGAAGAAAGTCCAAATACCGAAGATGATAGGGAGGATTCCGGTGAGAAGAATCATCAGTCGCCAGCCGGCAAATCCAGTGTTCATTGAATTCCCCCACTCGATTATGAGCGTTAGAAGGGGCGCCCCTACGATGTTGGAGACGACTGCCATGACTATGAAGTAACTGAAGGCAATTACCCGGCGCCTGGCCGGAAGCCACAGCGTTAGATAGAACAGGACGCCGGGGGCGAATCCGGCCTCAGCAATTCCCAAAAGAATACGAGCCGCGTACATGACACCCTCGTTGGGGACGAAGGCCGTCAATGCTTGGATAATGCCCCAAGACAAAATGATGCGCCCGAGCCACGCCCCGGCACCGAAGCGGCGAAGGGCCAGGTTGCTGGGGACTTCGAAGAGCACGTAGCCGATGAAGAAGACACCAGAAACCAAGCCGAAGGTGGCGGCTGTGAGTCCTAGGTCTTGGTTCATCCCGTTGGGCCCGGCGTAACTAATGGCAGTGCGGTCCATGTACGCCAAGATATATAAAACACAAACAAAGATAAGGATTCGTTGGAATACCTTTCTATACGCTGCCTTCTGTTCAGCAGTCTCAGTGCTCTGGGTCGTCGTGAATGGCATGCAAACTCCTTTGTTAGCAAAATGCCTCTTTTGTGTAACTCGCGTATGGCGAGCCATGTAGGACAAGACCCCGTGATTCGAATTGGGTCGTTTTTGTCAGACCACTCTTCATGTCTTCTTTGGGCAGGAATTTAGTGGTCGAATGCAGTCGAAACTACTCAATAGGAGCTTGTAAGTCAATTACCTTTCCGGCAAAGTGCTCCTCTTGACTGACAAGATAAGCTGGAACGCAGCCAAGCAATGTGTTTGCCGATTCAGCCAGAGGCGCCCTTGGTAGGGTATCGAGGGCCTGGTGGACGATTACGCATTGACTGGACCGTCTCGGCGTGATGACGAATGGATTGGATGGGTGAATGATCAAAGCTTCATTGAGACACGGCGTCGGAGGTGGGTTTGCTTTGACGAATTTCGTCGGTAGGCGGCGAGAACTTACCGAAGCAAAGTCGCTCATGACAGAGTCCCGATTAGTTACGCTCACCGGTCCCGGCGGGGTTGGCAAAAGTCGGTTAGCTGTTGAGCTGGCAGAACGATCTAGTAAAGCCTTCCATGACGGTGTCTGGTTTGTTGAACTTGCCAGTCTCGAGGAGCAATCGAGTCTGGCCTCTGCCGTGCTATCGGCTCTCTCCGTGCCGGACCAGTCCGCTCGCCCAGCTGTGAATAAGCTCTTGGATTACATCCGTGAACGACAAATTCTGATTGTGCTGGATAACTGCGAGCATCTCCTGCAGGCCGTGGCGGCACTTACAGCCGCGATGCTGCAACAAGCACCGGGCCTTCGAGTGCTTGCAACGAGCCGAGAACCGTTGGAAATCGCAGGGGAGCGCATTTGCCGGATACCGCCCCTCTCCACGCCGTCGCTTCTGGATTCCCACGCCGCGGCGGGGCTTGAGCAGTATGAGGCGGTAAGCCTGCTTGTCGATCGAGCTCGAGCCACAATTACTGACTTCTCAGTCACACCTGAAAACTCCGATGCCATTGTACAGTTGTGCAATCGTCTCGACGGTATCCCGCTGGCCATCGAGATGGCGGCAGCCAGGCTGCGATCACTATCTGTCACGCAGATTGTGGAACGGCTTGATCAACGTTTCCAGCTACTGACCAGTGGCGACCGCGCCGGCCTACCCCGGCAGAAAACATTGCGCGCTCTGATTGATTGGAGTTGTGACCTCTGCACTCCGGCCGAGCAGCTGCTTTGGGCTCGACTCTCCGTCTTTCCGGGTAGCTTTGACTTGGAAAGTGTTGAAAGCGTTTGTGGTTTCGGTGATCTGGACCCTACTCAGATTCTTGACTTGCTGGACCGACTCGTAGCGAAGTCGATTGTTTCCGCCGAACGCTCCGGAGAGCTGATCCGCTACCGTCAACTAATGACCATACGTGAGTATGGTGCCGACCTCCTCGCCCGAGGCACCGATGGGTTTCCTAAGTTAAAGCGCCGCCAACGTGATTTCTATCTGAAAAGGGCGACTAACATGGTCGAAAATTGGTGTGGACCCGGGCAAGTGCAGATCCTCTGGGCTATGCGAAACGACCACGCGAACCTGCTGTCGGTCTTGGAATGGTCCGTAAACACAGAGGGAGAACTCCAAGCGGCGGCCGAATTAGCGTCGTTGTTGCGGTACCACTGGATCGCAGGTGGATTCCTCGGGGATGGACGTCGTTGGTTAGAACGAATCCTCACGCAGACCGATGAGCCCAGTCCGGAGCGTGGCGCAGCTTTTTGGGTCGCGGCTTGGGTTTCCTTAGTCCAGGGCGAGCGTGACACTGCGTCACGCTATCTCGAGAAATGTCATGAGACTGCCCGGGTTCTACGCGATCCGGTTCTTGCTGCCCAAGTCTCACACTGGCGTGCTTTCTACCTCTTCTTTGCCGGAAACCTCAACGAATCCATCGCCCTTTACGACACCGCCATCGCCGCTCACAAGGCAGCGGGAAACACTGCCTCTACGGTTACGGGCCTTTTCCAACTCGCTTTAGCGCGAACCTATAAGGGAGACACAAGCGAAGCAATTAGAACCTGCGAGGAAGCTCTTGAATTGAGTAGCCGCCACGGCGAACGGTGGGGACATGCCTATTCGCTATGGGCTTTGGCTCTATGTCGATGGCATATGGGTGAAAACGCTGAAGCCAGAAAGGCGGCTACGGAAGCTCTCGAAATCCAGGCTGAATTCAGGGATGCCATGTGCACAGCCTTGACCATTGATCTCCTTTCATGGATTGCAACTTCAGAGTCACGTTTCGAGACCGCAATGGACCTAAGCAACGCCGCTTCTGACCTCTGGGCGAACCTCGGAACCAACCCCGAGGCACTCGGCCCGCATCTTCAGGCGGACTCGGCGCTTTCGGCCAGCACTCTTCGAGGTAGGATCGGCGTGCCTAAAACCCCTGAGCTGGGCGTCCCCCGGCCACGTCTCAGTCAGGAAGAGGCTCTGGCAAGGGCCCTCGGCGTAACAGCTCCAACGATCACCCCGGAACCCACTGTTGTGGGTTCCCAAATAACTCCGAGGCAGAGGGAGATAGCCCAGCTCGTCGCGCAAGGACTCAGTAACCGATCGATCGCTGAGACATTGGTGCTCTCGCCGCGGACGGTTGAAGGGCACGTAGAAAACATATTGAGCAAACTAGGCTTTACAGCACGCGCCCAAATTGCCGCGTGGGTGGCCCAGCAACCACCTTCGTCTGGCTTATGATCCTTCATAAAGACCCAGCCAATGCCTGGAACCTCGCGCCTTCCACTTGAAAACCGTCGCCTCCGGCCCCGCGGTGGATCTCACAACTGCGCCGTTGCGGGCCAACGCGGAGCAAAGATAATAGCTGGGAGCGCTGGACGACTTCGAGACGCCTCCGAAACGCGCTCAAAACGCGTCGCCTGAGTCCGGATGCTGTCCTGTCCGTCGGTCCAAGGTGTTTGGGATCTGCAGCGGAGACAGTTAGTCTCTTCCGATAACTAAGCGTCTCAAAGAGGCGCTGCCTGTAGGCAAAAGAATCGAAGAATCATCGTCGATAGATGAGCGCAAACTGTACCGATTGGCAGACGAACTGACCCTTGTTTTCAGTATCTTGCGTAAGGGCCAAATCTGAACAGCGTGGCATCCTGCCCGGGAGTTTTCAAACCAGTGCATTTAAGCCGACGTAGCTACCCTTGAAGAACAGCAGCGGCTCCGCTTCGCTACGCGTGCTCATAGCCTTGACTTGTCCCAGAACTATCGTATGGTCGCCACCGTCATACTCTTCGTACAATTCACAATCAATCCATGCCAATGCACCGTCCAGAACCGGGCTGCCGAGATGTGAAGATGTGTAACGTACCCCTTCGAATTTGTTGCTACCGGATCGAGCAAATTTACCAGCGAGTTCACGGTGCTCTTCGGGAAGTATGTTGATGCAAAACTTTCCAACGGTCCGAATGTTAGGCCAGGTTGACGATGAACGGGCTGGGTTGAAGGAAACAAGCGCGGGCTCCAGCGACAACGATGAAAATGACTGGCATGTGAATCCCACTGGTCCGTCCTCTGTCGAGGCAGTGATAATGGTCAGACCGGTACAGAAATGGCCGAGAACCTCTCGCATCCGTTCCGGGCTTACTCTCAAATGAGCCTTCATGGCTGGTCCTTTCGATAGGGCACTGATATCAAGCTGATCAACAGCTCAATGCATTTGGTGGGTTTGGTTAGCGTCGCAAATCATGCACAACGGTCAGCAGCCGCTTTTGTAGTTGCAGCGGAACCGCCCATGGTTGGGCTGCACTTCGGGCGGAGGTCAAGCTGGACTTCACGTTCGCCGAAATCTCGAGACCTGCTAGTTGAACCGGCGGCGAGATCCCCGGCGGTGCCGCCGGTATAAGGCAACCAATGCCATTCGTCCATGTGATACTGCCATGCAGGTGTCTGATGGACGGTAAAAATTGGCTACTGACGTATCACTTTCATGCGGCCTTTCTTGTCAGGAGATTAGGATTGGTACTGCGACATAAGTAAGTATGGCGGGCATTCTCCACTACCCGGGCGGGGGAAATTACGCGGCCGGGTACCTGACTTAGGCATGCGGGTACTGCCTGCTCCTTGCCTTCGGGCTTGCTTCATCCTCATGCCGCGCTGCTGGCGCCGGAGACGCTGCGCGACGACGAACGATTTGTGGGCTTGGCCAGTGCCCCTATCACTGGAAAATAGCCGAACTTGAGCGCTGACTGCGTGGCCCGCGGATGCCGGTTCTTTTGCATATGGCCCTTGCTCTGTGTCCACGACTGGGGTTCATGTCGTCAACGGCCTATTTTTGCCCGAGCCACCGCCGGGGAATACCCAAGTAAGTACTCGCGGGCATTCAATGCACTTGACGAGTGCCCCTTCTGGGATGGCATCAAAGGGGCAGATAGTCGCAAACCGATCGACGAAGGAGACCCGTTATCTCAAATAGAGCTTGGCAGGTCTGGTACCCGCTGGCAGGATTGATGTCACCAGCGGGAACGTGACTCACCCGTTATCAGTCCTCGATCTTGAAGTGACTTGAACAAGACCAGTACATTCTCGCCGGAGACATCAGTCCAGTCACTTGCCTTGGCTTGATAAAAGGTTGACCGCACCTGTACGACGTGTGTCTCGTTAGAGATTTGCCTGACAAGAACCCACTTCCAGACCAATGTCATCCGAATCGACCCGGAAAGAAGGTTCAAGATTATGGCCATCATCGCATAACCATATGACTTCGTCATCGGCATTGATAACCACGCGCGTACCCACACTTTTGCCATCGTCAACGCGGTTACCGGAGCCAGAACTGGCTGCCAAGCTTTTCCCGTCACAGACAACGGCATGAACCGGGCGATCGCCTGGATGCACCGCAATTCCCATGGAAACATCTGGGCAGCTGTCGAGGGAACCAATTCCTACGGCTCAAACATCCGTCGCATATTGACCGATGAGAATATCAACGTGACGGAAGCGAAGCCGCCGCGCAAGAAGGCCAGAAACGGTGTTGGCAAAATTGACCAAATCGTCGCTATTGCGGCAGCCATGAGCGTTCTCGGCCAAGATGTCGACCAACTTCTGCATCCTCGAAGCGACGGTGCTCGCGTAGCTATCAGCGTGCTGCTCGCAGCTCGCCGGCGCGTAGAACAGCAGAGCACTGCCGGCCGCAATGCACTGAACGCGCTGGTGCGTCAGATTGATCTGGGAATCGACGCACGTAAGGCATTGTCGGATAAGCAAGTATTCGAAATCGGCAACTGGCGAATTCGAGAAAGCGATACCGTTGAACAGCGGATCGCCCATGGTGAAGCGGTAGAACTGGCTCGGGCGATCCAGAGATCTCAGCACCGAATAAAGGAGATTAGGAAACAGCTTTCAGCCTTGGACGAGCAGCTGGCGCCAGACTTGCAAAGTCAGGTTGGAATGGGCCCAATCACCGCAGCAATAATTTTGGCGGCCTATTCACACCCAGGTAGGGTCCGTTCTGAATCTGCGTTTGCCGCACTTGCAGGCGTCTCACCCTTGGAAGCATCGTCTGGAAATACCAAAAGGCACCGCCTAAATCGCGGTGGTGACCGACAACTGAATATGGCCTTGGACATCATCATCAAAACCCGGATGAGATTCGACGAATCAACGAAGGCCTACGTTGAACGAAGAACAGCTGAAGGACGCACATACCGGGAAATTAAACGTTGTTTGAAGCGGTATCTCGCGCGGTCTCTTTTCAGGCAGTTGGAGAAGATTATGGCTTGACATGAACCATAAAAGGGTCTTGTTGACAGCCCCTATAAGAGGATCATAGGGACTGTTGGCCGACCAGCCTCGGCATGGTGTCTTGCCCCTGCTTATCCAATAGTCTGGGGGTGTTGCCACTGAGGCTGGGATGGCAGCGTGGTGATTGCTGATTTGGGGGTGCGGCGCCAAAAACGGACGCCTGTCATAACGTGGATGTAAGACTTCGCTGCCGACGGTTGGTCGACCTTGAACTGAAACTCGTTCAAAGGAGCACTAGCCATGATCACCACGGACATCGAGATCTTTCTCGGACTCGACGTAGGGAAAACCGGCCACTGGGCCTGTGCGGTCACCAAGGACGGCACCAAAATCTGGAACAGAACCCTGCCCAACGACGAAGCCAAGCTCACCAAGGTTTACCAAGAACTCAGCGCCAAAGGCACCGTCCTGGTCGTCGTGGATCAACCAGACACCGTCGGAGCCCTCGCTGTTGCCGTCGCCCAGCACCTCGTTATTCCGGTGGGCTACCTGCCTGGCTTGTCGATGCGGCGTATCGCAGAAATGTATCACGGGCCAGCGAAAACAGACGAAAAAGATGGCTTTATCATCGCTGACGCGGCCCGCACCATGGAGCACACGCTACGCAGCATCCAAGTCTCCGACGAAGACGAAGCCACCCTGCCCCTGACACCCATGCCAGCGGTCGTAAGTCAGAACCTCCGCGATCTCCATCGCCGAAACCTCTGGCAAAACCTTCGACAGTGCAGCCGCACTGGCTTCCTACGCTGGGCTGTCGCCGACCACGAGGTAGTCGGGAACTGCTATCAAGTCCGAGCGGGCCAGCCATTCAGGGAACAAACGCCTGAAACGGGCGCTCTGCTGTTTGTCCTTCGGATTCTCCGTTTTGATCCGGCCAGCCGCGGTTACTAGGTCTGGAAACGGTCCTAGGGGAAACGTCACAACGAAGCGTTGATCGCGCTGGCACACCGACGCCTCACGGTTTTATTCGTCATGATCGGCGACGGCTTGCTCTATGACATTTCGGAGCTGAAAATCGCTTGTCGTTGAATAGAGAGGCGCCCCCCAGAGTCACCCAGGAGGCGGCACGTTTCAGTCTCCGCGACGCTGCTCTTCAGTACCGGATTTGTCGCGGAGTGGGTCTCTGTTAGTTGGTCTTGTCCAACACGGCTCGAACAGCTCATGCGTAGCTCATTACTCAGTGGTCGTACAATGGTGATATATGCTGATTGTGCTTTGTTACAGGAGAACCGATGCCGGATAACCAATCTTCGATGCCTTTCCCTGCGATCCCCGTGCAGCGACCCCGCCAGCAGGTAGAGACTCAGATCAAACGCGCTATCGTTGAGGGCAAACTGAAGGATGGCGAGCGTCTACCTGCCGAGCAGGCTCTCGCACAATCGTTCAACGTGAGTCGAGCTACGATCCGCGAAGCTCTCCGTTCGCTGGTTGAAGGAGGGCTGCTTGAAAAGGGAGCTGGGACAACAAGCGGTCTATACGTACAGAGCGTAGATCACAACTCCTTTTCACGGATAGTTTCGGAACGGCTAAGTAGTGTCTTGGACATCGGCTCTGTTTCGCCTGAAGAAGTGGCGGGTTTCCGTGACCTGTTGGAGGTACCCAGCGCCCGACTTGCTGCAGAATTTCGATCGGACAAAAACCTTGCTAACCTCCACGACATCATCGACAGGGAACGATCGATTGCTTACAATGACCCTGCGATCCCGGAACTAAACGCTCAATTTCATTGTGAGATAGCGAATGCATCTGGCAACCGTGTACTTGATGCGTTCGTGTCAGCTCTGCATCGCACAGCCCATCCTTTGACGCTTGTGAACATCACTGAAGAACTTGGCCGGGACTCCGTCATTCATCACGCCAACGTTTATCGCGCCATCGAGAAACGAGACCCCGATGCGGCAGCGGAAGCGATGCAGAGACATCTCAGCTACTTGCGGGGGCATTCCGTAACTGGCAGCAACCTTGCATCCTTCGGCTGAACCAATGCCCGAGTAGCCTTCAGTGCTGATAGCAGTAAAAGTGGACCTTCAGGGCCACACGGCTACAGGCCGGATCGCGACCTTCAGGACTGTCTGGCTACCTTGCCACGATTCTCAACCTTGGCCCGAAGTCTAAACGCCGGCGACACGCATGAGTGCTTGATTTTTGCTAGGGCCGACTTCGAATGCATCCCGTGGCACCGTTCATTTGGGACTTGGTGACACGGTTTCTACTACCTAGCGACGGTACCCTCTGGCTCCAGGTACAGGCCTTCCCAAGGGGACGCGGTCAATTTACCGCTACGCTCGTCGTAATTCGAATGACTATCAATAGCTAGATCCAACTCTCGACCTATAGGCGTGGTGTCTGCACCGTAGTTGAAGGAGACGAAAATGGGGAGCTGGGCGAAGAGCATTTCAGCTTCCTCTCGTAATGATTAGACGGACTAGTGGGATTCACAGCAGGTATTTTGGATGACTTTCTAAAGTGCATGAGTCACGGATTAAATCAAGAGTTGGTACTCCCGATACGGCTGTCGGCGTGCCTATTCCCACAATTTACGGGCAATAGGAGAACGGTACATGAGGCTACATGCGCCCCTGACTAAACTCTGCATCCTTGCGAATCTAAGGGCCGTGTTTTCCAGAATGACAGCGGTTATGATAATCCCCGACGGAGGTTGCCTGGTGATTTGAGGTTGTTTCATCCCCAAGGTACCGCGAAGGGTCACTGGACCAGCAGGGGGAAACTACGGGTGTAGGTACCTGTGATCAAACCCAGCATGCCTCTTTAGAGTCCCTCCTTTTGCCCCAGAACTCCCTGCTGTTGCAAATTATGGGGGCACGGTTACCTTGACTCGCACCCATTGCAGTCCGACTGTTGACTGAAACCAGGGAAACACCCGGCCAGGTGAACGCGAGTTCTGCGAGAGCGCGCTGCCTCAAAGGTTCCAAAGTTCAACTCCGAACACGACAGTCGTCGGTCATGAGCCAATCCGCGGTGTCGACCACGAAACGGCCAACGCGACGAGCAGATACCTGCTTTCTTCCGTGTATCCTATGCGTGGTGGGCCATAGCTGCAGCGCTGTATGGGCAACTATCGTGCTTCCAGCGTCTCCGGCCACCCGACCCTTCGCCATGACGCCAATGTATTCCAGTCTCAGGTCGCAATACAACAACCACGCATCGCTGGCGATGCGGAGGTGCGCTCCAACAGGCCCGCGGTACCTCATCCTCGACCATTCAACTCAGGATTGACGAATACTTTCGGGAGCTACGTGCCGCTTGGGCATGGATGTGTTCGGGCTCAGCCTGATCTTTTGGTGCGGGCGATAAGATTGACAAGCGGGGCATGCCGGCACGGCCATGGACTAGGCAGCGTGACGCGAACAGGCCTGGAGCTTTTCGACGCACGGATGATTCTGATGGCTGGTCTCGACATGCCTTCTCGGAGGCATTGATCCACGTACTTATTGTGGAAACCCGTAGATCGAGTTGGGGGAATCACGCGCGGTACAGGCCCTCAGGGTGCGTTTCCTCTTATAACAACTGACTAAGACTGTCGCGGCAGCAGAGAACCGATCCTTTTAGACTTGATCAGCTAGCCTTGAAAGGCAATGGCCTAGCGGTAGCCGTCCTGCTAGGGCGGTCAATCCCATGGGTCCGCCGACCGCTCGGAGCGTCAAGTGGTCAGCTGCCTCTTACCAGCCCCCGTTTGGCGATCTGTAACTGGGGAAGCGACTGTCGGGCCGGCTGGGAGGGCTGCCTCCGACATAATATTGCACGAAGGGACCCAAAGACTCTTACTGTTACGGGTTGATCCAGGATTTGAACTGGGTTCCGAAATTTGGACTAGCTAAATAAGAGTCCTGCTCAGGCTGCAAGGGTATGGCACCGATATTCCATCGGTGCCATGCCCTTCAGCCGTCCCTGAGGTCGATTCGCGTTGTACCAATCGATATACGCCTCAATTTCCACCTCGCGCTCTTCAAGATCCCTAAAGCACTCTCCATGGAACATCTCCGACTTGAGATGACCAAAGAAATTCTCCATGACCGCATTGTCATAACAATTTCCCTTACGAGACATGGACTGCACCGCAGCAATCTCCTCCAGGATCAATGTTGATAATGAAACTCCTGATCCGTACGGACCAGCTTTCTACCCACGTTCCATCCTTGAGCGCGAAGGTCCAGATGGACTTTTCGGTACCCGTAGCGTCGCTTGCTGTTCTTAAACGACGCGGTGATGGCTGCTTTGAGTTCAGCACGCGGATCAGGCTGCTCCAGGCGTTTGAGGTGGTAGTAATAAGTGGATCTGGCCAGGCCTGCTATGGCCAGCAGGTCTATGAGGTCGTGCTCTGACTGGAGAGTGAGAATCGCTTGCTTGGGTCTTTACCGATGCCCTTGACGCCTCAAGTCTCGGAGTTTTGTTCCTCGCTCAACGGCGGCCTCGATGCTGAGCCTTTGGGGCGTCCCTTAGGCTTGGACGTCAGTGCTTCGTCGCCGTCTTTTCGCCAAGCTCGCATCCAACTCTCGACTAGAAATTTTGAGGTGAGGTGGAACTCTGACGCAAGTTTCATGGCAGTTTCACCTGCACGATGCCGGTCAACGATTTCCTTCTTGGTCTCGAAGGAATACTGCGTTTTTGTTCGTTTCTCCCTGAGGCATAGACTGCCATGCAATCGCCATCGGTCATAGAATCGTTCAGCAGCTTTTGGGTCCACCTTGACGATTGATGCCGCTGACGGAGAGGTAAAGCCTTGCTCGAAGAATTCAACGAGTTGCTCGCGTTGGTACTCGGATAGTGTGCTTCGTGTGTGCATGAAAATGCTCCCCGAAAGTTGTTGACTTTTACAGTCCAGCTCTCGGGGAGCAGTTCAGATCATGATTAGAGGACCATTGCCGTCTGCTATAGGCGAACTCCCATGTCTTTCAGAAGAGGAAGTACCTCGGCGGTGAAGTAGGGAATCTCCTCTGCAAAATCCTGGAAGATTATGGCAAATCCGCCGATGCCGATGTCGTGGAATGCCTTAAGCTGCTCAGCTACCTGCTCAGGTGTGCCGACAATCTCGCTACCTCCGCTGCTCGTGATAAAGCGCGTCTGATTTGCGTTGATCAGCTCTCGGAATGATTCACTTTCAGCACCATTCGAGCGCATGAGGTCACCGCCGGCTTGATAATCAGCGTGCTCAATGATATTCTGGAACGCATCCTTGGCCTCCTTCTCCGTTGGACGGCAAACAATCGAGCCATAGGTCATAACACCAAGCTGACGATTGTAATCATTCTCCGCCAGAGACTTCACACGCTGCACTAGCTCAGCACCAGTTTCCAGGTCATTGATTGTCGCAAAATTATAGTCACAGTATCGTGCAGAAAAATCTATGCCAGCATTCGAATTGCCTGCGTTCACTAGAACGGGACGTGGTTTGGAAATTGGCTTTGGCTTGCTTTGAGCCTGCTTGAGAGTGATAAATTCACCGTCGAAGTCGAATGGCTCATCTTCCGTCCATAACCGTTCAAGCGCAGTGACCCACTCGGCCCCAAACTTATAACGTTCGTCGTGCTCGCGAAGTTGGATGCCGAACATCTCAATTTCGTGACGAACCCATCCCATCGTGAGATTGATGCCCAGTCGGCCTCCAGCAATGTGGTCGAGCGTAGCGGACTGCTTCGCAATTGTGATCGGTGAGTGTACAGACGTGTGAGTCGTGGCAAGGAAAGCGATGCGCTCAGTAACTGCCGCTGCTGCCGCGACCCAGTTAAAGGAATCAAAAGACTTGTCCATGAACTCTGAAGGACCTCCGAACCCGGCCCAGCGAGCAGGCGGAAGAATGAAATCTAGCCCACCCTGATCCGCGAGCTGCGCGATTCTCTTAGTGTGTTCCCACGTTAGTTCAAAGCTTGATGGACGTGTACTGATTTGTGTCGTGTTGAAGACAGGGCCGAACAATCCGAGCTTAAACGGGTTGCCGTCGTGCATCGGGCCTGAGGACAGGGAAAACTTTGAGTGCTCGCTTGCAGCTGATGACATCTTTGTCTCCTTAGAAGTGCACAACCGCGTGTAAAACACGCATGCGGTTGTGAGCGTTGAGGTTGGGAACGGTCCGTTCCAATGAATGTCCTAGCAACCGGGGCAGCAAGGACCATGACATTTGCCTGCAGGCCATCTTGTCAGACTAGATGCCTCTGGTCAACGGATGGACAATAATGCATTCGTCTGATATTAGGTCTTGGGTGTCCATAGAGGAGATATTTTCTGGAGCGATATAGCCCCAGCGCAAGAACATTCTGGCCATGGTGGTTGACGGATGGGGCGGCGCGGATTAATCACGCATTATCCGGGCACTGATCGGGTCACAACCCTAGTTTTTTTAAGCAAGGTCTTGTTGAAACAGACAAAATGGCTATACTCAGACAAAGGGCACCAGTGGCCGTGATGACACGTCCAAGTACAGCTTGGGCGGTGCCTGAGGATGGTAATCAGCCGGGAGGGAAGTCCATGTCAAATTCACTGCCTGTGACGGTGAACGCGAGGTTCCGAGTCAGGGAAGACGACCTTGCTCTGGCGTTGCGGCTCTTTGCCCAGATGGCAGAGAAGACCCGGAGCGAACCAGGCACCCTTGAATATCAGTTCTTCCAGAACCCCCAGGACCCGGGAGATCTTTTCGTATACGAAAGGTATGCCAGCGAAGCGGACCGGGTTCGGAGGCGCTCCCAGCCTTACTTCCTAAATCTGGGGCAACAGCAGTTAGTCCCGCTGTTCGAATCTCATTGGAGTGAGATTCTTTCAGTCCAGTAAAAATCACTGTGAAGTTGCAGAGTCATTTCAATCATGTAATCAAAGGAGATACCCATGGCAGAGTTTGGTCTAGACGGACGCGTCGTTGTCATCAGCGGAGGTGCGGGGGGCATCGGCTCGGCTGCAGCCCTCGAGCTTGCCCAACACGGTGCGAAGATTGCGCTCTTAGATCTTCGTGCCGAGGAATCCAAACACACCGTAGAACAGGTCGAGTCCGCCGGCGGTGTTGCCAAAGCCTTCGCGGCAGACGTCACGAATGAAGAGTCAGTTCAAAACGCCTTGGACGCGGTCGAGGCGGAACTTGGGCCCATTTACGGTGTAGTCCCTGCAGCGGGCATTACACGTCCTGCACGTGCCGACCAAATGCCCTTCGAGGACTTCAAAGCGATTATCGATGTTAATCTGACTGGAACTTGGCTTGTGGCGCGTGCTGCTGCTCAGCGCATCATTGCGCGAGGCGATTCGGGATCCATGGTGCTCATCGGGTCAATCGACTCACTTGGGGGGCACGAAGGTCGTTCCAACTACGCGGCGACCAAGCACGGAGTAGTCGGAATGGCAAAGTCGCTGGCCCTAGACTGGGGTCGCCTCGGTATTCGCGTCAATGTCGTGTGCCCAGGCCCTGTTGAGACGCCCATGCTGCTGAACGTGTTCAGCCAAAGCGGGATCCTGGACAAGTTGTTCTACCCGCGTATGCCCATCGGTCGCCTGGCGAAACCAGCCGACGAGGCGCGCGCAATCACATACTTCCTCTCCGACTACTCCGACTACATCACTGGCGCTGTAATGCCAGTTGATGGAGGTCTGGCTACTGGCTTCCTCTCGCAAATCGAGGACTAGCCCGATCAATCGGTATCTCCGTTCGCACTGCTCCACCTTTCACCGAACAACTGATTTGCTTCCGGGGACCGATGATATCTCTTCCCACTGTTAACAGCACTACTCCTAGAATGTAGGTAACTGATATGAGCATTTTTGATGATTGCCGTTTGTTCGTTGCGCGAGACCTCGAAGACGGTAAAGTTGAGGTTTTTACACCGGACCAACCTGAAGGCATCAACATAGATGGTGTCGTGCACGGCGCTATGTTCTGGGGAAGCCAACAGGCATTTGATCTCCCTGACTACGTCGGTGAGGTACCTGAGAACATGACATTCCCGCCGGTTACTGGCGGCACTCGCTTTGCGATCTTTGAATGGGCCGCAAACTCTGCCGGTAAATTCGATGCCAATGAGGACATAGAGGGCGACCACGGAACCGAGGAGGGGGCGGCAGACATGCATGCTACTGATTCGGTTGATTTTGAATACATCATTTCCGGGAAAGTCGATATTGAGTTCCCTGGAGGTCAGACCATCACCCTCAGGGCTGGTGACATGATGGTAATGGGAGGAGCCGCCCATGCTTGGAAGAATCACTACGACGAGCCTTGTCGCTACCTCGCTGTGTTGAATGGCGCCCCCCGGAGGAAATAGCCCAAGTCCGTCGTCACCTTCGCCACCTCGTTGTGAGCTCTCCAACTGGCACCTACGTCCACTTGAGGTTTACCCGGCAGTGGCAGAAATCGCTACTGCTGCCGCTAGCCTCTAGTGGGTAACGAAGTTGCGGAGGGCTTGGGACGGGCATCTGTTCGCCGAAACGGTTAGTGTGGGGGCCTTGCAGCTTATGGGGACTATACGTGGACGCGGATCCCGCCGCGTTTGGAGTCCGAAGACCAGGCTGCAGGGCGTGGACCGGCGCCCCTGCTGACATTACAAGATGCGATCAGGTGAACTTGGCTCGCCGAGCATGGATGCTTGGGAAGTTCACCGCAGGTCCTGACTTCTTGCTCGTGAGCCCACGGATAACCAGGAAACGACTGGACAACCCGGCTAGGGCAGCAGCAACTTGGGAGCTGTCTGCCTTAGCAGGGCTCACGACATAGTGTGGTGGAAGCGCTGCGGTGGCTGCCCCAAGAGCAACTGTTGCTTACACCAGAAAACATCCCTCGGTTAAACTTCAACGTAAATTGTTCAACAACCAATTACTGGCGCTGCAGACGAGAGGAATTGGGCCGCCTTTCAAGGGGATACGAGAAAAATTATCTGGGTAACGAATCCTCCCAATACAGAGTTTGCCTTGGATGATGCGGTTTACGTTCCCCTTGCACACACAGTTAACGCTGCCATCGTCCAATGGCGGGGCAGAATTGCTCTGTTCCGAAGGCGTCACAGGGCGCGCTGCGATCGAGACTTTTGGGATTGCATGTCTGGTTTCTGGTTGGAGGGGACATACCGTGTGCGGGGTCCTTCGGCCGCTTGGTTGTGGGCAGTTGCTGCAGGTTGTTTCGGCCTACTTGGAGTCTCCGGTTCCTGCGCCCTGGCCCGCTAGTGGTTGAAGTTGCCGTGGGTGTCTACTTTCGGCAGTTGCAAATCCATGGTTGCTGAACCGTTCGCCAATTGCTGGGACGGGGGAAGGGGGTACGGTCCGGTAGGTTTCGCCTCCTTCACCCCTTGTTCCACCGATGCTTGCCTCGGTCCCTTCACTTGATTAGCTCGTTCTGCGTCTTGCCTCGGCCCCTGGAAGTGGGTTGCCTGGGACCAGCCCGGGATCTGGCGCTTTGGGTCTGGTGATTGGTGGTATGTCCCCTTCGGGTTGCCGGCCGCCGGAACTGGCTGGCCAGCACGGTAAGGAGAGGACAGGTCCGGGTAACACATCCTTATTGTGCCGGGTCCGAATTCCGTGGTTGCTGATTGTGGTGGTGTTGGGCCAGTTGGGCGGACGTTGTCAGATTCGGGGTGGTTCTTCCTGCTGGGGTTCTCAAGCTCGAGGGTTTGCGAGTGGTGTTGGTGAATGAGGACAGAACTCACGCCCTGGGGTGGAGCTTGGGTGATTGCGCTCGCCTTTCGCATCGTCCGGGTTCTTTGCCTGGTGCCTGGTTGGCGGGGAAATACTGCCTGTGCGTGTAGCTGGCGGCAGGCTGGCGTCCTTGTCGGTTCCGTGGTGTTGCTGAAGGTGGACAGAACTCGCGCACCGCGTGGGCAGCCACTACCCAAAAAAAGGGGGCACTTTGCCACGCTATCGAACACGAACGATGGGGAAGACCATGCTATGGGCGGTAGGCGCAGAACTCGCGCGCTATTGGACTGGTACTTGCTTTGGTACACGCAGGACATCGCCAATCATGGGTGTGCCCCTATGTTCTTTGTCAAGTAATTTTCAGCGTTGGAACGTCATAAAGCGACCCGTCGCGAATCATGGCGAACAAGACTGTGAGACGTCGGTGGGCCAATGCGATGAGCGCTTGATTATGACGCTTGCCCTGAGCTCGTTTCCTGTCATAGTACTCTCGGCTGGTCGGATCAAATCGGATTGATGCGAATGCCGAAGGGAACAGTGCTCGTTTCAAGCGATTGTTCCCTGAATGGCTAACTCGTTCGGACTTGCCGGCGGTCTCGGCGATGATGATTGCAGCGGTCCTGACAGCAACCCCTGGCATGGAAGTCAGGACCGGGTAAAGAGGGCGGGCTTCCACCATGGCTTCGAGGTGTTCAGCGACGTCGGCTCGATGGGTATGCAACGATATCAACTGCCATGTCAGGTGCGGAATGACCACGCCTGCGGTGTCGGTGCCGACCACAATGACGCTCTGCTCTTCCAGGGCGTCAATGATGGTCCCGGCCCAGGCAGTGTGCCGCCTGGACGAGCGTACTGCTGGACGCCGTAAACAGCCAGCATTTGATTGTGGCAGGCAATGAAGTTGCGGGGCTGGTGATTCCTCACTTCGCTCGGCAGTTAATCGCCTTGCATGCCCAACGAACCGACGTAGTTGGCCACCTAGAAAAGCTGGTGGAGGATCACTCACTGTTCCAGTTCCTGACTTCCATGCCAGGGGTCGCCGTGATCGTGATTGCCGAGATCTCTGGTAAGAGTTTTTGCCAGCGCTGCGGCAATGTCCTCCTACGCAGGATTGACACCAACTACGCGCCAGTCAGGAACTTCCATCAAGCCCGAACGAGTTAGCCATTCAGGGAACAATCGCTTGAAACGAGCGTTGTTCCCTTCGGCATTCGCATCAATCTGTTTTGATCGGATCAGTAGGGCGTATTAGGACCGGAAACGAACTCAAGGTAAAAGAAATAACCAAGTATTGATTGCGTTAGTCCACCGTAGATTGACGGTCATATTTGTGATGCTTCGGGATGGGACTTTCTATGATGTTCCCGCGAAAAATGCTTGACAAAAAACATAGGGGCACCCCAGAGCCGGAAGCCAAACGCATTTTCCCCTGGCCGGTGGCGCTGGCAGTTCTTCACGAGGAACTGCCAGCGCGGGCAGAAAGAGCGCACGACGCCTCACCGGCTCTTGCCAATTTTTCTGCCGCAGCTTTGAATCGCAGCCCCGACAAGGTCAGGCAATGGAACCTGGAACCTTCATCACAGTACAGCCGCTGGCAATATGATTAGGTACCTTATAGTATGGTGCCTATGGATGAAATCTTTGGATCACGCCTCGGACTGCTGCTGCGACGCTTCGGCGAGCGCGAGTGCGCAGAACTCGCAATCAGGCTACTGGTAACCGCACGGCGGGTCGACGAGGGCTACAACGAACTGCTCTCCACGCAGGATCTCTCCGGCGGGCGGTTCGCCGCCCTGCTGGCTATTGAAGAATCTCCCGGAACAACCCCTGCGCGCCTCGCCGAGGTCCTTGAGGTGAAGCGGGCCACCGTGACCGGCCTGGTCGACGGGCTGGTTAAGCGCGAACTGGTTGAACGGGGCAGCGGCAGCGGTGACCGCCGGGTGCAGACCCTGGCCGCCACTGCTGCCGGCCGGGACCGGGTGCGCGAAGCCCTGCCGCTGGTCCAAAACTGGCTCAGCGGCCTAGTGGAGGGCATCGACCTCCCGAAGACCCGGCCGGCGCTGGAAAAAATACATCAGAATCTTTCTACGCTCCGCGAGAACTAGCCACTCCCGGAACGGGCAAAGAATAAAGCAAAGAAAGCATCGCAAGAACTATGGATTGGGCAGCTCTGAAAAGCGCCACCGGCCGCGGCATCAAACCAGGCAACTCCGCACGCGAACCGTTTAAACTGTTGCGCGCGGCGCTGGGCATGCTAGCGGCCACGACCGCCGGCTACCTTCTGGGCCGTCCGGAGGCGGCGCTGCTGATCACCGTGGGCGCATTCCTGGGAACCATTTCCGCCGTCATACCGCACAACCGCTCCCGCCTGGTCAGCGTTGCCGCCACCAGCGCCGCACAGATCGCAGCGGCGGGGCTGGGGATGGCTTTCGCCGGACAGTGGGTGGTGGTGCTGCCGCTGATTTTCATCGCATTCTTCATTTCCGGAATACTGCGGGCGGTGGCGCTGAGCCTGAGCATCAGGGCCACCGTGGTCGCCATCGTTTTTCTTGCCTTCACTGAAATTTCAAGCTCGCTGACGCTGAGCTGGTTAGAAGTCATCGGCTACTTCGCGCTGGGGTTCGGGTTTATCCTGCTGGCCCAGGGTGTACCGCCCTATGGGTCGCGCTATTCTTCGCAGCGGCGCGCCGTGGCGGCGCTGTATCGGAAGATCTCCTCCGGCGGGGAATCAGCCGAGCAGCTGCTTGCAGCAGAACGCAGCCTCGCCTTGATTCGCCCGGGACGGCACGGTGAACACGAGCGCCTGCTCCAACTGGTGGTCCTTGCCGAACGCATCGCCCAACTGCTGTGCGTGATGGAGAACCGCCGGAACAAGGCCGCTGTGAAGTGGAGCGCCGCCGCCCGCGCACAACTGCAGGCCCTTGCGGATCTGGTGCTCCGCCCGCAGCCGGCCACGGGTGAAGCGTCCTGGCCCGGCGAACCCGCCGACGGGATGGAGCTGGCGCTGGTACAGCGGCTCGACGAAGCCCGCTATGCAGCACAGGGCGGCGCATTGCCCGCCGAGCCGGCGCGCCAGGAGGCGACCACCGGGCTGCAGCTGGTGCGCAGCGAACTTCACTGCAGCTCCCCCATCCTGCATCACTCCCTCCGCCTGGCGGTGGTATGCCTGATCGCCCAGGTCGCAGGCCTTGCTGTAGGCCGGTGGCTCGGTCCCGAGCAGTTCCTGGCCGGACACGGCTTCTGGGCTGTGGTTGCCGCGGCGCTGATCATCTTCCCGGATTACGGCTCGACCTTTGCCCGCGGCATTGGGCGGACCGCGGGGACCGCCGCCGGTGCGGTGTTTGGAATCCTGCTCTCGATGCTGCCGCTGACTCCGCTGCAGCATTCGGTGCTCCTGCTGCTCTTGTTCTACGGGTACCTCTTCTTCAGGCAGTACGGGCAGCCCTATACGATGTTCTGGGTGGTCGCCTGGATCGGCTCCCTGACCCCCGGACCGCTGGGCTCCACCACCAGGGCGTTGGACACCGTGGTCGGCTGCCTGCTGGCCTTCGCCGCCTATCTGATCGCTCCCACTTTGCAGCGCACACAGCTCAGCGGGATGCTGAAGCAGTGGGGCGAAGCTACCGCCGCGCACCTGGATGCGCTCGTGCTGCTGTGGGCCGCTGACACCGAGGGCCATCGCAGCAACGTCGCCCAGAGCGAATTCACCGCCCGGGCCACTGGGCTGGACTTCGCCGAGGCTGCGCGCAACGCGCAGCTTGAACCAGCGGACCGCCGGGGCCGCTGGGAGGCCGGCGCGGTACAGCAGGCCTCCGCGGCAGTCTCCGCGGCCCGGAGCAGCATTGCCGCGCTCAGCGCACTGGCCCAGGGGTGGAGCACTGCAGAACGACTGCACTTCAGCGCCCAGCTCGAAGAATCCTCCCGGGCCCTGGTAGAGCTGGAACAGCAGCTGGCCGCCCGGTCCACTGCTGGCACCGCACAGCCTGCATCCGGCGATGCCGCGATCGCGCTCCAGGAGCTGCGCAGCAACAGCGCTGCCCTACACCGGCTGCTGGCGCAGAACTAGATTTTCAGGCAGACGCCTGTCTGCCCCAGCATGACGAGCTCACCGTTGTGAAAGGAAACTCAACACATGTCAACCACTCCCTGGCAGGGCCAATACGATAGCTTGTTCGTCGACGGACAGTGGACCGCCCCCTCCACCGATGAATTGCTGCCGGTGGTCAACCCCTACACCGAAGAAGTCATTGCCACCGTGCCGATGGGCGTCGAAGCCGACATCGACCGCGCAGTGACAGCGGCCCGCAAGGCCTTCGACCACGGCCCCTGGCCGCGCATGAGCCTAGCCGAACGCTCCGCGGTGATGCGCCGGCTCAGCGCTGAAATGCAGGCCAATGAGCAGATCATGGCCGAACTGGTGTCCACCGAAATGGGCACGCCGATCCGCCACTCGCTGCCGATCCAGGCCCAGCGCCCGCGGCTGATCGTCGACCAGATGATTGAGCTGGCGCAGCAGTACCCCTTCGAGGAGATCCGCGAAGCACCCTCCGGCCGGGCCTTGATCCACCGCCGCCCCACCGGAGTGCTCGGCGCGATCGTCCCGTGGAACGCTCCTCACCTGATCACCATCATGAAACTGGCGCCGGCGCTGCTGGCCGGCTGCACCGTAGTGGTGAAGTCCGCACCTGATGCGCCACTGAACCAGTACTTGTTCGCGGAAATGGCGCAGCGCGCGGGGCTTCCCGCCGGAGTGCTCAATATTGTTTCGGGCGACCGGCCGGCAAGCGAACACCTGGTCTCGCACCCGGGCGTGGACACCGTCTCCTTCACCGGTTCCACCGGTGTGGGCAAGAGCATCGCGGCGGCCTGCGCCGGCCTGCTGCGCCCCGTCACTCTGGAGCTCGGCGGGAAGTCCGCTGCGGTGGTGCTCGACGACGTCGACTTGGAGCAGACAGTGGACACCGTGCTGCATGCGGCGCTGCGCAGCAACGGCGAAGTCTGCACCGCCAAAACCCGGCTGATCCTGCCGCGCGGGATGGCCGGCGAGTTCGTCGACTCGCTCACCGCCAAGATCTCCGCCTTGCAGATCGGGGATCCGCTGGATCCGAAGACCTACTTCGGCCCGTTGGTCAGCTCGCTGCACCGGGATCGCGTGGAGGCAATGATTGCCGCTGCCGTCAAGGAAGGGGCCGTTCCGGTGCTTGGCGGTGGGCGCCCGCAGGGTCTGGGCACCGGCTGGTTTGTCGAGCCGACAGTCTTCACTGGCGTGACATCAGCGATGTACATCGCACAGGAGGAGGTCTTTGGCCCGGTCGTTTCGGTGCTGGAATATGATACCGAGGAAGAAGCACTGGCCATTGCCAACGACTCGCGGTACGGCCTGAGTGGGGCTGTGCATTCGGCCGATCCGCTGCGCGCCGCGCGCTTTGCTACCCACATGGAAACGGGCATGACCGAGGTTAACGGCTCGCCTGCGGGTCTGGCCGCGCCCTTCGGAGGGGTGAAGGACAGCGGGTTGGGCCACGAGTTGGGGCTCGAGGGGTTCGATGACTTCGTGAAGATCAACAGCATCGGCATTCCTACTGGCATGCCTTGGCCAGTCCGCTAGTTCCTCGTGGCCGTCCGGTGATGCAAGGGCGATCCCTTGGCATCACCGGTCGATGGCCCGGCGGTTACGCATAAATCTCGTCTGCATGAATCGTCGAGCGGCGGTCAACGTCCGGGGTAGTAAACACGAACAGCTCATTGGAGATATCGCGCATGAACCGGTGAGCGCCGATCGATTCAACTAATCCCTGCCAGATCCGCGCTCAGGACCTTGCCACGTCCCGGGGAACCTGCAACTCGGCCACGTCGACCAATGCGCAATTACCCCGCAGAGGCTTGGGGCAGAGTTTCTTCATGGTTTTCCGAGCACGGCCCGCGGGTCTAATCGTCCATAGCAAGGTCCTTCATCACTTTCTGGCAGCCATGTGCCATCGAAAGGCAGGCCCTGAGATCCATGGCCAGCAATTCGATCCTTTTCTCGGTTTCCGCGGCAAGCCGAACGGGGTGCCATAACCACTTCTTAATTCCTGCAATGACTACATCTAGTCTCATGGCATTGCTGGTCATGGACCCGTTCAAGGATCAACCGGAACGCCACCGTGCCAAGAAGCCAGTGTTCATTCCGCTGGCGGGACTCTTGATGGCCCCGCAAGCACTTCTCAGCGGATATTTCACTTCTAGCAGATGCCCGGAGACGAGAGTAGGCGGCGGCGCGTCGTTGCAATAGTTGGAAGCCAATCGAGAATCGCTATAGAATTCCCTAGCCTTCCTTTGCACTAGAGAGAGTTCTCACCATGAGTACTGGTTCCCGGTTTCGCCTCCAACGCATGCGTCCACGTAGCCCACAGGAAGAAGGGCGGTCAGCCTCGACCCTTGAATTATTCTTCGATCTGGTCTTTGTTGTCGCCGTCAGTATTGCCGCCGTAGAGCTACACCATTCGCTGACCGAAAACCATGTCCTGGACGGTATCCTCAACTTTGCCATGGTCTTTTTCGGCATCTGGTGGGCCTGGATGAACTTCACTTGGTTCGCTACCTCCTTTGATACCGATGATTGGCTCTACCGCGTATTGACCATCGTTCAGATGGGCGGAGTGCTCGTTCTTGCCTCCGGGATCGCTCCGGTTTTTGAAAGCCACGACCGCACCGTCCTGGTGATTGCCTATGTGGTAATGCGCCTTGCCTTGGTGGCCCAATGGTTGCGGGCTTCCCGTGGGGCGGGTACCGCCCGGCGCGCCACGCTGCTCTATGCAGCGGGCATTTCTTTCGTGCAGATTCTCTGGCTTGGCTCCTTGCTGATTCCTCACGAGTTCTCCTCCATTGCGGTGGTTCTCATAATCCTGGCGGAACTAGCGGTACCACTGATTGCCGAACGCACGGGAACCACCCCATGGCATCCGCACCACATCACCGAACGGTATGGTCTGTTCACCCTCATCGTCCTCGGCGAGAGCTTGCTGGCTTCCGCCAACGCCATTATCGAGTCGCTGCAGAGCACTGAAGAACTTGCCCCGCTGATCGGGGTAGCCACGCTGACTCTGGTCGCCGCGGCCGCTCTCTGGTGGATCTACTTTTGGCCCCCGCACCATCACGCCATCAACGGTCTGGGCAGCTCGCTGCTCTACGGATACGGGCACTTCTTCATTCTGGCCGCTGCCGCGGCCTTCTCCGCAGGCATCGAAGTAGAAATCGACGTGCTCACAGGACACAGCGAGCTGCAGCAGCCGTGGGCCGCCTTCGCTTACACCATTCCGCTATCCATTTTCATCCTTGGAATCTGGGCGCTGGCAATACGGCCGCAGGCCGACCGCATTGTGAACATCATCGTGCCGCTGGCTGGCGTGCTCGTTTTGATAGATCCAGTGGTTCCCGTGCCGTTCGCCTTGACTACCGTGATTCTTGTGGCCACTGTTGCCGTCCTCGTTTGGCGCCAGCCCTTGGGAGAAAAGCAGCAGTCCGTGGTAGAAGCCAGAGGTGGGCGGTGACACAGTAGCTGTATATGAGATCAATGACCATGCGGTCCTGCCAATACTTGGCGGGACTGCATGGTCATTTTGATTGGTCGCGCAACAAAGCGGTGACGGGGATGTCGAGGTGGTAGCTGATTCTGAATGGTCGCCAGCGGCGGTTGAATCGCAGGGAGACAACGCGGTGTTCGCACTTGCGGCACGTGCTCTTCACCAAACTGTTTGGACTTAGGAGTAGCTCGGCTGCGAAGTCCATGCCCGAGTCAACTGCTCGATACCGCTGGACAAATTCCTTCCTTGTTTCGAAGGAATACGTAGTCCAAGTTGGATTCTCCATATCATTAGGCCTGCCAACTATTCGTCACCGATCATAGTGCCCGTTCGTCGCCGAGTAACTGGGGTCCAGTCGACTGGATGCTGCTTCTTTTCACATAGTTGCTTCAAATAGTCCAATGAGCTGTTCGCGTTGATCCTGGGTTGACGTGTAGCGTGTGCGCATGAAAATGCTCTCCTGAAGCAGTTCTGATTTCTCAGTCCAGTTTTTTGGCCAGAAGCCTATCGGCAGGCGGTCGTGCTCTGGGAATTTTGCGGCTAGACTGCCAGCTTGCGACGGAATAAGCCCGAAGCTTGGTCGACGATTACGATCAGCAGCAGCACGATGATGATATGGGTGAGCATGCTGTCGAACTGGAAAGACTCGATTGCCTGATTGATCAGCAGGTCGATGCCGCCGGCTCCCACGAGCCCCAGGACGAGAGAGGAACGCACATTCACATCGAAGCGGTAGAGCAGCAGGCCCACGAACTGAGGAACACCAATGGTAGTGAGACATGGGTGATCTGCTGCAGACGGGAGGCGCCGGCGGTGGCCAGCGCCTCCTGCGGACCTTGGTCGGTTTCTTCCATGGACTCAGCCCACAGTTTGCCCATGACACCGGTGTTGTGGCAGGTCAGCGCCAGCACACCGGCGAACGGGCCCAGTCCCACAGCGGTGACGAAGACCAGAGCGAACACAATATCCGGCACCGCGCGGAAGACGGAGAGGATTGTGCGGGAAATCTGGTAGGCCTCCGGGTGCACGGAAGTAGTACGCGATGTAAGCACCGCCAGAATCAGTGCACTCGGGATGGACAGAGCAGTGCCCAGCAAACCGATCCACAGGTGACCAAGGTGGCATCAAAGCCAGGCTTGATGACGGCCGGCCAATCGAGATTTGGTGGGAACGCGTCGGAAATGAATCGTGCCATTCCCCGCAGGCCATCCTCCAGCAAGGTCAGGTCGACGTCGGTCCGGGCGAAGGCCAGCACATGCAGCACTACGATGATTACTGCGGCGCTGGTCCACAGGATCCGCTTGCACCCGCAGTTCGGGTCAACCGGAATACTCGGCTTGGCCTACTGTTCGGCGGAGGTTCCGCTCATTTTTTCCTGACTGAAACGTGGTGAAGTGAGCACGCTCATGACGCGCACCTTTCGGGGGAGTACAAGGTGTCCAGAGTTTGGTCCGTCAGTTCGGAGACCGGCGCGTTGAAGCTGATGCGTCCATGCAACAGCCCAACGGCGCGGTCAGCATGGCGGATGGCCAGATCCGGCTGGTGCAGCACCGCAGCCACCGCAAGGTTTTCCTCATGTGCCAGCGTGGCCAGCAGTTCCATAACGGGCTATCAAAAAGATAACGGGCCGATTCGACATGGATCTTCTAACGGTCTAGCAGGAAGGGGAGGAAACGCCCGGAGATCAACTGGTGGGCTTCGGATATTGAAACCAATGCCGTGCCATCACCTGGCTGGAGGCCGTAGTCGCCA
>Ga0308169_10000326_pt1 | contig 79162 bp, 72 predicted proteins | sample PhyBR1_2_FD_202139 | JGI IMG/M metagenome (GOLD analysis project Ga0308169, IMG submission 202139) | Phyllosphere microbial communities from UC Gill Tract Community Farm, Albany, California, United States - DLSLSB.R1 | ecosystem: Host-associated > Plants > Phyllosphere > Unclassified | place...
CTGACGCCGACGCTGACGCCGACGCCGATGCTGATGCTGACGCCGATGCTGACGCCGACGCCGATGCTGACGCCGATGCTGATGCTGATGCCGACGCTGACGCTGATGCCGACGCCGATGCTGACGCTGATGCTGATGCTGATGCGGATGCCGACGCTGATGCCGATGCGGATGCTGATGCCGATGCCGACGCGGATGCTGACGCGGATGCTGACGCCGATGCTGATGCCGACGCCGATGCTGATGCTGACGCTGACGCTGACGCAGATGCCGATGCCGACGCTGACGCAGATGCCGACGCCGATGCTGACGCCGATGCTGACGCTGATGCCGACGCGGATGCCGATGCTGACGCTGATGCCGACGCTGATTCCGACGCAGATGCTGACGCAGATGCTGACGCAGATGCTGATGCTGATGCCGATGCTGACGCGGATGCCGACGCTGATTCCGACGCGGCGGATGCCGATGCTGACGCGGATGCTGACGGTCGTCTAGATGGGATTGGAAGCAACGGGGGTGGAGCAGGAAATAATTCAGATGGAGATCCAATTGGATTGTTCCTAAGTACCCGTGGAACAAGCAACCAATCTGGTTGGACTTCTGCTAGAAACGGAGTAAATCCTAGTGGTCACCACTCAGCGACACCAAAAATGTATCCTAAAACAGCTGAGCATTCATCTGTTGCCACTTCTTGGTTAGGTGCGATCACAGCACTACTTTCGGGAGTTGGTATCTGGAAATCTAAAAAAAATAAAGAAGATTAATGAACAGGAACTAGAAAATTAGCTATGACAATCGGAAAATTGTCTGCTTGTCATAGCTATTTCTGATAGAGGTGATATGATGCTAGTGCAGACGCGTAATAAACTCTCGATACTTAAAGATATCTTGGATACCACAGGAATGGAAACAGAGAGAAAAACAGCTATCATTACTACTGGTGAAAACAAAGAACGTGGAAAAACAATGGAGTTTTATGGGAAAAACATCTCTCAGCTTTGGAATAATATCGTAACTGCTTATCAAACGAATCAATGGGACAAAAACGCTTATTTAAGAGTGGATCTTGTAACCGAAGAAGAAAAAATCGACTTCGAATTTTTAAACCAAAAATTAAAAAAAATCAAGCGCAATAATTATATAGATTTTAATGTACGATTTGATGGGATAAGGAAACGATCTTTTTTAAAAGAAGAATTAGTAGGAAATGCCATTATCAAACCGGCTAAAACACATATTGTTGGAAAAAATCACCCCAATCTACAAATTGACCCACAGAATTTTCGAGGATATGTGAAACGAAAATATAATCGAGAAGAGGTGGATTTAAGTTACTTAGCGCGTTCAAACGTTTATCTTTTTAAGACAAAAGCTTATTATTTTGAAAACAATCAAGTAATCAAGCTTGAAGATTACGGAAATGGAAATCAGGTGAGAAGGATCACTGAAGAATCTTTGAATGAAGTGACTGACACCGTTATAAAAGAAGGAAGTAAGTATCTAAAAGGGCAGTTAACTGATAATGGACAGTTTATCTACGGCTATTATCCTTGTTATGATCAACTAATCAAGGGCTATAATTCAGTTAGACATTTTTCTTCATTATATGCGTTGATTGAAGCTGCTGAATATTTCTCAGACCATGAAATGTTGCTAGAGGCAGAAAAAGGCCTTGCTTGGGGTATTGAAAACTTAACAACGAATGAACAGGGATATTTTTTGGTCAAAGACTTTTTCAATAAAGAGATTGAATACAAATTAGGTGCCCAAGCAACTGCGATTTTAGCAATCGCAAAATATATCCAAGTATCCGAGGACGGTTTTTATAAAAAGTACTTGAAACAACTTGTTGATACGATTTCTCGGAAATTTCTCTCAATAGACAACCAAACAATCCATGTTCTGGATAAACAATTGGCGGTCAAAGAGCATTTTCGAATCATTTATTATGATGGGGAAGCCTTGTTTTCTTTGTTAAGAGCGTATGAGATTCTTAATGATCCTAAGATTTTTAGTACGTGTGAAATCTTGATGGAACATTTTGTCACGGAGGATTATCAAAAATATCACGACCATTGGTTGAGTTATGCGACAAACGAGATGCTAAAACATAAACAAAAAATTGAGTATTATCGTTTTGGAATCAAAAATGCCCTTGAAAATATCAACTTTATTGAGCAGAGAGACACTGCCTATCCGACAATGCTTGAATTACTTGTGGCAGCGTCCAAAATGATGGGGAAATTGGAACATAGTGAATTAAAAAATGAACTCTTCAATACGCAAAATGATTTCATTGAAGTAAAGGAAAGAATCGATACAGTGATGAAGAAGCGTGTTTCTCATGAAATCAAAACAGGAGTCATGTTTCCAGAATATGCGCTTTTCTTTAAAAAACCAGTTACGATCAGTTATGGTTTTTTTGCAAGGCATGATCGTTTTCGTATGCGGATCGATGATGCAGAACATTTTTTGTCTGGGTTGATCAATTATCAAAGTCATTATAAAAAGGAGTGAATAAGATGGTTGCATTTATTCGTTTTGCAGCATTGGCATTGATTGGGATTTCCTATTTAGGTTATCGTATAAAAAAGAAAAAACATCACCAAACAGAATCGCTAGAGACGGATCTGAGCCAATACGAGAAAAATGAAGAAGGACTTTACCCTTGGGAAGTTGATGCCGATGACTCGCCTAAGCGAATTGATCAAAAAGCAAGAAGATATGTCAATCAAGCAAGACCTAAGCGTGGAAAATGGTAAATAAAGTAGGTGGAAAGATGAATACGATCAAGCAATTACTGAGTGATATCGAAGGTTCATATTTTAAAGAGTATGCTAGTTTGGATCAGGAGATCAATCAACTTGAGTACTTTTCTGGACATCTTAAACGCACGAGAGATTATTCTACAACTGTATTTGTCTGTATAACAAATGAACGGCGTCAATATATCAATCAAATGCGTCCAGTCAAATGGGCGGATGGAAATGAACAAATCAAAGGCAAGGAAAATCAATTTGCTCTGATTGTCACAGAACATCCAATCGAAGACCCTCGTGTGACGACACCGCAATTCATTGTTCAAGATAGTTGGCGTTTCTTATTGGAATTTGCTAATAAAATGCGTCAATCATTCAAAAAACCGGTGATTGCGATTACTGGTTCTGCTGGAAAAACATCTACACGTATGATGATCACTCATGCATTCAAAGAAGAGAAGGTTCTAGAAAATCGTGGAAATCATAATGTGAGATTTGCGATTCCTCTTTATTTAAGTCAGTTAGTCGGGGACTTTGACGTATTGAACCTTGAAGTATCCCTCAATGCGTTGAATACGTATGACACGGGTTCAATGTCTAATCTAATACAACCCGATATAGCAATCGTGACTTCGATAGGTGAAGCACATCTTAGTTCCTTAAAAACAACTAAGAATGTCGCTTACTATAAATCAAAAATCTTTGATGGTTTAAAAAAGAATGGTACGGCAATCATCAACACCGACATGGGCGCTGAAGAGTTAGCTATACTCATTCAAGCAGCCGAAAAGAAAACAACTGAAATTTTTACTTATTCGCTATATGATACAATTAGAGATGTATATGTCTTGTCCGTTGAACAGAAAAAAGAGTTTTGTGAAGTAGGTATCCATTTTTTTGAACAAGAGTTCAAGATCCGTCTCAGTGTTCCATCTTCTGGGATGATTTCCAATGCTTTGGCAACGCTGATAGCCATTTGGAAAATCAAAGGAGATGTTTCAGCTTGTCTTACCACCTTCGAGACATTCAAACCGTTACCTAAAATTTTAGAAAAACATGTTTATCCAAATGAACCTTCTTTTACTTTTATTGATGATACACACAATGCGTCATTACCCTCTATGAAAAATGCAATCAATTACTTTAAAGGGGTACGCCCATTTTATAAAGGAAAGTCAATATTGGTTTTAGGACAAATCGCTGATTTAGGAAATGCTGCTGAAGGCGTTCATCAACAAGTAATGCAGGAATTAACTGATGTACCAGCAGATTATATTTATGGCTATGGGGAAAATTTCAGAAAATTATTCAATGAACAAAATAAAAATGATCATAAATACGAATGGTTTGATACGTTACCTGAATTAACAAAAAATATCGAACAGCATTTGACGAATGATAGTATCATTTTGGCAAAGGGTTCAGTCACAGGTAGCGATTTTCATGAAATCGATCGGTATATTCGCCAGATTTCTTTAAAAGAAATGGTATGAGCTTCTGTATATGGAGAGCCACAGGGATGTTGTAACAACATTTACTTGAACAATCATGTACAACCAATAAAAAAAGACGGAGAAAACGGAAAAAGTTGTTTCATTTTCGGATTTCTCCGTTTTTTTTTGCTAGAAAAGCTTAGTTAGGAAGGCATAGCCAAAGCAGAAAAAAACAGTTTTTTTAATATATTGAACAAAAAATCATAAAAATCCAATAAAACGTATAAAAAGAATCGCTTTCTTTCTTTTCTGTTTATGCGCCCTATGGTATGATAATTAAGAATTTTACAAAAAATACATATAAATCACGAAGATAAACACTATTTTTTAAAGTTTTATTAGGATTAAGTAGTTGGATTGCTGAATGATTGGGTGTATGAGAGAATAATCAAGAATATGTATGATAGAGGTGTAGTATGAAGCGGTGGCAAAAAGTGATATTGACTTTATTGGGAATAATCGTACTTCTCATCGGCGGAGTTTCAGCTTATGGAATCAAGTTTATGGGTGAAGCGAGCCAAACAGTCAATCGGATTTCAAAACAATCTGATCGTGTATCAGCAAAACGTGACGATCGAGTAAGCATTGATGATCAAGAACCCTTTTCAGTATTATTATTAGGATTAGATACAGGAGGCCTTGGACGAACAGAACAAGGGAGATCTGATACGATGATGGTCGTGACCGTCAATCCACAACAAAAGAAATCAACGATCATTAGTTTGGACCGAGATATCTATACGAATATCGTCGGATATGGGACGGTCGATAAGTTGAACCATGCCTATGCATTTGGTGGTGTAGAGATGGCAATGGATTCAATCGAACAATTACTTGATATCCCTATTGACCACTATGTCACGATCAATTTGGATGGTATGAAAGACTTGATCGATGCAGTAGGTGGGATCGAGATCGACAATAAAATCGACTTTACTTTAGATGGCGTCCATGTTCCAGAAGGAAAACAAACAGTTGATGGTGAAAAAGGGTTGGCGTATGCAAGAATGCGTCATGAAGATCCTGAAGGTGACATTGGTCGACAAGCACGTCAACGAGAAGTTGTGACGAAAATCGTCAATAAAGTAGTCAGTCTTGATGGCGTAAGTAACTATCGAAAACTTTTAGATGCGGCAGGCAACAATGTGACTACTGATTTGGATTGGGATGACATGCTAGATATCGCAACAAATTATACCTCTGCTTTCCAAACGATCAAGCAAGACCAACTAAAAGGAAAAGACACGACGATCAATGATGTGTACTACCAAATACTAGGTCAAAATGACTTATTATCGATCCAAAACCAATTGAAAAAACAATTAGAGATCAAACCAAGTGATACGTTGCCTAACTTAAAAAATGATAATGCCTATATGATGTTTTATGATGACTCAGAAAATGGTGATGGAGATTCCACTGCTAATACCACGACCAGTGAGACATCTGAGTATTCACAAGATACGTACAATCAATATGGCACTGATGGGTATGGTCAGCAGTCGGTCTACTCAGAAGACACCTCTCAATACTACGACCCGAATCAGTATAACCAGCAACAATATTATGACCCATACGGCGGTCAGCAAAATGATCAAAGCACAGAAACTTGGACAGGCAATGGCTATTAACAAGTTTTGTTCATATGATTTATCCAATAAATAAAACAAGTAGATATCGAAAATGAAGGATATATCCTTTATTTTCGATATTTTTTGTTTTATTTTATTTTTTATTGCGTTATTTTTCGTTTGTTTTAAATGTTTTTCTTATAACAAAAAACATTTTGGAATCATTGGTGGATTTTTTTGATTGCAGAAATGTCTTAAAAACATTTGTTTATTAGATGTTTTACGCTATTTCAATCAAAATCGAGTAATCTTTTATATTTTGATTTTTATACTCAAAATTAAAAAACACTAATTCTTATTTAAAAATGTTATATTTTTAGTTTTTATTTGTTATGATATCGTTGTGCAAGAGGGAAATACATAGCACGAAATAAAATTGTTGATGGGGGATATACATACTAATGAAAAGAAATGTTCGTCTAAAGAAATTATTGGCTGGTGCTGCATTATGCAGTCTGCTAGTAGCACCGTTGTTTTTGAATGAACAACAAAGTGCAGCAACAGAACAAACAATCAAAACAACACCTGATTTTGGTGTAGGTCAAGGTATTGAATGGCCAGAACAAGTCGTTGCACCATTTGTCGATATGACGGCTTATACGTCAGGTACAGAGTTATCGAATAATGGCGCGTTGAATCTAGCTGCGATCGCAAAGGAAACAGGGCAAAAATTCTTTAATTTAGGATTTATGCAAGCAAAAGGAATCAAAGATGGTAAGATCGATTGGGCGTGGGGCGGATTTGCCGGATTGAGTGAGAACGACAGTGATCAATGGCAATATGAAGGCATTAAAAAAACAATCCGTGAATTAAGAGCGGTCGGTGGAGATGCTGCTGTTTCATTTGGTGGATTGAACACAGGTGCTTTCTGGGAAGTCAGCCATGATGAAGATATGCTTTATGATGCTTATATGGAAGTGGTTCAAGGATATGGCTTTACTCGTGTAGATTTTGACGTGGAAGCAGGGGCGATGGGCTATACAGAAAACTTACTCAATGCGAAAGTAGTCAAACGACTACAAGATACTACAGGAGTGCAAGTAACATTAACATTACCTGTTATGCCGACTGGTTTGATTTCGACTGGACTAGCCGTATTGCAAGCTTATTTAGAAGCGGGTGTCGATTTGACCAATGTCAATATTATGACGATGTGTTATGGTCCGAGTGTCACTGATTATGCACAAGGATCATTAGATGCGGTCGACAATACAATGGTCCAATTGAAGAATCATTATCGCCAATATGCTGGTATCACTTTGACTGATGAAGAAGCTTATGCAAAATTAGGTACAACTCCTTCGATTGGTTTTGAGAACGAACAACATCCATACTTCACGACAGAAATGTTCAATCAAGTTGTCGAACATGCAAGAGAACGTAAAATAGGAATGGTTTCTTATTGGTCGATGAACCGTGATGCAAAAACAGATGGTGGACAAGGGCAAATAAAGAACCAATTTGAATTCTTGAAAGTGAGTGAAGCATTTGCTGAAGGTAATGAGGGCGGCGGAAGCGAAACTCCGGAAGATAAAGAAAAACCATCTGTTCCGACAAATCTTTCTGTTGGGAACATCACAAAAAATAGTGCGCATATCAACTGGACGGCGGCGACTGACAATGACCGTGTGGCAAAATATAACTTGAGATTAGTAGGGAATGGACAAACGATCAATGTTACGACTACTTCTCTTTCATACGCGTTTACAAACTTAAAAGATGATACAGAATATACGGTAGAAATCAATGCAGAAGATCGTTCTGGAAATATTTCGGATACGGCAAAAGTTGCATTCACAACTTTAGCGAATGTAGTAGATCCAGGGGAGCCGGGCGAACCAGGAGAAGCTCCTGCATGGGAGGCGACAAAAGTTTACCTAAGTGGTGATGTTGTTTCTTATAAAGGTGCATTATACCGTGCCAAATATTGGACACAAAACAGTATTCCAAGTGAGTCAGGTTTGTATGGTCCTTGGGAATTGATTTCAGGAACGCCAGAAGGTGGCGATGAGATCGCCGCGTGGGAAGCGAATAAAGTTTATGTACAAGGAAATCGAGTGACGTATAATGGGATCGTTTATGAAGCGCAATATTGGACACAAAACAACAAGCCAAGCGAATCTGGATTGTACGGTCCTTGGAAACAGGTTGGATAAAATACCAATTAATAGTTAATAAAAAAACTACGTGAATTGCTCACGTAGCTTTTTTTATGCTAATAATAAGTCTGTTACACCCAATTTTATATAGTTGAGGTCGGTATTATCGAATAAAGTGAATAAAGAAATTTCCTCTAACTTTAAAAAAGTGTAAACAGGGAAAAGAAATCCGAATTTTTAGACATTATATTTGAATCTCCAAATCATCAGTTGTTTCTAAAGTAAAGGCTATAAAAATCGGACTATTTATATTTTTTGGTTATTATTCATTTTAATTATTTTTTAATCTAAAACAAATGTTTATTGATAATTATTATTTATCTTTAAATGAAATTATATTAAAACCCTATTTAATAACTTTTTTCAGTTTTTCTAAATTAAAAAAAATCTAAATAGGTTAAAATGAGGTTATATAAAAATTATAAAACATTAATATTATAAATAAAGATATTACTTTTTTGTTATTTCGTTGCTATGATGGATGTGTGAGATAGCTATCACAAAAAAATAAAATCGCAAGGAGGAATTGCAGATGAAAAAAATTGTTTTATTAATTGGTATGTTCATTTTAGGAGGAGCTTTTTTTACGATAAATGTCAATGCGGAAGCGGATAATTCACATCCTGTAAGTACAAATGGGAATCGACTTCGCTATAATACGCCATATCGTTTAAGAGACAAGAATTTACCTCATCGAAATCCTGTGACATTTGAAGCGTGGGCGAGCTATGACTACGCAATATTCGGTCATTATACAAGGCCTGGTTATCGAGGTGGAACGCCGATTATTATTGAAAGCACAACTGGGAAAACGGGATTCATTGATTCAAATGATCCAATAGCTATTCGATCAACGAGTTCAAATTGGGGTGGTTGGGTCTATTGGGATGTGACGAATTCTTATTTAGCTAATTCAGTCTGGTTTACAAACAGACGTGTGCCAATCGGTCATTTAGTTGGGAATTCCCGAGATCGTTCAGTAGGAATCGGTGGTATGACGTTTAGTTCAAATTTAGGGTTTCCGTTGCCTACATATTTGGAGTTGGGTGGATCCGATGCAAATAAGCCTTGGATGACATTTAGAACAGTAACGCAAAATCAGCTTATAATGCCACCTATAAACGTTAGAAGGACACCGTTTTTATTAACTGATGCATAAGGAGTATAGGTCTCGCTGTGTTCTTGAAGTATCACTTGAATGGAAGCGTGTATTGAATAGTAAAAAAATAGTAAAAAGCGATGAATTGTTAAGTAATTACATAATAAGTTCGAACTGTTGATCAATAAAAAATAAATATGACAGAAGTGATTAGCTAAAATGGGCTCTTCGTCAAGTTGTGTTGATGGATCCAATCGAAAATGGTGTACAGACGTAATCAAATTGCACGATGGAGATGGGAAAAAGCCTATTTAAGTGCATTCGTCGATCTCTATGATCGTTCGATTATCTCTTGGGAATTAGGTCATTCAGACAATAATTTACTTGTCGGGAATACGATAAAAAAGCAACGTATAAGAACTCTGGTGTACGACCATTCCCTCATAGTGATCGCGGATTTCAATACATGTCTTATGACTATAAGAAACTTGAAAAAAATATATGTTCAACAAAAGTATTTCTCGAATGGGGTGTTGTCTGGATAATCAACCGATTCAAACTTTGTTGGGAAACATTTAAAGAGAGAAAGTTTCATCAAGAAAGCTATCAGAGCTTTGAAGAGGAAAAGAAATCTGTAAGTAAATATATGCGGTACTATAATAACTACCGCTATTCGGAATCTTTAAATGCGCTTTCTCGGAAGGGGTTTAGAAAACAAACTGCATGAAAATAGGAATCGAGACACTCGATTCCTATTTTCATGCAGTTTGTTTTTTTCACTGTCTACTTGACGGGAGCCAATTCAACATTTTGCTAGATAGGCTTTATTAATTCAAAATAAAAATCGCGTAATTCAAGATAGATGCAAAAAACACCCATAAATAGTAAGGGATCGTCAACCACATTGCTGTGCGATTGTGCAGCCATAAATGATAGACCAAAGCTGTTAAGAAAATCATTAATAAAGTGATATCGATTGCTGAAATCAAAGTATTTCCAAGGTTGAAGAATAAAGCTGACCATAAAAGGTTGAAGATGAATTGAATAGTAAAGAGCCATAGTAGTTTAGAGCGGTGTTTTTGATTTTGTGTATTTAGAATAAAGTACAAAGAAATGCCTATTAAAATATAGAGGACCGTCCACATAGGACCAAAAATCCAACTAGGTGGTGCAAAAGCTGGGAGTTGTAACGAGTAATAATATCTTCCTGGATTGCCGCTAAGAATGCCAGATAAAAATCCTAGAGCAACGATTCCGATAATGCAAACCCACAAACGATAATCTTTTAATCGATTGATAGTGTATACCATAAAAAAAACTCCTTTCTTTAGACAGTTTAACATAATTATTTATAACATCACCTATTTATGACTTGTAATTTTTTAAGTTATTTTAAAAAATGTTAATATAGCGTACATATTGACCAGAATAAATTAGTAACGGGGTGATTAAATCGTTGTTTAAAGCTATTTTAAGTTGATTTTAAAACGTTGTTGCAATACCGAACATTTTCGTTTTTACTTTTTTATTTAACTATAAAACGGAGATAAAACGATTAAATAACCTTAATTTTTTATTTGTTTTTGTTATATTATTTTGAGTTATCTGATATTATAAAATTTGTAATCGATTACGAACAAGGGAAATGAATTAGTTGAATGGGGAGAGTTTAAAAAAATGAAGAAAAAAAGTATAAAAAGATTATTAGCTGGAGCGGCTTTGTGTAGCTTATTGGTTGCACCGTTGTTTTTAAATGAAGAGCAAGGAGCGGCAACAGAGCAAACAGTTCGCGCAACACCTGATTTTGGTGTAGGTCAAGGGATCGAGTGGCCAGAACAAGTCGTAGCACCATTTGTAGATATCACGGCGTATACTTCAGATGAAGTGCTGTCAAATAAAGGTGCCTTGAATATGGCAGCAATTACTAGAGAAACAGGTCAACGTTTCTTTAATCTAGGGTTTATGCAAGCTAGAGGAATCAAAAATGGTAAACTTGATTGGGCTTGGGGAAGTTTCAATGGTTTAAGTGAAAGTGATAGTGACCAATGGCAATATGAAGGAATCAAGCAATCGATCCGTGAGTTAAGAGAAGTAGGCGGAGATGCAGCTGTGTCATTTGGCGGATTAAATTCTGGTGCCTTCTGGGAAGTAACACAAGATGAAGATATGCTTTATGATGCTTACATGGAAGTAATCCAAGGTTATGGTTTTACACGGATTGACTTTGACGTAGAAGCGGCTGCTATGGGGTACCACGAAAATTTAGCAAATGCGAAAGCAGTAAAACGATTACAAGATGCAACTGGGGTTGATGTGACGTTGACATTACCAGTTATGCCTACAGGATTGATCTCAACAGGATTATCTGTCTTGCAAGCTTATTTAGAAGCGGGTGTTGACTTAACTAACGTGAATATCATGACGATGTGTTATGGATCAAGTGTGACGGACTATGCGCAAGGTTCATTAGATGCGGTAGACAATACAATGGTCCAATTGAAAAATCACTACAAACAATACGCTGGTAAAACATTAACGGATGAGCAAGCTTATGCAAAATTAGGTACGACTCCTTCTGTAGGTTTTGAAAATGAACAACATCCTTACTTTACAACAGATATGTTCAACTTGGTTGTACAACATGCCAAAGAACGCAAAATCGGTATGGTATCATATTGGTCTATGAACCGTGATGCAAAAGTGGACGGCGGACAAGGGCAAGTGAAAAACCAATATGAATTCTTAACTGTCGGTCAAAGTTTTACAGATGGTTCTGAAATGCCTGAAGATACACAAAATCCATCAACACCGACAAATGTAGGTTCAGATTTCATTACGACACAGCGTGCGCGTATCAATTGGACAGCGTCAACGGATAATGACCGCATTGCTCGTTATAATCTTAAATTAACTGGTGCAGGCGAAACAGTATCAGCGACAACGATGGCTGTGTCTCATACCTTTGAAAACTTGAAGAGCAATACGACTTACACAGTTGAAGTGATTGCAGAAGACCGTTCTGGAAATGTTTCGGATGCAGCAACTTATACTTTTACTACGCTTGAAGAATCAGAATCTACTCTACCCGCTTGGGACCCTGCAACAGTTTACTTAGGTGGAGAGCGTGTTACATATGAAGGGCTGATCTATGAAGCGAAATACTGGACGCAAAATGATATTCCAAGTGAATCTGGTCCGTATGGTCCTTGGAAACTTGTAACTAAATAACCTGTATTTTTCATATTACTCCATAAATAAAATGATAAATTGTAAAAAATATTAATAACTTGTATTAAAAAATGATATTTAAGTTATTATTGATATAGATATGTAAAAGAAGAGAGCCTAAAATAAGCTCTCTTCTTTTTATTGAAAAAATAATATGCATAACGAAACATTAAGAAAATATTAAGTGTATAATAAAATCATTTAGGTGATTAACTATCTTTAGTGTCAATGAAACCCTATTAAATCAATCTTTAAATCTTTTTTTGAAATCATTTCAACTAAAATAAAGTTATAAAAGCATAACGTTTGTTTTTATTTTAGAAAACGTTTACAATGAACCTATCAAATATAGGAGGTTCAGTTATGAAAAAGTTTAGTGTTATGATGTTCGTAGGAATTGTTATGTTAGGTTTGTTTGGCTTTGGTACATCTGGTTATGCACATGGTTATGTAACATCTCCAGGGAGTCGTGCCTATTTCGGTACAGCAGCTGCAGGTAATTTGAATCAAAACGTTGGACGCGCACAATGGGAACCACAAAGTATTGAAGCGCCTAAAAATACATTTATCGATGGAAAAATCGCAAGTGCAGGTGTTAGCGGGTTTGAGCCATTAGATGAACAGACAGCAAATCGTTGGCATAAAAGTGTAATTAATGCTGGTCCTTTGAATATCACTTGGAACTTAACTGCACAACATCGTACAAGTACTTGGGATTACTATATTACAAAACCAGGTTGGAACCAAAATCAACCTTTGAAATTCAGCGATTTTGAATTGATCACAAAAATCGATGATAAAGCAACAGTTCCACCAAAAACAGTAAATCAAACAATTACTGTTCCTCAAGATAGAAAAGGCTACAACGTGATTTTAGCTGTTTGGAATATTTCAGATACAACAAATGCGTTCTATCAAGTAATTGATGTCAATGTTCAATAGACAAACCTTGAAGAGAAACCTTTTTAACTGATCATATAAAAGAACACCCATGAAGTGACTCTCATTTTCACTTCATGGGTGTTTATTTGTATGTTCGAACCATCTAAAATAAAAAGAGCGAGGTTCGATAATGATCCCATTTTTTGGCGAACTTCAGGTTGTATTGTATGATAGAAATAAGGACACCAAAAGGTAGGGTTACGGAGGAAATCAAATGAAAAAATTTTTACGAAAAAAAAAGAAAAACAAAGAATCGATTGAAGATACTGTAATCGAAAACGAAGAAATAAAAGTAGAAGAAACATTGGAGCAAACGCCTGAGGAACAAAAAGAATTTGCTTCCTTTTTTGCTGAAACAATGAAAAGACTTCCTCAAAAAAAATCCGCAGCTATTTTACGAAATTTTGATTCGTCAAAAAGCAAAGCGGAACAAACATTAGCAAAGAGTAAAACACAGTTCGACCGTCTATTTGAAGAATTCTTAAAAGGGGTAGACGAACCCTTACGTAGAAAATGCCATGCAACGATTCATGCGGCCTCTTTGACAGCGGCGATCATCGGTTGTTCACCGATCCCTTTTTCAGATGCTTTTTTACTTGTACCAGTTCAGCTAACGATGATGGGACGTCTCCACAAGTTATTTGGACAATCATGGTCTGAATCATTAGGTAAAAGTGTCTCAAAAGAGTTGATCGTTGTTAGTTTAGGTAGAAGTGCAGTAGGGAATATCATTAAGATCATTCCGGCAGTAGGTACAGTGGCTGGTGCAGCGATCAACGCAACAGTCGCTAGTACGATCACTGAGTCATTAGGTTGGATCACAGTAAAAATGCTGAATGATGGCGAAGATATTTTTGATGATGTCATGTCTTTCAAAGGGCAAGTTCAAACACTTTTTACTTTATTGAAACGAAAAAAACAAATGAAATAAGGTTTGATCAGAAATAATCGGATAAAAAATAAGCATTGACCTCTGAAATAGTTTTGACTATTAAGCAGAGAGAAATGCTTATTTTTTTTAAGGATTCTGGCTGGCGCTATTGAATTATTTTTTTGTTAATTTCACGACGACTTCACAGCGTGCTGTTTGAGGGAACATGTCGACAGACTGTAGATACTCGACGTGAAATACTTTCGCTAATTGGACGAGGTCTCTTGCTAAAGTCGAAACGTTGCAAGAAATATAAACTAATTTTTGCGGTGGATTTTTTAAAATTGCTTGGATCAACTGATCATCCAAACCAGTACGTGGCGGATCAACGATGATCCCATCCGGACGAAAGCCTTCATTCAACCACTTTGGTAAGAGCTCTTCCGCCGTTCCCACTTCATAACGAGTATTCTCATATCCTAAACGTTGTGCGTTTTTCTGTGCATCTGCAATGGCTTGAGGGATGGTATCCATTCCGCGTACTTCTTTTGCTTTGTTTGCCACACTCAAACCAATTGTCCCAACACCACAATAAGCATCTACGATCGTTTCTTCTGGTTGGATGGCTAAAGCTTTGATTCCTTCGCCGTATAAGACTTCTGTTTGTTGAGGATTCAACTGGAAAAAGGCACGAGGTGAAAGATCAAAAGTTACTTCATTGATCCGTTCCTCAATGGCTTCTTTTCCCCAAAGGTGTTTTGTTTCGTCACCCATCACAAGAGAGGTTTTTAAAGGCTGCACGTTTTGCATGATCGAAACGACTTCAGGGAGTTGTTGATTGATCTCGCGAATCAGGGCATTTTTTTGTGGGAATTTTTGACTCCTAGTGATAAAAACAACTTGTAGCTCACCTGTCTGTATACCCACTCGGACCATGATCGTGCGGAAAATCCCGCTATCCGCACGTTCATCATAAATCGGTAAATCATATTTATTCAATAAATCGACGACTGTATTCATCACTTTTTGTGTCGCAGGCTCTTGCACTAAACAATCAGTGATCGCTACTAAGTCATGAGAATTGGCTTGATAGAGCCCAGCTTCGATTTTGTCTGTCTGTTTATTTTTTCTCAATTGAAATTGTGCTTTATTCCGATAACGCCAAGGATCATCCATTCCAATCGTTGGTAAAAGTGGATACTCACGATAACCGGCGGGTTTGAATTTTTCTAAGGATTGCAAAAGCAAATCTTTTTTGAAATCGAGTTGTGCATGGTACGCTAAATGTTGCAATTGGCAACCACCACATTCATAGTAGACTGGACATGGAGCAGTCACACGGTCACTACTTGTTTTTTTGACTTTAACGAGTTGTCCTTCGGCATAGCGAGGGGTCGCTTTGGTGATCTTCACTAGGACTTCTTCTTTAGGAAGGGCATAAGGAACAAAAACGATCATGCGTTTAAAGTAGCCGATTCCTTCTCCGTTGATCCCTAAACGTTTGATTTTTAATGTGATCGTTTGGCCGTTTTTAACAATTGCTTCTGGCATAGGTATCTCCCTTTTTATCATTATGTGGCTATATTCTAACATATTATAGCGAAAGTTGGGGATTTTCTATGTTATGATAGGAATATATGTTCGAGGAGGGATAGTTTGCTTTCTATTGCAAGAATCAGTAAAGGCAAGGGGCCTTTTTATCAGATTGATCTATCAGATGGCGAAACACTACAAGTATCAGAAGATATTTTAGTACGCTATCGTTTATTAAAAGGACAAGAATTGACAGAAGATAAATTAGCTGAAATCAAAAAGAGTACAGGTTATGATTTTGGCTTACAGCAAGCATTGAATTATTTGAGTTATCAACTAAGAACGGAAAAAGAAATTCGGATCTATTTAAAAGACAAAGAAATAGGACAAGAAGACCGTCATAAAATCGTTGAAAAATTAAAAGAATTAGGCCTGATTGACGATTTGACATTTGGTGAAAGTTACGTCCGTACGAATATGCGTTTGAGTGACAAAGGACCAAAAAAATTGGCACAACAAATGCAACAAAAAGGGCTATCACCAGAAGTGATCGAGCAGTCTTTAAGCCAGTATCCATTTGACGAGCAAGTAGAAAATGCGCGACAAACAGCAGAAAAGACTTATGAAAAAAATCGTGCCAAAAGTCAAAAGGATCTATTACGGAATATCCAACAGAAGTTGATGACAAAAGGATTTACCAATGATGTGATCCAAGAAGCGATGCAAACATTACCCCAAGAAACCGATCCAGAAGCTGAATACGAGCTTTTAGTACAACAAGGGGAGAAAATCTGGCGTAAGAATAGTCGCTTTGAACCTCAGAAGAGAAAGATGAAAGTAAAGCAGAGTCTCTATCAAAAAGGCTTTGATTTTGAGATGATCCAGCGCTTTATTTTAGAAAAGGAAGAAGAAGCAAGTGAGTAGAGAATGGGAAAACTGGTCCTTAGAAAAAACAAAAGAATTTCAAGAACGTTTTATTGAATGGTATGAGCTTGAAAAGAGAAATCTCCCTTGGCGTTATAATCAAGAGCCTTATCGTATTTGGATATCAGAAATCATGTTGCAACAAACCAGAGTCGATACAGTCATTGATTATTTTTATCGCTTTATGGAGTGGTTCCCAACCATCGAAGCGTTGGCGCAAGCACCTGAAGAAAAACTGTTGAAAGCTTGGGAAGGCTTAGGTTACTACTCGAGGGCCAGAAATATTCAAGCTGCTGCAAAACAAATCATGGAAGATTTTGACGGAAAGATGCCACAAACACCGGAAGAAATCAGTACATTAAAAGGGATCGGTCCTTATACGACAGGGGCAATCGCAAGTATTGCTTTTGGGGTACCTGAACCAGCGATCGATGGAAATGTCATGCGTGTGGTTAGTCGGCTGTTCTGTATTGAAGAAGATATTGCGAAAGCATCAAGTCGCAAAGTATTTGATCAAGCCATGCGGAAAATCATTGACGAAGAGCATCCGGGTGAGTTCAATCAAGCATTGATGGATCTTGGCTCAGCAATCTGCACGCCGACCTCGCCTAAATGTGAGGAATGCCCGATCCAAGCTTTTTGTTTAGCAAAAGAAAAAGGGATTCAAACCGCCTATCCTGTCAAAACAAAAAAAGCAAAGCCGCGAGATGTTTATTATGTTTGTGCCGCGATTGAAAACGCAGAAAGTGCTTTTTATTTTGAACAACGAGATCAACAAAAATTACTGGCTGATATGTGGACATTTCCGATGGTAGAAGTAACGAAAGAGGTATACGAAAAACTAGAAACAGACTGGCAACCTAAGAACGAAATCAGTTTATTCGATGAGGTTTTAGTCGCTGAAGATGGTGCTTCAGTATTGCCTTTTGCTCATGCGGACAAAGTCGTATGGCAAAAACGTCACTTAGGGGAAGTGACGCATATCTTCAGTCATTTGAAATGGCATGTTTTATTATTTTATGGTCGGTTGCCTAAGACTGAAAAAGACCTATCTGAGACTGGCAAACAGACGCAGTGGCTGATACCAGAAGCATTTGAACAAGTAGTTTTCCCAAAAGTGCAAATGAAGCTCATCCAGCAGTTGGATAAAAATCGAAACAATAGTAATCCTTTCTAGGCAAAGATGATTTTTATTGCTATAATAATTACGATGTCGGTGTAATGAACACCCCAACACAAAGCACAAAATGTTGCTAAGGAAGGATTGCGATGGGAGTTCCAAAAGAAGGAGAGTTTGTAACGATCCAAAGTTATAAACACGACGGCAAATTGCATCGAACGTGGCGTGATACCATGGTATTGAAAACAAGCGAACATTCAATGATCGGTGTCAATGATCATACTCTTGTAACAGAGTCTGATGGACGACGTTGGGTGACGCGAGAACCAGCGATTGTATACTTTCACAAAAAATACTGGTTCAATGTAATAGCAATGATCAGAGAAAAGGGGGTTTCCTATTATTGTAATCTGGCTTCACCTTTTTTATTAGATGATGAAGCATTAAAATATATTGATTATGACTTAGATATCAAGGTTTTTCCTGATGGCGAGAAGCGCTTGTTAGATGTCGATGAATATGAAATGCATAGTCAAATGATGAATTATCCAAGTGATATTGACTTCATTTTAAAAGAGAACGTGAAGATTTTGGTTGACTGGATCAATAATGGAGATGGCCCATTCTCAGAAGGCTATATTGATATTTGGTATGACCGTTACAAGCAATTGTCGCAAAAGTAAACGAAAACAGTAAGTAAGTGAAGGAATCTTCATCTTGCTTACTGTTTTTACTTGGATGCTTCACAAGTTTTTTTTCATGTTGAGATGTTGGATGCCCGCATCTTCGAAGACTTCACCGTAGGCTTGATAATCAAGCTTCTCGTAAAAAGGAATAGCGGTCAGTTGAGCGCCTAATTTTATCGTATCAAAGCCTTGGTTTTTAGCAAAAGCCTCTGCTTCTCTTAGCAAGACTTGCCCCAAACCTTGTTGACGGTATTCAGCAAGGATCGCCATACGTTGGACTTTTATCTGGCCATTTTCGAGTGGCAGTAAACGAACAGTACCTTGCGCCTCCTGTGCATCTGTATAAAGGACGAAATGGATACAATGTGCCTCATCCTGATCGATTTCTCTCTCAAAGGGAACACCTTGCTCGACAACGAAGACTTGGTTTCTGATACGTACAGCATCGAGATAGATCGGACTCATCGTATCTTTTGTATGAACTACTTTCATCAAACAGCCACCTTTCTTTTCAGTAGTATACTGTAAAGTGATCGGAATGGAAAGTGCATAAAATAAAATCAAAAATAACAGATTTTTTCAAAAGAATGTTATATACTATCATAAAAAAGGAAAGAAGTGAATTATTTGTTCGATAAGTTAAAACAATCAAAGTTGATGTTCTGGTCATTCGAATTGTTGATTTTAGCAACATTGATCTTAGTCTCCTCGAAAATCAGCTTTGTCTTCCAACCAATCGGGACATTCTTCTCCACATTATTTGCACCAGTTTTGATTGCTGGTTTTTTGTATTATATTTTGAATCCAATCGTTGGATTATTGATGAAAACAAAAATAAAACGGATCTGGGCAGTAGCAATTGTACTGTTATTGTTAGTTGCCGCTCTGGTCTGGATCTTGTTAAGTGTTATCCCAAGTTTAGTCCAACAAATATCTTCCTTGGCCTCTAACACGCCGAACTTTATTCGCCAAGTAGAGACTTGGTTAGCAGAAGTTGCGCAATGGTCCGTATTCAAAGATGTCGATATCAATAAATATTTTGAGCAATTGGATATTTCATATGGCACGATCATCCAACAATTTCTGAGTGGCTTGTCTAATAGCTTAGGTTCGATCGTTGGAACGATTGCTTCAGCGACCATCGTTATTATTACCGCGCCGTTCATCTTGTTTTACATGTTGAAAGATGGCGAAAAACTTGTACCAAACATCAAACGTTTCTTCCCAGAAAAACGAAGAGAGCAAATCGTTGAATTGTTAGGACAGTTGAATAAAACGTTAGCTAATTATATTAGTGGCCAAGCAATTGAATGCTTATTCGTTGGTACATTCACCTTTCTAGGTTATTTTGCATTAGGCGTAGATTACGCCTTCCTTTTCGGAGTAATTGCTGGTTTGACCAACCTCATTCCTTATTTAGGCCCATATTTAGGTTTAGCTCCTGCCTTTTTAGTGACAGTATTCAATGATCCATTCAAAGCATTGCTGTGTTGTGTGGTCGTTTTGATCGTTCAGCAACTAGACGGAAATATCATTTATCCGAATGTCATTGGTAAATCATTGAAGATCCATCCACTAACGATCATTATCGTTCTACTTGTTGCAGGAAACATTGCCGGATTACTTGGGATTTTTCTGGGTGTACCTTTTTATGCGATCTGTAAAACAATCATTTCTTATGTTGTCAAGATCGTAAAAGAAGATAAACAAAACGAGAACAAGAAAAAAATAGCGACGACTCTTGAATCTTAATGATCGAATGGCTATTTTTATTGCAAAGAAAATCGCTTTATGATACCATTTTAACGTGGCTACCTTTAGCCACGTTTTTTTCTTTAAAAAAATAAAAATATAAATGAATAAGGAGAGAATGCGATTATGAATGCTGACCCTGAGAGTCAGTCGCTGTTAGCGCAAATTTTATTATTGATCATTTTGACATTGATCAATGCTTTTTTAGCAGCTTCCGAAATTGCAGTTGTATCGATCAATAAAAATCGGATCGAACAAAAAGCGGAAGAAGGAGATGTTAAATCTAAAAAGCTTTTAAAAATATTGCAGAACCCAAATAACTTCCTATCAACTATCCAAGTAGGAATCACTTTGGTCAATATTTTATCTGGTGCATCTTTAGCTAATACTTTATCCGTAAGATTAGCCCCACTATTAGGTGGCGGTGCCGCAGCAAGAAGTATTGCAAATATTATCGTACTGGCTATTTTGACCTATGTTTCGATTGTTTTTGGAGAATTATACCCGAAAAGGATCGCTTTGAATAAATCAGAAGAGGTAGCGAATTTTACCTCAGGTATGATCCGAATGATTGGTGTCGTAGCGAAACCTTTCGTGTGGCTATTGTCTGCATCTACCAGCTTGTTGGCACGGATAACACCAATGACTTTTGATGATGAAGATTCAAAGATGACCCGCGACGAAATGCGGTATATGCTTGAAAACGAAGGGGTATTGAACAACGAAGAGTTGGAAATGCTTCAAGGTGTCTTTTCCTTAGACACAAAAGTTGCAAGGGAAGTAATGGTTCCTCGAACAGATGCTTTTATGATCGACATTAATGACTCCATTGAAGAAAATGTCAACGAAGTACTATCGGAGAATTACTCAAGAATTCCTGTTTATAATGAAGACAAAGATAAAGTTGTTGGAATTCTTCATACGAAAAATTTATTAAAAGCTGCCCATAAATTTGGGTTTGAACACTTAGAAATCAAAAAAATCATTCAGGAACCACTTTTTGTTCCAGAAACGATTTTTATTGATGATCTATTATATGAAATGAAAAAAACACAAAATCAAATGGCGATCCTGTTAGACGAATATGGGGGAGTCGTAGGTTTAGCGACATTAGAAGACTTACTTGAAGAAATCGTTGGAGAAATCGATGATGAGTCAGACGAAGTAGAAAATCTCTACGAACAAGTCGGTGACTATGAGTATATCATCCAAGGTCGCATGTTGATCGATGAATTTAATGAGGCGTTTGAAAGTAATCTTCACATGAGTGATGTGGATACGATGGCCGGCTATTTGATCACAGCTTTAGGTATGATTCCCGATGAAGGAGAAAAACTTTCATTTGATGTTGAAAATATTACCTTGATTTCTGAAGAAATGGAAGGTTCAAGAGTACTTAAAATTCGTGTGATCTTCCATGATCCAGAAGAAATAGAAGCTGAACCTGAAGAAGAACGTCGCTATTTCAAAAAAGATTTTGAAGATGACGAACCGCGAAGATAAAGCACCTTCGATGATCTTTTAACGAAACAAAGAGCGGATATATCACTTGCTGTATGAAGTGATGTATCTGTTCTTTTTTTGGAGATATCGAATGAAAAGAAAAAGTAAAACTGTTTCGCTTACTTTTTCAAATTGAAGATCCATGCTATACTATTTGAGTTGAAGAAAAGGATAGAGGAACTATCGAATAGTCGAAGGGGTTCTCTTTTATGAAGCAATAGACAAATGAAGAATGGAGTAAATTTATGAACAATCCAGAATTAAAACAGCAAGTGGACAATCGACGCACATTTGCGATCATTTCCCATCCGGATGCGGGGAAAACAACGATCACCGAACAACTGCTTTTATTCGGTGGTGCGATTCGCCAAGCAGGAACGGTCAAAGGGAAGAAAACAGGTAATTTTGCAAAATCTGACTGGATGGAAATCGAAAAACAACGTGGGATTTCTGTTACTAGTTCCGTGATGCAATTTGATTATCACGGTAAAAGAGTCAATATTCTAGACACACCTGGGCATGAAGATTTCTCAGAAGATACGTATCGTACGTTGATGGCTGTCGATAGTGCAGTCATGGTCATAGATAGTGCAAAAGGGATCGAGGCACAAACCAAAAAACTTTTCCAAGTAGTTAAAAGAAGAGGTATCCCTATTTTCACTTTCATAAATAAGTTGGACCGAGATGGTCGAGAACCGCTTGATCTATTAGAAGAATTAGAAGAGTTACTAGATATCGAATCTTGCCCAATGAATTGGCCAATTGGTATGGGTAAAGGATTGGAAGGATTATACGATATCCATCATAACCGAGTAGAATTCTATCGCCCTGAGAATTATCAAGATGAACGCTTAGCTCAATTAGATGAAGAGGGCCACTTGCCAGAAAATCATCCCCTAAGAAATAATTCATTGTACGAGCAAGTATTAGAAGAAGTAGAGCTGTTAAAAGAAGCCGGGGATTCCTTTAATGAAGAAAAAATTGCACGAGGAGAGCAGACGCCAGTATTTTTTGGTTCAGCTTTGACTAATTTCGGTGTTCAGACGTTTTTAGAAACATTCGTTGATTTGGCGCCATCTCCTTACGGACACAAAACCCGTGAAGATCAAGTAGTCAGCCCTTATGAACAAGAGTTTTCTGGTTTCGTCTTTAAGATCCAAGCCAATATGAATCCAGCTCACCGAGATCGTATTGCATTTGTACGGATTTGCTCAGGGACTTTTGAACGTGGAATGGACGTTTCATTGGAACGGACGAACAAAAAATTGAAATTGAGTAATGTCACGCAGTTTATGGCAGATGCCAGAGAAAACGTTGAAAATGCTGTAGCAGGAGATATCATTGGTGTATATGATACCGGAAATTATCAAATCGGCGACACATTATATGAAGGAAAACTAAAAGTAGCTTATGAAGAATTACCTTCATTTACGCCTGAGCTTTTCATGAAAGTAACGGCTAAAAATGTGATGAAACAAAAATCATTCCACAAAGGAATCAATCAATTGGTACAAGAAGGTGCCATCCAATTATATAAAACCTATGTGACTGAAGAATACATCATCGGGGCTGTTGGACAATTGCAATTTGAAGTTTTCCAATATCGGATGTTGAATGAGTACAATGCAGAAGTGATCATGTCGCCAATGGGTAACAAGATTGCTCGTTGGATCGAGCCAGAAGATCTGGATGAGAAAATGAGTTCGAGTCGTAATATCTTAGCGAGAGATCGCTTTGATCAACCGCTATTCTTATTTGAGAACCAGTTTGCAGAGCGTTGGTTTGCTGACAAGTATCCAAACGTAAAATTAAAAAGTTTGATGTAATCAGTGATTCTCGTTACTCGTCAGTTGCTTTATTTTTAACATAAAGCTTAAAAATATTCATTTAGCATATAAAAAAAACAAACACACGGCGATTCATGTTTTCAGTGAATTGTCGTGTGTTTGTTTTGGATTTTAACGTTTTTTTGGTTATTTTGAAAAAATCAATTATAATCAAATAAAAAAATAGATTAGAATATTTTTGCGTATGTATATATAAAATAAGCAAAGAAAGTAGGGAACAAATGGAAACAGAAATCGAAAAAAAACAGCGTATTGAAAGAAAAAAAGCAAAAATGCGTCGAGTATGTCAAATGTTGGATATTGAGAACTGGGAAAAAAATGAACGGATCGTCAAAGAAATCCGCTCGATCATCCAAGCGGATCGACCTGTAAAGGGGAGGGAAGTTGGAAATAGGAAAAAGAAAAAAAGGGAATGCCAAGTGCCGTCGACAAAACCCTTTTGATTCATGATTTAGTTTTTATATCTACATAGCAATTGGTGCATCTAAATTTCTTTTTGGAATAGAGATTTCTACTAATCCCGGTAACTCGATCACTTGGATGTCTTCAGGATGGTACTCAGCGTCATGGATTTTTTTTAAGAAGTAGTGTTGGATTTCTTCAATTTCCTTTGGTTGGATATTGCGATTTTCATTCATCAGAACGATTTCGTTGTGCTCAGGAGCTTCTGTATAAATAACGGTTGTATTTCCTGCGGTATACACCTTGACCATATGTGCATCTGTATTTTCCAACTGATTCAAAACTAATCGTGAATGGCTGTTTGTTACATTAACTAGTTTCATGGCGCTCACCTCTCTTATGTATTTAAGAAATAACTTACATTAATTATAATTTTTTTTTAGTAAAATGAACAGCATTTTGTCTTCTTAAATTTGAATGGAAGAGAAAAAATCGTTACTTTCTTTTCCAAAAATAAAAACAAAAGCGGAGAGTGGCAAACTCTCCGCTCGATTTTTACTACCATTCCAATATGGAATTATTCTGTCGATTCGTTGTTTGCTTCTTTGACTAAACGTTCAGGTTTAGACGTAATGACGATTTTGTCGTCTTTATCTAATTTTGCTTTAAGATCTGAGATCGTTGGATGATCAAGATAGAATTCGGCAATGCCGTCTTCAATTTGTTCTTGGATCGTCCGACGTAATGGTCGGGCACCCATTGCTGGATCGTAACCAAGATCAACCAGCTTTTCTTTGACATTCGTAGGAACGTCCACATGTAATTGTTGAGCCGCCAACAATTGGTTGACATCATCAAGCATGAGAGTAACGATCGTCATCAAGTTTTCTTTTGATAAAGCACTGAACTCGATGATTCCATCAAAACGATTCAAGAATTCTGGTGTGAAATAGTTATTCAATTGATTCAAGACAGAACGAGTCACACCTTCACGAGCAGCACCAAAGCCAACATTGGCTTCTACTTTTCCAGTTCCTGCATTACTTGTCATGATGATGATCGTGTCTTTGAAGCTGACTGTACGACCTTGCGCATCGGTTAAACGTCCATCATCTAAGATTTGTAGGAACATGTGTAAGACATCTGGATGTGCTTTTTCTACTTCATCAAGCAAAACCAAACTATACGGATTTCTACGTACTTTTTCAGTCAATTGACCAGCTTCTTCATAGCCGACATAGCCTGGAGGAGAACCAATCAATTTTGCGACACTGTGTTTTTCCATGTATTCTGACATATCGAAACGAATCATTGACTCTTCAGATCCAAATAATTCGTAGGCTAGTTGCTTCGCTAATTCTGTCTTACCAACACCAGTAGGACCAACAAATAAGAAAGAACCAATTGGACGGTTTTTCTTACTTAAACCAACTCGATTACGACGAATGGCTTTGGCTACCCGATCAACCGCATTATCTTGCCCAATCACATGTTTTTTCAAGTCGTCTGCTAAGTTTTTCAATTGGGTTTGTTCTTTTTCTTTTAATTCACCAACAGGGATGCCTGTACGCTGTTCAACGATTTTTTCCATGTCTTTCTCAGAGATCACTGGGATTTCTTCTTCTGAAAGTTGACGTTCTTGCATTTTTTTCAATTTATTGATTTGATCGCGATAATAAGCTGCTTTTTCGAAATCTTCTTCTTTAGAAGCCAACAACTTTTGTTCTTCCGCTTCTTCTAATTTCTTTTCGATCATTTTTGGATCAACGATTTGGATCGTCAAGTTTTTCTTAGATCCTGTTTCATCCAGTAAATCAATGGCTTTATCCGGTAAAAAGCGATCTTGGATATAACGATTGGACAATCTAGCCGCAGCTTCGATCGCAGCATCTGTATATTTGACGTGATGGTAGTCTTCATAGCGCTTTTGCAATCCTTGTAAAATACTGATTGTTTCATCTACAGAAGGTTCATCGACACGAACAGGTTGCATCCGGCGCTCTAACGCAGCATCTTTTTCAATGATTCGGTATTCATTCAATGTTGTTGCCCCAACCATTTGTAATTCGCCACGAGCTAACGCGGGTTTTAATATATTTCCGGCATCCATGTTACCATCACCAGCTGAACCAGCCCCAACGATTTCATGAACTTCATCTATAAATAAAATGACATTTTCTGCTTGTCTGATTTCTTCAATCAGTTTTTGCATCCGTTCTTCAAATTGTCCTCTGATTCCTGTTCCTTGGACAAGTGAAACAACATCTAAACGAATTACTTCTTTATCTAGTAATTTTTGTGGAACATCGCCATCAACGATTTTTTGAGCGAGTCCTTCAACCACAGCCGTTTTACCGACACCTGGTTCCCCGATCAATACAGGATTGTTCTTTGTACGGCGATTCAAGATTTCGATCACGCGCTTGATTTCATCATCTCGACCGATGACTGGATCGATTTCACCTTGGCGCGCTTCTTCTGTGATATTGATACCGTATTCGCCTAAAAGACCATCTGAAGCGGGGCCTTGTGGTGGTTGTCCACCATTGAAGTTGTTGTTCCCACCAAATTGAGTAGGGGGAGTTTGTTCATAATTTCCTTGTTGTTGCATTTGACGAGACATCGAACGAAACAGATCGTCCAGACTCCCAAAGCCAAATGGATCATTTTGGGCCATACTTGTTAGACCTCCATTTTGCTGATTTTTGATTTTTTGGTAACAGCTCTGACAATAGTCAAGTTGTGTACGTTGGCCATTGACAGTCGCATACAAGTGAATCGTTGCTTCATTTTTTCCACAGTTTTGACAAAGCATAAAACATTCACGTCCTTTCAAACATTGGTCATTAAGTCTATTTTACATCGCGCCTATCTTTGGGTAAAAGAATAACACTCGATTAACAAACCTTATAAAAGTCATACCTTGTTGACCATTACTGACCATTTAATTTTATTATACTAATTTTTTGAATAGACGCAAGCAATTGATTCTTTTGTTCAGGCAATGTGACAAAACATTTGGGTACGAGTCTCAAGTTGTCGTCGAATCTGTAGGGGAATATAGCTAAAATCTCATGAATGGTTCAACCACTCGACAATCACTGAGGGGCGAGACGGTTTATTAGATATAAAAAAACATGGAATTTATTAAAACAGGAATAATCGTAACTACACATGAAACAGTTCTACAGAATAGTTTACTGGATTTTCTCTCAATTTAAATGAAAACTGTTGTATCTAAGGAAAAAAAATGGTAATCTTTACAGATGAAAGGGTTCATCTGATTAGTTCTATCATGGATTGCTAAAAAAGAAAACCCTCACATAAAAACAACACTCACTTAAAGGAGACCGATTAATATGGAAAAGAAAGAATTTCACGTAGTAGCAGAAACTGGGATCCACGCACGTCCAGCTACACTATTAGTACAAACAGCAAGCAAATTTAACTCTGATGTAAACTTAGAGTATAAAGGTAAATCAGTAAACTTAAAATCTATCATGGGCGTTATGTCTTTAGGTGTAGGTCAAGGTTCTGACGTTACTATCACTGCTGAAGGTGCTGACGAAGCTGACGCTATGGCAGCTATCGTTGAAACAATGAAGAAAGAAGGCTTATCTGAATAATGGTTGAAATGCTAAAAGGGATCGCCGCTAGTGACGGAGTAGCCGTTGCAAAAGCTTACCTGCTAGTTCAACCGGATTTATCATTCAGTAAGACGACAGTTGAGGATACTTCAGCTGAAGAAGCTCGCTTAGATGATGCTTTAGCAAAATCAACTGAAGAATTACAACAAATTCGTGAAAAAGCAGCGCAAAGCTTAGGTGAAGCAGAAGCGCAAGTATTTGACGCACATTTAATGGTTCTTTCAGATCCTGAAATGATAGGTCAAATCAAACAAAACATCAAAGATAACAGTGTAAATGCTGAATCAGCTCTTAAAGAAGTAACGGATATGTATATCGGTATGTTCGAAGCAATGGAAGATAATGCTTACATGCAAGAACGTGCAGCAGATATTCGTGACGTTGCAAAACGTATTTTAGCACATCTTCTAGGTGTGACTTTACCAAACCCTTCAATGATCAATGAAGAAGTTGTTGTCGTGGCGCATGATTTGACGCCAAGTGACACTGCTCAATTAGATCGTAACTTCGTAAAAGCTTTTGTAACAGATATCGGTGGACGTACATCGCATTCTGCAATCATGGCTCGTTCTCTTGAAATTCCAGCAATCGTTGGAACAAAAGAAATCACTGCGAAGGTAAAAGAAGGCGTAATGTTAGCTGTTAATGGGATCGAAGGCGATGTAGTCATTGAGCCAACAGCAGAACAAAAAGCCGAATTTGAAAAAATCGGTGCAGATTATGCTGCACAAAAAGCAGAATGGGAAAAACTGAAACATGCTGAGACAGTGACTGCCGATGGCAAACACTTTGAATTAGCAGCCAACATTGGTACACCTAAAGATTTAGTTGGTGTACACAACAATGGTGGTGAAGCAGTTGGACTTTATCGTACTGAATTCCTTTATATGGATTCACCAGACTTTCCTACTGAAGAAGACCAATACGTTGCTTACAAAGCAGTATTGGAAGGAATGGAAGGAAAACCTGTCGTTGTTCGTACAATGGATATCGGTGGAGATAAAGAATTACCATACTTGCAATTGCCGCATGAAATGAATCCTTTCTTAGGATACCGTGCATTACGTATCAGCTTGTCAGAACAAGGGGACGATATGTTCCGTACGCAAATGCGTGCGTTATTACGTGCCTCTGTACATGGAAACTTGCGTATCATGTTCCCAATGGTTGCTACACTAAAAGAATTCCGTGGTGCAAAAGCAATCTTTGAAGAAGAAAAACAAAAATTAGTAAATGAAGGCATTGAAGTCTCTGATTCGATCCAAGTAGGGATCATGATCGAGATTCCAGCTGCAGCCGTTATTGCGGATAAATTTGCTAAAGAAGTAGACTTCTTCTCAGTAGGAACAAACGACTTGATCCAATACACAATGGCAGCTGACCGTATGAACGAACGTGTTTCATACTTGTACCAACCATACAACCCATCAATTCTACGTTTGATCAAAAACGTCATTGATGCAGCACATGCTGAAGGTAAATGGGCTGGTATGTGTGGAGAAATGGCCGGCGATCAAATGGCTGTTCCTTTACTAGTAGGTATGGGATTAGATGAGTTCTCAATGAGTGCAACATCGATCTTAAAAACACGTAGCTTGATGAAACGTTTAGATACAAGCAAAATGGCGGAACTAGCGGATCGTGCCCTAAATGAGTGCGATACAATGGAAGAAGTCGTAGAACTTGTCAATGAATATCTAGCTTGATTTTCAGAACAGGCACAGTATTTTGCTGTGCCTGTTTTTTTGTCTTCTTGCAATAATAAATAAAATTCCGTTCCAACTTACAAGTTTGTTGGGAAAAAATCGGACTTAAGGTTGAGTGACAGCTTTCACGCTGTGTTATAATATAAGAGTGAGGGGGAACGTAGATGAAGGTATTATTATATTTTGAAAGTGAGAAGATACTTTCTAAGTCCGGCATTGGTCGTGCACTTGATCACCAAAAGCGTGCGCTTAAAGATGTAGGGATCTCCTATACTTTAGATAGTAAAGAAGACTATGATATTTTGCACATCAATACATATGGTATCAATAGTCACAACATGGTCAACAAAGCGCGTAGAAACGGTAAAAAAATTATTTATCATGCGCATTCAACGGAGGAGGATTTTCGTAATTCCTTTATCGGTTCGAATCAATTAGCACCATTTGTAAAAAAATATTTAGTCGGGTTGTATGAAAAGGCAGATTACTTGATTACACCAACTCCATATTCAAAAAAATTGTTACAAAGTTATGGCATCGATTTACCTATTCAATCGATTTCCAATGGGATCGATTTGGAAAAATACCAACCAGACCCTGTCAAAGAACAAAAATTCAGGGAGTACTTCAATCTTTCACCTGATCAAAAAGTGATTATTTGTGTAGGACTGTTCTTTGAAAGAAAAGGAATCATTGATTTTGTTGAAATAGCCAAACAATTACCAGAATATACATTCATCTGGTTTGGTCATGTGCCGATGTACTCGATCCCAAGTAATATCCGAAAAATCGTGAAAGAAGATCATCCCGATAATGTCATTTTTCCAGGCTATATTCGAGGAGAAATCATCGAAGGAGCTTACTCAGGAGCAGATCTGTTCTTTTTCCCTTCTTATGAAGAAACGGAAGGTATTGTGGTACTGGAAGCTTTAGCAAGTAAACAAAATGTGTTAGTACGTGATATTCCAGTCTATGATGGCTGGCTAGAAGACCAAAAAAATTGTTATATGGGGCGAAACAATGAAGAGTTTTCAAAACTCATTCAAAAAATCATTCAACATGAAGTACCTAGTTTAGTTGAATCTGGCTATCAAACGGCTGAAGAACGAAGTATCAAAAGAATTGGTCAACAACTTCAATCCGTTTATCAACAAGTGCTAAAGGCATCCGATTCTTCAGATGAACAAATGCAAGAATCAAAATAAAGGTAGTTTGGAGGCGAAAAAAGATGAAAATCGGCTTTTTTACCGATACCTATTTTCCACAGGTAAGTGGTGTAGCTACATCGATCAAGACATTAAAAGAAGAACTCGAAAAAATGGGACATGACGTATATATATTTACGACAACAGATCCCAATGCAGACAAGTTAGAAAAAGATGTGATTCGTATGCCAAGTGTTCCTTTTGTATCATTCAAAGAACGTCGAGTAGTGGTACGAGGAATGTGGTACGCCTATTTAGTGGCAAAAGAATTAGAGTTAGATCTTATCCATACTCACACTGAGTTTGGAGCGGGTGTTCTTGGCAAGATGGTCGCAAAAAAATTAAAAATCCCATCGATTCATACGTATCACACGATGTATGAAGATTACCTGCATTATATTGCAAAAGGGAAAGTGATTCGACAATCCCATGTCAAATACTTATCTCGTCTATTTGTGAACCATACGACAGGTGTGGTTTGCCCAAGTGAGCGTGTGATCGAGACATTGCGAAGCTATGGGGTGACAGCCCCATTACGAGTGATACCAACAGGGATCGATATCGAAAAATTTAAACGTCCAGAAATTACACAAGAACAAATCAATGAATTACGTACCTCATTAGGAGTAAAGGAAAACGGCTTGATGATTTTATCTTTAAGTCGAATCTCTTATGAAAAAAATATCCAAGCGTTGATCCAAGGGTTTCCAGAAGTCATCAAACACTATCCAGATGCACGACTAATCATAGTCGGAAATGGGCCTTATGTTGAGCAACTAAAAGAACTGATCACGTCGCTGGATTTAGCTGATGTGGTTCAATTTACTGGAGAAGTCGATAACAATGACGTCGCATTCTATTATCGGGCGGCTGATTATTTTGTGTGTGCTTCGACATCGGAAACACAAGGATTGACGTATACAGAAGCAATGGCAGCTGGTACACCATGTGTAGTTGAAGGAAATGATTATTTGAATCGTTTATTTGATCATGCTTCCCTTGGCCGAACATTTGAACGAGATGAAGACTTTGCACCTGCACTTATTGATTATATTGAAAGCAAAGTTGAAAAAAATCCAGAAGTGTTTGAAAAGAAACTTTACGAGATCTCTGCTACTCATTTTGGTCAATCAATGATCGAATTTTATGAAGATATGCTTGTGTATTACAAAGAAGAGATGCGTAAAAAAGAAGAAGAAGCATCCATTGAGCGGATTAAAATTAAATTAAATTCTTTCAAAAAATAAAAAAACAGTGAATAATCCTAAAAAAATCCTTGTTTCTAGCGTATACTAGCATAGAAACAAGGATTTTATCGTTTAGGAGGGCAAAAGATGAAAATTGGTTTTATCGGCACAGGAGTTATGGGAAGCGCGATTGTTCGTCATTTACAAAAAGCTGGCCATGAACTGACTGTTTATAATCGTACGAAAACAAAAGCTGCGCCACTTATGGAAGAAGGAGCAGTATGGGCAGATAGTCCACAAGAAGTAGCTGAGATGAGCCAAGTCATCTTTACAATGGTTGGCTATCCTCAAGATGTGGAAGAAATCTATTATGGTGAGAAAGGCATTTTCCAAGCAGGCGTAAAGGGGAAAACAGTCATAGATTTGACGACAAGTACGCCAACACTTGCTGAAAAAATTGCAACAAGCGCACAAGAGCTTGGAGCAGAAGCCTTGGATGCCCCTGTCTCAGGAGGCGATCTAGGTGCAAAAAATGGCACCTTAACGATCATGGTGGGTGGAAAAGAGAATGTCTACGAGCAAGTATTACCACTATTTCGTGAGTTTGGAACAACATTTACGTTGCATGGTTCAGCCGGAAAAGGACAACACACAAAAATGGCAAATCAGATCATGATTGCCGGAACAATGACTGGCATGACAGAGATGCTCGTTTATGCACAGAAAGCTGACTTAGACTTAGAAAAAGTGATTGCGACGCTTTCAGGCGGTAGTGCGGCAAATTGGTCATTGAGTAATTATGCACCTCGTATTTTACAAGAGAATTATACACCAGGATTTTTTGTCAAACATTTTATCAAAGATTTGAAGATTGCTTTAGCCGAAGCAGAAAAAGTAGGGTTGGACTTACCAGCGACCAAAGAAGCCCGAAAGCTATATGAACAGTTAGCAGAAAAGGGTTTCGAGAACGATGGAACGCAAGCATTGATCAAGCTTTGGTGGGAAGATGGTAGACAGCCGAAAAAAAAATCCTAAAAAACTAGTTTTTTTGGAGAAAATCAATGCAAGTCGACGATGCTTTTGATACAATATAACAGAACTAAGAAAAGGAGGACCTCCGATGGCACATTCACAATTAGTCGCAATCATTAAACGACTGGAGGCTATGGTCGAATCAGCAGACAATGAGCTGCAAGTTCGTCGCTTTGAAAAAGAGGGCGTAGAAAAATGCACCGTAACTTATGATAAAGCGACAGAAACATTTGAACTAACTGAAACAGACACACATCAACAATACGAATTCGACAATATCGATATCGTTGCGATGGAGATCTATGATTTGATTCAATAAGATTTCGAGCTAGCTAAAAGAGCCTGGGATTCAACCAATCGGTTGGATTCCAGACTCTTTTTTTGTTTCCTGTTCGTCTTTTGTCAGTTTACGTTGGTAGCTGATCAAGATTTGAACAGGATCGATTTCTTCTTGAGACAGTTGTCGCTTGAGTGACAACCTATTGTCTTTTTCATAATAGAAATGAGGTGCTTGTCCAGGGGCTGTGATCGTTGTGTCAGCCACTTGACCGTACGAAACCAAGAAATGCTTGATCTTGGTCTCATCGCTAGCTAACGGCATGCTCAATGTGATTCTCGGTGTTCGTAAAAATTTTTTTTGTTCTTGTATCCGACCAGTAAAGTACGTGATCAATTCGATATCCCGTTGTAGAATAGCTGCCTTCTCAAAATTAAGCTGTTCAATAAAATGCAATTGTCGTTTTTTTAAATAGCCTAACAATTTTTTGTTTCTTCCTTGCAATAGACCTTGGATCTCTTTCTTTTTTTGTTCAAAGCTCAGTGCCTTCATTTCAGGAAGTTGGACTTGTAACGCCAAATGACTGATTTCAGAAAGCCAAGGCATTTGATAGTTTTCTTCGATGATTCGAAGGATACTAGGCATTTTTTTATAAAGGCGAAAAGGTCCGTAAGTTCTTGCGGTAGGAATATTCGTGAGAAAAAGACCATCGGATTGAATATGTAAATAGTTATAGTTGTCAAAATAATTCATCCGACGATTGTAGATAGGGCGATAGTGTTGGATCAATTGACACTCTAATAATAAGGCATCTAGTTCAGTATCAACGACAACGATCTCAAAATCTGCAATCGAACGAACCAAGCGCAAGACTTTTTTCGAGTGTTGTTTATTTTGATGAAAGTACGTACTTACGCGATTTTTTAAATTTTTAGCTTTACCCACATAAATGATTTTTCCATCGCTATTTTTCATCAAGTAAACACCAGGTAATAAAGGTAGGTTTTTTACTTTCTCTTTTAAGTGCATAAGCGCTCCCCTAATTGAATTTGAACTAAAAAGATTATAACAGATTTAAAAAAATGAACAATAAAAGGGATTATATTTTATAAATAAATTAGAGAGATACTTTGATAATCAAAATATTTTTTTGTTCTTTTATTTTAATTTTTAGAGGTTAAAAGGTTGATATTAAAGCATTTTGTCATAAGTTTAAAATTAAAAAAAATTAATAATGCAAAAAAATCTAGTTAAAAGGTTGCATTTTGAAAAAAGTTAAGATATAGTTTGAACATCAAAAGATTTGATAATCAAACTAATTTTAGTGGATGGTGGAACATGGAACCTGATTTTAATACAGTAAATGATTATCTCGTTAGTGTCTTCAATGATATTTTGACGATCGAAGAATCCGAATTAAAAAAGTCACAATTCAAAGATCTGTCGATTACAGAGATGCATACGATCGAGGCAATCGGTATGTACAAGAAAAAGACAACTTCAGAAGTAGCCAAAGAACTGTCGATTACTGTTGGGACCTTGACCACTGCTATCAACAAGTTAGTTAGGAAAGGCTACGTTGAGCGTATCCGTAGTGAAGACGACCGACGAGTGGTGAAGCTGGGGTTGACCAAAAAAGGTAAGTTACTTTACCGCGTGCATCAGCATTTCCATCGTGAAATGGTCAAAAACATTATGGATGGTATGGCTACCGACGAACAACAAGCTTTGCTGTCTGCATTGAAAAACTTGCATGATTTCTTGCGAGATTACAAGTGAGGAAGTTTAATGGAACAATTTGGAACGATCACAGCAACGGCAAGTTTCTTACCGGAAAAAATCATCACAAACGATGATCTCTCAAAAATGATGGACACTTCGGATGAATGGATTTCATCCCGTACAGGAATCAAAGAGAGACATTGTGTGACCGAGCAGGAGACTTCCGATTTGTGTTACCTCGTTGCCGAAAAATTACTAAAGAAAAAAACACTCGATCCAAAGGAACTCGATTTTATTATCGTTGCTACGATGTCGCCTGATTATACATCGCCTTCTGTAGCAACTTTAGTTCAAGGAAGGATCGGCGCAACCAAAGCAATCGCATTTGATATCAGCGCCGCATGTTCAGGGTTTGTTTATGCTTTGAGTGTTGCAGAGAAACTGATTCGCTGTGGCTCAATGAAAGGTTTAGTAATTGGTGGCGAAACATTATCTAAACTGATCGATTGGACGGATCGTTCAACCGCTGTCTTGTTTGGTGATGGTGCTGGTGGGGTTTTGTTAGAAGCTGGCTCAAATCAAAAATTAGTGAGAGAATCGCTAGCGGCAGATGGTTCGCGTGCGCAATCCCTTACTTCTGGCTATCTACCAAATCGATCGCCTTTATACACGAAAGATTCAGAAGGTTCTTACTATTTAAAAATGGTTGGACGGGATATTTTTGACTTTGCTGTAAGAGACGTTGCGATGAACATCAAGGAACTCATTCAAGACACACCTGTTGATTATCTGCTTTTGCATCAGGCAAACTTACGAATTATCGAAAAGATTGCTCGCAAAGTAAAAATTCCCCAGGAGCAATTTCTAACGAACATGGATAAATATGGCAATACTTCCGCAGCAAGCATCCCGATTCTTTTAGATGAAGCGATAGAAAGCGGAAAAATTACCTTAGGTCAACAACAAAAAGTGGTATTTACAGGTTATGGTGGAGGATTGACATGGGGAAGTATCCTCATGGAACTATAAACTGATAAAAATAAAAAATATAAAATAAAGAAACAATATCGGAGGAATTATCATATGGTATTCGAAAAAATTCAAGAAATCATTGCGGAAGAATTAGGGAAAGACGCAGAAGAAATCAAATTAACGACAAACATCCAAGAAGACCTTGAAGCAGATAGCTTGGATTTATTCCAAATCATCAACGAAATCGAAGATGAATTTGATGTGAAAATCGAAACAGAAGACGGCATCAAAACAGTTCAAGATTTAGTCACTTATGTTGAAAAACAAACTGCATAATCATCAAGATTAGGTTGGGGGCTGGGACATTTTCCGAAAAAGGAATGTCTTAGCCTTTTTTTAAATGAAACAAAAAGCTATCTATCCTGAATATAAATTGGAGACTATGATGAAAACAGCATTTTTATTTAGCGGACAAGGTGCACAATACCAAGGAATGGGTCAAGACCTCTACCATGAACCCATTGTGAAACAGACTTTTGATGAAGCTAGTCAGATCTTGGGCTATGATATGGCGGAGCTTTGTTTTTCAACAAATGAACGTTTGGATCAAACAATCTATACGCAGCCAGCTATTTTAACTGTCAGCATTGCGTGCTATCGTTTGCTAAAAGAACGTGGGATCACTCCTCAAGCCGTTTTAGGGCTTAGTTTAGGTGAGTATTCTGCTTTAGTAGCCAGTGGCGCGCTTTCCTTTAGAGAAGCGGTAACATTGGTCGAAAAAAGAGGCACGTTTATGACAGACGCTGCACCTACCGGTAGTGGAAAAATGGTAGCTGTGATGAAAGCACCGGTGGATGTCATCGAGAGCTGTTGTAAGCAGGCGGAAGAAACGGGGATCGTTTCCCCCGCAAATTACAATACACCTCAGCAAATCGTCATCGGAGGGGAAGAAAAAGCAGTGGATCAAGCGGTGGCACTATTACAAGAACAAGGGATCAAACGAATGATTCCACTCAATGTAAGTGGCCCTTTTCATACAGCAATCTTAGAACCTGCTGCTAGACAATTAGCGGAGGAACTAAGCAAGATCGTTTTTTCAGAACCTGAAATACCTGTGATCAGCAACACCACGACAGAGATCATGACGAAAGAAAGAATTCCAGGTTTACTTGAACAACAAGTGATGAAACCCGTTCGTTTTTACGAAAGTATCGAAAAACTTAAAGATTTAGGGATCGATCAAGTGGTCGAAGTCGGGCCCGGTAAAGTATTAAGTGGCTTTATGAAAAAAATCGACAAGTCGATCGCCGTCGCACGTGTGGAGAATCAACAAACATTTGAAGAAACAATCAATCGATTGTCATAGGAGGCAAGTTATGGACGTAACTGGAAAAAATGTATTTATTACAGGCAGTACACGAGGAATCGGTGAAGCGATCGCTTTAGCCTTTGCCAAAGCAGGCGCAAACATCTTTTTAAATGGTCGTGGAGAGATCCCAGCCGAAAAAATCAATGCGATCAAAGCGCATGGGGTTGAATGTGTAGGGATCACAGGTGATATCTCCGATTATGATAAAGCAGGAGAGATGATCAAAGAAGCAGAACAGCAGTTGGGTTCTGTCGATATTTTGGTCAATAATGCGGGAGTTACGAATGATAAACTTGTCCTACGTATGAATGCAGATGATTTCAAAAAATGTTTAGATATCAATCTAACAGGAACTTTCAATATGACACAGCACGTGCTAAAGAAAATGATGAAAAAAAGAGAAGGCGCGATCATCAATCTTTCAAGTGTTTCAGGATTGATCGGTAACTTAGGTCAAGCCAATTATGCAGCAAGTAAAGCAGGGGTTGTCGGTTTCACTAAATCTGTGGCAAGAGAAGTTGCCACACGAGGAATCACATGTAATGTGATTGCCCCGGGGTTTGTCACTACAGATATGACAGATGTATTATCCGAAAAAGTAAGAGAACAAGCAGAAAAACAAATTCCAATGCAACGTTTCGGCCAAGTGGAAGATATTGCGGAAGCCGCATTGTTCTTAGCGAAAAGTTCGTATATCACAGGTCAAGTCATCAATGTTGACGGCGGATTGGTCATGCACGGATAGGGAGGAAAATTTATGAATCGAGTAGTAATTACAGGTTATGGAGTCACTTCACCGATCGGTAATGATGCAGATAGTTTTTTAGCTAGTTTAAAAGCTGGGACAAATGGCATTGCACCGATCACAAAATTTGATGCAACAGACACAGGAATCACTTTAGCAGGTGAAGTAAAAGACTTTCCTTTTGATAAATATTTTGTAAAAAAAGATAGCAAACGTATGGATATGTTTTCAATCTACGGCATTTATGCTGCAATGGAAGCATTGACAATGAGTGGAATTGAAAAAGAAACGATCAACCAAGATCGTTTTGGCGTTATCGTTGGCTCTGGGATCGGTGGGTTACCAACGATCGAAAGCCAAGTCATCCGCATGCACGACAAAGGAGCAAATCGTGTATCACCAATGTTTGTTCCAATGTCGATCGCCAATATGGCAGCTGGTAATATTGCGCTACGTGTAGGGGCGAAAGGAATTTGTACGTCGATCGTGACCGCTTGTGCCAGTGGAACGAATGCGATTGGTGAAGCATTCCGCAACATCAAACATGGTTATTCCGATATCATCCTTGCAGGTGGAACAGAAGCAACAATCTGTGAAATGGGGATCGCCGGATTTGCGGCATTGACTGCTTTGTCAACATCGACAGATCCTGAACGTGGTTCGATGCCATTTGATGAAGACCGTAATGGTTTTGTCATGGGTGAAGGGGCAGGAGTATTAGTCCTTGAATCACTGGAACATGCACAAGCTCGTGGCGCAAAAATCTATGGTGAAGTCGTGGGTTACGGTTCAAATTGTGATGCTTACCATATGACAGCTCCAACACCAGATGGTTCTGGTGCGTCAAAAGCAATGAAATTGGCGATGGAAGAAGCCGGGATCGATGCTAAAGAAGTGGGCTATATCAATGCACACGGAACAAGTACACCAGCAAATGATCAAGCAGAAGCTAAAGCGATCCAAATCGCTTTAGGAGACTCTTTCAAAGAAACCTATGTCAGCAGTACGAAATCAATGACTGGACACTTATTAGGTGCTGCAGGTGGGATTGAGGCGCTTGCTACTTTGATGGCGTTAGAGCATCAGTTTATTCCACCAAACATCAATGTTGAAAAACAAGATCCTGAAATCGATCTGAACGTTGTGATCAATGAAAGTAAACCAGCTGAACTGTCTTATGCCATGAGTAATTCACTAGGATTTGGTGGACATAATGCTGTATTATGTATGAAACGCTGGGAGGAATAATGTTGAAGATCAATGAAATCAAAGAATTAGTCAGTCAATTTGATCAGTCAACTTTAACAGAATTTGACTTGAAAGACGGACAATTTGAATTATATATGAATAAAAATGAAATGAGTCGGGGAATGGGGCAAACAGTACCACCAACGAGTGCTTCTGAACCACAACCTCAACAAGTTGTACCGGCTTTACCAAAAGAAGAAAGCCATGCTGTTCAACCGGAAGCAGTTGCGCCGACAATTGATGGGACTGAAGTGAAATCACCAATCGTTGGAATCGTCTATCTACAACCATCTCCTGACAAGCCAGCATTCAAAAAAGTAGGAGACAAAGTTTCTAAGGGTGAAGTGATCTGTATCATCGAAGCAATGAAATTGATGAACGAAGTAACCAGTGATGTCGATGGTGAGATCGTTGCGATCTTGATCGACAATGAAGAAGTCGTAGAATACGGACAACCACTCTTTATCATCCAACCAAATTAAGCCAAGGAGAACCAGACCTATGAATATACAAGAAATCAAAGAAATCATCCCTCATCGCTATCCGCTGTTGCTGATTGATCGAGTGGAAGAAATCGTCGAAGGCGAACGGATCGTTGCTAAAAAAAATGTGACGATCAATGAACCTTTTTTCCAAGGACATTTTCCAGAAGAACCTGTGATGCCTGGGGTTTTGATCGTAGAAGCGATGGCCCAAGCAGGAGCAGTAGCTCTATTATCATTGGAACAGTTCAAAGGAAAAACTGCTTACTTTGGCGGATTAGATAAAGCGAAGTTTCGTAAAAAAGTGACTCCTGGAGATACGTTGATATTAGAAGTGGAAATCACTAAAATCAAGTCTTCTGCAGGAATAGGCAAAGGAATTGCAAAAGTGGACGGCAAAAAAGTTGCTGAAGCTGAATTAACCTTTATGATTGGATAGGTGAGTTATGTTTTCAAAAGTCTTGATAGCAAATCGCGGCGAAATAGCCGTACGGATCATTCGTGCCTGCCGTGAGCTTGGAATCCAAACCGTTGCGGTCTATTCTGAAGCGGATGCGGAGGCATTACACACACAATTAGCAGATGAAGCCGTCTGCATCGGTCCTGCAAGAGCAACAGATTCCTATTTGAATGTACAAGCAGTTCTAAGTGCAGCCATCGTTACAAAAGCAGAAGCAATCCATCCTGGATTTGGATTCTTATCAGAGAACAGTCGATTTGCTTCGATGTGTGAAGAATGTAATATCGTCTTTATTGGACCTAAAAGCAAAACGATCGATGATATGGGAAATAAAATCAACGCACGTCAGTTGATGCAACAAGCAGATGTTCCTGTGATCCCAGGTAGTGATGGTGTGCTATCGACTGTTGAAGAAGCACTGGAAGTGGCAGAAAAAATTGGCTATCCAGTGATGCTCAAAGCCGCCGCTGGTGGTGGCGGTAAAGGAATCCGCAAAGTCTTGTCAAAAGAAGAATTACCACAACATTTTTCATCCGCCCAACAAGAGGCAGCTGCTGCTTTTGGTAACGATGATATGTATTTGGAAAAAATCATTTATCCCGCAAGACATATTGAAGTGCAAATATTAGGTGATCAATTTGGTCATGTTCTGCATCTAGGTGAACGTGATTGTTCCTTACAACGAAATAATCAAAAAGTCTTAGAAGAATCACCATCTGTTGTGATCTCTGAAGAAAAACGAAATCACTTAGGTGCAGCAGCTGTTAGAGCAGCAAAGGCAGTGAACTATGAAAATGCAGGAACGATCGAATTTTTAATGGATGAATCCGGTGATTTTTATTTTATGGAAATGAACACCCGCATCCAAGTTGAACATCCAGTAACAGAAATGGTCACAAATATCGATCTTGTCAAAAAACAAATCGAGGTTGCGGCCGGACGACCACTAGAGATCCAACAAGAAGATATCATTTTCCAAGGGCATGCGATCGAATGCCGGATCAATGCAGAAAATCCAGCATTTCATTTCGCGCCTTCACCAGGCAAAATCAAGAATTTGTTGCTACCAGCTGGTGGTATGGGATTAAGGGTCGATAGTGCGGTTTATTCAGGTTACACGATTCCCCCTTATTATGATTCAATGATTGCTAAGGTCATCGTACATGGCGATACACGTTTCGATGCGTTGATGAAAATGCAACGGGCATTGAGCGAGATCGTAACAGATGGCGTGATCACGAATGCTGAATTCCAAATGGATCTGATCAGTCACCCTGCAGTGATTGCTGGTGATTACAGTACCGCATTCTTACAAGAAGAGTTTTTACCAAACTGGATTCCCGAGACGGAGATAGGAGACGAATAAGATGGCTTTATTCAAAAAGAAAAAATACATTCGAATCAATCCTAATCGAGAAATCAAGCCAACGAATGCACCATCGGTCCCTGACAATATGTGGGCGAAATGCCCGAATTGTAAACATATCATCTACACAAAAGATATTGGGGAAGAAAAAGTATGTCCACACTGTAGTTATAACTTTAGGATCGGCGCATGGCAGCGATTAGCGTTGATCATTGATGAGAAAAGTTTAGAGGAATGGGATACGGATCTCGTCACGAAAGATCCCCTTGATTTTCCTGATTATCAAGAAAAGATTGGCAAGATGCAAGAAAAGACTGGCTTACATGAAGCAGTTCTAACTGGTCAAGCGACTATTAAAGGTATTCCTTTTGCTATCGGTGTCATGGACCCTAATTTTATCATGGGAAGTATGGGCACGATCGTAGGGGAAAAGATCACACGCTTGTTTGAACGTGCGGCGAGTAAAAAATTACCCGTCGTATTGTTCACTGCTTCAGGGGGCGCCCGGATGCAAGAAGGGATTTTCTCTCTCATGCAAATGGCCAAAATCTCCGCAGCGGTCAAACGTCATAGCAATAAACAGCTATTTTATTTGACTGTCTTAACAGATCCGACGACAGGTGGTGTTACCGCCAGCTTTGCGATGGAAGGGGATATCATCTTAGCTGAACCACAAAGTTTGATCGGCTTTGCTGGCCGCCGAGTGATTGAACAAACGATCAAACAAGAACTACCAGAAGATTTCCAAAAAGCAGAATTTTTACTGGAACATGGCTTTGTGGATCAAATCGTTCCACGAAAAGAACTCAAGGATACGATCCATCAATTACTAGAATTGCATACGCAGAAAGGATGGATCAACCATGAATAAAACTGCTCATGATATCGTCCAACTGGCGCGAGCAAAAGATCGTTGGACAAGTCTTGATTTTTTTGAAACGATTTTTGAAGGCTTCCAAGAGTTTCATGGTGATCGCTTATTTGGTGATGATGAAGCGATTGTCGGAGGTGTGGCAAAACTAGCCGGAAAACCTGTGACCGTCATTGGCATCCAAAAAGGTCGTGACTTACAAGAAAATATTCGCCGGAATTTTGGTTCTCCTCATCCGGAAGGTTATCGTAAAGCACTGCGTTTAATGAAGCAAGCAGAAAAATTCAACCGTCCGGTCATTACGTTGATCAACACTGCTGGTGCCTATTGTGGAATCGGTGCAGAAGAACGTGGCGAAGGGGAAGCGATTGCCCGTAATTTATTAGAAATGTCGGATTTGAAGGTACCAATCATCAGTATCATTATTGGTGAAGGCGGTAGTGGCGGGGCTTTAGCCTTAGCCTTAGCCGATGAAGTCTGGATGTTAGAACAAACGATCTATGCTGTTTTATCACCAGAAGGCTTTGCTTCGATTCTTTGGAAAGACGGCAGCCGAGCAGCCGAAGCCGCTGAATTGATGAAAGTCGCTGCTGGTGAATTATTAGAGTTAGACGTCATCGATCGAGTGATTCCCGAAACATTCAATGGAGAGCATTTAGGCAAAGAAAAAGTTGCGCGTATGATGCAAAAAGCATTGATCGAAAAACTGACTGAACTCTGTCAGAAACCAACTGAAGAATTGATCGAACAACGCTACCAACGTTTTCGTAAATATTAAAGGTAACGCGTCATATGCACGCTTCGCTTATGTAAATGAAAAACTGTAGAGGGATTCCTCTATAGTTTTTTTGTGTATGAACAAATAGCTTAATCTCTAGTAGAATGATGGTTGCTTGTGTGTCAATAAATAATGGAAAGTATTGATTATTGTCGATACAGAATACATGTAAAAATAGTATTCTAAAACATATTTTTGTTATTTTTAATGTATATGATATCTTTGTTTAAAAGGAGTTGATGTAGTGTTGGACAAATTGTCGAATGTTCTTTTTTTATGGAGTGTTACTTTCGGTAACGCTATTTTTGCCTGGCTGTTCTAAATCGGATGATCATCAATTAGAAAACGCCGAGATCGTTCAACTAACGAATGCTGGGACGATACAAAACAGAGGTAGTTATACTCTTAAAGAGGGCAATTTAGAAATCATGAAAGAAATCCAACTGGCACAAAACCTAGATCAAGTCCCGTCTAATCTGAAACTCTCAAGCAGTGAAGAACAAGAAATCAAAAGTTTGCTGACACCTGATTTTACAACCGAAGAACAAGAATTAAAAACGACTGAACTTTTTCAAACGTTTGTTAAAGAAATCAAACATGTAACAGTCGAAGTAAATCAGAAGAAGAAAACGACAACATTAGTCGGAAAGGATTATCGAAAAGAATTTTCTTGGGTAGGTGAAAGTGGAAATCGTTTATCTGACTCACATAAGATTGAATATAGTTTTGTGTCAGGGAATGAGGAATAGTTGAGTAAAGGAATAGCCTTAAAAAACGATGCTTCTTGCATAATGATTATTGAAGTAGAGGAATTTCAGAATAATTTGAACAGAAAGAAGGGGGGCACCATCTTTTCCCTGTTCTTTTAATTGATTAAAAATATTTTTCTGTACCGAATCAGGATTTTTGATTTGAAATTTTAAAAGTTGTTGAAACCATAGGTATTTCTTTTTAGTGCTGGATATTGATACTTAACTATTTAAGTAGGCCATCTGAATAGTTATAGTGTAAGGCGTTCTTGGTGTGTGCATAAACTTGCTAACGTATCTTATCGTCTTGGTATAGCTTTCAGGAAGTTATATTATCCAGATATTCGCGAAACATCCATTACACAGTAATCGACCATTTGTTTCCCACATAAAGAATGCCTTGTTACAATTACACTATTATGATAAGTTTAATGTAGTGTATTTGTAACGTAAGTGAGGGGATTAAATGAAAGATAAGCTGAAAGAGTTGTTGCGTATTCGCGATGGAAATTTATCTATGAAGGAAGCTAGAAAATTAGGAATTTCAGCAACTACTGTACAAAGATTGGTGAATCAAGGAATTTTAATGAAAGTTGATCGTGGTTATTATGTAGAGACTGGTCATGGAATCGATGATTTATTTTGTCTTCAGCAACGATTTTCCAGAGGAATATTTTCTCATGAAACGACATTAGATATATATCAACTTTCTACAAACATGCCGAACTTCATTCATTTGACTTTTCCACATGGTTATAATGTGAATCGTTCAATTACGAAAGAGCAACAGTTACAATTTCATTTTGTGAAGAAGGAAGTATACGAGTTAGGGAAAGTGGAGGGCACTTCCTTTCAAGGAAATCCTATTATTATATACGATAAGGAACGAACTCTTTGTGATATTTGGAATCCGAGATATGAAATTGAATACGAAATGAAATTAGAAGCTTTAAAAGAGTACATGAGAGATCCTATGAGAGACCCAAGTAAATTAAGAGATTATATGACAAAACTACATGTAGAAAAAGAAATGAAATATCATATGCAGAGTTTGTATTGATGGAGAGAAAATATGACCCCTACACAATTTACAGCAAAAACAAGAAATCTTGCAAAAAGTATAGGATTAAATGCACAGTTAGTTCAAAGGCATTTTATGATGGATCGCTTAGTTGAACAAATCTCTGAATCGAAGTATAAAAATGACTTTATTTTGAAAGGTGGTTTTCTATTAGGTTCAAAATATGGAATTGATAGAAGAACAACAATTGATATTGATACGACATTTAGAAATAGTAAATTAACTAAAGAAAAATTGAAGAACATCTTTAAAGAATTAACTAGTAAACCTACGAAAGAGGGAATTGTTTTCTCTGTTCAAGAGATTAAAGAGACAAGGGAAATTGATTTTTATCCTGGGTTTCAAATTAAATTGATTGCTCATTTAGAAAAAATACGTGTCCCATTTAAATTGGATGTAACAACAGGAGATTCTATTTATCCTGAAGTAGATATACATCATCATCAATTGATGTTTGAAGATAAAAAAGTAGAGATTCCAGCTTATCCAACAGAACAGATTATTGCAGAAAAGCTGAGTGCTACATTTAGCTTTGGGACAGACAATTCGAGATTGAAAGATTACTACGACCTATTTGCCATCCCAAAACTAGAAAATATTGATATGAAAGAGCTATATAAAAGTGTCCGAAATACATTTACAAAACGTGGAGACAACAAACCGTTATCTTTTTATTATGAAAGGGAAATCGAAAAAATAAAAGGGAGCGATTATTTGGAAAAACTATGGGACAAATATCGCTCAGTTAATTCTTTTGCGAATTCTATTTCATTTGCAGATACAGTTAACGGAGTTGCTTATCTAATGCAAAATGTAATCAAAATTGAAAATCAAGAAAGAAAACAATAGTTTACAAGAATTGAACAAATCAAGATGACATACGATATTAATTGTGTGATTTAGCGTAAATCAGCGGAACTAATGAGCTTGGTACAGAGGTGTTTGGCCTTGAAAAACAAAGTAAAATAGACTGAAAATCAAATAAAAAAAGCTGAGACTTGGTTCTCAGCTTTTTTTCATTTCTTCCTTTGAAATATTAAAATAAATATTCTTAATTCGTGATTATTATTCATTATTAAAGCATAAAAGTGAAATAAAATAAATAAATATACAAAAAATGGTTTATTTTTGAAATTTTCATGCTATAATGACAGAACAAAATGAATAAGGGGCGAGACAATGAAAAAGATTTCAGGAATTATTTTATTTTTAGTTACAACATTCGCATTAGGAGCGTGTGGTAATGGGGATGCAGCAGAATCAAACGATCAATTGGCAGAAATCAAGGAAAGTGGTGTATTGAAAGTAGCAACATCTGCTGATTATGCGCCGTTTGAATTTCATACGATCGTCGATGGGAAAGATCAAATCGTCGGATCAGACATTGATTTAGCAAATGCCATTGCAGATGAACTTGGTGTGAAACTGGAGCTTTCAGATATGAGTTTCAATACAGTGTTAGCCTCTTTAAAAGAAGGAAAAGTCGATGTAGCGATTTCAGCAATTTCAGCGACCGCAGAACGGAAAGAACAATTTGATTTCACCGATAATTACTACAATCCGCCACAAGTTCTCGTGATCAATAAAAAAGATGAAGACACGTTAACAAGCATTGATCGCTTGGCAGGTAAAAGCTTAGGGGCGCAAAAAGGCTCGATCCAAGAAGCAGTGATCAACGAACAAATCAAAGAAGCTAAAGTAGTCACGATCGATAAAGTACCAAATATGGTGATCGAGATCAATCAAGGTTCGCTGGATGGCATGGTCGTTGAACAAACGATTGCCGAAGCATATATCGCTCAAAATCCCAACTTGATGATTGCAGATATTCCTTTAGAACAATCAGACGATGAAGCTTTTGCTATTGCCTTACCAAAAGGGAGTACAGAATTACAAGAAGAGTTGAATAAAATTATCAAAAAACTAAGTGATGAGGAAAAAATCGATGAATTCATCAAAAAAAATCATGAACTAGCTGAACAAACAGCGACAGAATAGAGGGACGCAGTGTGAATTTTTCGTTTTTAGATAAGTACTTACCTTATTTTTTATCCGGCGCGGTCGTTACGATCGTCATTTCGATCTTGACTATCATCTTTGGTACAATGATCGGCTTAGCCATGGCATTATTGAAGCGCTCAAAGATCAAGCCTTTGAATTGGTTAGCTAATAGTTATATCGAATTATTAAGAGGCACACCGATGTTATTGCAGATCATGATCGGATTCATCTTATTGCAACGTTTCTTTCCAGCGGTGGATTGGTCCGTGGGGATTTTAACGATCGACTTAGGGCGTTTGATACCAGGAATCATCGTATTATCACTGAACTCTGGGGCGTATGTTGCTGAAATCATCCGTGGAGGAATTGCGGCTGTTGATATGGGACAAACAGAAGCTTCGTATTCACTAGGCTTACGTCCTATACAGGCGATGCGTTATGTCATTTTCCCACAAGCGTTGAGAAATATTCTGCCACCATTAGGAAATGAGTTTGTCACGTTGATCAAAGATTCTTCTTTACTGACAGTGATCGGTATCAATGAATTGATGGGATCGGCTCAAATCGTTATCTCAAACTCCTATATCCCATTGGAACCTTATTTTATTGCCGCAGGGTTATACTTCGTTATGACCTTTGTAACATCGCGGTTGTTGAGTAGTTGGGAGAAAAAACTCGGAAAAGGGTATCAACGTTAGGAGAGAATGTCGAATGGAAAAATCAATAGTAACGATCAAACAGCTAAGTAAATCATTTGCAGAAACAGAAGTATTGAAAGGAATTACTACGACCATTTCCGCCGGGGAGGTCGTGGTGATCATCGGTCCTTCAGGTTCAGGAAAAAGTACGTTTCTCCGTTGTTTGAATCTACTCGAATCTCCTACAGCCGGTACGGTGGAGTTTGAGGGAACGGATATCACACACAAGCAACACGATATTTTTAAAACAAGAGAAAAAATGGGGATGGTTTTTCAACAGTTCAATCTATTTCCCAATATGACAGTATTAGAAAATATCACCTTATCACCAATCAAAGTGAAAAAAATGCCTAAGAAAGAAGCCGAGGCGATCGCTTTGGAATTATTGGCAAAAGTTGGCTTGTCAGATAAAGCCACTGCCTATCCATATTCTTTATCAGGTGGACAGCAGCAACGGATAGCGATTGCCCGAGCGTTGGCAATGCAACCAGACGTCATGTTGTTCGATGAGCCCACTTCGGCACTTGATCCAGAAATGGTGGGTGAAGTACTCTCGGTTATGTTGCAATTGGCACAAGAAGGGATGACGATGGTCATTGTCACTCATGAAATCGGCTTTGCGAAAGAAGTGGGTGATCGAATCATCTTTATGGATCAAGGACAGATCGTGGAAGAGGGGACACCTAGTGAAGTGCTGGAGCGGACGAGCCAGCCTCGGACCATCGATTTTTTGGCCAAAGTACTGTAGTAAAAATTAAGATATAAGGAATGGCGCTCTTTTTCCAACATTACCTATGGATAGTGATTTCAGTTCTTTAGGTTTTTCTAAAATTGTATGAATGATGTTCCAAAAGTAACTCTTTCAGTAATAAGCAACCAACTCCAGAAATAGAAGAATCTATTTTATGAGCTGGTTGCTTATTTTTTGGAGTTGGTTCCTTCTGTTATTCCCTCCATTAAAAGGTTTAATGTATAGAGGTAGTTTTTTTTTAGATTTTACAGTATAATATGGGGTTGAGGAGTACATATCGTGCTCCTTCATTTTTTGCAGATGAGGAGACAACATGTTTTCAAATTATAAACCTACATGGATGGTAGAAGCCGTCTATAAAATTACCCCTGCACAACTGAAAAAACTAGGAATCAAAGCCGTCTTGACGGACCTTGATAATACACTGATTGCTTGGAATAATCCAGATGGAACGGAAGAATTGTTCACTTGGATTTTAGAAATGAGAAATGCGGGCATACCAGTAGTCGTTGTTTCTAACAACAACTCAGAACGCGTAGCTCGTGCAGTTAAAAAATTTGAGCTACTTTATGTTGCAAGAGCGTTGAAGCCTTTGCCAGTGGGAATCAATAAAGCAAAAAAAATGTTGGATCTGGCAGATGAAGAGATCATCATGATCGGTGATCAGATCATGACCGATATTCGTGGCGCGAATAGTGCCGGTATCCGTAGTGTCTTAGTTAAACCAATCATTGAAACTGATAGTTGGAAGACGAAATTCAATCGGTTCTGGGAACGTAAGATCATGAGTTATTTAGTAAAGAAACATCCAGATATGGATTGGCGAGGTGGCATTGAATGAACGAAGAATTGCAATGTATCGGTTGTGGCGTGATGATCCAAACAGAATATCCTGATGAATTAGGCTATACACCAAAAGCAGCACTCGAAAAAGGGTTAGCAACAGGGGATGTTTATTGTCAACGTTGTTTCCGTTTGAGACATTATAATGAGATCCAAGATGTATCATTGACAGATGATGATTTCTTGCGATTACTAAATGAATTAGGACAAAAAGACGCATTGATCGTCAATGTGGTTGATATCTTTGATTTCAACGGCTCACTGATTCCTGGTTTACATCGTTTTGTCGGCAATAATCCTGTTCTTTTGGTAGGAAATAAAGTCGATATTTTACCTAAATCATTGAAAAAATCAAAAATGATCCAATGGATGAATGAGCGTGCCCATGAAGCAGGGCTAAGACCTGTTGAGGTGTTGTTGACAAGCGCAAAAAAAGCACCTGAAATGACAACACTTCTAGAGAAAATCGAAAAATATCGTGAGGGTCGAGATGTATATATCGTTGGTGTGACGAATGTCGGAAAATCGACATTGATCAATCAGATCATCAAAAATACGGCAGGTGTCCAAGAAGTGATCACGACTTCGCAGTTCCCAGGAACAACGTTAGACAAAATCGAGATCCCATTGGATGATGGCCAATTTTTGATCGATACACCAGGAATTATCCATCGCCATCAAATGGCCCACTATTTAGGCAAAAAAGACTTACGTATCATCGCACCGACAAAGGAAATCAAGCCTAAGGTGTATCAGCTGAATGAAGGTCAAACGCTTTTCCTTGGAGGATTAGCTCGATTCGACTTTATCAGTGGCAAACGAGGTTCATTTATTGCTTATGTATCAAATGATGTCAATTTACATCGGACAAAATTAGAAAAAGCCGATGCTTTTTATGAAAAACATGTAGGCGGCTTATTGCAACCACCACGTCCGAATGAAGTCAGTGAATTCCCTGAACTTGTTCGCTTTGAGTTTTCTGTAAAAGAAAAGACAGATATCGTCTTTGCAGGACTAGGCTGGATCACGGTAACGGAACCAGCAGTCATCGCAGGCTGGGCGCCAAAAGGGGTACATGTGTTAAGAAGAAAAGCACTGATTTAAGAAAGAAGGAAAAACATGAGTTTAAGAGGAAAGCAAAAACGATTTTTACGTAGTCAGGCACACCATCTACAACCGATTTTCCAAATCGGTAAAGGTGGGATCAATGAAGCGATGATCGTCCAAATCGAAGAAGCACTTGAAAAAAGAGAATTGATCAAAGTATCATTGTTGCAAAATACAGATGAAATCGCGGAAGATGTGGCACAAGTATTAGAACAAGCCATCGCATGTGAAGTGGTTCAGATCATCGGACGCGTGCTTGTTTTATACAAAGCATCATCTAAAGAGAAATACCAACGGATATCTAAAGAAGTACATGCAATCTAAGGAGTGACGAAGATGAAATCGCAAGCGAAATCCTTTGTTCGACCTCAAGTATTTCCAAAAGAAATGCCCCATCTTTATGAGAAAAGAAAACAGGTGGGGATCTTGGGCGGAACTTTCAATCCTGTGCATCTAGCCCATCTAGTGATGGCAGAACAAGCAGGTCAGAATTTAGGACTAGACCATGTCTGTTTAATGCCTTCCTATCAACCACCTCATGTGGATGAAAAGCCAACTATACCGGCAGAACATCGCTTAAACATGCTGGAACTTGCGATCGAAGACAATCCTTTTCTAACGATTGAAACGATTGAAATCGAACGAGGCGGCAAAAGCTATACGTATGACACGATGAAGGCTTTGACTCAAAATAATCCTGATACGGACTACTATTTTATCATCGGCGGTGATATGGTCGAATATTTACTAAAGTGGTACAAAATCGACGAGTTATTGACAATGGTCCACTTTGTCGGTATCCATCGACGTGGGTATCAAGTGGAAACCCCGTATCCTGTGATCTGGGTCGATGTCCCTGAGATTGATCTAAGTTCGACAAAGATTCGTCAAAAAATTCAACAAGGTTGTTCCGTCCGTTATTTGATCCCAGATAAAGTCTTGGATTATATTCAGAAAGAAGGATTGTATCAACATGAATTATAGTAAAGATTATACGGCCTATACTCGAGAAATTTTGATGCAAAAAGTCCAAATGAGAATGAGTGAACAACGCTTCAAACATGTCTTGGGTGTAGAACAAACAGCTGTTGCACTTGCTGAAAGGTATGGTTGCTCGCCAGAAAAAGCGAGTATCGCCGCATTGACACATGATTATGCGAAAGAACGACCAGACGATGAGTTTATCTTATTCATCGAACGTGAGCAACTTGACCCAGAGTTATTAGCTTATGGAAATGCAATTTGGCACGGATTAGTCGGTGCATCATTTGTTGAACGAGAATTAGGCATCACTGATGAGGAGATCTTACAAGCAATCCGTCTCCATACGACAGGAGCTGCTGAGATGTCCTTACTCGATAAAGTCATCTATGTGGCTGACTATATCGAACCAGGACGTTCTTTTCCAGGTGTCAAAGAAGCCCGTGAGATTGCCATGATCGATTTAGATGAAGCAGTTGCATTCGAAACCAAACATACATTAGCACATTTGATTGCGCAAGAAAGCAAAATTTATCCAAAAACAATTGAAACATATAATCATTGGGTGGCAAAATAGCTGACCCATTAGGAGGAAATCATCATCGATAGTAAAGAACAATTAAAAATCGCTGTCCAAGCAGCAGATTCAAAACGTGCAGAAGATATTTTAGCTTTAGACGTCCGTAAAGTGTCGCTATTAGCTGACTACTTTATGATCTGTTCAGCAAACAGTGAACGTCAGATCAATGCCATCGTGGAAGAAATCATTGAAAAAGAAGAAGAAAGCAAATACGAAGTAAAACGCGTAGAAGGAAAAGAAGGCGGCAAATGGATTCTGATCGATCTAGGTGATTTGATCATCCATGTATTCCATGCCCCAGAACGTGGTTTTTATAATTTAGAGAAGTTATGGTCGGATGCGCCACTTGTCGATTTGACTGAATGGTTGGATTAGCATGGCCTACGAAACATTTGCCTTTATTTACGATGAAGTCATGGATGACGGGCTTTATGAACAATGGCTCGCATTTTCTAAACGCCATTTGCCTGAAACAACTAAAAACATCCTTGAACTAGCTTGTGGTACAGGAGCATTAGCTGTGGCTTTTGCCAAAGACGGCTACAATGTAACTGGTTTGGATCTATCAGAAGAAATGCTGATGATCGCCAGTCAACGTGCCTATGAAGAAGAAGCAACGGTACAATTTGTTGAAGGGAATATGTTAGATCTATCAGAGAGTGGGCAATACCAAGCCATCACTTGTTTCTCAGATTCTTTGTGCTATATGCAAAACGATCAAGAAGTACAACAAGTATTCGATGAAGTCTATCAGGCATTGGAAGAAAACGGCCGTTTCTTGTTTGATGTCCATTCCGTTTATCAAATCGATCAAGTATTTCCGGAGTATAGTTATCATTACCAAGGAGACGATTTTGCCTTTCTTTGGGACAGTTATACGGGGAAAGAAAAACATAGCATTGAACATTATTTGACATTCTTTGTCGAATCACAAGAAAAAGACGGTACGTTCACACGTGAGGATGAATTACATCAAGAACGTACGTATCCACTAGAAAACTACTTGCGGATGTTAGAGAATAGCGGATTTGCTAAAGTAGAAGTATTCGCTGATTTTACAGACGAAACACCTAACGAAGAATCCAGACGTTGGTTTTTTGTCGCCCAGAAAGAAGAAGGCGAAATCGACGAACTGTAGCAAACAATAAAAAGGAGAGACGGCTGGATCAAAAAGCTTAGTCTCTTCTTTTTTACTAGGCGAAAGGAGAAAAGCGAATGAAAGTATGTGGCATCATTGTTGAATATAATCCCTTTCACAATGGTCATCTTTACCATGTCCAACAAGCACGGGAACGAACCGGTGCCGATGTAGTGATTGCGGTGATGAGTGGCAATTTTTTGCAGCGAGGTGAACCGGCGATTTTAGATAAGTGGCAACGTGCAGAAGTAGCCTTGCAAAACGGAGTGGATCTCGTAGTTGAATTACCAATCGAGTGGGCAGTACAATCTGCTGATTATTTTGCCAAAGGAGCAGTTCAACTGTTGCAAAAATTAAACTGTGACTATTTATGTTTTGGAACAGAAGATGAAGCGACCTTCGATTATCAAGCATTCGGTCAATTTGTTTTGCACCATCAGGATCAAATCACCAAAGCTTTTCAAGAATTACCTGATCAGACAATGAGTTATCCGCAAAAGATGACACAGGTATTCAAACATGTCTACCCAGAAATCTCACTTGACTTTTCTTCACCCAATCATATTCTAGGGTTGAGCTATGCAAAAGAAAATGCTACGTATGAACATCCAATGGAATTAGTTCCGATCAACCGTAAAGGGGCTGGCTATCATGATGAAGACTTATCAGAAGAAACAATAGCCAGTGCCACAGCGATTCGTAAAGCACTAACTGAAAGTCGATCGATTTCTGCAACAGTTCCATCAGAGACAGAGACGTTTTTAAAAATAGCAAGTTTGCAAACTTGGACATCCTATTGGCCCTTGCTAAAATACCGTCTTCTTTCTTCCACCGTTGACTCGTTGCAAAAAATCTACCAGATGACGGAAGGTTTAGAGATCAGGATGTTAGAAGCGGTAAAGACAGCTAATACATTTTACGAGTTTGTCGAACAAGTCAAAACAAAACGCTATACGTGGACGAGGATCCAACGCTTGTCATGCTACGTGTTATTAAATATCCAAAAAGAAGAGATGAGAGAGCAACAGATGCAAGAATACATCCATGTGTTGGGCTTTACAACAGCAGGTAGAGCATGTCTCAAAAATAAAAAAACCTTAGCCCTTTTTGCGAAAATCGGCAAAAAAGAAGCGCAAGTGGCAAAACTACTCGTTCGCAGTGATCAAATCTATCGCTTAGGTGGCGAGGTAGCGGAACAAGTATTTGGGCGAAAACCAGTCTTTATCGAAACGATCGAAGAGAAAAAAAGCTTCACATAAACCTGATTCACAAGTATAATGAAACAGGACGTTTTGTGTGTTCCCGCACGAATCAAAAAGAATCTATCTTATATCAAATCAGAAAGCGAAGTGAAACTATGGGACGTAAATGGGCCAATATCGTAGCTAAAAAAACAGCTAAAGATGCAAATAACAGCCGAGTTTATGCGAAGTTCGGAATTGAAATCTATGCAGCAGCAAAATCAGGTGACCCTGACCCACACGCTAACCAAAAACTACGTTTCGTCATTGAACGCGCTAAAACTTACAATGTACCAAAACATATCATCGACCGAGCAATTGAAAAAGCAAAAGGTTCAGGGGATGAAACATACTCTGAATTGCGCTATGAAGGATTTGGACCAAATGGCTCAATGGTGATCGTAGACACATTGACCAACAACGTCAACCGAACAGCCGCTGATGTGCGTGCAGCATTCGGTAAAAACGGCGGAAATATGGGCGTTTCTGGGGCAGTATCTTATATGTTCGACAATACCGCGATTTTTGGTTTTGCCGGTGAAGATGCAGATGAGATCTTAGAATACTTGATGGAAAAGGACATTGATGTGCGTGATGTCATGGAAGAAGATGGCCAAATCATCGTTTACGGAGAAGTGCCAGATTTCCACAGTATCCAAGAAGCACTAAAAGAAAAAGGCATCACTGACTTTTCAATTGCGGAGATCCAAATGATCCCTCAAAATGAAGTGACGTTGACTGGCGAAGACTTGGAACAATTCGAAAAAATGATCGATGTATTAGAAGATCTAGAAGATGTCCAACATGTCTTCCATAATGTTGCCTTAGAAGATTAATTGAATAAAGCGGATAGAAGAGGCCATGGCAGAAGTGTTTAGCCTCGAGAAATAAGGCGCCAGCCACGAAAATTGTTTTTCAAATTTTTGTGGCTGACGCCTTATTTCTGAAGATATACTTCTGTTCCCGCCGTTTGTTCAGTTTTAAGTGTTGTAAGAGGATGAATGTCCAGACACTTTTTTATTTTCCTAAAAAACAAACAGCCGTTATTCTGTTTGAAAAGCCATTGTCATGTTTTGCTTTTGATCTTTTATTTATCCAACTTTTTCTAGTAAAGGGATTTTTTGTCGATTCTAAAAATGAAGTATAGTCATACGATGTGAAAGAAAGAGAACAAGTACAGAGTAGCTAAATTAAAAATCCTGTGTTATTTGTTACAGTTTTTTTGTGATTTATTATCATTTCTATTTCAACCTGTGTTATTATTAAAGTATCGTGAGTAAACGAATAGTAATTTGATGTAGGCGGGGAAAGAATAATGGAAGCAAAAATTAATCTAGAGCCTTTCGAACGTATTCTAAGCGGTTACCAAAAAGTAGAAGAGTTGGCAGTCAATATCACCGATTGCTCAAAGCTTGCACAAAAATATGCACCTTATGGGGTAGAAGGCTATCGTTTAGGAAACTATATAGGCACAGGCTATTTGAATCGTTACCTAGAATGTATGGTTGATCGCGCGCCCATGCTGATCTATAAAAAAAAATATTTGATTCCATTGCTTTTTCGACGTTCTGACTCAGCATTTCAGTTGTTTGAAGAAGATTATCGAATGGAAGCTTTCTTTTTATTATTGGACTGGAGTCTGAAGCATCAACCAGAAAAGATATTGATTGAGACAAGTCAAAAAGTAGATACGAAAAAAGAAAAAGTCATTGATACAGCTTATTTGGCTTTTCGTGTATCAGAAATATTGGATAGTGGGGGTTACCCGATCAGTAATTTCCAAACAGTCGAACAATTTATGGATTGGAATCGTATTTATCGTCTGATCGATAATGGAGGGATTGGTCGCCATAGTAAAGTATTTGACCCAGAATATCCCGAAAATATCGAAGAATTGCGAATGATCGTCTCACTTGTTCGTTTGAAATACCCAAACACAGATTTGATGTTGTGACCGATAGATGAATAAAAAGAGGCAGAGACAGAAGTGTTTAGCCTCGAGAAATAAGGCGCCAGCCACGAAAATTGTTTTTTCAATTTTTGTGGCTGGCGCCTTATTTCTTGAAGAGGTTACTTCTGTTCTCGCCGTATATTCAGTTTAAAGTGGTGGGAGAGGACTGATTTTCCTGATGCTTTTTATTTTTAATAACGAATCAATTTAAAGCGAGAGACTCATGATTTTCAGTAGCCAATGTTTGTAGAAAAGAAGCGTCTTTCGCTGATGTGAAGAGGATCAATTCATGCATAGCACGCGTACACATCGTATATAAGATTTGTTTGTCATGACCTGAATTAAAATGTGCATCATCGACATTCCATAAAAAGACTCGGTCAAATTCTAATCCTTTTGCTAGATAAGCAGGAAGAAGAATAATTGAACGTTTCATAAAATCAGACTCGTCCGCAATCAATTGGACTTGATCTTTTAGCGAACTAGGCAATTGTTCATAGAGTGCTTCACATTCAGCGATCGTTTTACCAATGATCGCAGTACGCCAATATTTTGCTTGCTCTTTCGTGTCAATGATCGTTTGTTCCAACCAATTGATTTTACTTACAGATGAATCACTTTGGACGATCAACGGTAGGCGACCTTCACGAGCCGTTGTTTCTACAAGATTGTCGTGAGCTAAGAAATGATTGGCAAAATCAGTGATTTGCTTCGTGGAGCGATAGCTCGTCGTCAATTGGAATTGGGTCACTTCTTTCTCTGGGAAAAGCGACTCTAGCGAACCAGTGATCGTCTCGTTCCCAAAAACATTTTGGTTCAGATCCCCACAAAATGTTAGATTTGCAGTTGGATAGATTGATTGCAGCAATGCGACCTGCGAAGGAGCAAAATCTTGCATTTCATCAATGAAAATATACCTTGCCTTTTGTGTGACTGATACGGGATGGATTCGACGCATCAATAGGAAGTACAAGACGGCGTCTTCCTGCGGCAATTCTCTTTTCCGTAAGTTCATTTTGACTTCTTGAAGATGTTCGTTCCAAGAAGTTTCGCTGATTCCATGTGCGGTTAACATCGTTTTAGGAATCGTTTGTAAAAAGTGAAGAAACTGTTTCGGTAAGTTGACGAATTGATAATGTAAAATTCCTCGGTGAACTTTACGGAATCTTTTTTTCACGATTTGATTCGTGAGTTTTTTACGCAATGATTTTTCTTTTTGTTCGGTGTATTCTAAATTTGGATCGGTTGCATATAGTTCTTGAAGTTGTTCTTCAGCAAGCTCTTTGACCCACTTCTGACGGGTTTCATCCTTTTGCAGGCCGCCCAATTTTTTCAATAGCTTTGTCTGTAATAACGATAGACGTTGATGCAATGGAAGTAGTTCATTCGTTTCTTGGTACCATCTTCGGATCGCTTCTTTGGACAGGATCGTTCGACCATTGATTTTCATCTCACGGAACAATGGCCCAAAATCAGTGATGGTCTGGATATAAGTCTCAAGATGATCAACGAAAGTCAATCCGGATTTCAACGTTTTTATCGGGTCATCAGCACCAGAAAGGAAACCGACTTCTTGTTGTTCTTCTTCCGTCAACTCAAATTCAGGAACCAATTGCTGTAAATAATTTTTGAATGTTTGTGTCGGAACACCACTTTCACCAAGTGACGGTAAAACAGTGGAGATGTAATCAGAAAACAGATGGTTCGGTGAGAACAATAAGACGTTTTCAGCATCTAGCCATTTCCGATTGTGATAAAGGATGAATGCGATACGTTGGAGCAATGCTGAAGTCTTACCACTTCCAGCAATTCCTTCGATCAGCATCACTTTACTATTGGTGTCACGGATGATGGCATTTTGTGCTTTTTGGATCGTTGAAACGATGTTTTTCATGTGAGCACTTGATGCGTCATCCAAGATTTCTAATAGAAAATCATCATTGATGACTTCAGATGTATCGACCATAGAGACGATTTTTCCTTCAACGATTTTGAACTGTCGTTTCAAGAGAAGTTCGACGTCGATTTTTTCGACATCTGTTTCATAAAAAGCAGGACCGATTTCTCCTTCGTAATACAGGTTAGCGATCGGTGCACGCCAGTCGATCACGATGGTTTCTTCTTCTGTATCTCTCAATGAGGCGATGCCAAGATAGAGAGTTTCTTTTTCCGTCTCTTCTTTGAAATCGATACGAGCAAAGTAAGGACTTTCTTTCATTACTTCTAATGTTTGCAGACGTTTTTGCTGAGATTCTAATGTGTGGTATTTTAAAAGCAATTCTTGTTCATGTTGGCGGTATTCGACCACTGACTCATAAAAAGACTCGTTGGAGCCGCTACGTATTTTGTGATTAGCTGTTTCTTTTGTGGAGTCATTCATTTTTTCAGTCAAGTCGCTTAATTTGCGATTCAATAGGCGTTGTTCAAGTTGGATCATTTGTGTGGTTTCTTCCACATGCTGTTGTTCTAATTGTCTTTCATTCATTGCATCGTTTACTCCTTCCGCCGTAAATAACGAATTAAAAGTATAGCACAGTTTGACTAAAAAAGGTACACAAGTGAGTTAACTAAAAATAAACGTCAAACTACATGAGAGTGATAGTTGTTTTCATTTAGGGGTTTTTAGTTCAAATGGCTTTAGAGAACAGGTATTCTAAATGTGGAGAAAGGAGCTGAACGAAATGACACATTTTAAAAAATTTGCGATGACACTACTGATTGGAGCGGTGGCCCTCATCAGTGAGTTTATGTTCGACCGTCCTCGCCTTGCGTTTATGATCATTGCTATCACCGGTGGTACACTCGCCTTCTTGATGTTTGTCGAAATGATCAAAACGCTACGTTCAGGGAAATATGGGGTCGATATTTTAGCAATTACAGCTATTGTTGCGACATTGCTCGTCAATGAATATTGGGCGAGTTTGATGATTTTGATCATGTTGACAGGTGGCGAAAGTTTGGAAGACTATGCACAAAAAAAAGCAGGTCAGGAATTGCAATCCCTATTAGATAATACGCCAAGAACTGCCCATAAATTGCAAGGAGATCAACAACTGGATGTTGCGGTAGACACACTTGAGATCGGCGATCATCTGGTGATCAAACCAGGGGAAATCGTTCCAGCTGACGGACGAGTGATCATGGGGGAATCTACTTTTGACGAAGCGTCATTGACTGGAGAAGCAAAACCGATGAGCAAGAAAGTCGGTGATGAATTGATGTCCGGTTCGGTCAATGGGGACTCATCTGTCAAAATGGTGGTTGAGAAACGGGCAGAAGATAGCCAGTATCAATTAATTATCAAACTAGTAGAGGAATCGAAAGAAAAACCCGCACGTTTTGTCCGTCTAGCAGATCGTTATGCTGTTCCCTTTACTTTTATCGCTTACTTGATCGGCGGAATCGCTTGGTGGGCCAGTGGTGATCCTGTACGCTTTGCGCAAGTCTTAGTTGTAGCATCGCCATGTCCATTGATTTTGGCTGCACCTGTCGCTCTAGTAGCGGGAATGAGTCGCTCAAGTAAAAGTGGGATTGTTGTCAAGACTGGTACCGCTGTGGAAAAATTAGCAGAGACCAAAACGATTGCTTTTGATAAGACAGGAACGATCACCAAAGGGATACTTGAAGTAACGGGTGTCGCTCCAGTTGATGGGTTTTCAGAAGTGGAATTATTACGTGTGGCGGCGAGTGCGGAACAAGGCTCAGCCCATATCTTGGCCCGTTCCTTAGTTCAAGCAGTTCCCCAATTGTTACCAGTCACTGATTTAAAAGAAATCTCAGGGCAAGGGATTACAGCTACGGTTGATGGCATGCAGGTTAAAGTAGGGAATGCACGCTTTATTGATGTTTCGGAAGCTAAAACAGATACGACTGCGATCTATGTGGCAATTGATGGAAAATATGCCGGAACGATCTACTTCTCAGACACGATCCGTCCAGAAGCAAGTAAAACAATCGCAAACTTGAAAGCTCAAGGCATCACCGACTTACTGATGGTGACTGGGGATGGTCGTACGGTTGCAGAAGCAATTGCCGAGGAAGTTGGCTTGACCGAAGTTCATGCACGTTGTTTACCACAAGATAAATTAACGATTTTAACTAGTATCCCCAAAGAAAAGCGGCCTGTCACGATGGTAGGAGATGGTGTCAATGATGCTCCTGCCTTGACTGTCGCGGATGTAGGCATCGCGATGGGCGCCCATGGCTCAACTGCTGCAAGTGAAAGCGCAGATGTCGTCATTTTGAAAGATGATTTAGAACGAGTGGCAGAAGCAGTGATGATTTCTCGGGAAACGATGAAAGTAGCGAAACAATCTGTTTTGATCGGTATCTTTGTTTGTGTCTTTTTGATGATTGTTGCCAGTACAGGAGTCATTCCAGCGTTGTTTGGCGCGATGCTTCAAGAAGTGGTTGATACAGTTTCCATTTTAAGTGCATTGCGTGCAAAAAAGTCAGCGAAACAAAAACAACATTCCATGATCATACAAAATTAAAGGCAAAATGATAAAAGAGACTTTTCAGCAAAATCTTTTTGCGGTATGATGCAAAGAGAGAAGCAACACTTGATCAATAAAAGAGCAAACCATGAAAGGAAGTTGAGAATATGCCATTCGTACACGTAGAATTAGTCGAAGGACGTAGCCCAGAACAATTAGAGAACATGATGAAAGATATCACCGAGGCTGTCCATAAAAATACGCAAGCACCAAAAGAACACATTCATGTGATTATCAACGAAATGAAAAAAGGCACATATGGTGTCAATGGTGAATGGAAAAAATAAGTGGATTCGAGGCTTGATTTTTTGAAATAATAGTGGTTAAATAAACACATAGATGATTGATGAGAAAGACAACTGAATTTGAGAGTCTTCGATAAGAGAGGAAAAGCTAGGCTGAAACTTTTCCAGGAGAAAACCAAAGGATGACCACTTTCGAAACCTTTGTTGAAACAGAGGCGGTCGTACCGTTATCACGCTTGAGGAGTACGTATGTCGTATTCAAAATTAGGTGGAACCACGAATTTTTCGTCCTAGTATCTGTATAGATACTAGGATTTTTTTATTGGTGGCGAAGCTAAAAACAGAAATTTAAAGGAGGAACCCCTATGATAAAAATGACATTTCCTGATGGTGCAGTCAAAGAGTTTGCGCCAGGGATCACTACTGCAGAAATTGCAGAAAGTATTTCTAAAAGTTTAGCAAAGAAAGCCTTGGCTGGAAAAGTGAATGGCGAACTGATCGACTTGAACCGCGGGATCGAAGAGGATGGCTCGATCGAGATCGTGACACCTGATCATGAAGACGCACTTGGTTTGGTTCGTCACTCAAGTGCTCACTTGATGGCACAAGCTATGCGCCGTCTATATCCAAATATCCACTTTGGTGTAGGACCAGCAATCGATTCAGGGTTTTACTACGATACAGACAATGGTGAAAGCCAAGTCAGTGCCGAAGATCTACCAGCGATCGAAGCGGAAATGATGGCAATCGTCAAAGAAAACTTGCCGATCGAACGTCGTGTGTTATCAAAACAAGAAGCATTAGAAATCTTTGCAAGTGATCCTTACAAAGTGGAATTGATCAGTGAATTACCAGAAGACGAAGTAATCACGGCTTACCAACAAGGAGAGTTCATCGACTTATGCCGTGGCCCACATGTCCCTTCAACTGGTCGGATCCAAGTCTTCAAATTATTATCTGTAGCAGGAGCTTACTGGCGTGGAAATTCAAATAACCAAATGATGCAACGTGTTTATGGAACAGCATTTTTTGATAAAAAGGCGTTAAAAGAGTTTATCCAAATGCGCGAAGAAGCTAAAGAAAGAGACCATCGCAAATTAGGAAAAGAATTAGAATTATTCATGGTAGCACCTGAAGTTGGTTCTGGTTTACCTTTCTGGTTACCAAAAGGTGCAACGATCCGTCGTACGATCGAACGTTACATCGTAGACAAAGAAATCAGTTTAGGCTATCAACATGTGTATACACCGATCATGGGGGACGTAGAGTTATACAAAACTTCAGGCCACTGGGATCATTACCAAGAAGATATGTTCCCACCAATGGATATGGGAGATGGCGAGATGCTCGTGCTACGCCCAATGAACTGCCCACATCATATGATGGTCTACAAAAATACGATCCATTCTTACCGTGAGTTACCGATCCGTATCGCAGAACTTGGTATGATGCACCGTTATGAAAAATCAGGTGCGTTGTCTGGATTACAACGTGTACGTGAAATGACATTGAATGACGGACACACATTCGTTCGTCCTGATCAGATCAAAGATGAATTCAAACGTACGTTGGAGTTGATGGTCGCAGTTTACGCTGATTTCAATATTACAGACTATCGCTTCCGTTTAAGTTACCGTGATCCAAACAACACAGACAAATATTTTGACGATGATGCCATGTGGGAGAAAGCACAGATCATGTTAAAAGCTGCGATGGATGAAATGGAACTTGACTATTTCGAAGCGGAAGGAGAAGCAGCCTTCTATGGACCAAAATTAGATGTCCAAGTTAAAACAGCATTGGGAACAGAAGAAACATTATCAACGATCCAATTAGACTTCTTGTTACCAGAACGCTTTGATTTAACTTATGTAGGAGAAGATGGCGAAAATAATCATCGCCCGGTCGTTATCCACCGAGGCATCGTTTCAACAATGGAACGCTTTGTGGCATACTTGACAGAAGTATACAAAGGCGCATTCCCAACTTGGTTGGCACCGATCCAAGCAACGATCATCCCAGTTTCAGTTGATGCTCATTCAGATTACGCTTATGAAATCAAAGAACGTCTACAAATGAAAGGCTTACGTGTAGAAGTCGACGATCGCAATGAAAAAATGGGCTATAAGATCCGTGCTTCACAAACGCAAAAAATCCCATACCAAATCGTAGTTGGGGATAAAGAAGTGGCAGATGCAACAGTCAATATCCGCCGATACGGTAGTAAAGAAACTGCCGTAGAGGACTTGAATATCTTTGTCGATGCGATGGCAGAAGAGGTTCATAATTACAGCCGTTAAGACGAGTTCGTAAGAGAACCAACGCCTAATTTAATAAAAACAGGAAGGACAACAAAGAATTGTTCCTTCCTGTTTTTTTATGAGGCACTCATTACATACGTCAAAACGCTTGATCATGCTAAAATAAAAGTATTAGATAAATAAGGGGGAACGTAGAGAATGTATCAACCGATCCAACCTCATCATCTGTTTCAGCAGTCGTATGAAGAAAAGATAGATTATAGAGAAACGGTTCTCCCAGACTTAGCAGATGTCTTGGTGTGTATGTGGGAATCTATTTCATTTGACTTTAGCGGTACGGTCAACGACGTGATCATCGCAGACGGCTGCATTGATTTGATTGTCAATGTTTTGGAGCAATCTGTTTTCTATACTGGTTCAAGTAAAACGGACTTCAACTTTCTCTCAAGGTTTCCCGAACACTATATTGGTTTTCGCTTAAAGCCAGGCGCTTTTTCTGCCTTAACTGGTCGAGAGGCAACAGCAGCGATGGATCAAGTGTTGTTCATTGAAGAAGTAGATGTTGGGTTTGATACAACCCTTCTTTTTACGCTCACGATTGAAGAAATGAAAGAATCGCTGATCAGCTATTTATCCGGATTAGCCAAATGTATCTCTTCGACGGAATACATTCAGTTATTTGAAAAACTATATATAAAAAAATTAGCTTCCCCACAAGCATTATACGAATATATGAGACTTAGTCCAAGGCATGTCCAACGGCTATTCAAAAAGCATTACGGTCTCACCCCACAATTGGCTCTATCGACCATAAAATTTCATCATAGTTTGACCATTTTATTAAAACAACCTGCCGATCGAAGGGAGCTTGTTGGAAATTATTATGACCAGTCCCATTTTATCAATGAGTTCAAAAAAAATATTGGCCTCACACCCATTGAGTTTGTTAAGTTGAGTGAGCAGCGAAAAATGTCGCTTCTATCCAATACGTTACTAACCTAAGTTGCTACAATAAAACTAACTTAAAAAAGGAGTGGTCGATAGATGAACTTTAATCAGGCAAAAATCGGGTTGTTGATTCAAAAAGATTATGGGGAATGTTATGATTTTTACACAAAAAAATTAGGATTGGTTCCTACATGGGGCGATCGAAAAGGTCCATATACGTCATTTGCTATGGCTAAAGGAGAACCTAACTGTTTTGATATGACGTTAGCAAAAGAAATGTCCTTGGTCAACGGGTATACGCAATCCGTTGAATCGGGAATATCTGATACAGTGGTGATCACATTACCTACGAAGGATATCCAAAAGGACTATGCGAAGTTAACCGCCAACGGTGTCACTTTTTTAGATGAACCTCAGAAAATAGAGGCTTGGGGAGGATTTACCAGTGCCTACTTTAGAGACCCAGAAGGCAATTTGTTTGAACTGAATGATGGATATTAGTTTCTTTTTATATGTTGCTTCTTTCTTTTTTATTTTGTTTTTTATAGCTGGTTCTGTGAAATTCCATAAATGATAAGTCAAAAGAAACCAAGATAAGGGTGTGACATGTTGCCACTTATACCTTGGCTTCTTTTTTTGCGATTGATTTTTAGGAATAACAGTAATCGGTTGAGCAGGCAGAGAACAAAGGATATTCTCTATTTTCTTGTTTAGTATGAGAATTGTTTGCCTTTGAGTATGATATAATGACATAGACATTTAGAAAAAGGGATGTGTATGAGATGAGCGTAGTGAGTCGCATTGAAAGTATGATGAATGACTATTCTTCTGCCGAAAGAAAACTAGCAGATTATATCGTAACACATGTAGAAAAAATACCAACGATGACAGCCAATGAGCTAGCAGAAGCGGCGGGCCTGAGCGCTCCCACAGTTGTTCGTTTCTCCAAAAAACTTGGCTTTCAAAGTTTAACGGATTTTAAAATCACTATTTCCACCGAACTACAAGCAGGTATCGTGGAAGGATTCAGTGATATTGAACCAAATGAATCATTTTATTCGATCAAACATAAATTAGGGAATAATGCGCAAGTGGCGATCAAAGAAACCGTGGATATTTTAGAAGAAGAGATGATCCAACGTGTCGTTGAGCGTCTGGAAGAAGCACAAACAGTTTATCTATATGGCGTGGGCGCATCTTCTTTAGTGGTTGAGGATATCCTCCAAAAATGGTCACGTGTAGGAAAACCAATCATTTTTGAAAAAGACATCCACGTCTTATTGCCACAATTAGTGAGTAATGAGACCAAAAAAGTCCTATGGCTTGTCTCTAACTCAGGAAACAGCAAAGAAGTGGTGATGATCGGACAGTTAGCCAAAGAAATGGGTATCGATGTTATCGCATTGACTCAATTTGGAAATAACCGATTAAGTAAATTGGCCGATGTCGTTGTCCAGACATCAAGACCAAAAGAAATCACGAACCGAAGTGCAGCAACTAACTCATTATTGGCTCAATTTGCAACGATTGATATCATTTTTTATCTTTATATGGCAAAGAATGAAAAATTAACGGAGAAAGTCACTCAAACCAAAGAAGTGATCAAAAATTATGTCAAACAAAAATGAAATAACAGATGATAGTTTTCCACAATGTCATATTTGTTTCCATTGTTTCACAGTAAAAGAAAACTTTATTTTCAAAAATAACCATATTTTTTAAAGTTTTTTAGAATCCATTTGTGTGACACATTGCTTGTTTGTGAAACAAACTAGTCTTTTTTGGGTCGAGAATTAAAGAATTTCTTGCGGATCAGGATTTTACTTTTTAATTTTGTTTTTTTTAGGTACAATGGAGCCTATAAGTAGGCGAAAAAGAAGGAATGATGAAAAGTTTTATGAAAAAAAATACAAATAATTCTTGGTTAGATCGAATAAAAAAAGGAACACAAGAACCAAAAAATAAAACGTTTCGACGTTCACATGTTCCCTTTCGTTTAAATTTCCTTTTTTTCATTATATTTACGTTGTTCGTGTCATTGATTGCTCGATTAGGTTATTTGCAGATCGTAAACAGTGAGGAACTAGAAGCAAAAGTCAAATCATCTTCGTCTCTAACGGTACAAGTAAGTTCACCCCGAGGCATGATCTATGATGCCACTGGGAAAGCTTTGGTGACAAATCAAGCCAACCAAGCAATCACATTCACGAGAGGCAGAAATATGACAGCGGAGGATTTGCTGAAAACAGCAAATACCTTGACACAGTTGATCGATATGCCAGTGGATGAAAACTTGACTACACGTGATAAGAAGGATTTTTGGTTAGCAGACCCCGATCATTTGAAAGCTGCGACTGAACGCCTATCGGCAAAAGAAAAAAGCTTGAGCACGAGTGAACAATACCAAGCAACTGTAGATAAAGTGACAGATGAGGAAATCAATTTCAATGAGGAACAATTGAAAGCAGCAACGATTTTTAAACGAATGAATAATGCTTATGAATTGAATACAGTTTTCATCAAAAATTCTGGTGTTACAGATCAAGAATTGGCGATTGTGGCAGAACATGCATCAGACCTGCCAGGTGTTTCAACAGGAACTGACTGGGTACGTCAGTATAATGCGGCGGATTCCATCAAGAGTATTCTAGGAAGCGTAACGTCAGAAAAACAAGGCTTACCTGCCGATCAAGTAGAAGAATTCTTGGCAAAAGGCTACTCACGTAATGACCGAGTAGGCCAAAGCTATTTAGAAAAACAATATGAAGATGTCTTGCAAGGAACAAAGACTCAATATGAAATCACTTTAGATAACAATGGAAATGTCATCCAACAAAAAGAGTTGTATGCAGGAGAAAAAGGATCGAATTTGATGTTATCGATCAATGCAGAGTTCCAAGCGAAGGTCGAAGAAATTCTTAGAAACAATTATCAAAAATTAGTCGATAATGGAAAAGCCCAATACTCACCAGGTGCGTATGTAGTCGCGATGAATCCTCAAACGGGTGAAGTATTAGCGATGACGGGTTTCAGCCATGAGCAAGGCTCAAAAGAGTTGACTGAAAATGCCCTTGGTACGATCACGAATGCCTTTGTTCCAGGATCTGTTGTAAAGGCAGGTACGTTAGCCGCCGGTTGGCAAAGTGGCGTGATCAGCGGTAATCAAGTATTAGTAGATGAACCAATTCGATTACAGGGCTCTTCAGAAAAAAGTTCCGTCTTCAATCGTACTGGATCTGTACCGTTGGATGTGGTCCAAGCGTTAGAGCTTTCATCAAATACCTATATGATCAAAGTAGCGTTGAAGATGCTAGGGTTAGAGTACGTACCAAATATGGGCTTACCTAGTCTAAGTGAAGAGGCACAAGCGTATGAACAATTGCGTGACGGCTTTAAACAATTTGGACTTGGAACAGTCACAGGGATCGATTTACCAAATGAGTCTGCGGGGATCTCACACTCTGTTGAATACATGAAGAAATTCAATGCAGACAACGGACAAGACTGGTTCACACCAGGAAACTTTACTGACTTGGCATTTGGCCAGTTCGATACGTATACCCCGATCCAGTTAGCGCAATATGCTGCAACGGTGGCGAACGGTGGAAAAAGAATCCAACCACGCATTGTCAAAGGCATTTACGGAAACGACGAGAATGGTAACTTAGGTGAAGTGAAAAAAGAGATGGAACCAGTTGTCGAAAATACAGTAGACGTGTCTCCTGAAGAGATGGCCCTTTTACGTGAAGGATTCCATCAAGTAGTCCATGGAACAAATAACTACACGACTGCTCGATCATTAGCAGATGCAAAAATGGATCTTTCTGCTAAAACAGGGACAGCCGAAACAGTCGCTGAAGGTCATCCCGATATCGTAACAGTCAATAGTAATATCGTGGCCTACGGACCAACAGAAAATCCTGAGATTGCGGTAAGTGTTGTCTTACCAAACCTGCTAGATGAAAAAGACCATATGAATTCGGTCATAGCCAAAGAGATCATGAATGCTTATTACGATATGTTCATGGCAAACAGATAACAGAGGTCAGAGCAGAAGTATTTAGCCTCAAGAAATAAGGCGTCATCCACAAAGATTTTGTGGATGGCGCCTTATTTTCGAAGAGCTTACTTCTGCTCCCTCTGTTTATTTGGTTTTAAGTGGTGCGAGAGGACGAATGCCCCAGATGGATTTTTTATAATGAAAGTAATTTTTCAAGGTAATTCGCCAAACCGTCTTCTTCATTTGTTTGCTCAGTGACATCGTTGGCTACGCCTTTTAGTTGCTCAGTCCCATTAGCCATTGCCACACCCCAGCCCGCATATTCAAGAAGTTCTAAGTCATTGTGTTCATCACCAAAAGCAATCACATCTTTTTGTTCGATCGATAGATAATTCGCTACTTGATGGATTCCTTTCGCTTTTTCGATCCCTTTTGAAACAATCTCCAGTATCGCCATTGGGCCACCCCAAGTCCTTACATCGACATGCTTCCCAAATTGACGTGTTAGTTCGGCAGAAACTTGTTCAGCATATTGTTTTTCTGTACGTACCAATAAGGACGTAGGGTTAGTTGTTAGATTTCGTGGAGACAGTAGGTTTTCTGGTTTAGGATTTGGTGAAGCAAAGAATTTTGCGTCAAAAAAATCAAAAGTATCGATAAAGAAAGTGTCGCGATTCTCCGCAGCAATAAAATCTAGATTCAATTGATTTTTTTGCGCTAAGATCTCAAAAACAATCTCTTTATTGATCAATGTTTCTTGCTCCCCAGCCCATTGTTGGTTTGGGATATGCACAAGCGCACCGTTAAAGTTGACCATCGGTGTTGTCAATTCTAACTGTTGATAATATTGATAACTCATTCGATAAGGACGTCCGGTTGCAATACTGACATGATGGCCAGCATCAATGGCTTTTCTCAATGTTTCTTGGGTTTTAGAAGTAATGATCGACTCAGGATTCAACGTTGTTCCATCCAAGTCGATCGCAATCAATTTTTTGTTCAATGCTGTCATTCCTTTCAAACAACGATTTGTTTTAGTCTAGCATATTTCAATGAATAAACAAGGTGCAGATCTTTCTGAAAAATAATTGCTTTGAAGCAAAAATAGAAAATAAGAAACGAAATCAACCTAAACACGAACATTAAAAGATTAAAATGGTATTTCATAAAGATTTATGTTGAAAAACGAATGAAATGTCTATATAATTTATAAATGTTCGACGGAAAATTATATTTGGATTTATTTTTACATATTATATAGTCCGTTAGAAAAAATCAGGGAGTGGAAATTTTTATGGAAAAGTTTTTCCAACTAAAGAAAAATAATACAAATGTACCAACAGAAATAATGGCGGGTGTCACGACATTTTTTGCCATGAGTTATATATTATTTGTTAATCCGACGATCTTGTCAGCTGCTGGCATGCCATTTCAGGCAGTCTTTTTAGCGACGATCATTGCTTCGATCATCGGTACTTTAGTTATGGGATTATTTGCTAATGTGCCGTATGCACAAGCCCCTGGAATGGGTTTGAATGCTTTCTTCACGTTTACAGTTGTTTTTGGATTAGGTTATTCTTGGCAAGAAGCATTAGCCATGGTCTTTATTTGTGGGTTGATCAATGTATTTATTACAGTAACAAATATTCGGAAAATGATCATCCATGCCATTCCTGAGAGTTTACAACATGCAATTGGCGGTGGTATCGGAATTTTTGTTGCATACGTTGGGATCAAAAATGCTGGCTTTTTGTCTTTTTCTGCAGATCAATCAGCGATTTCTAGCTCTGTGGTTGACAACGGTCAAGTAACCAACGTGACCATCAATGGTGGCATCGTTCCAGAACTTGCAAACTTCAATAATGCGCCAATCTTATTAGCAGTCATCGGGCTAGTATTGACAGCGATTTTAGTGGTTAAAAATATCCGTGGCGCGATCTTGATCGGGATCGTTGTAACGACGATCATCGGGATTTTGATGGGGGTCGTTGATCTAGGAGCGATCGACTGGGAACAAAATTCTTTGGGGAATTCGATCAATGAACTGGGAACAACCTTTGGTGCGGCATTCGGTGCGGAAGGGATGCAATCATTATTTAGTGATAGCTCTAAGATTCCACAAGTACTGATGACGATCATCGCATTTAGTTTATCCGATACATTTGATACGATCGGAACATTCATCGGTACCGGTAGACGTACAGGAATCTTCTCTAAAGAAGATGAAGAAGCTTTAGAAGACGGTCGAGGATTTAGAACAAAAATGGATAAAGCGTTGTTTGCTGATGCAATCGCCACATCGATCGGTGCGATTTTTGGAACATCGAATACTACGACTTATGTTGAATCGGCAGCTGGAATCGGTGCTGGTGGACGTACAGGTTTGACTTCAGTCGTCGTAGCTGCATTATTTGCTTTGAGTAGTTTATTCTCTCCACTGATTGCTATTGTACCGGCACAAGCGACTGCACCAGCATTGATCTTAGTTGGTGTGATGATGATGGCTTCGTTTGCTGATATCAATTGGTTAGATATGGAAGAAGCATTACCTGCCTTTTTTGCTTCGATCTTCATGGGATTAGCTTACAGCATCTCATACGGAATCGCTGCTGGATTTATCTTCTATACGATCATGAAAGTAGTCAAAGGCAAAACTAGTGAGATTTCATTTGCTTTATGGGTTGTTGATATTTTATTCATCCTCAACTTCGTTATTTTAGCAATCATTTAAATGACAAAAAATAGGGGTAAAGAGTAAGCTAACTCTTTGCTTCTATTTTTTTGGTATTCTTCCTCTTTTGCAAAAACGAACGATACCGGCACATACGTTGCACACACGTACAAAAATAGGTATGATAATAGAGACGAAAGAAGGGTGATAGATGAAGGTTCAATGGAGAAAAAATTTATTCGTAGCTTGGATAGGCTGCTTTTTTACTGGTTCAAGTATCAGTTTAGTCATGCCGTTCATTCCAGTTTACGTCGAACAACTAGGTACACCTAAGGATCAAATTGAATTATTTTCAGGATTAGCGATTTCAGTAACAGCCTTTGCTGCGGCGATCGTTGCGCCTATTTGGGGAAATCTAGCCGATCGAAAAGGACGAAAAATGATGATGATCCGGGCAGCAGCCGGTATGACGATCACTATGGGATCACTAGCTTTTGTCCCAAATGCTTATTGGCTTTTAGTCATGCGTTTCTTTAATGGGATTTTATCTGGATACATACCTAATGCGACAGCGATGATTGCTTCACAAGCGCCTAAAGAGAAAAGTGGTTGGGCGTTAGGCACGCTTTCTACTGGGGCAGTGGCAGGGACGCTGATTGGTCCGTCAATGGGAGGCGCTTTGGCGCAATGGTTCGGAATGGAAAATGTTTTTTTGATTACTGGAGGGTTATTACTGATCACCACGATCTTAACGATTTTCATGGTAAAAGAAGATTTCCAACCGGTAGAGAAAAAAGATATGATCAGTACCAAAGAAGTTTTTGCTAAAATGGATCACTTCTCTGTGTTGGTCGGTTTATTTGTTACTACTCTAATCTTACAATTAGGGATTACCACGATCAGTCCAATCTTGACATTGTACATTCGGGAATTGAGTGGTGATACATCAAATATCTTATTTGTTAGTGGATTGATTGTTTCAGTATCAGGTGTTTCAGCAGTATTTTCTTCTCCAAGACTGGGGAAATTAGGGGATAAGATAGGAAATCAGAAGGTGCTGTTAGCAGGTTTGGTACTTTCGTTTTGTTGTTACTTACCAATGGCATTTGTGACTACGCCCTTACAATTAGGGATCTTACGTTTTATATTAGGTTTTTCGACAGGTGCGTTGATGCCATCAATCAATACATTGATCAGCAAGATCACACCAGAAGAAGGTGTCAGTCGAGTATATAGCTATAACCAAATGTTTACGAACTTTGGTCAAGTACTAGGACCGATGTTAGGTTCGACAGTCGCTCATGCGTACAATTACAGTACAGTGTTTATTGTGACTAGTCTCTTTGTTCTGACGAATATTCTTTTATCACTATTTAATTTTAGAAAAGTACTTCATCAAAAACTATGATCAAGAAAAAAACAGATTGGAGTATTTCTCCAATCTGTTCGGCTTTTATGAATGTGAAGCGGACGAAGTTTCTTTTTTAGGTGTTGCAACAGCGCTGATCAAAATGACGATCAATCCTGCAACCAATGAAATAATAGTCGTCATGGTAAAATCATATGGGCTACTAGACAATGCACCACCGATATAGCCAACCACTTGACCTAAAATGACTGCCCAAAATAATGTGACGATATATCGCATATCAAACACCTCTTTTCTAAGTTCAGTTTACCAGATTTTTTTTGAATGTAAAGGGAGAAACAGGCATTCAACGTCAGTGGATAGTATAAAAAGTATAAATCGTTCGTCGGATGAAAAAGCATGAAGAAAGACGAATACACGTAACCAGTCATACAAGATAACGAGTTGATGTTACGAATATTCCCCTAAAAAGAAAGTGAATGGAAAAGGTGGTATGTAAAAATGTTTCTTCCACAACTTTATACGATCACCTCGTATTCTTTGTTGCAAAGTACGATTCGCATAAACGAATACGTTCGAGAAGCAAAGAAACTAGGCTATCAGACATTAGCAATCACAGATAAGGATGTGCTATCTGGGGCAGCGGAATTTTACCGCATCTGTATGAATGAAAAAATACAACCAATTATTGGACTGAACTTGACCTACCAGTTTCAAGAACGTCATTATGAGTTACTACTCTACGCAAAAGATAGAATCGGCTACCAACAATTGATCAAGCTCTCAAGCAAGAAAATGATCCGAGAAAAAATCGAGCTTCACGAGATCGATGAACTCGATCATTTGCTTGTCATTTTACCAACCAAAAAATCGATTGCTGATGACTACGGTGTGTCAGCATCATTTGATAGCCATTGGCAAAGCTTGCAAGAAAAAATAGCATCTTCTCATCTTTATGTAGGTGTCACAGAAGAAACGCCCCTAGAAGCTCCAGAATGGCTCGCTTATTTACGAGCAAATCAATTTCAACTTTGTGCAATACATCCGATTGCTAGTTTGCACCAAGAGGAACTTTTTTCTTTGGAAACAATGAAACATCTGCGTGAAGGAACGCAACTCTCTTTTGATGAAGTACGACAAACGACTCGTGATTCAGCAACAGGTTTTTTACTTCCCGAAGCAGAATTACGACAAAGATTCATAAACGCAGGATTGGAAGAAGCGTTGAACCATGCGCAGCAATTAGCTAAAACAGTAACTTTTGAATTTCAGTTCCATCAGAAATTACTACCACATTATCCGGTACCAGAAAATCGAGGTGCAGGAGAGTATTTACAGGAACTTTGTCAGAAGCAATTAGGCAAGCGTGTGGAAAAGATCACTGCAGCTTATCAAGAGCGCTTAGATTATGAACTGTCAGTGATCCACCAGATGGGATTTGATGATTATTTCTTGATCGTTTGGGATGTTATGGCTTTTGCTCATAAAAAAAACATCGTTACTGGTGCTGGCCGTGGTTCAGCTGCGGGGTCATTAGTCGCCTATGTGTTGGAGATCACAGATGTAGATCCATTGGAGTACGACTTGCTATTTGAACGTTTTTTGAATCCAGAACGATACACGATGCCAGATATCGATCTAGACATTCCTGATAATCGCAGAGAAGAAGTGCTGATTTATGTTCGTGAGAAATATGGTCAATACCATATGGCACAAATCGCCACGTTTGGAACCATGGCAGCTAAAATGGTGCTAAGAGACGTGGCACGTGTCTTTGGCCTTTCACAAAGCGAAGCAAATCGTTGGTCTAAAGCGATTCCTAATCAATTGAAAATGACGTTGAATGAGGCTTATCGAACTTCTAACAAGCTGGTTGAATTAGTACAAGCGAGTGAAAAAAATCAATTGTTGTTCCATACTGCAAAAATACTTGAAGGTTTGCCAAGACACGTTTCTACTCATGCAGCTGGTGTCGTTTTAAGTGATAAGAATCTACTAGAGTTAGTTCCTTTACAAAAAGGATCAGATGAAGCATATTTGACTCAGTATACAATGAATGATGTCGAAGCTATTGGGTTGTTAAAAATGGATTTTCTTGGATTAAGAAATCTGTCTATTATCGATTACACAGTGAAAGCAATCAAACGTGTCGAAAACAAAGATATCGAGCTCAAAGAAATTCCATTAGATGATCCTAAAACTTTACAGCTTTTCCAACGTGGCGAAACAACAGGGGTCTTTCAATTCGAATCTGCAGGGATTCGGAATGTCCTGCGGAGATTAGGACCAGAAAACATTGAAGACATTGCCGCTGTCAACGCCTTATATCGTCCTGGACCAATGCAAAATATCGATACATTTATCGCTCGTAAGAAAGGGAAGGAAAGAATCCATTATCCCGACGATTCACTGCAACCGATTTTGAAAAATACGTATGGCGTCATTGTGTATCAGGAACAAATTATGCAGATTGCTTCAACCATGGCTGGATTTTCGCTTGGACAAGCGGATATTTTGAGGCGAGCAATCAGTAAAAAGAAAAAAGACGTGATTGATCAAGAAAGAGATCATTTTGTTCAAGGTGCCAACCAACAAGGGTACAGTAAGGAAAAGGCCAATGAAGTGTACGAATATATCGAACGCTTTGCTAACTATGGGTTCAATCGCTCCCATGCGTTTGCTTACTCCTTTGTTGGCTTTCAAATGGCCTATCTCAAAGTTCATCACCCTGGTGCATTTTTTATGAGTTTGATGAATTCCGTCCGTCACAACACGGCAAAGTTGAAAGAGTATATTGCTGAGGCAAAAAAATATAAAATAAAGCTGACCCCTCCTTCGATCAATCAAAGTTTTTATGGTTTTGAGCTGACGGATAAAGAAACCATCCGTTTTGGATTGACAGCAATCAAAGGTGTTCGTCGAGATTTTGTTGAGGAGATCATTCGTGAACGAAAAGAAGATGGTCCATTCCGTTCTGTTGATCAGTTTCTGATTCGTATCAATAAACGTTGGCTCAAATTGGAGTTGCTACAAACATTAGTTGCATCAGGTGTTTTTGATGAATTAGTAGGAAACCGCAGACAGTTGATGTTGGATCTGGAAGGTAAGATCCAAAACATCTTATATAGTGGTGGTAGTTTAGACCTTTTAGATATCATGGCTTTAAAAGAGGAAGAAGTCGCAGATTATAGCCTCGAAGAGAAGCTTCAATTAGAAGAAGAGCATTTAGGTGTCTATTTATCTGGTCATCCAACGGAAGGGTATGAGCGACTTAAATTAGCAAAAAAAGTCCATTTAGTCACAGAAATCGTACCTAAACAAGCCACAAATGTTTTAGTGATGGTCAAAGAGGTAAGAGAGATCCGTACGAAAAAAGGAGCGTTGATGGCTTTTGTCAGCGGGACAGATAGTAGTGGAGAAATAGCCATTACCGTTTTTCCAGAGCTGTATCGACAAGCGCGTCCATTATTCAAAGAAAATCAAGTGATTTTCGTGCAAGGACGTTCAGAAATCAGTAAATACAATCAAGAATTGCAGTTGATTGCAGAAGTAGTCGCTGATCCAGAAGAATTGCAACAGCAGTATCCAGAACAAACGTGTTATTTGAGAATCAGGGAAGAGGCAGATCAACCAGATACGATGAAGCAACTGCAAGAATTGTTCAAAAAATACCCAGGATATATTCCTGTTGTCATGTATCATGAAAAAGACCAACGAAAAGTTGTGTTATCTGAAGCCTTTTGGCTCGATGGTTCAGACAGTCTCAAGAAGCAATTAGCTTACCTTTTAAATGAAGAAAATGTTGTTTTCAAATAACTTACGGTAAAAGATACTATTTGCTTTCATTTTTTTTCATTTTTTTATCAGGAAATCAAGACAAGTGAGCAAAATAATGTTAGAATGTTAGTCGTGGTTAATACAAAGAAGGTTATAAACCTAAGTCTTGCTTAGGATAAAGTAATTTAATGAGGTGAAGATGAATATGAAACGCATCGGAATTTTGACTAGTGGTGGAGATGCTCCTGGGATGAATGCAGCAGTTCGTGCAGTCGTTCGTAAAGGTATATATGAAGGATTGGAAGTTTACGGGATCAATTATGGTTTTGCTGGATTAGTTGCCGGAGATATCCGTCGATTAGATGTTGCAGATGTCGGTGATAAGATCCAACGCGGGGGTACATTCTTATACTCTGCACGTTATCCTGAATTTGCAACAGAAGAAGGACAATTAAAAGGAATCGAACAATTGAAAAAATTCGGTATCGAAGGTCTTGTCGTGATCGGTGGCGATGGTTCTTACCATGGCGCGATGGCTTTGACTAAACGTGGTTTCCCAGCAGTGGGTGTACCAGGTACGATCGATAACGATATTCCAGGAACTGATTTTACGATCGGTTTTGATACAGCAATCAACACAGTATTAGAATCAATCGACCGTATCCGCGACACAGCAACTTCACACGTTCGTACGTTCGTGATCGAAGTAATGGGACGTAATGCTGGAGATATCGCTTTATGGTCAGGTGTTGCTGGTGGAGCGGATGAGATCATCATTCCTGAGCATGATTTTGATATGGCAGTTGTTGCCAAAAAAATCCAAGATGGCCGCGATCGTGGCAAAAAACATTGCTTGATCATTTTGGCAGAAGGCGTAATGGGCGGAAACGAATTTGCAGAAAAATTGTCAGAATATGGCGATTATCATACACGTGTATCGATCTTAGGACACGTTGTACGTGGTGGTTCACCAACTGCACGCGACCGTGTATTAGCAAGTAAATTTGGCGCACATGCTGTTGAATTATTGCAACAAGGAAAAGGTGGTTTGTGTATCGGTATTCGCGACAACGATATCGTTGAGGCTGATATCATCGACACACTAGAAAATAACAAACACCAACCAGATTTATCATTATATGACTTGAACAACTCACTTTCTTTCTAATAAAGAAAAGTAGTCAGATAAATCAATAGATATATATGGGAGTGGGAAGCAGGTCTTCCCAATATCTAACAGATATTTAAGCTTTGAATGGCTTTAAATAAACAATTTGAATGGGAGAGTTTTGTAAAATGAAAAAAACGAAAATCGTTAGTACATTAGGACCAGCCAGTAATTCAGTAGAAACTATTTCTAAATTGATTGAATCTGGAGCAAATGTCTTCCGCTTCAACTTTTCACATGGTGATCATGAAGAACAATTATCACGTATGGTAATGGTTCGCGAAGCAGTGAAGAAAACTGGTAAAGATGTCGGCATCCTTTTAGATACAAAAGGTGCAGAAATCCGTACAACAGTTCAAGGCACAACTGAAGAAGATTTTGGCCGTGCAGGCTACATCAAATTTGAAGTTGGCGACAAAACACGCATCTCAATGGACCCTGAACATGTAGGTTCAAAAGAAAAAATCGCAGTGACTTATCCAGGTCTTTTTGAAGACGTTCATGTAGGTGGACATATCTTATTCGATGATGGTTTGATCGACATGGAAATCATTGAAAAAGATGAAGCAACACGTGAATTAGTAGTAGAAGTAAAAAATGCAGGTATGCTAGGATCACGTAAAGGTGTTAACGCACCAGGCGTTTCAATCAGCTTGCCAGGTATCACACCAAAAGATGCAGACGATATCCGTTTCGGACTAGATAACGACATCGACTTCATCGCTGCAAGTTTTGTTCGTAAAGCACAAGACGTATTAGATATTCGTGAAATTTTAGAAGAAAAAGACATGACACATGTTCAAATCTTCCCTAAAATCGAATCTCAAGAAGGTATCGACAACATTGATGAAATCATCAAAGTTTCTGATGGTATCATGATTGCTCGTGGAGACATGGGTGTTGAGATCCCTGCTGAATTAGTACCAATGGTTCAAAAACGTATCATCAAAAAATGTAACGCTGCGGGTATCCCAGTAATCACTGCAACACAAATGTTAGAATCAATGCAAGAAAACCCACGTCCAACACGTGCGGAAGCATCTGACGTTGCCAATGCAGTATTTGACGGAACAGACGCAACAATGTTATCAGGTGAATCAGCAAATGGTGACTATCCTGTTGAAGCTGTTGCAACAATGGCTCGTATCGACCAACAAGCTGAATTAGCATTAGCAGAATTAGGTTCATTCCAATTAAATGAATTTGACAAAACTGATGTAACAGAAACAATCGGTTTATCAGTGGCACGTGCTGCGAAAAACTTAGGCGTAAAAACAATCGTTGCTGCAACTGAATCTGGTTATACAGCAAAAATGATCTCTAAATACCGTCCAGATGCTGATATCTTAGCTGTCACATTTGACGAACGCACAAAACGTGGTTTGATGCTTAACTGGGGTGTATATCCAACAGTTGCAGAAAAACCAACAACAACAGACGAAATGTTTGAATTAGCTGCGAAAAAAGCAGTCGAATTAGGTTTCGCTTCAGAAGGTGACTTGATCTTGATTACTGCTGGTGTACCAGTTGGTGAACGTGGAACAACAAACGTAATGAAGATTCAAATGATTGGTTCAAAATTGCTTGAAGCACAAGGAATTGGTCAACAATCTGTTGTAGCAAACGCTGTAGTTGCTTCATCAGCAGCAGAAGCTATCAAAAAAGCAAAAGATGGTATGGTATTAGTTGTTCCTTCAACTGATAAAGAATTCATGCCTGCAATCGAAAAAGCAGCAGCAGTAGTTGTTGAAGAAGGCGGTTTGACTTCTCACGCAGCAGTTGTGGGAATTGCACAAGATATTCCTGTAATCGTTGGTGCGAAAGATGCAACTTCAACAATCAAAGATGGTGAATTGATCACTGTTGACGCTCGCCGTGGTATCGTTTATCGCGGAGAAACAACAGCTATCTAATCGAAAACAAAATCAAAAAGAGTGTTGAGAGAAATCTCAGCACTCTTTTCAGATTGTAGACAAACCTTATGTAAAAATGAGGTTTGTCTTTTTTATATGTATGTTTTCAATAATTAAAGAGAAATAGCTTTGTTTTTCTAAAGAAAAACACTCCTTTCTTGCTCTGCCCTTTTT